>Ga0097691_1000642_pt1 | contig 29243 bp, 26 predicted proteins | sample NGESurdeep072012_8_FD_72858 | JGI IMG/M metagenome (GOLD analysis project Ga0097691, IMG submission 72858) | Arctic peat soil microbial communities from Barrow, Alaska - NGEE Surface sample 210-1 deep-072012 | ecosystem: Environmental > Terrestrial > Soil > Wetlands > Peat ... | reverse complement strand
CCCCATGGCAATCAAATTCGGCCGCCCCATCGAAGCCCGCACCCGTTTGACGCCCATCGTGCATGAGGCGGCGGCGGATAGCGAACGCCTTGACCTGCCCACCCGCCTGCGCCGCAACCGGCGCAGCGACTGGGCGCGCCGCATGGTGCGCGAAAACCAGCTCACCACCGACGACCTGATCTGGCCGCTGTTCGTCATGGAAGGCGACAATGCGCGCGTCCCGGTCCCCTCCATGCCCGGGGTCGAGCGGCTCACCGTCGACCAGGCGGTGCGCGAAGCCGAACGCGCCGCCAAGCTGACCATCCCTTGTCTCGCGCTGTTCCCCTATACCGATCCGAGCTTGCGCGACGAGACCGGCAGCGAGGCGCTCAACCCGGACAATCTGGTCTGCCGCGCCATCCGCGCCATCAAAAAGGAAGTGCCAGAGGTCGGCCTGCTGTGCGACGTGGCGCTCGATCCTTTCACCAGCCATGGCCATGACGGCCTGCTGCGCGACGGCGAAATCCTCAACGACGAGACTGTCGCCGTGCTGGTCAAGCAGGCGCTGGTGCAGGCGCAGGCCGGCTGCGACATCATCGCGCCCTCCGACATGATGGACGGGCGCGTCGGCGCCATCCGCAAAGGGCTCGATGCGGAAAATTTCATCGATGTGTCGATCATGGCCTATGCGGCGAAATACGCCTCGGTGTTCTACGGCCCGTTCCGCGACGCGGTCGGCTCCAGCAAGACGCTGACCGGCGACAAGCGCACCTATCAGATGGACTTCAGCAATACCGACGAGGCGCTGCGCGAGGTCGCGCTCGACATCGAGGAAGGCGCCGACATGATCATGGTCAAGCCCGGCCTGCCTTATCTCGATATCGTGCAGCGCGTGAAGGACGCCTTCGCCATGCCGACTTTCGCTTATCAGGTGTCGGGCGAATACGCGATGATCATGGCGGCGGCGAACAATGGCTGGCTCGACGGCGAGCGCGCGATGATGGAAACCCTCACCGCCTTCAAGCGCGCCGGCGCCGACGGCGTGCTGACTTATTTCGCGCCGCGCGTGGCGGAAAAATTAAAAAAGGGCTGAACGCCCGCAACTCCTAATCCTTCCTCGTCACCGTCCGGTGATTCCGCAAATCGACGGGTAAAACGTTGCCATGGGCGAATTCGCAATCGGTCAAGGCGTGTCGCGTTTCGAGGATCCGCGGCTGATCCAAGGCGGCGGCCGCTATACCGACGACATCAAGCTGCCCGGCCTGGTGCATGGCGTGGTGCTGCGCTCGCCGCATGCGCACGCCAAGATCAAGGCGATCGACATCGCGGCCGCCAAGGCGGCGCCCGGCGTGCTGTGCGTTCTCACCGCGGCCGATGTGAAGGCGGCGGGCTATGGCGATCTGCCCGTTCCGGGCGGCCTCAAGCGGCGCGACGGCTCGCCCCAGTACAAGCCGCGCTATCCGATCCTGGCGGAAGACCGCGTGCGCTGGCTCGGCGATGGCGTGGCCTTCGTCGTGGCCGAGACCGTGGCGCAGGCGTTTGATGCCACTGAGCTGATCCAAGTGGACTACGAGCCCTTGCCGTCGGTCACCTCCACCGCCGCGGCGCCCATACCCGGCGCGCCGCGCGTGTGGGAGGATTGCCCCGACAATATCTGTTTCGTCGAGTTGATCGGCGACAAGGCCGCGACCGATGCCGCCTTTGCGCGCGCGGCGCACATCGTGAAGCATCGTTTTGTCATCAACCGAGTCACCGCCGTCACCATGGAGCCGCGCGGCGCGGTCGGCGACTATCATGCCGCCGACGGGCGCTACACGCTCTACACCGCCTTGCAGCGCCCGCATCCGGTGCGCGCGGATCTCGCCAAAGTGCTCAAGGTCGCCGAGAGCAAAATCCGCATCATCACCGGCGACACCGGCGGCAGCTTCGGCATGAAGTCGCCGATCTTCAACGAAACCCCGCTGGTGCTGTTGGCCTCCAAACTCACCGGGCGGCCGGTGAAATGGATCAGCACGCGCTCGGAATCTTTCCTGAGCGATGCGCAGGCGCGCGATAATGTCACCGAAGCGGAACTCGCGCTCGACCAGGACGGAAATTTCATCGGGCTGCGGGTGAAGACATTCGCCGCCATCGGCGCCTATCTGCAGCACGCCATGCCGGCCTTCATGTTCAATGCCGGGACGCTGGCCGGCTGCTACCGCACGCCGGCGATCCACGTCGACATCACTGGCGTGTTCACCAACACCAATCCGGTGCGACCCTACCGCGGCAACGGCCGGCCCGAGGCCGCCTACGTGATCGAGCGCATGGTCGATCTCGCCGCCGACGAACTGGGCATCGATCCCACTGAGCTGCGCCGGCGCAACTACATTCCGGCGAGCGCGATGCCGTTCAAGACCGGGCTCACGTTCACTTACGACAGCGGCGAGTTCGAGAAGAACATGGACCTGGCGCTCGAGCTTGCCGATTTCAAAGGCTTCAAGGCGCGCAAGGCGCAAGCGCGTAAAGCCGGCAAGCTGCGCGGGTTCGGCCTTTCCAACACCATCGAGCGCGCCGCCGCCGCCAGCACGGAAGGCGCCGAGGTGCGCTTCGACCGCGCCGGCACGGCGACAATATTCTCGGGCTCGAACAGTCAGGGCCAGGGCCATGAGACGGTACTAAAGCAACTAGTCTGCGACCGGCTCGGGCTCGATCCCAACGAGGTGCAATACGTGCAGGGCGACACCGATCAGGTGTTCTACGGCGAAGGCACCGGCGGCTCGCGCTCGGCGACCATGGCCGGCTCCGCCTTCCACCTGGCGTCGGAGAAGATCGTGGCCAAGGCGCGCGCCATCTCCGCGCATCTACTCAAAGTCAATCCCGACGAACTCAATTTCGCCGAGGGTGTATTTTCAAGCAAAGCGACCAATCGAACGCTGACGGTGAAGGAAATCGCCAGGGACTCCTTCGATCCCACCAAGCTTCCGAAAGGCATGGAGGCCGGCCTCTCGGCCAACGCCGTCTACACCGCGCCGGTGGCGAATTATCCGAACGGCTGCCACATCTGCGAACTCGAGATCGAGCAGGACACCGGCAAGGTCGAGATCGTGCGCTATTCCGTGGTGGACGACGTCGGCACCGAGCTCAATCCGCTGTTGCTGCACGGCCAGATCCATGGCGGCATCGCGCAGGGCGCCGGCCAGGTGTTGATGGAGGACATCCATTTCGACGCGCAAGGCCAGCTCGTCACCGGCTCGTTCATGGATTACGCCATGCCGCACGCGTACGATTTTTGCGATATGAAGGTCGAAAGCAATCCGGTGCCGACCAAGACCAATCCGCTCGGCGTCAAGGGCGCCGGCGAAGCCGGCTGCGTCGGCGCGCTACCGGCGGTGGCCAACGCGCTGGTCGATGCGCTGTCCGAATTCGGCATCAAGCACATCGAGATGCCGGCGACGCCGGAGCGCGTCTGGCGCGCGATGCAGCGCGGCGCATGATCCCGAAAAAGTGGCAACCGGTTTAAAGTGGGAACCGGTTTTCGGAAAAGCTCATGCGCAAGAAAAGTTCACGTCAGGCCTCGTGCGGGCGCGTGTGCACCGTACAGGGGCCGTCGAGCGAATAGCGCCCGGCGCCGACCGCCGCCAGCATCAGGAAGCCGCCGAAGATCGACAGGTTCTTCATCGCGTGGATCATCGCATCGGCGCGTTCGGTGCCCATCGGCATGTGCCAGAAGTCATGGAAAAAATAGGCGGCCACCAGCGTAAACACCGCCAGCGCGAGTGCTGCCCATCGCGTCTGCCATCCGAGCACGATCAGCAGGCCACCACCGAGTTCTAACGCGGCGGTGGCGATCGCCAGCACCTGCGGCATCGGAAGGCCTTTCGAGCCGATTGCCGCCGCGGTGGAGGGTAAATCCATTATTTTTTCGAGTCCCGACGAAATGAAGATGACGGCGAACACGATGCGCCCGATCGCGAGCAGGACGTCGCTGACGCCGGCCATCGCTCGAATATCGGTGTCCGGCGCGCGGACCATATAGGTTGAAGCCATGGCAAACCTCTGAGATTGAGCCGCAAGCAGCGGCATGATCTCCGACAACGCGCGGCGTACTGAGGAGTTCCGGAATGCGGCACGATTGGAACTTAAGATGTTCCCGCACGGCGCAATTAGCTTTTTATCCTGCGGCCCTTTTCGGCAGATGCAGCCCGCATTCCCGGCTGCCATCTTGTTCCCACCACCAGCGCCCGCTGCGCTCGGGTTCGCCGGGGCGGAGCGCGCGCGTACACGGCGCGCAACCGATCGAAACGAAGCCCTTGGCGTGCAAAGCATTGATGGGAACATCGTGGCGGCGCGCCTCCGCCAAAACGGCGTCGCGCGTCCAATCAAAAAGCGGGTTGAACTTGAGCAGGCCGCGGCTGGCGTCGAAGCCGACCAGCCCGGCGTCGCGCCGGTTCGAATTTTGGTCGGCGCGCAGGCCGGTGATCCACGCCGCCGCCCCGGCGAGCGCACGATCGAGCGGCCTCGTCTTGCGCACATCGCAGCATGCCAGCCGCGCCTGTTTCGACTCGTAGATGCCGTCTATGCCCTGCTTGGCCACCAGCCGTTCCAGCGCCGCGCCATTGGGATAGATCGCGCGGATGCGGCGGCCATAACGGCGTTCCGTCTCCGCCCACAGTTGATAAGTTTCCGGAAACAGCCGCCCGGTATCGAGCGTCACCACGTCGATGTCGATGTTGCCTTCGCAAATCCAATGGAAGATGAGCTGGCCTTCGATGCCGAAGCCGTGCGTAAAGACGATGGAACCGTCGATCGCGCGGCGTAGATATGCGAGTCGCTCGGCCACCGGCAGAGCCGATACATCTTCGCTGCTAATTCGAGGAACGATATCAAGCATGCCGCACTTAATGTGCGCGGAAACATCTAAGTCAAACCGGAAATAGCATTCGCTTTTTTCGGCTAACACGCGCCGCCGATGCTACCGCCGAACTTATAACGGCAATACCATTCCAAATTTGACGCGATCTTGATCGGCAATAACTCCATCGCCGCGCGCGCGCAATGATGCCGATTGTCATGCCGCACGCCGCAATCGTGAAAGGATATTGCCCGCCGCAGCCATATTTTTCAGCGCAATGGTCTTGCACGGCAATAAACCGCTGCGCGGCCGTCCGCCGGCGGAATATTCATACCCGACGCTCACTCGATGGCGGCGGCGGTCTCGATGCGCACCGGCTGATAGCCGTCGGCGGCGAGCGCCGCCAGGATTTCCGCAGCGTGGGCGGCGTCGCGCGTCTCGATCGTCACGTCGAGCTTGGCGCCTTTGGCCGGCACGTCGAGGAACAGCCGGCGGTGATCGACCTCCAGGATGTTGGCGCCGAGCGTGCCGAACCGGGTCGCGATCGTGCCGAGCACGCCGGGCCGGTCCGGAATGGTGAGGCGGAACGAGACGATGCGGGTCTCGCGCTCGAGCTCGCGCACCATAATGGACGCCAAGATGCGCGGATCGATATTGCCGCCGCACAGAATGAGGCCGACCTTTTTGCCGCGGAAGCGCTCGGGCTTCGCCAGCATGGCGGCCAGGCCCGCAGCGCCGGCGCCTTCCGCCATGGTCTTCTGCAAAGTGAGATAGGCGTTGACCGCGCGTTCCAGATGCGCCTCGTCGACCAGAATAATCTCGGAGACCAATTCGCGGATCACCGGCAAGGTCAGCTTGCCGACATTCTTGACCGCGATGCCTTCCGCCAGCGTCGGCCCGCCGATCGGCCGGCTTTCACGCTTGAGCGCATTCCACACCGCCGGATAAAGTGCTGCTTCGGCGCCGACGATCTCGATGTCCGGCTTCACCGCCCGCGCGGCAATGGCGTTGCCGGCGATCAACCCGCCGCCGCCGATCGGGATCACGATACAATCGAGATCGGCAACCTCCTCCAGCATTTCGAGCGCGATGGTGCCCTGCCCGGCGATGATGCGCGCGTCGTCATAAGGATGCACCAGCGTGAGGGCGCGCTCGGCTTGCATCTGTTCGCAACGCGCTTGCGCCTCCGCCACGGTCTCGCCGTCGAGCACCACCTCGGCGCCATGCGAGCGGGTCGCCGCCACCTTCACGAACGGCGTGGTCACCGGCATGACGATGGTTGCCGGAATCTTGAGCCGGGCGGCGTGATAAGCCACCGCCTGGGCGTGATTGCCGGCCGACATGGCGATGACGCCGCGCTTGCGCTCGGCCTCGCTGAGCGAGGCGAGCTTGACCAGCGCGCCTCTATCTTTGAACGAATTGGTGACCTGCAGGTTCTCGTATTTGACATAGACGTCCGCGCCGGTGAGCGCGGACAGCCGGGGCGCCGGCAGCATGGGGGTGCGCAGCACGGCGCCTTGGATCACGCGGCGGGCGGCTTCAATGTCGGCGATCGTGACGCTCAATGCTGGGTCTCCCGGTGCGTCAGAGCACCATGCCGCAAGGACGGCCGGCATTCCAGCCGGTCCGCCGGCATCGCAAGTCCCCTTGGCCCCCTTGCGCGAGCCCGATTCTTTCTCCATCTCGATGCTAACGGACAGGAGAGGCCCGCAACCGAGGGCCAAGCGGCATGTCGATCGACATCAAACCCCACGCCTACGACCCGGCCACGCACCCGGAACTGTTCGACGGCGTTCTGGCGCGCCGGGTGGTCGCTTTCGCCGTCGATTTTATCATTATCGCCATCCCGGTGGTGCTGGCGGCCATGTTCATCTTCGCCTTCGGGATCGTCACCTTGGGGCTGGGCTTCGCGCTCTATTGGCTGCTGCCGGCGGCCTCGGTGGTCTGGGCCATCGTCTATTTCGGGCTCACGCTCGGGAGCGATCGCTCCGCCACCATCGGCATGCGGGTGATGGACTTGGAAATGCGCACCTGGTACGGCGCGCCCGCCTATTTCGTGCTCGGTGCCGTGCACGCCGTCGCGTTCTGGTTCACGGTCTCCTTTTTCACACCGTTCATCCTGCTGGTCGCCTTCTTCAACGAGCGCCGGCGGCTGCTGCACGACATCATGCTCGGCACCGTGATCATCAATAATCCGGCGCGGGCCGCCCTGCGCAGCGCCCCGGCGCGATAAAGGGCTTTGACGGCAAGCGTCCGGCGCGCGATGCTAGGCATGAATCGAAAGCAATGACGGCCTGACGACGTGACCCAGCATTCCCGCGATACGCCGCAATTTTACCTGACCGCGCCCTCGCCCTGCCCGTATTTGCAGGGCCAGGAGGAGCGCAAGGTGTTCACCCATCTGGTCGGCGAGCGCGCCTCCGCGCTCAACGATCTGCTCACCCATGGCGGCTTCCGCCGCAGCCAGTCGATCGCCTACCGGCCGGCCTGCGAGAGCTGCCGGGCCTGCGTCTCGGTGCGCGTGGTGGCGGCGGATTTCGCGCCTTCGCGCAACATGCGCCGCATCGCCGAGCGCAACGCCGACGTCATCGGCGACATGCGCACGCCGGCGCCCACCTCCGAGCAATATTCGGTGTTCCGCGCCTATCTCGACACCCGCCACCGCGACGGCGGCATGGCCGACATGACCGTGCTCGACTACGCCATGATGATCGAGGACAGCCACGTCGATACGCGCCTGGTCGAATACCGCCGGCGCGGACCGGATTCCGGCATCAACGGCCGCGGCGCCGGGAAATTGCTGGCGGTCGCGCTCACCGACGTGCTCAGCGACGGGCTGTCGATGGTCTATTCGTTCTTCGATCCGGACGCCGGCGAGCGCTCGCTCGGCACGCTGATGATCCTCGATCACATCGCGCGCGCCAAGGTCATGGGGCTGGCTTACGTCTATCTCGGCTATTGGGTGCCGGGCTCGCGCAAGATGGACTACAAGGGCCGCTTCCTGCCGCAGGAGCGCCTGCTGCCCTCGGGCTGGAGCCGGGTGGAAAAGTAGCCCTATCGCAGGCCTGGAATTGGCACGCCGAAAGTCTGCACGATCAGAAACGCATTGAGCCCCAGCACCAGGACGGTGGCCACCACGGTCGCCACGCGGGTCATCCGGCCGTTGACGAACTTGCCCATGATGTCGGCGCGGCCGGTGAACTTCAGCAGCGCGATCATCGGCAACGGCAGCGCGATCGAGAGCACCACCTGGCTCACCACCAGCGCCGTGGTGGCGTTGACGCCATAGGCCACCACCACAAAGGCCGGCACCATGGTGATGACGCGGCGCAGCCAGATCGGAATGCGGAAGCCAATAAAGCCCTGCATGATCATCTGCCCGGCCATGGTGCCCACCACCGAACTCGAAACGCCCGACGCGATCAACGAGAGCAGGAATATCCCGGCGGCGCCGATGCCGAGCAGAGGCGCCAGCGTGTGATAGGCGGTTTCGATCTCAGATACGTCTTGGTGGCCGGCGTGGAAGGCGCTCGACGCCATCATCACCATCGCCATGTTGACCAGACCCGCGATCGCCAGCGCGATCACCACTTCATGGTTGGAGATGCGCACCAATAGGCGGCGCTCGTGCTCATCGCGGCCCGGCGTGCGCGCCTGCGTCAAGCCCGAATGCAGATAGACCGCGTGCGGCATGACGGTGGCGCCGATGATGCCGACCGAAATCAGCAGCGCCTCGGCGTCGGGCAGTCCCGGAACGACCGAATGATAGGCCGCCGCGCCCCAGTCGACCGGCGCGATGAACATCTCGATCAAATAGCAAAGCCCGATGATGCCGACCAAGCTGCCGATGATCAGTTCCACCGGGCGGAAGCCGCGGCTCTCCACCATCAGGATGGCGTAGGTGATGACGGCGGTCACCCCCATGCCGGCGATCAGCGGCATCTTGAACAGCAACGCCAGGCCGACGGCGCCGCCGAGAAATTCGGCGAGGTCGGTGGCCATGGCGGCGATCTCACTCACCAGCCACATCGCCATGACGACCGGCTTCGAGAAATGGTCGCGGCACATTTCCGCGAGATTGCGGCCGGTGACGATGCCGAGCTTGGCCGACAGCGCCTGAAACAGCATGGCGATCAGGTTGGCCAGCAGCACGACCCACAGCAGCGTATAACCGTATTTCGCGCCGGCCTGGATGTTGGTCGCGAAATTGCCCGGGTCCATGTAGGCGATCGAGGCGACGATCGCCGGGCCGGCAAAAGCCAAATAAGCGCCCGGGCCGCGGCTTTTGCCGCTCAGAATGGCCTGCGCCGCCAACACGGTGCGGTCGGTGAGCGATTTGGGACTCGGGGTTTCGGCATCCATCGGGCTTAAGTTCTTTCCCGGTCGGTATAAATCAGCCTAACACGGCTTGCAGCATAAGTTTGTTGCAAATAATTTGCAATTGCATATTGCGGGAACTTACCGAGTTCCATCGGGTTGACGGAGGCTTTAAACCTGCGATCGGAATGAGGGACGGCGCCAGCGATGACCAAGATCCGCAACCGCTGGCTCTGCCTGCCGCTCGCGCTGTTTGCGCTGGCGGCAGGGCCCGCCTTCGCTGCCGAGCAAGCCCATAAAGGCCCCTCTGAGGTCATTTTCATCGCGCAAATTCTGGCGCTGATGATCGTCGGCCGGTTGCTCGGCGAAGCCATGCTGCGCATGCGCCAGCCGGCCGTCATGGGGCAATTGATCGCCGGGCTGCTGCTCGGCCCGTCTTTGTTTGGGCTCATACTGCCCGATCTTCAGCAGATGTTGTTTCCGAACAATCCCGAACAAAAGGCGATGATCGACGCCATCTCGCAGTTCGGCATTCTTCTGCTTCTTCTTCTGACCGGCATGGAAACCGATCTCAAGCTGGTGCGTCAAACCGGACGTGCCGCGGTGTTCGCGTCGCTCATGGGCATCGTCATCCCCTTCGTCTGCGGTGTCGCGCTCGGCGAAATGCTACCCGACGCAATGCTGCCTGATCCGGGTAAGCGGCTGATCACCGCGCTGTTCCTCGGCACGGCCCTCTCGATCGCGTCGGTCAAGATCGTGGCGATGGTCGTGCGCGAAATGAATTTCATGCGGCGCGTGGTCGGGCAAGTCATCCTCGCCTCCGCCATTATCGACGACAGCGTCGGCTGGATCATTGTCTCGATCATCTTCAGCCTGGCCTTGCACGGCGCGGTCGATGCCTGGTCATTGGCGCAAAGCGTGGTCGGCACGTTTGTCTTCATGGTCGCGAGCCTGACCATCGGCCGGCGCATCGTGTTTTTCATCATTCGATGGGTCAACGACACGTTCCTCAGCGAATTCGCCGTGATCACCGCGATCCTCGTCATCATGGGCGGCATGGCCATGATCACGCATCTCATCGGCGTGCACACCGTGCTGGGCGCCTTTGTCGCCGGCATTCTGATCGGGGAATCCCCGATCCTGACCCGGCATATCGACGAACAATTGCGCGGCCTCATCACCGCGTTCTTTGCGCCGGTGTTCTTCGGCATTGCCGGCTTGAGCAGCGACCTCACCATCTTCGCCGACCCGAAGATCGCCCTCCTTACGGTCGGTCTTATCTTGATCGCCAGCGTCGGTAAATTCAGCGGCGCATTCGTCGGGGCTGAGCTCGGTGGCCTCACCCGGCGCGAGGGACTTGCGCTCGCCTGCGGCATGAACGCGCGCGGCTCGACCGAGGTCATTATCGCGACCATCGGCCTGTCGATGGGCGCGCTCAATCAGAGTCTTTTCACCATGATCGTCGCCATGGCGGTCATCACGACCTTGGCCATGCCGCCGACCCTGCGCTGGGCGCTGGCGCGCGTTCCCCTGCGCAAGGAAGAAAAGCAGCGGTTAGAGCGCGAAGAACAGGAAGAAAAGGGCTTCGTCCCGAATCTCGAGCGCCTGCTGATCGCGGTCGACGACAGCCCGAACGGCAAATTCGCCTCACGCGTCGCCGGCATGCTGGCGGGCACGCACGGCATGCCGACGACCGTTCTTCACATCAAGGACGCGGCCAAGATCGAAGATAAAAAGCAGGAAGAAAAAGAATCCGAGACCAAGGACGCCGCGAAGACGGACGCCAAAGTCGCGGATAAAAATTCCGACGTGAAGAAATCAGAGAACAAAGACGACGACAAGAAATCCGCCAAGGAAGAGAAAGTCGACAAAGTACAGGAGAAGAAGGCCGAGAAAGCCGGCGATACCGTCAAGCAAGCGGCCGAACTGATCAAGAGCAAGCAGAAGGACGAGGAAAAAGTCGACACGCCGGTGGAGGTCACCACCATCGTGCATGAGGCCCCGGGACCGGACGTCATCGCCGCGGAAGCCGAGAAGGGCTACGACCTCATGCTCATCGGCGTGGAGAAAACCGCCCATCGCGGCAAGGATTTCCACGAAAGCGTGACATCGTTGGCGAAGGGCTTCGACGGCCCGCTGGCGATCACGGCCGTGCGCGGCGATTTGTCGAAAAATCCCGGCGGTAAGCTGAACATTCTCGTGCCCGTGAATGGCACCGAGCCGTCACGCCGCGCGGCGGAAGTTGCCATTACCATGGCACGCGCCAACAAGGCGCCGCTCACGGTGCTTTATGTCGCGGTCGGAAAATCGGGCGCCCGCCGCGGCATTCGCAGCCGCCGGCACGAGGAAGCGATCCTCAAGGACATTGTCGCGATCGCCGACGGCTACAACATGAGCATTCGCACCGCCCTGCGCGCCGATGTCGCGCCGGACGAAGCCATCCTGAAGGAAACGGCGCGCCACAAGCACAATCTGATCGTGATGGGCGTCGGCCGCCGGCCCGGCGAAATACTTTTCTTCGGCGACACCGCGTCATCGCTGCTCAAGAACGCCGAATGCTCGCTGCTGTTCGTGGCGAGTTGAGCTTCCGTCATTCCGGGACGGCGCTTTCGCGCCGGACCCGGAATCCAGATGCAAATACGGTGACAGTTTCTGGATTCCGGGTTCGCACGCTGCCGCGTGCGCCCCGGAATGACAATCGTCACTCGTCCTCTTCGCCGCCCTTGCCGCCAGTAGGCGCGCCGCGGAATTTGTTGTTCTTCGGCAACCCATGGGCGATGCGGCCGGCATCGGCGCGATTGCCGCGCCAGTCCTTGAGCTCCTTCATCGACAGCGTTTGGGTGCGGCCGGCGCCGTCGATCCAGCTCAGCCCATCGTCCGCCTTGAAGGTAGTGACGTCGGAGAGCCCCTTCTCCTTGTAGCGCTGCAACCGCACGCCGCGCCCGCGCGTCATCTCCGGCACTTGGTCGAGCGCGAAGATCACCATCTTGCGATTTCCGCCGATGGCCGCCACCAGTTCGCCGTCGACCGTGGTCATCGCCGCCGCCTTGTCGGGGCCCTTGAGGTTGAGCACCTGCTTGCCCTTGCGCGTGGTGCCGAGCACTTCGTCCTCCGGCACCACGAAGCCGTTGCCGCCATGGCTCGCCACCAGGAATTTGCGGCCGCCCTGATAAGCAAGCGCCGCCACCACGTCGGCGTCCTGCTCGATATCGAAATAGAGCCGCACCGGCTCGCCATGCCCGCGCCCACCCGGCAGCTTCGAGGCCTCCAGCGTGTAGAACTTGCCGTTGCTGGCGAAGATCAGAATCTTGGCGGTGGTCTCGGTCGGGAACGCGAATTTCAGCGCATCGTCGGTCTTGAAGGTGACGCCCGACAGATCGCTGACATGGCCGCGCAGCGCCCGGATCCAGCCCTTGTCCGACACCACGACGGTGATCGGCTCGCGCACCACCATCGCCTCCTCGATCGCGGCCTCGTCGTGCTCGGGCGCCTCGGCGAAGGTGGTGCGGCGTTTGCCGAGATCGGTCTTCGGCCCGAACGTCGTCTTCAATTCCTTGATCTGGCCCGCGATGGTCTTCCATTGCTGCGGGGTCGAAGCGATGAGCGCCTTGGTCTTGCTGCGCTCCTCGCGCAGCGCCTTTTCCTCGGCGCGGATTTCCATCTCCTCCAGCCTGCGCAAATTGCGCAGCCGCATGTTGAGGATGGCGTCGGCCTGCACGTCGGAAAGCTTGAACGCCTTCATCAACACCGGTTTCGGCTCGTCCTCGCGCCGGATGATCTTGATCACCTTGTCGAGGTTGAGATAGGCGATGAGATAGCCGCCCAGCACTTCCAGGCGATGCTCGATCTCGGCCAGCCGATGCTTGGAGCGGCGCAGCAGCACGTCGCGCCGGTGCTCGAGCCATTCGCGCAAAGCCTCGGCCAGGCCGAGCACCTGCGGGATGCGGCCCTTCACCAGCACGTTCATGTTGAGCGGGATGCGGCTTTCCAGCTCGGTGAGCTTGAACAGCGACTCCATCAGCAATTCGGCATCGACGCTGCGCGCGCGCGGCTCGATCACCAGCCGCACATCCTCGGCCGATTCATCGCGCACGTCGGCGACCAGCGGCAGCTTCTTCTCGTTGATCAGCTCGGCGAGTTTCTCGACCAGGCGCGACTTCTGCACCAGCCAGGGAATTTGCGTGATGACGATCACGTAAGTGCCGCGGCCGGTGTCTTCGGTCTTCCAGCGCGCGCGCACGCGGAACGAGCCGCGGCCGGTGCTATAGGCCTCGGCGATTTCCGCCGGTCTATCGACGATCACGCCGCCGGTCGGGAAATCCGGTCCCTTGACGTATTTGAGCAGCGTGCGGCTGCGCGCCTTCGGGTTGTCGATCAGGAACAGCGCCGCGTCGCATAATTCGGCCGCGTTGTGCGGCGGGATCGAGGTGGCCATGCCGACCGCGATGCCCTGCGAGCCGTTGGCCAGCAGATTGGGGAACGCCGCCGGCAGCACCACCGGCTCTTCGCCGGTGCCGTCGTAACTGGGACGGAAATCGACCGCATCCTCGTCGATGCCGTCGATCAACAGACGCGCGACTTCGGTGAGCCGTGCCTCGGTGTAGCGCATGGCGGCGGCGTTATCGCCGTCGATATTGCCGAAATTGCCCTGCCCGTCGACCAGCGGGTAGCGCTGGGCGAAATCCTGCGCCAGCCGCACCAGCGCGTCGTAGATCGCCTGGTCGCCGTGCGGATGGAAATTGCCCATCACGTCGCCGACCACCTTGGCCGATTTCTTGAACGCCGATTTGGGGTCCAGCCGCAAAATCTGCATGCCGTAGAGGATGCGGCGGTGCACCGGCTTGAGCCCATCGCGCGCGTCGGGCAGCGCGCGATTCATGATGGTGGAGAGCGCATAGGCGAGATAGCGCTCTTCCAGCGCCCCGCGCAGCGCGACCTCTTCGACCTGGCCCTTGTCGGGGGGAATCAGTCTTTTGCCCATAATTGATAGCTACTGCGTCGTTCGGCCATGAACAAGCGAGGAACATCACGACCTCAACGGCACACGCTATGCCGGCAACATCAAGATCGACGCCCGCCTGCGCGCGCAAGGCCAGGTGGAGTTCTCCTATTACGAAGATCGCGCAGCTTGGCTGCAGGACACGGAAGGCACCGGGATCGCCCTCGGCCCCTCGCGCGGCGTGACGGTGGAGAAGCTCGAGCCGCTGGCCTACCGGGTGAGCTACGGCAAAAGAGCGTCGTCTTTGCGCTCAACGACCTGTCGCAGGTCAAACCCCCGGCGGCGGCGCTTGCGCCGGGCGATCAATTCATCGGTCCGGTGTTCGACGAATCGGCAATCCGGTTCTTCCTCGTGTTCAACGCGAAACTAAAATCATTTCACTACATCCTCGACGAAACGGTCAAAACCGCCGACGGTGCGCGGATTGCAGTGACGCCCTACATGGAATACCGCAGCCCAAAGGACCTTGCGATCTTCGATCGCTGCGCGACCAGTCGGCGGATTGCGGCGGAGCGGGACGCCGCATGTTTCGCGCTTGCGCTGGAAGGCGACCATGGCGCCAACGCGCGGCCGCTGGCGATGCAGCGTCACGCCCGATGACATGCGCGCACGCTTTAAGAAAACGGGCCGGCGGTTTGCACCGCCGGCCCGCCAATTCAAACGCTGGTGGCGCTCCTACCACCTTCTCCATCGACGATACCTACGATACCTACGATACGGCCACTGAGCTTGTTGAACCGACGCAGTTGCGTCGGCTGCATGGCCTAGCGCCACTCCACTAGCTGGAGCCGCTTGCAAAGCCGGCATGCTGAAAAGGCCAAAGAACAAAGCCATCAGCGTTCCTATCATTATTCTTTGCATCAGGTTTGTCTCCCATTCCTGCTGAGTTCAAGGCGTGACGAACGTGACCTGAACACTCAGCCACTTAGACGGTCTCGTGACCGGTCCGTTCATCATTCAATAATACGCTGGGCTTGCCAAGGTTCCATGTGACATTTTCACCCATAACCTTGCGTACCATAATACCACCGACGCCCTGGGGACGATTCGTCCTCTCGGCGCCGGCGAGGCGTTCAGTCGGTCTCGACGCGCGAGCGAACCATCGATTCGTAATAGACTTTTATGAACGGCGCTAAGACCTTGTAGAGCGCATTCTTTGATACCAGCGTGTCGTGCAAGGCCAGATAGTCGATGCCGGTGTGGATGAAGCAGTTCATCGCATCCTGCGGCGTCTCGACGATGGGCTCGCCCTTGATATTGAATGACGTGTTGACCAGCACCGGCACGCCGGTCAGCTTGTCGAATTCCATGAGCAGATCGTACATCCGCTCGTTCTGCTCCCGCCGGACGGTTTGGACGCGGGCGGTGCCGTCGACGTGGACAATCGCCGGAATGCGGTCCTTCCATTCCGGGCGCACCTGCTTGGCGCGCAGCATAAAGGGTGATTCGTCCTCGCCGACGAAAATGTCCTTCGCCCTTTCATAGGGCACGATCGGCGCGAACGGACGGAAGGCCTGCCGGAACTTCACGCGCTTGTTCAGCTTGTCTTTCATCTCCGGTTGCCGCGGATCGCCCAGAATGCTCCGGTTGCCGAGCGCGCGCGGCCCGAATTCGCAGCGGCCCTGGAACCAGCCGAACACCTTACCCTCCGACAGCAGTTTCGCCGCTTCGCGGCAAATGCTCTCCCCCGGCCCGTTGAACGTCTTGCGGGTGACCAACAGCGGATTGCCGACGCGCCGTGCGACATCATCCGGGTACGTGACGCCGAGCGTCGCCTGCTTCATCACGAACGTGCGCGGCTTTTTCTGTATGGCCAGGCGGCCATAATAGGCGCAGCCGATCGCGATCCCGTTGTCGCCGGCGGCGGGCTGGATCCAGACATTATCGAATCCCGCCTCGCGCACGATGCGTCCGTTGGCGACGCAGTTAAGTGCCACGCCGCCGGCGAGGCACAGGTTCCTGGCGCCGGTCGTCTCCCGCAGCCAGCGCGCGCGCGCGATCAGCACCTCCTCGGCGTCGTGCTGAATGCGCCAGGCCATGTCTTCCCAATGGCGCATGGCCGGATTTGCTTCCCACTTGTTTTTTCCGTCCGGCATCCATGGCTGGTTGAAATCCGCATCCCACTCAGGAACATGCAGCTCGTTGTCTTTGAGCTCGAGGAGCGGCCTGACGCTGTTGGGGCGGCCATAGGGTGCGAGGCCCATCACTTCGCCGCACTTGTTCCAGTCGGCGAAGACGTAGCTCGAGACGCGGCTGTAGAGCGCGCCGAGGCCGTCCATGTTGAAGAACTCGTCGCTGAGAAGTCCGCGGCAGGGTTGCAGCCACACTTTTTTCAGTGTCTCGAGTTTGCTGCCCTTGAACTTGTAGTAACTCTCGGATTCGCGGGCGAGCGGATTGACGCCCTCCGTGAGTTGCCCCGGCTCCTTGATGTCCGAGCTGTAGCTGCCGACGCCGTCCACGACCATCACCACGCCCTCGTCGAAGGGGCAGACGGCGAACGCGCTATAGGCGTGGGCGAGATGGTGCGAAACCGTCATCACTTTGTTCGATTTCGACAGATAAAGCGGGCTCTTGGCCACTTGGGCACGTTCGCGGCCGTTCATGTCGCCCTCGTAAACCATGCGAATTTCCAGCTCGTCGACCGGCAGGACGTAGCAATTGCGCACCACCAGATCGACGTCGTCGAGCGTGATGCCCTCGGCCTTGAGACAATAATCGACGGCCTCCTGAAAGAACCCCCTGGCATGCTTTTGCCGCGTGATCCGTTCTTTCTCGATCGCGTAGGCGATCTCGCCGTCGCGCAGCAGGCACGCGCTGACGTCGTGGTCGTAGGCGTTTATGCCGAGAACGTAGCTGTGCTGCTTAGGCATCGAACTCGTGGTGCTGATATTTTCTGGCAAGTGGGCCGCCTTTTGCTTCGGTTAATTTGTTCGACGCGTCTGAGGGGACGATCAAGCCAATGTGCATCATGTCGCGCGATATTTGCAACTATGACACGGGTGCGCTCGGCCCGCGCCTATGGCGCAATTCCGCTGACGGATTTAATATGCCCATCGCAAATGGGGCCGGGCTGGACGACATGAAAGCGGTAAAACGCATTGTTCCCAATCGTTGCTGCGGTGTCATCGTCGACCTCCAGGGTTTTTTCCTATCCCAGGTGGACAAGCGCCTTGGCTCCAGGATCAAGACGAATACCGGCAACCTTGTCCGCCTGCTCAACCATTTCCGAATCCCGATCGTGGTCACGCTCGAGCGGCCGGTCGATTTCAAGGGATCCTTGCCGAAAGAGATCGGCAAGCACCTGGGCGAGCGCGCGCAGACTTTCGAAAAAAACTTTTTCGACTTGTGCGAGGACAAGAAGATAAAGGGCCACCTTACGCGTCTGAAGCGACGACAGGCGATCGTGGCCGGCTGCGAAACCGACGTTTGTGTCCTGCAGTCATGTCTCGGCCTGCTCAGCCTCGGCTATGAGGTCTTCGTGATGGAGGAGCTGATATTTTCCTCAGCGCGCAATGTCGACGCCGCGATTGCGCGCATGAAGGCCGAAGGGGTCATTTTCGCGACCTACAAGAGCCTCTATTACGAGCTGATCGAGGCTGTGGAAGGCGGCCGACATACCGAGAAATTCCTTGCGGCTTACGGTCCATTGCCCGACGACCTTCCCGATACGGCGGTTCAATAACGCGAGAAGTCTTTTTCAGATGGCCAACGCGCTGCGCGGGCCGCGCAGGATCGCCGCGATGAAATGCGCCCGCTCGTCGCCGAGCGCCAGCCCGCGCGGCTCCAGCACGTGGCGCGCCAGGAAAAAGCCGGTCAACGCGAAGCCGTCGGCCAGATCGCGGCCGGCCGGCAACGCATCGCGGTCGAGCAAGAAGGCCGGCAGTTGCAGCAGCTTGTCGGCCCAAGGCTCGCCGGCGGTGCGCGAGACCGCCCGCCCCGATTTCGGCGAGACATAGATCAGATCGGCCCGCGCGCCGGTCGAGGCGCATTGCTCGAGATCGAGCCCGAAGCCGAGCTCGGCCAGCAGATGCAATTCGAAACGCACCACCATGGGCGCCGCCAGCACCGGATCGCCGAGGCGGTCGAGGATGCCGTCGAACTCGCCATAGAGGCCGGCATGCGGATCGCGCTCGGGCAACAGCCGCATCAGCGCGGCCAGATGGCTGACGCCATAGATCGCGTGCGACGCCGCGAAGAAGTTCGCCGCGCGCAGGCTCGAGCCCTCCACCGTATAATTGCCGAGATGCTCGTCCAGCCGCGCCCGCCAGGTCGCGCTCACGGAATTGCCGACTTGCAGTACCGGCTTCATGCGCGAGCCGAAACCGCCGCGCACCAGCCCGAGATGGCGGCCATGCGCGCGCGTCATCAGCTCGAGGATGCCGCTGGCCTCCCCGTGGCGCTTGACGCCGAGCACAATGCCTTCATCGGTCCATTGCATCTTATTACAGTCATTCCGGAGCGCTCGCGGAGCGAGCGAATCCGGAATCCAGAAACATACACTAAACTAGCATCTGGATTCCGGGTTCGCGCCTTCGCGCGCCCCGGAATGACAGAAAAATTACTCCTTGGGAAACTCCAGCCCCATGGCCCGGTAGCGCTCCGGGTCGTCGCCCCAGCCCTCGCGCACCTTGACGAACAAAAACAGGTGCACCTTGTGCTCGACGATCTCGGCGATTTCCCGCCGCGACGATTCGCCGATCGACTTGAGAGTCTGCCCGCCTTTGCCGATCACGATCTTGCGCTGGCTCTCGCGTTCCACATAGATCGTCTGCTCGACCCGGATATCGCCGCCCCGCAGTTCCTTCCACGTTTCGGTCTCGACCGTGGAATGGTAGGGCAGTTCCTGGTGCAGCCGTTCGAACAGCTTCTCGCGCGTGATCTCGGCCGCCAGCTGGCGCACCGGCGCATCCGACATCTGGTCGGGCGGATAAAGCCACGGACTTGGTGGCATGCGGTCGGCGAGCCAGGTCTTGAGATCGGCCACGCCGTCGCCGGTGAGCGCCGAGATCATGAAGGTCGAATCGAACTTGGCCTTTTCATTGGCGATCTTGGTCAGCAACAGCAGCGTGGCGCGCGGCACCAGATCGATCTTGTTGAGGATCAGGATTTTCGTCGGCTTCACGTCGGCAAGCCGATCGAGCAGAGCTTCCGCCTCCTCGTCGATCCCCTTGCGCGCATCGATCAGCACGCCGATCAGATCGGCATCGTGCGCGCCGCTCCAGGCCGTCGTCACCATGGCGCGGTCGAGCCGCCGCTTCGGAGCGAAAATTCCCGGCGTGTCGACGAAGATAAGTTGCGCCTTGCCTTCGAGCGTAATGCCGCGGATCAGCGCACGGGTGGTCTGCACCTTGTGCGAGACGATGGTGACCTTGGAGCCGACCAATGCATTGAGCAGCGTCGACTTGCCGGCATTGGGCGCGCCGATCAGCGCGACGAAGCCGCAGCGCGTGTCGCTCGCTGGTTTGGCGGCGTCAACCATCAAGCTTGTCCACCGCCACGCCGACGCGCGTCAACATGGCGGCGGCGGCGGCCTGTTCGGCGGCCCGCTTCGATGCGCCCATGCCCTCGGCCGGCGGCCGGTCGGGCAGCACCACCGCGACGCGGAATTCCGGATCGTGATGCGGGCCGGTGCGCGCCAATTCCCGGTAGGCCGGCGTCGGCAACCCGCGCGCCTGCGCCCATTCCTGCAGCATGGTCTTGGGGTCGCGCAACGGGCGCAGCGGCTTGAGCATGCGTTCCTTCCAGAACCGCGCGATCAGCGCATCGGCGGCTTCGTATCCGCCGTCGATAAACACCGCCCCCACCAGCGCCTCGCAGGCGTCGGCCAGGATGGTGGAGCGCAAGCGTCCGCCGGCGTGCGATTCCGAATTGCCGAGCTTAAGCGCCGGTCCTAGATCCATGGCGCGCGCCACCTCCGCGCAGGTTTCCTTGCGCACCAGATCGGCGAGCCGGCGCGACAGCTCGCCCTCGTTGGCTTTCGGGAACGCGCGATAGAGCATGTCGGAAATGACCAGGCCGAGCACGTGATCGCCGAGGAATTCCAGGCGCTGGTAGCTGTTGGCGCGGGTGGCGCCGCCCGCAAGCGCGGAAATATGCGTGACCGCGCGCTCCAGCAGCGCCTTATCGGCGAACTTGTAGCCGATCCGCTCCTCGAGCGCCGCTCTGTCCTTGGCCTTGCGGCTCATCGCACGATCGTGAACAGCCTGCTCCAGCGCACCGCCACCGGCCAGCGCCAGAATTGCCAGGCGCGCTCGCCCTCATAGACGGAGAAGAAAATGATCTGCGCCTTGCCGACGATATTCTCGAACGGCACCGTGCCGACTTGGCTGAAGCGGCTGTCGGTGGAATTATCGCGATTGTCGCCCATCATGAAATAATGGCCGGGCGGCACGGTGTAGACCTGGGTGTTGTCGGCAAAGCCGTTGTCGACCAGGTCGAGCGTGTAGAAGCTCACGCCTTCCGGTAGCGTATCCTTCCAGCGCTTGACCGGAGCGGCGCGCGTGCCCTCCTCGGTCTCGATGAACGGCGGCGCCGGCTCGTGCTTGACCGGAACGCCATTGATGCTGACGACGCCGTCGATCACCTGGATCTTGTCACCGGGCAGGCCGATCACGCGCTTGATGTAGTCGGTGTCGGTATCCCTGGGCAGGCGAAACACCACCACGTCGCCGCGCGCCGGCAGCCAGCCGCTCGGAAGCCGTCCGGAGAACAGTGGCGGCGACAAAGGCAGCGAGAAGTGGCTGTAGCCATAGGAATATTTCGACACGAACAGGTAATCGCCGACCAGCAGCGTCGCCTTCATCGAGCCGGAGGGGATATTGAAGGGCTGAAACAGGAAGGTGCGGATCACCAGCGCGATGATCAGCGCGTGGAAAACCACGCGGATTGTTTCGGCAATGCCGCCTTCTTTCCGTTTTGTTCCGGATGTCACGCTCATCGGCCTCTTGTCCCGCCACTAAAGGCTCTGCGCCCCGGCGACCTTGTAGCGGCTGCCATTCCAGGGCGCAATCAAGAACGCTCGCGCCACTGTATAAGCACTTGGTCGGATTGCGTTTCTTAGGCTCGCGCAGGTCTCTTCATTGCCGGAATTTGGAGCATGATCTTATCCGAAAACCGGTACCCACTTTTCGGGATCATGCTCTGGGCTGCGCCGAAATGATGACGATGGCCTGCGCGCTTGGGCCTTCGTCGGTGAGCGACACGTCGATCTGGGCCTCGCAACCGGCCGGTGTGATCGCCTGCAGCCGTTTGAGCGCGCCGCCGGTCAACTTCATGGTGGGGCGGCCCGAGGCCAGATTGACCACGCCCATGTCGCGCCAGAACACGCCGCTGCGGAAACCGGTGCCGAGCGCCTTGGAGCAGGCTTCCTTGGCGGCAAAACGCTTGGCATAGGTCTCGACCGTGTTGGCGCGGTTCTCCGCCTTGGCGCGTTCGGCGGGCGTGAAAATGCGCCCGAGAAAACGTTCGCCGTAACGCTCGATGCTGCGCGCGATGCGCCGTACGTCGACCATGTCGGAGCCGAGCCCGAGGATCATGCTTTTTCCTTGCGCATGATCTTGTCCGAAAACCGGTATCCATCCCGGGTCAGGCCCGGGACATGCTGTTTCGGGATCATGCGCGGGCCTTCTGGCGACCGCGGTCCATGGCCGCGCGCATGAACTTCACGGTGTCGGCCAACCCCTCGAACACCGATTCACCGACCAAAAAATGGCCGATATTGAGTTCGACGATCTGCGGCAGCGACGCGATGATTTCCGCGCTCGCATAATCGAGCCCGTGGCCGGCATGGACTTCGAGGCCGAGGCCCTTGGCCAGCAGCGCACCGGCGCGGATCAGCTGCCATTCGGCATTGGCCTCGGCCGCCCGGTTCTCGATCAGCGCGTCGCACCAGGAACCGGTATGAATTTCGATCACCGGCGCGCCCAGCTCGACCGCCGCCTCGATCTGCGCCGGCGCCGCACCAATGAATAGCGAAACCCGGATGCCGGCGTGCTTGAGCGCATGCACCACCGGCGCGAGCTGCGCGCGCTGCTTTAGGCAATCGAGCCCGCCCTCGGTGGTGCGCTCGGTGCGCTTTTCCGGCACCAGACAAACCGCGTGCGGCTGCAATTTAAGCGCGATCGCCGTCATCTCATCGGTCGCCGCCATTTCGAAATTGAGCGGCTTGTCGATTTCGGCTTTCAGGCGCGCGATATCGTCGTCGCGGATGTGACGGCGGTCCTCGCGCAAATGCGCGGTGATGCCGTCGCAGCCGGCCGCGATCGCGAGCTTGGCCGCGCGCACCGGATCGGGATGCCGCCCGCCGCGCGCATTGCGGATGGTGGCGACGTGGTCGACATTGATGCCGAGGCGCAAACGGGGCGGGCTCATTTATCTAACCGTTGACCCGTTCCGCCTTCGCCACCACCGCTTTGGCGCGCAACTGCGCGATGATGTCGGTGAGATGCTTGAGGTCGTAGACCTCCAGATCGATCAGCACATCGGTGAAGTCCGGCGCCCGCCGCGTCATGCGGATATTGTCGATATTGCCGTCGTGCTCGGCGATCACTTGTGCAATTTGGGCGAACGAGCCGGGCTCGTTCACCGACTGCACCGCGATGCGCGCCGGGAAGCGGCGCGGCGTGCTCGCTTCCTCGTCCCAGCGCACGTCCAGCCAGCGTTCCGGCTTGTCCTCGAACTCACTCAAGGCGTGCGACTGGATCGGGTAGATGGTGATCCCCTCGCCCGGCGTGAGGATGCCGACAATGCGGTCGCCCGGCACCGCGCCGCCGTCCGGCGCAAAACTGACCGGCAGGTCGCCGTTGATGCCGCGGATCGGGATCGCCGGGCCAACCGCGGCGATGCCCGGCACCTTGAACTTGACCGAGGTGAGCTTCTTCAAGCCGAACCAGCCGCTTTCAGACTTGGGCTTCACCGCCATGGCGGCGGCGCGCTCTTCCTTGTAGTCGGGATACATGGCGCGCGCGACGTCCGAGGCTTTCAATTCGCTGCGCCCGACCGCCGCCATCACGTCTTCGATGGACGCGCGCGCCAGCCGCGGCAGCGCGCCGGTGAGCTTCTCGTCCGAGTAGGCGATCTTGGCGCGCTGGAACAGGCGTTCGACGATGCGGCGGCCGAGCCCGGTATATTGCTTGCGCACCGCCGTGCGCGTGGCGCGCCGGATCGCGGCGCGCGCCTTGCCGGTGACCACGATCGATTCCCACGCCGCCGGCGGCGCCGTTTGCGCCTTCGAGGTGAGGATATCGACCTCGTCGCCATTGATGATTTCCGAGCCGAGCGGCGCGATCTGGCCGTTGATCTTGCAGCCCACCGCGGTGTTGCCGACGTCGGTGTGCACCGCATAGGCGAAGTCGATCGGCGTCGCCTTGCGCGGCAGTGCGATCAGCTTGCCCTTGGGCGTGAAGCAGAACACCTGATCATGGAACAGCTCTAACTTGGTGTGCTCGAGAAATTCCTCCGGGTTCGACCCTTCAGCCAAGAGCTCGATGGTCCGCCGCAGCCAGGCATAGGCGCTCGATTCGCGCGACAACATTTCGGTCGGCGAGCCGGCATTGTCCTTGTAGAGCGCGTGCGCGGAGATGCCGTATTCGGCCAGCTCGTGCATCTCGGTGGTGCGGATCTGCAGTTCGACGCGCTGCTTGCCCGGGCCGATCACGGTGGTGTGAATCGAACGGTAGTCGTTTGCTTTAGGAGTCGAGACGTAATCCTTGAAGCGTCCCGGCACCGTCGGCCAGGTGGTATGCACGATGCCGAGCGCCTGGTAGCAGTCCGCCACCGTCTTCACGATCACGCGGAACCCGAAAATGTCGGACAGTTGCTCGAAGCCGACCGACTTGCGTTCCATCTTGCGCCAGATCGAATAGGCGCGCTTGCGCCGCCCTAACACCCGCGCTTCGATGCCGCGGTCGGCGAGTTTCTTGGTGAGCTGCTGCTCGATCTCGGTAATCAAATGCTTGTGGCGGTCGGCCAGCGCATTGAGCCTGCCACTGACCACCTCACAGGCTTCCGGATAAAGCTCGCGGAACGCCAGGTCATCGAGCTCCTCGCGCATCGCATGCATGCCCATGCGGCCGGCGAGCGGCGCATAGATTTCGAGCGTCTCCTCGGCGGCGCGCCGGCGCGCCTCGACCGGCATGTAGTCGAGCGTACGCATGTTGTGCAGACGGTCGGCGAGCTTGACCAGCAGCACGCGCACATCGGCGGCGATCGCCAGTAGCAGCTTGCGCAGGTTTTCCGCCTGCTTGGCTTCCTTGGTGACCAGATCGAGCTTCTTGAGCTTGGTTAACCCGTCGACCAGCGTGCCGATGTCGGGCCCGAACAGGCTGTCGATCTCGGCGCGGGTGGTTGCGGTATCCTCAATGGTGTCATGCAAAAGCGCAGCGGCGATGGTGGCGTCGTCGAGCTTGAGGTCGGTGAGAATCGCCGCCACCTCGATCGGGTGGGAGAAATACGGGTCGCCCGAGGCGCGCCGTTGCTCGCCATGCGCCTTCATGGCGTAGACATAGGCGCGGTTGAGCAGCGCTTCGTTGGTTTTGGGATTGTAGCGGCGCACCCGTTCGATCAGGTCGTATTGCCGCATCATCGGCGGCTTTCGGGATTGCGTCGGCTTTTCAATTACTTGGGGCAGCGCAACGGCCCGCTCGAGCGGCGCCCGGGTGGGCGACTGCTTCTGCATCCGCGGTAAATCTGAGCGCGCGCGCGCCATTGTCGTGCCTCACGGCCGCCGAATCTGCGTGAAAAACGGCGCCGGCGACCGTTTCTACCATAGATATCACGACAATTCGCTGGAGCCGCAAGGGCTTGTCGTTCTGGTTGATGAAAAAGCAACGGCCCGGCGCTGGGGCCGGGCCGTACCGTAAAATCTATGCAAAACGCCGGTAAATTGGTTACTCGGCGTCCTCTTCCGGCACTTCTTCCGGTGGCGCCAGGCCTTCGAGGCCCTTGAGCAGCTCTTCCTCGGTCATGCGCTCGGCGGTCACTTCGGTATCGTCGGAATCGATGCTGGCGCCGGGACCGGCCCCGATCAGCGGCATTTCCGGCTCCGGCTCGTCGACCTCGACATATTTCTGCAAACTGTGGATCAAGTCTTCCTTCAGGTCGCCGGGGGATACCGTCGTTTCCGCGATCTCGCGCAACGCGACGACCGGATTCTTGTCGTTGTCGCGCTCAACGGTAATCTGCGACCCGGACGAGATCATGCGCGCCCGGTGGCTCGCCAGAAGGACGAGATCGAAGCGGTTCTCAACCTTGTCGATGCAATCTTCTACGGTGACACGGGCCATCGGCTCGTCACTCCTTTAAAGGGAACTTTGTCCTGATTTCGACCGGTAAGTAGACCGTGTGGGGTGAAAGTTCAAGTATTTTTGTCTTGGATTAAGCGCAAGCCTCTGTTACCGAAATCGTTGCAAGCAGGCCGACCGACCGGATTTTAGCGGCATCAGCGTGATTGCGTGGGTACCGGCTGAATTGATCAAAGGTGCCTTCAACCGTTCTGTTAACGCCGATTCAATGAGGCGCGGATGTGCATCGCGCAGGTTGCATTTTTGAGGCGTGCGCAGGATCAATTTTGGTTCTTATTGCGAGAAAGACAAGACCATGACAGTCCCCGGCGAAAAAATCGCAATGTTCATTGACGGCGCCAATCTTTACGCCACCGCCAAATCGCTCGGCTTCGATATCGACTACAAGAAGCTGCTGCGCGAGTTCCAGTCGCGCGGCTATCTGCTGCGGGCGTTCTATTACACCGCGGTGATTGAGGATCAGGAATATTCCTCGATCCGCCCGCTGATCGATTGGCTCGACTACAACGGCTATTCGGTCGTCACCAAGGCGACTAAGGAATTTGTCGACCAGACCGGCCGCCGCAAGGTCAAGGGCAACATGGACATCGAACTCGCGGTCGATGCCATGGAGATCGCCGGATCGATCGACCACATGGTGCTGTTCTCCGGCGACGGCGATTTCCGCTCGCTGGTGGAAGCCGTGCAGCGGCGCGGCGTGCGCGTCACGGTGATATCGACCGTCACCACGCAGCCGCCGATGGTGGCCGACGAATTGCGCCGCCAGGCCGACATCTTCACCGACATCGTCACGCTGCAGGCCAAGATCGGCCGCGACCCGGCCGAGCGTGCCGCCCGCGAAGCATCGCGCGGTCCGCGCGACGATCGCGAGTCGCCGCAGCACACGCCGCAATTCCTGCAGCGTCCGCCGGTGCCGCAACGGGCCGACGCGACCGCCAATGTCGGCGCCGACGACGACGAAGAGTCGTTCGAATAGCAGTTTTGGTGGCGATGCCGGAAACCGAGGGCAAGCCCGGGCGCAACTGTCCGCGCTGCCCGCGGCTGGCGGCGTTCCGCAAGACATGGCGCGCGCAAGAGCCGGAATGGTTCAACGCGCCGGTCCCCTCCTTCGGACCGCTCGATGCGCGGCTGCTGATCGTGGGGCTGGCCCCCGGCCTGCAAGGCGCCAACCGCACCGGCCGCCCGTTCACCGGCGATTATGCCGGCGTGCTGCTGTACGAAACGCTTGCCCGCTACGATTTCGCGCGCGGCCAATACGGCGCGCACCCCGACGACGGATTGCAACTGACCGATTGCCGCATCAGCAATGCGGTGCGCTGCGTGCCGCCGGAAAATAAGCCGACGACCGCCGAGATCGCGACCTGCCGCGATTTCCTTAAAATGACCATCGCGGAAATGCCGAAGCTTACGACAATCGTCGCGCTCGGGCGCATCGCCCATGACAGCGTGGTAACGGCATTCGGGGCGAAGAAGTCAGCGACGCCCTTCAAGCATGGCGGCAAGAACACGCTCGGAAATCTGACACTGTTCAGCAGCTATCACTGCTCGCGCTACAACACCAATACCGGTGTGCTCACGCCGGAGATGTTCCGCAAGGTGTTTGCGGCCGTTCGCGGCTTTTTAGATGGCGCATGATCTTATCCGAAAACTGGTTCCCACTTTTCGGGATCATGCGCGCGACGCCTGAAGCCAGGCAATCACTTCCGCGGCGTTCTTGTCGGGTGGGAACACCGGGTAGAACGCCTTGCTGATCACGCCATCGTCGATCACCAGCGCCATGCGCTTGAGCAGCGTCATGCCGGACGTCGTGAAAGTCGGCAGCTTGAGCGCCTTGGTGAGCGCGAACGCCTCATCCGACAGGATCGCAAACGGCAGATGCAGCCGCGTCGCCGCTTCCTGCTGATAGGCGGTGTCCTGCGTCGACAGCCCGTAAAGCTGCGCCACGCCCAGCCGCTTGAGCTCGCCGAAATGATCGCGGAAGCCGCAGGATTGCGGCGTGCAGCCGCGCGCGCCCGGGATGTCGTCCCAGCCCGGCGGCGCATCGACGCCCGGCACGCCGGTGCGCGGATAAATATAGACCACGGTGCGGCCCTTTAGCTTCGCCAGATTGACCGCTGCGCCTGTGGTCGCCGGCAGCGCCAGGTCAGGCAGTTTCATGCTGGCGAGATGCTTCGCGGCGCCGTCGTCCTGCGGCGCCGGGATATTGGGCGGCAGGATGTTCGGATTATGGGCACCGGGCGCTTCGGTCATCTGGGTTAGGCCACCTGGGAGATCAACAATGTGACGCCGCCGGTGGCGAAATTCGCCAGATCGCCGACGGTCGCCTTGCCTTCGGACGAGCCCATCACTCTCTTCAGATGATCGAGATCGTCGAAATAAAGATCGGCGAGCCGGTAAAAGGCCGGCGCGCTGCCATCCGGCGTGCCAACGACCTTGGACAATTCGATTTTGCGCACGCCCTGCATCTTGCCCGCGATCGGCAGGTGGGTTTCCGCGTAATATTTTTCGAACGCGGCGGCGTTTTTGGGATTGCCGTACAATACGGTCAGTTTCACCATCGCTGTCTCCCGGACTGTCGGTAACGGCTGCGGAGCCGAGCCGACACTGTTTGTCGCCCCTTCCATATCTATCCCATCTTGTCGGCGTAGGACATGAACTCCATCAGCGAGCCATCCGGATCGCGGAAATAGACCGAGGTGCCCGGCCCTTTGGCGCCGAACCGTTGCAGCGGCCCGCGCTCGATCGCAATACCGTGCGCCGTGAGATGCGCGATCGCGTCTTCAATCGGCCCGCGCCATTCGAAACAAAAATCGGAATTGCCCGGCTGCACCGGCAGCCGCGCCACTTCCGCCGGCGTCACGCCCGGCCCATGCACGTTGAGCTGCTTGTCGCCGAAACGATAGGCAAAGCCCACCGGCCGCGCCACCAGTTCGGCGCCCATCACTTGCGTATAGAATTGGTTCGCGCGCTCCCAGTCGGAGACGTGGATGACGCAGTGGTCGAGTTTGGTCGGCACCGCCATGATCCTAAACTCCGAGCTTTTTCCCCACCCGCGCCGCCACCACCCGCCGCTCATCGTTCAGCTTGGCGAGACGCGCCTTTACCGCTTCGAGCATCGCCAGCGCTGCCGTCTTCGGCGAACCGGAATTGAACGGCGGCGCCGGATCATATTCGATCTGCAATTGGATTTCGCGCGCGACCTGTTCGCCCTCGAGGATGGCGGCGAGTGTGAGCGCGAAATCGATGCCCGAGGTGACGCCGGCCCCGGTTACGATATGGCCGTCCACCACTACCTTTTCGCGCACCGGAATGGCGCCAAGCAGCGCCAGATGATCGATCGCCGCCCAGTGGCAGGTGGCGCGCTTGCCCTTGAGTAGGCCGGCCGCGCCCAGCACCAGCGAGCCGGTGCACACCGAGGTCACGTATTTCGCCGACGCCGCAACTTTGCGCAAAAACTCCAGCGCCGCCTCGTCTTCCATGAGGTCCTGCTGACCCGGCCCGCCCGGCACCATCACCACGTCGAGCGGCGGACAGTCAGCATAAGTAACCGTCGGCAGGATCTGCATGCCGCGGTCGGTCGTCACCGGATCGCGCGTGCGCGCGACGAGGTCGACGACGGTGTTCGGCAGCCGCGCCAGCACTTCGTAAGGCCCGGTCATGTCGAGCTGGGTAAGGCGCGGGAAAATCAGCATGCCGATGCGGCGCTGCGACGCCATCATATTCAGCCTTTCTGCCGCATCAGCCGGCCGCGCTCGCGCTCCCAGGAGCGTTTTTTGAGCGTCTCGCGCTTGTCGTGCAGCTTCTTGCCGCGCGC
>Ga0097691_1000641_pt1 | contig 29268 bp, 27 predicted proteins | sample NGESurdeep072012_8_FD_72858 | JGI IMG/M metagenome (GOLD analysis project Ga0097691, IMG submission 72858) | Arctic peat soil microbial communities from Barrow, Alaska - NGEE Surface sample 210-1 deep-072012 | ecosystem: Environmental > Terrestrial > Soil > Wetlands > Peat ... | reverse complement strand
GGAAATCCCGTCCAGCAAGCACATGCTCGAGCTGGCCTATCGCTGGCCGCTGGAAAAGGCGATCGAGACCTCGGTCGAAGCCACCAAATTCGCGCACGACAACGGTCTCGAGGTGGTGTTCTTCCCGATCGACTTCTCGCGCGCCGAGCTAAAATGGGCGCTCGATCTGATCGAGCGCGTCGGCAAAGAAGGTCACATGGACGCGCTCGCGCTGGTCGACACCTTCGGCGTGCTGTCGCCGCACGCCATGAAGTACTTCGTCACCGAGGTGCAGAAGCGCATCAAGAAGCGGCTGGAGGCGCACTTCCACCAGGACTTCGGCATGGGCGTCGCCAACACCATCATGGCGCTGTCGCTCGGCGTCGAGGTCATGCACACCACCGTGCTCGGCATCGGCGAGAGAAGCGGCAACGCGCCGATGGAAGAGATCGTGATGGCGCTCAAGACCATGTACGGCGTCGACGTCGGCATCGACACCACCAAGCTCACCCCGCTGGCCAACCTGGTGCAGCGCCTCACCGGCGTGCTGGTGCCGACCAACAAGGCGATCGTCGGCTCCGGCCTCTACCAGATCGAGTCCGGCATCATCGCGTCGTGGTTCAAGAACTGCGGCGAGAAGAACGCGACCGAGCTGTTCCCGATCCGCTGGAGCGCGGTCGGCCAGCCGCCGGCCGAGGTGGTGATGGGCAAGGGCTCCGGCATCGACTCGATCAACATGTGGTTGGCCGACGTCGGCATGCAAGTGTCGGAAGCGGACGCCATGAAGGTCTTGCAGGCGGTCAAGCTGCATTCGCTCACCAACAAGAAGATGCTCAGCCACGCCGAGTTCCGCGATGTGGCGCGGGCCACGCTCGGCCGGGCGCAACAGGCGGCGGAGTGAGCTTTCTGCGCTAACGGCTAACGACAAAGCCCCGGGGCGAAACCCCGGGGCTTTTTTATTGCTCTTTAGTTCTTCGCGCGGCGATCAAAATCGTTGTTCACTCCATCTTGATCCCTGCGGTCTTCACCACCTTTTCCCACTTATCGGAATCCTTTTTGATCAGGGCGGTAAACTGCTCGCCGGGCAGCGTCATCACGACCAGTTGTTGATCGGTGAACAACTTAACAGCCGCGGAGTCGCTCATCACCGCGAGTATTTCCTTGGTCAGGCGGTCCACGATCGGCTTGGGGACTCCAGCGGGCAGGATGATGCCGACCCACGGCGCCATATCGAATCCGGGTATGGTCTCGGCAACCGCCGGCACATCGGGCAGCTCCGGCATTCGCTTCGGTTCCATGACTGCAAGCGCAACCAACTTCCCCGCTTTGACGTAGGGCCACAAGGTCGAGACGTTGTTGAATCCAAGTTGGACTTCGCCGCCGATCATGCCCATGGCCGAAGGGCCGGTGCCCTTGTAAGGCACGTGCACCATCTTGATGCCCGCCTTCTGCGCGAACTGTTCCGCCTCGAGATGGCTGAAATTGCCGACGCCGGCAGAAGCATAACTCAGGCCATCGGGCTTCGATTTCGCGAGCGCGATCAACTCGGCAAGATTCTTTACGGGAAGGGAGGGATGCACAGCCAACAACGACGGCAGCCGGATGACCGACGTCACGTGGATGAAATCCTTCATCGGGTCATAGGGGATGCTCTTGTAGACCCATGGATTGACCGTCATCGGGCTGTCGGACGTCATCGCCATCGTGTAGCCGTCGGGAGGCGATTGCTTCAACGCCTGAAGCCCGACTTGACCGTTGGCGCCGCCGCGGTTCTCGACGATGATGGTCTGCTGCAAACGCTCCGCTAGAAACTTCGCGACGATGCGGGCGACCACGTCGGTGCCGCCGCCGGCCGGGTATGGAACGATCATCCTTATCGTTCCGCGCTGCGGCCATTCTTGCGCGACCGATGAACCCGCCGTGAGGGCCAACAGGCCGACCGCGGCTACGAGTGCAGGTAGTATTTTTTTCATTGTCGTCTCCCTATTTTCCAAATAGTGCAAATTTCTTGTCCGATGTTTTCTACCATCCATGCGGTTCGCTGTCGAAGAGTCCGAGCTTTTCGAGCGCCGACCTGATCGCTTTTTTTCCGTCCGCCGAGAGCGGGCGGTTGGGCAGCCTGGGTGAACCCACTGGCCGCCCCATGATGTCCCACATGGCCTTGGTCGGCGCGGGATACTCGACCTTGGCGATCTGATAGAGCTCGGAAAACTTATATTGCAGTTCAAGCGCGTCGTTCAGGCGGCCGCTCGTCGTCGCATCGTACAGGGCTTTTACAAAGCGGGGAGCGATGCCGCCAAAGACCGACATGCAGGCGGTGCCGCCAAGCGTGAGGCATGGAATCATCCACTCCGTGCCGACGAACAGACCGAAATCCGGACGCACCGTTTTGGCGGCGCGTCCGAGTTCAAGATATTTTTCCCAGTTGTGACTGGCCTCTTTGAGCCCGATGAACTTGGGAAAACGCTCGATCAGTTTGACCAGCGTCGACGGCGCGATGCCGATGCCATCCATGATGGTGGGCGAGCTATAGGCGATGAAGGGCAGGCCGGTCGCCGACATGATGGCGGAAAAATGCGCGTAAAGAGCTTCCTGCGACGGCTTCCAATAGTAGGGCGCAATGGCAATCACGCAGTCGGCGCCGGCTTCTTCAGCATGGCGCGCAAGGTCCACGGCTTGGTCGGTGCCCGGCATGCTGACATGGACAATGACCGGCACTCTGCCGGCGACAACCTCGACCGCGGTTTTGGCCAGGCGCTTGCGCTCGTCGAGCGTCAAATTGAGAGATTCTGCGAGGTGCAGATTGATACAGAGCGACGACGCGTTGTGACGAAGCAGGAATTCAATGACACGACTGAACGTGTCGAGATCGACTTTATTGTCCGGCGTGAAGGGTGTGACCGGAACATGGATGATACCCCGCGGAAGCGCCGCCAAAGGCTTGCGATCAGACATCGGGTCCGATTCCTCGTATCATTTTTCCATGCAGCATGTTCTCGCCGCGAGAGCCGCGAGCTTGACCAAGTTCAAGTGCGCGGCGAGGCAAGCCTCACGCCTTGAACGGCACGATCTTCTGCGTCTGGGTGCCCAGCCCGTCGACGCCGAGTTCGACCACGTCGCCGGCCCGCAAATATTTCGGCTCCACCTTGCGGCCGATGCCGACGCCCGCGGGCGTGCCGGTGGCGATCACGTCGCCCGGCTCGAGCACGAAGAATTGCGAGCAATACCAAACGATATGCTGGCAGTCGAAGATCATGTTGCGGGTGTTGCCATTCTGGCGCTTCTCGCCGTTGACGTTCGACCATACGGCGAGGTTCTGCGGGTCCTTGATTTCGTCCTTGCTGACGAACCAGGGCCCGAGCGGGCCGAAGGTCTCGGCGCCCTTGCCCTTGGCGAAGGTTTGCCCATGCTCCAGCTGGAACGCGCGCTCCGACACGTCGTTGCCCAGGCAATAGCCGGCGACGACGTCCATGGCTTTTTCCTTCGTCAGATAGCGCGCGCGCTTGCCGATCACGATGACGAGCTCGCACTCGTAATCGAGCTTGCTGGAGTCCTTCGGGATCATGGTGTTGTCGTTCGGCCCGCAGATGCAGCTCGGCGCCTTGTTGAAGACGACCGGCTCCTTCGGAATCGGGTTACCGCCCTCGGCGGCGTGATCGGAATAATTGAGCCCGATCGCGAGGTAATTGCGCACATGGCCGACGCAGGGGCCGAGCCGCGGCTTGCCGGCGACGGTCTTGAGCCGCTTGAGATTGGCCTTCCTGATCTTGGCGAGGCCGCCGGCGGCCAGCATGGCGCCGTCGATATCCGGCACGATGCGCGACAGGTCCCTGATTTTGCCGTCGGCGTCGATGATGCCGGGCTTCTCGCGGCCGGGCGCGCCATAGCGGACGAGTTTCATGTGGGTTCATCTCCCTCGGGTGTTTATTTTGGGGCTGGTTTGAAAGGCGGGTCCGAGCGGATCATGCGATGGCGGAGGGGCAGGGGGCAAGGGAGGGGCGTCCACGCAAGCGCCATCGCCCGTATTCTTTGCGGCGCCCGCCTTCGCCCTGCAGGCTTCGGCGGGGCTGCCAGCGCTTTCCCATTTGGCGACGTGCGGGCAACCTTCTTTGAAGACGCGTTGGTCAGGCGAGTGATGCAACACATTTGCATTCTCGAGCCTGCGTAGGGGGTTCCATGGACTCACGCAGCTAATATGACCATGACTGCCGGAACCTTAGGCCCTGTTCCGGCGTAGTCATAAGCAGTCAACCGCCAAAGGCGAGGGTGAAATGGCAGCGCGCTGGGGAGAGTATCTTTATCGGGGGGCTACAATTCTCGCCGGCCTCATCGCGCTGCTGGTCATGGCAAACTACTTTTATGACGCTAACCGAGGCGAACCGATTATCCTGATCGTTCCTCTGCTGCTTGCCGGAGCTATTTGGCTGATCGGGCGATCCTGCCGCCACTTACCTGTCGCCTACTGAAATCCATTCGCGCCTGAAGTCCCGGGCCGGACGATGCATGTGTGGTGCGCGTCTCGTTCACCGGTGCGGCGCTTTTGCTTGCAGCGGTGTCGGCATCCGCCGGCACCCCGCACGCCGGGAACGCCGTGTCGGGCAGCAGCAGCTGCCAGATTCGTTTCAGATCCGCATCGGCACGGCAGGGACGGGTGGCCATCGCTTACTGCTTCTTGGCGCTCTTCAACTTCCAGAGCTGATAGCCGTCGCTGGCGATCGAGGCCTCGATCACGTCGCGGCTGAGATTGTTCGGCGGCCTGGCATCCTCGCGCACGACGCCGACCGCGTGCCACGGACGGAATTGCGCCGGCAATTTCTGGCCGCCGCGGTCGTCGCAAAACGCACGCAAGTCGCGGCTGGCTTCGGACTTGAAAATATAGAGTTGCATGGATCGTCTTTCCGCGGACGCCGGTCCGCTCAAACATGCCGCTTTGGCAGGAACGCTAACAACCGTCCGGCGCAGAACGAAAGCCGCATGTCAGCCGTTTCTCGCCGGTATCTCCGTGACATAGATAGGCCGATGGCGGCGTCGCCACAAGGCGCGTACCGGCGTACCGGCGGGATTTTGCGTTCGAAAATAAACCCGTCATGGCCATATCGCTGCGGTTCGGAGGCGCGCATGGTGCGCCCATGACGATCGGATTTCCCAACGCCAGCCGCCATTACGACGCCACGCGCAACGCGGTGCATTTTTGGGGACATGACCAATCGATGGAGGCGTCGTTCTTCATCAGCGCCGAAGCCTTGCAGTTGCTGACGCCCAAGGCGGCCAACAACGAAACGGCGCTGCTGGAGGCTTTCGACCGCAACGTCTCGTGCATCCGCGCGGCCGCCGCCAGACTCTACGGCAGCGGACGCAAAGGCGGCTCCTACGATCTGCAGCCGTCCAATTTCTGACATGACCATTCCGTTCACCCAGCACTTCGATGCCTGGCTGCCGGACGTTGCCGCGCCGGTGCGCATCACGTCGATCTACGACGCGCAGGTTTTCACGCGCCGGTGGGTGATCCGCGACAAGGATCCAACGCTGAAAGTTTTGCTGCGCAAGCTGGAGAGGGCCAATAGCGCGGCGCTCATCGAGGAAGCGATGGCAAGCTTCAAGCTGGCGTTGTCGGCGCGCGCCCTGTTGCCGGCTGCCGTTCTGTAAAGCGATAGCGCGCCGATCCCTACCGAATGCCCGTTTGCCGGCGCCGGATGACGGTCAGCACGGCAAGGTAGAGCAGCAGGCCGCTGGGGAGGACCCACATCCAATTCTGCGCGGGCAGGCCGAACAGGCGGCAGTCACTGATGAGCCATTGCAGCACGGCGCCGAGTGTGTCCCTGGTGAAACAGTCGCGCTGACTGTAGGCCCGGCCGCCGCTCAGATTCCGTAAATTGGAAATAAAATACGCAGCGATGTGCGGAAAAAGCCGAGTTTTCGCCGCGCGTCATGGTTACTAAATACCAACGGAAACATTCGTATTTCGACGCTCAGTTTCACCATCGGCTAAACCGCCGGGCGTATGATGCTCGCATGGGTCAAACCGTCTGACCGCACATCGGCAGGGTTGTGCAGGAGCGCACGAATGCCGGTAGCGACGGAGGATGTCATGCAGGAGAGACGCCAGGTCCCGCGCCACCGCACGCTGAAAGCGGGCAGCATCACGTTCAACCGCGACGGCGGCGTCGACTGCCGCGTGCGCAATCTGTCGCCCGCCGGCGCTTGCCTGGAAGTGGCGAGCCAGCTCGGTATTCCGGACGAATTCGTGCTGGTGGTCGAAATCGATCACGTGAAGGCGTCGTGCCACGTGATCTGGCGCACCGCCACACGGCTGGGCGTGGCGTTCGACGCGCAAGAGCAACTCCGGCATGCCCACGCCGGCGCGCGTTCGGCTGGGTGAGCGGGATAGGACGACAGCGCAGCCTCAAATTGCGGCCGCGCCGGCGGTATTCCGCTATAACGCCGCCCGCAGCGCCGGCGACGCGCGTGAGTATACGGACAAGCCTTTGAATTGGCGTTTGTTTTAGACCCGCCGGGGAGCGGATAAGCCGCCCGCGGGACCTGTGGCACGGCGGCCACAGCCAGCTAAAATTTGTGCAAATTGTTGTTTGAAGGCGGCTATTTGGCGGCGGGCCATTGTCGGCGGCCGACTCCAGGGGCACGATATTCCCAACATGCGTCGATCGGGCTTGGCGCAGCATTTTTGGGGGGCTGGGTAATGTCATTTCGGGGTGTGAAGGCGGTTCTGTTGGCGTGCAGCGGGATCGGCGTGTTGCTCGCCGCCACGGCCGATGCGAATGCCGGCGGTTTAGCCGTTCGCGAGCAGAGCGCTTGGGGGCAGGGATCGTCTTTCGCCGGCGTCGCCGCGGGCGGCTCGCTGTCGGCGATGTTCTGGAATCCGGCGACCATGACGCAGATACCGGGCATCCAGAGTGAATCGGTGTTGACCGGCATTATGCCCTACGCCGCGAACACGCCCGGCGCGGGCAGCACGTACTTTGGCTTTGGCGGCACCGGCAATACCGCCGACAGCGCATTGGTGCCGGCCGGCTATTTTTCCTACCAGCTCAATCCGAATCTCTGGCTCGGCATGTCGGTCAATTCGCCGTTCGGCCTGTCGGTGAACTTTCCGGACGCGTGGGCCGGCCGCAATTATGCGGCGGGAGGCAGCAGCCTGGCGACCTACAACGCGACGCCGAGCCTCGCCTATCGCATCAATGACATGATCAGCATCGGCGCCGGCGTGCAGATCGAACGTGCGCGGGCCGATCTTACGAGTGGTCTTCCCGTCAACAGCAGCTTTACCGCCCCCGGCCTGGGCAATCAGTCCAACATCTACGGCTACGGCTGGGGCTTCGGCTTCACCGCAGGCGTCACGCTGACGCCGACACCGACCACCACGATCGGGTTGGGCTACCGTTCAGCGATCAACCAGAAGATCAACGGCACCCTGACGTTGCCACCTGGCGGCGTTTTCACCTCGCCATTCTCAACCCCGGGCTCGGTCAACACCACGCTCAACCTGCCGGATATCGTCTCGCTCGGTATCCGCCAGCGCGTCAATCCGCAACTGACCCTGCTCGGCACGGTGGAATGGACGAACTGGAGCCGCATCGGCACGACGGCCATCAACCAGCCGAGCGGCGCGCCAGCGATCGTCGTGACCAAACCGGTGACCCTGCCATTCCAATACAAGGACGGCTGGTTCTTCTCGGCCGGCGCCGAGTATCAATGGAGTGAGAAACTGGCCGTGCGCGGCGGCGTCGGCTACGAAATCTCGCCGATCACCGATCAAGTGCGCACCCCGCTGCTGCCGGACAACGACCGTCTCTGGCTGTCGGTTGGCGGAACTTATCGATTAACGCCGAAGATGTCCTTCGATCTCGCCTATTCGCATATCTTCGTGAAGAGTACGCATGTCGACGTCTCGGCGGCGTCGGGCAATCCGTGGTTCGACGGCGTTACTTACATCGGCGATGTCTCGTCGCACGTCGACATCATCTCGCTGGCGATGAAGTATCGCTGGGACAATCCGGCGCCGGCACCGACGTCGACGCTCTACCACAAATAGCCAATCGCCGATGGCGACGTGAAAAGGCCGGCGGCGCCGCCGGCCTTTTTCGTTTGGCGGGAATGAGCGGAAGCGGTTCGAGTGACGCGGCAGAATTCTTTAGAACGCCCCGTTGAACGTGCCGCCGTCGATCAGCAGGTTCTGTCCGGTGATGTAGCCGGCCTGCGCCGAGCACAGGAAGGCGCAAGCCGCGCCGAACTCAGACGGATCGCCGAAGCGCCGCGCCGGAATGATGGCCTTGCGGGCCTTGGCGGCTTCCTCGACGCTCACGCCCTTCTGCTCGGCGGTCTTGCCCAGCACGCCGCGCAGCCGGTCGGTGTCGAACGCGCCCGGCAATATGTTGTTGATGGTGACGTTGTTGCCGGCCACCGTGCGCGCCACGCCGGCGAGGAATGCGGTCAAGCCGGCGCGCGCGCCGGACGAGAGATCGAGGCCGGCGAGCGGCATCTTCACCGAGCCCGAGGTGATGTTGACGATACGGCCGAACTTGCGCTGGCTCATCGGGTCGATCACCTTCTGGATCAATTCTATGGCCACGATCATGTTGGCGATCACGCCGTCGATCATCTGCGGGCGCGTCAGCTCGCGGAAGTCGCGCATCGGCGGCCCGCTGTTGTTGTTGACCAGGATGTCGGGCGCGGGGCAGGCGGCGAGCAGCGTCTTTTGACCTTCCGGCGTGCCGACGTCGGCCGCGACCGCGGTGACCTTGGCGCCGGTCAGGCTGGTGAGCTCGGCGGCGGCGGCTTCCAGCTTCTTGGCGTCGCGGCCGTTGATCACCACCTCGCAGCCGGCTTCGGCGAGCGCCCGTGCGCAGGCCTTGCCGAGCCCGCGGCTCGACGCACAAACGATGGCCTTGCGGCCGGCAATTCCGAGATCCATGGGGGTTCCTCTTCAGGCCGGGTGCGGGTTTCGCCGCGAGTGTCAGTGCAAGGCGGGGCAAGCGTCAAGGGCGGTGCATAGGAGCGCCGCGAAGGCGGACTAGCCGTTGCGCGGCACCGCATCCGGGACACGTGCTTCCAGCGACCTCAAATTCGCTATAGCCTCGCCCCATGGGCGCCCTCGACACCGCGATCCTGCCGACCGCCGCCGATATCGAGGCCGCGGCCAAGCGGCTTTACGGCGTGGCGGTGCGTACGCCGCTGATCAATGCGCCGGTGCTCGACGACCGGCTCGGCGCGCGCGTGTTCCTGAAGGCCGAGACGCTGCAACGCACCGGGTCGTTCAAGTTTCGCGGCGCCTATAACAAGATTTCCTCGATTCCCTTGGCGCGCCGCGCCGCCGGCGTGGTGGCCTATTCGTCCGGCAACCACGCGCAGGGCGTGGCGGCGGCCGCAGCGCTACTCGGGATGCACGCCACCATCGTGATGCCGAGCGACGCGCCGCGGCTCAAGCGCGAGCGCACCGCGGCGCTCGGCGCCGAGATCGTGCCTTACGACCGCGACACGGAAGATCGCGCGGCGATCGCTGCGAGGCTCGTGGCCGAGCGCGGCGCCACTTTGGTGCCGCCTTACGACGATCCGCTGATCATCGCCGGGCAGGGCACCATCGGCCGAGAGATCGTCGAGGATCTCGGGCAACTGCTGCTCAAGCCCGAGATCGTGGTGGTCGGCGCCTCGGGCGGCGGATTGGCGGCCGGCATTTCGCTCGGCGTCAAGGCGCGCGTGCCGTCGGCCAAGTTCTACACGGTCGAGCCGGAAGGTTTCGACGACACGCTGCGCTCGTTTAAGAGCGGGCGGCGCGAGGCCAATGCGCGCATGAGCGGCACCATCTGCGACGCGCTGATGAGTAACACGCCGGGCGAGCTGACCTTTCCGATTAATCGCGAACTGATCGGCGCCGGCATCACGGCAAGCGATGCGGAGGTAGCAGCTGCGGTGCGCTATGCGTTTTACGAATTGAAGCTGGTGGTGGAGCCGGGCGGCGCCATCGGGCTCGCCGCGCTGCTCGCCGGCAAACTCGACGGCTTTTGCGATATTCGTGGCAAGGTGGTGGTCGGCATCCTGTCCGGCGGCAATGTGGATGCGGAGTTGTTTGCGAAGTTGATTGCGGGGTAGCCCCACCACCGTCATGCGCGGGCTTGACCCGCGCATCCATGTTGCATCGCAACTCGCAAAAGCCTTACGTAAGTTTGTCATTGTTGCGCGGCTTCATGGATTGCCGGGTCAGGCCCGGCAATGACAAGTAAGGGGATCACGTAAACAGCGCGAGCCGCTCATCGTCGCTCAGCGCCATGATGGCGGCCAGCGGATCGGGCGGCGGCGCGGTGACGCCCGCCTCGATCAGCGCCGGCACCGTAGGCGCGCTGGTTTTTTCGTGATCATGCCCGAGCGAGATTGGCCGCGGCTGAAAGCTGGCGGGGGAGGGGATCGGCAATTCCGGCTCGTCGGGCGGCGCCACCACGGCAAGATGCGCGCGCGCGCTTTCCGCCGGCTCGTCCAGCGTGGCGTCCGCGGATTTCACCTCGGCCATGGCGTCGATGCGGCGCTCAAGCAGGTCGAGCAGTTTGGTCAGCTTGGCCGGCCGCGTGGCCGGGTCGGCGGCATCGATCTCCGGGCGGGCGAGCCGGATGGCGATCAGCAGCATGCGCAGATCGTCGCGCAGGCGCTGCACGGCGGAGGCGTCGGCGTGCAGCCGCGCCTCGACGCGCCCGATCGCGGCCAGCAGCGCCTCGGTGTCGGCATTGCGGTTGCGCCGGGCATATTCGGCCAGAAACGCGCGGCCGCGCGCGCTTTCCGAGAGCGCGGCGCAGAGCGTCAGAAAGCCGTCCTCGCTCGGCGCGGCCGGCGGCTTGATCGCCAGTGCTAAGGTCTCGTTCGGCATGTGCAATCCTGCGCGGCGCAGTTTAACAATCAGCCGGCCTGATTCGGGGAGCCATGACGGCGATATGCGGCCTTATACCCAGATGCAAGTCGGTTTCGCGCCGCGCCTGGCGGCGCTCTATGCCGGCCTATTCATCACGGGCGGCATCCAATTGCCGTTCTTTCCGGTCTGGCTGAAGGCCAAGGGGCTCGACCCGCAGATGATCGGCCTGGTGCTGGCGGCGCCGATCGTCGCGCGCATGATTGCGGTTCCGCTGGTCGCGCGCGCGGCCGACCGGCGCGAGGCCTTGCGCGCGGCCATCATCGTGACGAGTTTTTTAAGCGTCGCAGGCTTTGTGCTGGTGGGCCTGGCCGAGGGGGCGTGGGCGATTCTGATCGCTTACACGCTGGCCGCGCTGGCGCTCACGCCGGTGATGCCGCTGGCCGAGACCTATGCGCTCAAGGGCCTGGCCGCGCGCGGACGCGCCTATGGGCCGGTGCGGCTGTGGGGCTCGGCGGCCTTTATCCTCGGCACCTTCGTGGCCGGCTTTGCCACCGATACGCTTCCCGCGCGCTATCTGATCTGGTTGATCGCCGGCGCGAGCCTGCTTAGCGCGATTGCCGCGCTGGCGCTGGCGCCGCTGTCGGCCGCCACGCCGCCGCTAAGCGAGCCGGCAAAGCCGCGCCAGCATTTGCTGCGCGATCCCGTCTTCATCGCCGTGCTGGCGGCGGCCAGCCTGATCCAGGCCAGCCACGCGGTTTATTACGGTTTCTCGGCGCTGGAATGGCGCGGCGCCGGCCTCGACGGCACGGCGATCGCAGCACTGTGGGCGCTCGGCGTGATCGCGGAAATCGTGCTGTTCGCGGTCTCGGGACGGCTGCCGCCGTTGTTCCAGCCGAGCGTGCTGCTGATGATCGGGGCGCTGGGCGGCGCGCTACGCTGGGCGGCCATGGCGCTCGATCCGCCGGCCCTGGTGTTGCCTTGGCTGCAACTGCTGCATGCGGCCTCGTTCGGCGCCACCCATCTCGGCGCGCTCGGCTTTGTCGCGCGCCATGCGCCGGCCGGGCAAAGCGCGACCGCGCAAGGCTATCTCGCCATCGCGCTCGGCGTGGTGGGGGCGGCGGCAACCGGACTATCGGGATGGCTTTACGGCGCCTTCGGCAGCCACGCCTACGCGGCCATGGTGCTAGCGGCGGTCGCTGGCGGCGTTTGCGGGTATGTCGCGCACCGGACGCGCCGAGTAGCGGCGCTCTGAGCGCAGGTGCACGCGCTGCGTCGGGCGGTCGCAACTCGCCACGATGCCGTTGAGCGAGCGGCCTTGCAGGAAGATCATCTTGCGCGACAATCCGCCGTGCCGGTCGATCCAGTGCCGTACCGAAACCGGATAGATATTCCACAGCGCCTGCGTTCCCATCGGGCTGGTGACGGGGCGGCCATTGGTGTCCGGCATCCAGGCGGCGTGGAAGCCGAAGCGCGCGCGCGGCGTTGCGCAGATGTTTTCGCGCGCGATCAGGCCGAGCACCAGCGTACAGGCCGACAGGCAATTGCCGTCGACGACCACGCGCTCGCCACTCTCGCGCACCGCGGCGAAGCTTTGCAGGTATTGGCCGATCTGACCGCCGCGGTCCTCGGCAATGCGCATGGTGGCCGACGCCGAAGTGACGCCGCACGCCAACAAAGCGGCGCAGAGCAACAGGCCCCGAATTCGCATGACCCCCGTCCCCTTATCGTCATGCCGCCTGTTCCGGCGGCTGTGCGATTTAAGCGCAAGTCTAGGCTAGAGGGGCGACCGATGGAAAGACTTGGTTAACCAAGAAAATGGGGACAATGCGGGAATAAAATCAGCCGGTTGCCCGGCGGCTCCCGGCCGGGCTGGGGAACATTTGGCGCTGCGGCGCGGGATCGGCGTCGCGGGCGGCCTGGATGCAGTCTTCGGCCAGACGCTCGAGTTTGTACGCCGTTTCCTCATTCAAGGTCGCGTCGGCGATCTCCTGGCAGAGACGGGCATGGGCGAGCAGGCGCTCGCTGATGGTCGATGGTTGCGACATGCTGGCTTAATACCCGCAACCGCCTGTAGCCGCATTGAGAAATATCAATCAGTCGAGAATTTCAGCCCCACAGCGCCGGTGCGGGCGGAAAAACCAGGCTGTCGCGATAGATCAAGCCGTCGCGGCGATCCCTGGCGAGCAAGAGCGCCCCGTCGAGATCGACGTATTGCGCGCTCTGCGCCAGCAGCAGCGCCGGCGCCATGGCCAGCGAGGTCGCCACCATGCAGCCGGCCATGATGGCGAAGCCTGCCCGCTCGGCTTCCGCCGCCATCGCCAGCGCCTCGGTCAGTCCGCCGGCCTTGTCGAGCTTGATGTTGACCGCGTCGTATTTGCCGACCAGCGCCGCTAACGAAGCGCGGTCGTGCGCGCTTTCGTCGGCGCAGACCGGGATCGGCCGCTTGAGGCCCGCGAGCGCCTGGTCGCCGCCGTCCGGCAGCGGCTGCTCCACCAGCACCACGCCGGCAGCCGCGCAGGCGGCGAGATTGCGGCTAAGATTGCGCTCATCCCAGCCTTCATTGGCATCGACAATGAGCGTGACCTTGGGCGCTGCGGCGCGCACCGCGGCGATGCGCGCGGCATCGCCACCATGCTCGTCAGTGCCGCCGAGCTTGATCTTGAGCAGCGCGCGGCTGGCGGGCTTAGCCACGGCTTTGGCGGCGGCCGCGGCCATGGCGGCGGGGGGCCCGAGCGAGATCGTATAGGCGGTGGTGAGCGCGTGCGGGGCGGCAAGCCCGGCAAGCTCATGCACCGGGCGCCCGCTACGCTTGGCTTCGAGGTCCCAGAACGCGCAGTCGAGCGCATTGCGGGCGGCGCCAGGCGGCATCGCGGTTTGCAAGGCGCGGCGATCCAGCCCGGCAGCGAGTTGCGACCGCATGGTATTGATCTGCGTCATGACGCTCTCGACGCTTTCGCCATAGCGAGGATAGGGCACGCATTCGCCGCGGCCGCGTGCCTTGCCGTCGCCCAGTTCGGCGACCACGACCACGGCCTCGGTCTTGCTACCGCGGCTGATGGCGAAGGAACCCGCAATCGGCCAGCGTTCGGCGGCAAGGGCGAGGGTTAAGGGCATTTTCAGGGTCGAATTCTAGTGTCTGCGGACGGTGAGAGGGCGGCGGTGACCGCCAAAACCTCGACAGTTTCAGGGCCTTGGGTCAAGTGTTGCCGTGCGCTCGATCCGCCCCGTCGCCGGGGAGATGCAGTTTACTCAAAGGCTTGGCCATGAGCGACATATTGCTTGAAGCCACGGCGCAAGGCGAGCAGCTCAGGCTTGCCGGCGCCGGCGCATGGACCGCCGAGAACGCGCACAACCTCGAGGCGTTGATCGACAGCGAGATCCGGCGGGGCGGGACCATCAGCCAAGTCGTTATCGACATGGGCCGGGTCGATCGGCTCGATACCTTCGGCGCCTGGCTGCTGGAGCGGCTGACGCGCAGCTTCACCGCGCGCGGCTGCGACACCAAGGTGACCGGGCTCAAGGAGGATTATCGCGCGCTGATCGACGAGGTGCACGGCGTCAAGCGCGAGCACAAGGCAGAGCATCACGGCAGCACGCTCGCTTCCACGATCGCTTCGGTCGGCGAGAACATCGTGTCGGTCGGCCACTCGTTCGGCGCGATGGTCAATATGCTGGGCGCGCTCGTGGTCGTGCTGGCGCGCATCGTATCGCATCCGCGCCGGTTCCGCTTCACCTCGATGGTGCACCAACTCGACAATGTCGGCTGGCGCGCGGTGCCGATCATCCTGCTCATCACGTTTCTGATCGGCTGCATCATCGCGCAGCAGGGCATCTTCCATTTCCGCAAATTCGGCGCCGACATCTACGTGGTCGACATGGTCGGCATTCTGGTGCTGCGCGAGCTCGGCGTGCTGATCGTGGCCATCATGGTGGCCGGCCGCTCGGGCAGCGCCTACACCGCCGAACTCGGCTCCATGAAGATGCGCGAGGAGATCGACGCGCTGCGCACCATGGGGTTCGACCCGATCGAGGTGCTGATCTTGCCGCGCATAGTGGCGCTGGTCATCGGCGTGCCGATATTGACCTTTCTCGGCTCGATGGCGGCGCTCTATGGCGGCGGCCTGGTGTGCTGGCTCTATGGCGGCATCGATCCCGACATCTTCCTGGCGCGGCTCAAGGAGGCGATCACGCTCGACCACTTCAAGGTCGGCTTGATCAAGGCGCCGTTCATGGCGCTGATCGTCGGCGTGGTGGCCTGCGTGGAAGGGCTGGCGGTCAAGGGCAGCGCCGAGTCGCTGGGCTTGCAAACGACCGCCTCGGTGGTGGAGTCGATCTTCCTGGTGATCGTGCTCGACGGGCTGTTCGCGATCTTCTTCGCCTCGATCGGGATGTGAGCGATGGCGCAAGAAAAAGCAAAAGGCAACGGCGGCAAAGACGTGGTGATCGAGGTGCGCGACGTGGTGGTCGGCTTCGGCAACCACATCGTGCTCGACCGCGTCGGCCTCGACGTCTATCGCGGCGAGATCCTCGGTTTTGTCGGCGGCTCCGGCGCCGGCAAATCGGTGCTGATGCGCGCCATCATCGGCCTGCTGCCCAAGCGCGCGGGCGCGATCAAGATCTTCGGCACCGACATGGCGGCGGCGAGCGATCTCGAACGGCAGGCGATTGAGCGGCGCTGGGGCATCCTGTTCCAGCAAGGCGCGCTGTTTTCCTCGCTGACGGTGATGGAAAATCTGCAATTTCCGGTGCGCGAATATCTCGATTTATCGCAGAACCTGCTCGACGAGCTGGCTGTGGCCAAGCTCGCAATGGTCGGGCTGGACGCCAGCGTTTGCGACAAATTCCCCGCGGAACTGTCCGGCGGCATGACCAAGCGGGTGGCGCTGGCGCGCGCGTTGGCGCTCGATCCGGAGATCGTGTTCCTGGACGAGCCGACCTCCGGCCTTGATCCGATCGGGGCGGGTGAGTTCGACAGTCTGATCGCGACTTTGCAGCGCACTCTGGGGCTGACCGTTTTCATGGTGACCCATGACTTGGACAGCCTGCATACGGTCTGCGACCGCATCGCGGTTTTAGCCGACGGCAAGATCATTGCCGCGGGCACCATGGACACCATGCTCGCGTCCACCCATCCCTGGCTGCAAGCCTATTTCCACGGTAAGCGCTCGCGGGCGAACCAACTCGAAGCGGGAATGCCGAGCCCGTTGCCGGGCCGCGCCTAAATTTTCGTCAATGGCTTGCGCTGGGCTTAATCGAAACGCCCGGCCGCGTGCGCCAGCATGGTGTAGACCTTGCCGGTTTCCGAGGTGAGGTTAAGTGCGCGCCACCACCTGGCCGCGGTCGTCGCGCGCGACCTCATCGAGCAGCCGCTCGAACTCGCCGATATAGCGGTCCACCGTCTGCTTGAACTCGCGGTCGGCGCGGTACTTCTTGCGGATCTCGTCGAACGCCTGCTGGCCCTGCAAGGTGTAGAGCCGGCGGGTGAAGACGTTGCGTTCTAGCGGCTCGCAGAGGACTTTTTCAACAGTCGACCCTTATCCGATATTCCAGCCAACTGCAGAACTCTGGGCCCGTGCGATGTTCTGTGCGGACGGTGGCGATTCCCGATAGTCGTCCTTGACGCCACGGGCATAAAAATTTCAAAAATGACCGTGACGATCGGCTATTCATCGCGTTGGAAGCTGTTAACGATACCAAGATCTGAGAAATGTGAGTTAAGAATTGATATTCGTTAAGAAAAAAATATTGACGTTCCTAAATTGCAATTCTAGATCATTCGCCATTAAACGTGTTTTATTGTCAGTAGTGCATTTTTGCCCGATGGGGCGGGCGTCTAAAAAATTTGGTACCACGGAAAGCGACCGGATGCGAACCGCATCTGAGGAGCCCGCGCACATCGCGGACAATTCAGTAGCCGCAAAAAGCGCGTGGCACTCTCGTCCGATCCGATTGATCATCATCAGCGGAATCATACTAGTCGGTGCCGTCATTGCGGTGACGGCGGGCCTGCTTTTGAATCTTCGCGACCGTGACCTTGCCGAAAGCAAGCGCGAGCTATCAAGACTTACATTGATACTGGCCGAGCAGATCGATCACAGCTTTCAGTCAGCGGAGCTTATCCAGACGGCGGTGATCGAGCGCATGCAAAGTCTCGGCATTGCGTCGGCAGAAGAGCTTGAACGGTGGATGTCCGGCTATGACACCCATCAACGTCTCAAAGATCAAATCAGTGCATTGCCGTATATCGACGCCATTGTGCTGACTGATGCCAAAGGCAAACTGATCAACTTCTCCCGCTCTTGGCCGATTCCGAGCGTGAAGATTCCCGATGAAGACCCTTCCGAATTATTCAAATCTGACCCACCTCTGATTTCTTTTGTGGGCAAGCCTATGCGCAGCCCTGTTACCGGAACCTGGGTTTTTCCGGTCGTACGCAAGTTCACCGGCCCGGACGGCAAGTTCTTGGGCGTGGTGAAGGGCGTTATTGACGCGCAGCAACTTGAGCAACATTTCAAGGCTATTACCAATGCGGCAGATGGCTCGATTGCGCTCTTTCGCCGCGACGGCACGCTGCTTGCCCGCTATCCCCGTCCCGACGCTATCATAGGCAAATCCATTCCCCGCAGCGGACTGTTCGAAAATCTGCAGCCGAAATTTGAATATGGCACAATTCGAAAGATTGGCGAAGTCGATGGCAAGGATCGACTGATTTCGGCTCGCGCGCTCGCCCATTACCCAGTTGTGGTGGTGGCCACGACTTCGGTCGCTGAAGCTCTTGCCAATTGGAAACGCGGGGCTATCACCATGACCGCTGCGGCCCTCATGATAGGGCTCTTGATTGGTGGCATGGTTATCGTCTGTGTATGGCAGGTTGGAAAAAAGTTTCGTGAGAAAAATCTTCAACGAGATACCGCCCTCGAAAACATGTCCCAAGGGCTGGTCATGTTCGATTCGGCGGCGCGGCTCGTTATGTGCAATGATCGCTACCGGCAGATCTACAATATGTCGCCAGATTTGACGAAGCCAGACTGCGCTGTTTTAGACCTACTCAAATCCCGTGTGGCGAACGGAACTTTTTCCGGCAACCCAGAGAAGTACGTTGGCGGTCTCCTGGCCTCGATCGCCAAAGGGGAGACGGCAAAACAAGAGGTGGAGACAGGCGACGGCCGCATTATTTCCGTCGTGAATCAACCACTGGTGGACGGCGGATGGATCGCCACACACGAAGACATCACGGAGCGTCGACGCACTGAGGCGATAATTGCGCGCATGGCGCACTACGATGCGCTGACCGGCCTACCTAATCGTGCATTGTTTTTGGAGGAGCTGGATAGGGCGCTCGCATTAGTCCAGCGGGGAGGACGTTTCGCGCTATTGTATCTCGATCTTGATCAGTTCAAGCGCGTGAATGATACTCTCGGACACATAATTGGCGACGAGTTGCTCAAAATTGTCGCCGACCGTCTGCGCGGCTGCGTCAGAGAGACGGACTTGATTGCCCGGCTGGGTGGCGATGAATTTGCCATTATTCAAACTTCACTTGAGCCGTCCTCAGACCCTGCGGCGCTGGCAGAACGAATCAGCGAAGCCCTCAAAGCGCCTTCCGATATTGATCGTCATAAAGTTGTAGCGGGCGTCAGCATTGGCATTGCTATCGCGCCAAATGATGCGGCCGATCGGGATCAGTTGGTGAAATGCGCTGACATGGCCCTTTATGGAGCCAAGGGTGGCGGACGGGGCACCTATTGCTTCTACGAGCCAGAATTAGATGCGCGCGTGAAGGCTCGGCATAAGCTGGACACCGATTTGTGCGATGCGCTCGCCAATGGTGAATTCGAGTTGTACTACCAACCTATCGTCAACCTGCAAACCAACCAGGTGAGTGGCTGCGAAGCCCTGCTGCGCTGGCACCATCCAGAGCGCGGTATGGTCGAGCCCACCGAGTTTATTCCAGTCGCGGAGGAAAATGGACTCATTGCCTCCCTTGGCGAGTGGGTGCTGCGGCAAGCTTGTGCCGACGCCGCCACTTGGCCAGACGGCGTCAAAGTTGCAGTCAATCTCTCGCCCACCCAGTTGATGGGTGGCAAGTTGCTGCCAGTGGTCATCAATGCCCTTGCGGCGTCGGGAATGTCAGCCAGCAGATTGGAGCTTGAGATTACCGAATCAGTTCTCATGCAGAACACCTTTGCGAGCCTCGCTATGCTGCATCAGTTGCGCGACATAGGGGTGCGGATCGCGATGGATGATTTCGGTACTGGATATTCCTCCTTGAGTTATCTGCGGAGCTTCCCATTCGACAAGATTAAGATCGATCGCTCCTTTATCGAGGGGATCTCGGAAGAGAATGACTGCGCGGCCATCGTGGAAGCGGTAATAGATATGGCGCACCGTCTTAATATGACGACTACTGCTGAAGGTATTGAGACAGTCGAGCAGCGGGAGAAAGTCCGCGAATTGGGCTGCACCGAATTGCAGGGCTATCTATTCAGCCGTCCGAAACCCCTCGCGGAAATATTGCCGTTGCTTGCACCGCGCGCTGAGATGGTAGAGTGCGAGGCAAGCGCGGCCTGATTGGTTCGCCTCCGCCATTGTACCAAATGAAGGGCAAGAGTTGAGAATACTGCATCGTGCGTAGCGATCCCTTGACTCCTTGCTGGCACACAGCCGGAACGTCTGTTGTTGGCACGAAACAGCAGTTTGCGGCCGCAATGAATAACGGCCGCTCAACAGGCACGGGCGAACATCGTCGAGTAGACGTTTATGAGTTAACGACTCAGTCGAAACGCCCGGCCGCGTGCGCCAGCATGGTGTAGACCTTGCCGGTCTCCGAGGTGAGGTAAGTGCGCGCCACCACCTGGCCGCGGTCATCGCGCTCGACCTCATCAAGCAGGTGCTCGAACTCGCCGATATAGCGGTCCACCGTCTGCTTGAATTCGCGGTCGGCGCGGTACTTCTTGCGGATCTCGTCGAACGCCTGCTGGCCCTGCAAGGTGTAGAGCCGGCGGGTGAAGACGTTGCGCTCGCCGCGCTTGTAGCGGTCCCACAGATCGGCCGCCGCGTCGTGATCGATCATGCGGGCGATATCGACCGAGAGCGAGTCGAGCGACTCGATGCTGTGCCGGGGCGTGCGCTCCTCGCCTCCGCGCAGCGGCTCGCGCGCGGTTTCGCGCGGCAGATCGCGCTCCGGCTCGCCTTCCTCGCGCGAGGCGCGGCTGAGCAGATCGGTGAGCCAGCCGGTGCGGCTGGTGGCGCTCGCCGGCGGGCTGAGCGAGGGCGTCTCAGTGCGGCGGGCGGCCGGCGCGAAGCTGCCGACGTCGTTGCGCGGGGCCGGGCGGGCCGAAAGTTCGCCGCGGCTGCCGGCGGCGGCGCGCGGGGTTTCCTCGCGCAGCGGACGGCGCGGCTCGACCGCGTCGAGATTGCGGCCGTGGCGGGCGACGATGCGGTTGAGCTCGGCCAGCGCCTCGATCTGGTCGACGATGACGCGGCGCATTTGCGCGGTGCTTTCGGCGGTCTCCTGCGGCAGCTCGAACATGCCGCGGCGCAATTCGGCGCGCGTGGTTTCGAGCTCGCGCTGCATTTCGGCGGCCATCTGCTTCATGCCCTGCACCGTCTCGGCGAAGCGCTCGTTGGCGTCGCTGAACATTGCGTGGGTGTCGCCGGCGGTCTGCTCGTAGATCGAGCGCATCGCCTCGGCGGTGCGGCGGCGTTCGTCGTCGGCGTGTTCGCGCACGCGCTCGTACTGCTCGCTGATCGCGCGGCTTTCTTCGGCGGTCGACTCCGACAGCACGCGGGCGATGTCGCGCGCGCGGGCGGAGGCCACCTCAAGCGACTCGTCGAGCAGGCCGGAGAAGCGCTTGAGCCGCTGGTCGAGATCCTCGGTGCGGATGTCGAGCGTGGCGACCAGCGAATCGAGCGTGGCCCGGCGCTCGTCCATGCCGTCCTCGGTGCGCTGGTTGCTGTGGTCGATCTGTTCGGCGGCGTTGGCGAGGTCGCGGCCATGGGCATTGAACTGACTGGCGAGCTCGCCGAGATCGGCGATGACCCGCGCGGTGACTTCGCGGAAGTCGGCGATGTTGGTTTCCACCCGATTGGTGACGGCGCCGGTCGCGCCGGTGACCTCGGTCATGGCGGTGACGAATTCCGACACCCGCAGCACCAGCGTGTTCTCGAGCGCGCTCATGTTCGCGTGCGAGCCGGTGAGCACTTCCTGCAGCATGATGTTGGCTTCGCGCAGCCGCTCGAACAAGGCGGTGGTGTCGGCGCGCAGCATGTTGTGCGTTTCCAGCATCTCGCTGACGGTGGCGGTCGCGGTCGATTTCGACAGTTCGATCGCCTTCTGCGCGGTGTCATTCAGATCGTTCAGGGTGCGGTTGACCGTATTGGAGGCGGCTTCGCCCGCGCTGTTGATCATGCGCGAGATTTCGGTGCTGTTGTCCAGCATCGTGCGCGTGAAGACGAAGCCCTTATCTTCGATCGACTTCATCGCCTCATCGGTGGCCTTGCTGACGTCGCTGGCGAATTGCTGGCCCTTTTCGGTGATGGCGGCGAGCACGCCGCCGCTCTTGTCGGACAGCACGGTGGCCATCTCGTTGGTGCGCCGGCTGACCGCGTCCGCGATCTCGTCGGCCTTGCCGACGAAGTTGCGGGAGACCTCGGTGCTCACGTCTAGAAGCGTGCGCTCGACTTCGCTGGCGCTGGTGCGCAGCGTCTCGCTGGTGATGAGCCCGATCTGGCTGAGCGAGCGTTCGGCGTCGGCCGAGCTGGTCTTGATCGATTGGCCGACCTGCTCCAGGCGGGCATGCAGCGCGTCGGCGGCGGCCTTGGTGCGGGCCTCGAGCTGATTGGTGACGGTCTCGGCGCGCCCGACCAGCAGATCCTCGAAGCGGGTGACGCGGCTGTCGAGCGTGTTGGCGACTTCGAGCGCGCGTGCGCCCAGGGTCTGGTCGATCTGGGCAATCTTGGCGCCGATCGCATCCGCGACCTCGGCGCCGCGCGTCGTGATGGTGCTAGTCACCGCGCCGATGCGGCCGTCGAGCGTATCGACGACCCGCTTGCCGCCGTCGGTCAGGCGGGCGGTGAGATCGGACACGCGTGAGCCGAGTTGCTCCTCGAACTGCGAGAGCCGCACGTCGATCGAGCCGGTGAGTTCGCCGGCGCGGCCGGTCAGGCGTTGATCGAACGTATCGACGTAATTGCGCATCGCCTCGGCTACATCCTGGGTGCGCTGGCCCAGGCGCTCCACCAGTTCGCCGCCATAGGTCTTCACGGTGCGGTCGAACTCGGCGATGTGACGGGTGATCAGGCTGCCGAGCGTGTCGGCGTCGCGCGAGACCTTTTCGCTGAGCGCGGTGCCGCCCTGGTTGAACATGTCCTCGAAGGCTTGCAGGCGCGCGGCCAGCATGTCCTTGACCGCGTCGCCGCGGCTGTTGAGCACCTGCGCCAGGGCTTCGGTGTTTTGGCGGAAGTTGTCGACCACCGTGTTGCCGGTCGAACGCAGCGTGGTGTTCACTTCCTCGGCGCGGGCGGCGATAGTTTCGGCCATCTGGCCGCCGGTTTGGGTGAGGGCGTCGTTGAACTGCTGCGAGCGGCTCGCCATGGCCTCGATGGTGACGGCGGCTTTCTGCGCGAAGCCCTGCGCGACCTGGTCGAGCCGGGCGCTCATCATCTGCTGCAGGCGGGCGGCGAGGTCGGCAAACTCGTCGTGCACGTGCTCGGACTTGAAATTGAGGCTGTTCGTTAGCTGGTCGCTGGCGGACGAGATGGCGGCGCTGGCGCGGTCGCCGGTGGTCTCCAGCCGGTCGAGCATGGTCGCGCCGCGCTCGGTCAGCGTATCGATCATGGAATCGCCGGCGTGGCCGAGCGCCATCGTGATGTGCTCGCCCTTCTCCGTGAGCACGCGGGTGACGCGTTGCGCCACCTCGTTGACCTTGTCGGAGACCAGATCGCCGACCGAGGTGATGTCGTGCGACAGATCGAGGTGCACGCTGGCGATGGCGTTGCGCACGTGCTCGGCCTGATTGACCAGGGTCTCGCGCTGATTGGTCAATTCGCTGAGCAGGTCGCGGATGCGCACTTCGTTGTCGTTATAGGCGCGTTCGAGCGCGGAGACTTCGTTGTGCACCAGCGATTCCAGCTCGGCCGCGCGGGCGAGCGCGCGCTCGACGCCGTCGCCCATGGCGGCGACCTCGCGGCGGATGGCCTGGCCGACGGTCACGATCTGCTCGCGCGCGGCGGTCTCCGGCTGCGTCAGCCGCATCGCCACCTCGGCCATGGTCTCGGCGACCAGGCGCAGGTCCTGCGAGCGGCGGAACAAGTGGGCGAGCACGTAGAAGAAGATCACCGGCACGGCGATGGCGCTGGCCAGCCCGATCATGGTGGCAAAGCCCATGCGCGGGCTCGCGAACACCGCCTGCAATTCGCTGCCGTAGAGATAGGCGGTGGCGAGGCCGCCGGCGGTCCAGATGAAGGCGGCGACGCTGGCAACGATATAGGGCATGCGCGCCGGGCGGCCGTGGATGGCCTGCAGCATCTGGCCGAGGCTGGCGCGGTCGTCATTGGCGGCGCGGCGCGTCAGGCTGCCGTCGGAATCCCAGCTGCCCGCCTGCGGCTCCTCGTTGGACAGGTCGGCGGTCGCGCTCGGTTGGGTTTGCGCGAGATCGCTTTCGCCGGTGGGCGTGGCTGGCGGCGCAGCGCGGCGTTCGGGTTGGTTGGTATCGAGCGCTTCCCGGATGGCGGTCAGCGCCTCTTCGGTCGGATCCGGGGATTTCTGCGGGATATTCGCCATTTCGGTCGTCGCCTCGTCATTACGCCGGACTGTCGCGGCCCGAACCATCATCTTGCGCGGGCCGCTCCACGAGCGCTGGAACGTTCGCAGCCGCGGCCACAATCATGCTTTATATCGCCGGCCGGCCATCCTATCGGCTTGGCATTGCGAAAGAAACCGCGATGGTAAGGACTTTTTCATCATCGTTAACTTCCTATTAACCATGGCATTTCCGGCCCGCGCGCGGGGTTACAGCGCCCATTAACTACGCCACGGAAACCCGGCCGGCGGCGGCCGCGCATTTACCCCGTGTTGGTCCCGCGCGGGTCAAACTGCGCGGCAACAGAAGGGGCCGTAGAGCCCTCGGGAGGTTTCATGGCGCAACTCGCCAGCAAGATCATCGACCAGGAGCCGGCCGCGCCGGCGTCGGCCATCGACCGCCGCCAGCTCGCGCGCATGACCTTCGGCGACCGCAGCCTCGAGCGCGAGGTATTGCAACTGTTCGACCGGCAAGCCGCGATCCTGCTCGAGCGCATGCGCAGCGGCGACGCGGCGGCGATCGGCTCGCTCGCGCATACGCTGAAAGGCTCGGCCGCCGGTATCGGCGCGCAACGCGTGGCGCGCGCGGCGGACGTAGCCGAATTTACCGCCGGCGCAAGCGCGGCCGAGTGCAGCCGCGCGCTTGACCGCCTGGCCCAGGCGGTGGACGAGGCACGCGCGCTGATCGCCGAGTTGCTGAGCGCATCCTGAGGGCTGCGACCGTCTCCGCATAATCGCGTGGCGCCGGGCGCACTGGCGCGCCCGGCCGAATGATTATATACGGGGCGCCGCTTAGCGCCAATTCCGGCGCGACTTCCCGCACCCGTTCCTCATGCCGAAGATCACTTACATCGATTCCAGCGGCACCACCCGCACGGTCACGGCCGAGAACGGCGCCACCGTGATGGAGACGGCGATCCGCAACAATGTTCCCGGTATCGAGGCGGAATGCGGCGGCGCCTGCGCCTGCGCCACCTGCCACGTCTATATCGACGAGGCCTGGCGCGCCAAGACCGGCGAGCCCTCGCCGATGGAGGAGGACATGCTCGACTTCGGCTACGACGTGCGGCCGAATTCGCGGCTGTCCTGCCAGATCAAGGTTTCCGACGAACTCGACGGGCTGGTGGTGCGAACGCCGGAGAAGCAGGCGTAAGCGCGCGCTTGATTGGCGTTTTAGGCCGATTGTGTGCCATTTCTCACTCGCCGCCCGCTGCAAAGTGCTAGGCTTTGAGCCTTGCACCAGGGCGTGTTCTCAGGTGATGGCTCCATGAAACGACGCGAGTTCATTAGGCTTATTGGCGGAGCGATCGTTGGGCTGCCAAGCGCCGCTCGCGCGCAGCAGCCCGCTAAAATTCCGAGAGTAGGTTATCTTTGGCACGCTGGTAGCGCGCAAGAGGAAGGACCATATTTCAGGGCGCTGCTGGAGGGCTTCGCGAAGCTCGGCTACGTCGACGGGCGCAATATTATTCTGGAGCATCGCTTTCCCAATGAAATGCCCGAGCGATTTAAAAGCATGGCGGCTGAACTCGTGGCGTTGAACTGCGATGTCTTAATGGGCGGATCGCTCGGGTCGGTTTACCTGAAGAACGCAACCTCAAAAATCCCGATCGTTTTCATGTTCGTTCCCGATCCCGTTGGACTCAAGCTGGTCGACAGTCTCGCGCGGCCGGGCGGCAATGTAACGGGACTATCGAATTTCGGACGAGATTTGGTCGGTAAACGCCTGCAGTTTTTGAAGGAGATCGTTCCCGGCCTGTCCAAGGTTGCGTTGCTCGTCAATCCAAATGTTCCGAGCACGCGTATCTACATCCAAGAGACCCAAGCTGCCGCGGAAGAGCTCGGATTGGTTATTCAAATATTCGAAGCCCGCTCGCTCAAGGAATTGGAGCTGGCGTTTGACGGGATGACGGCGGCTGGTGTGCAAGCGATGATTACTGCCTCTGGCGGCACGGCATTTCAGTATCGGGCAAACATCGCAAAACTGGCGATTGCGCATCGTCTGGCATTCAGCGCGTTTTCGAGAGAAACATTTGTGGATGGTGCGCTTATGTCCTATGGCGCCGATCAGATCGAGATGTGCCGCCGTTCGGCTGTCTATGTCGATAAGATCCTTAAGGGCGCCAAACCCAGCGACCTCCCGGTCGAGCAACCGACGAAGGTCGAGTTCTTCATCAATCTCAAGACAGCCAAAGCGCTTGATTTAAAAATCCCGCCGAGCCTGCTTTCAGCCGCCGACGAAGTGGTCGAATGAGGCGGCGGGAGTTCATCACGCTTCTCGGCGGTGCAGCGACTGCATGGCCCCTAGTCGCGCGGGCGCAGCAGCGGCCGACGAAAATCCCATGCATAGGCATCATCGACGATGCGCCCATATGGGATCACTTTCGGAAAGCATTGCATGACCTTGGCTATGTCGAAGGTCAGAATATTGTCATTGAATATCGAGCAGCGCAGGGCGAGCCGGCTCGGCTCGTGCAGGCAGCAAGAGAACTGGCTGGCATACCGGTTGATGTCATTGTCGAGTTCGGTTCGACGGCTGCCCGGGCGGCGCAGATGGCGACGACAACGATTCCGATTGTCATGATTTCTATTGGCGACCCGGTGCGCGCCGGATTTATTGCAAGCTTGGCGCGGCCGGGCGGCAATATGACTGGCAATACGATTCTAGGTCCGGACCTGAGCCCAAAGCGGCTGCAGCTTCTGAAAGAAGTTATTCCGTCTGTTTCCCGAGCGGCGTTTCTCTGGAATCCGGACAATGCATCGAATGTTGTTATTCGGGACGAATTGCAGGCCGCGATGCCAAAGCTGGGTATGAGCCTTATCTCCGTGGCGGTCCGCAGTACCAGCGAGTTTGACACTGCGTTTGCGGCCATGTTGCGCGAACATCCCGATGCGCTACTCATGACCAACGATCCTTTTCATCAGCTTCACATCCAAAAGATTATCGCCTTCCTTGCAGAAAATCGGATACCCGGAATGTTCCAAACCAGGGAGAATGTGCTGGCAGGGGGCTTCATGTCCTACGGTGCGAGCCTGCCCGAGCTATTCCGGCGTGGCGCATCATACGTGCACAAGATTCTGCAAGGCACGCGGCCTGCGGATCTTCCGGTGGAGCAACCAACAAAATTCGAGCTGATAATCAACCTCAAGGCCGCGAAGACAATCGGCGTCACCGTTCCCGAATCGATCTTGCTGCGCGCCGATGAGGTGATCGAATGAGGCAGCGGGAGCGACGCGCGTGTTTATGAGTTCAAGCCATTGTGGTCGCGCATGATCTTGTCCGAAAACCGGTACCCACATTTCGGGATCATGCGGCTCAAGACTTCATCCCCGCCGGGGCGACCTGTGAGGTCTTCAGCCCCATCTCATCGAATGCCTGGCGCACCAGGCCGGAGGCCTTGGCCTCCTCGATGAATTCACTGACATAGGCGAGCGCGTCCGGTTTGCCCTTGGGCACCGCCACCGAGGTGGTGGAATTCAAAAAGCCGCCGTCGAGAATGTGCGAACCGGGCACTTTCGGCGCCAGCCCGGTGAGCGACTCGCGCGAGAACGCCAGCGCGTCCACTTGCCCGTCGCGCAGCGCCGCCACCGCGGCGTCGGTCTTGTCGAAACTGACATGGGTGGCGTTGGGCGCGGTCTTGTTGGAGGTGCGGAAGGTCGCGGTATTGGCGACGCCGCCGATGCGCACGCCGGCGGTGTTGGCGGCGGCGACCGATGCAATCTTGCCGCTCGGCCCCACCAGATAAGTGCTTTGCAGCAGGTGGTAGGCATTGCCGAAATCGACGAATTTCTTGCGCTCCTCGTCGACCGGCAGGAACGCCACGTCCCATTTGTTGGCGGCGGCCGAATTCTGGATTTCACCGGAGCCGTTGTGGGCGATCAATTCGACTGGCACGCCGAGTTTCTTGGCCAGAGCCTGCCCTAAGATGATGGCGACGCCGCGGTAGTGGCCAGCCGCGTCCTTGATGGCGAATTGCGCGGAAGGCGACGGCGCGATGGCAATGGCGACGCGCAGTTTTCCGGTGGGAGCGAGTTGAGCGGCGGGGTCAGCCATTGCGATGGTTCACTTCGCAGCCGGTGGCGCCACCGCCGCCGACTGGCCGCTGCGCTTGAGCGCCTCGGCGACAAAGCCCGACGCCTTCATCTCTTCGACGAAGGCGCGCAGATAGTCCGCGCCGGCCGTGCGGCCTTTGGGCGTGCCCATGGCCTGCTGGATCTCCATGAAATGGCCGTCCATCACCCGCACCTCCGGATGATCCTTGGCATAGGCCAGCAGCGGCTGCTTCACACCGGCCGCGACCTCCAGCTTGTCGTTGACGAACATGTCGATCATCGCCTTGCCGCCGCCGGCCGGCGCGCGCACGACGGTGGCGTTCTTGATGGTGCGCGTCAGATAAAGATCGTAGGCCGACTTGAGACCGACGGCGATGCGCACACCGGGGCGATCGACGTCGGCGATCGCCTTCAGGGATGAATCCTTCGGCACCATGTAGGTGCCCTCGATGATGACGTAGGGCGCGCTGAACTCGATCACGGCGGCGCGCACCGGCTCGATCGCGACAAAGGCGATGTCCCATGCCCCGGTGCTGGCCGCGTCGAACACCTTGCCGGCGGCGTTATACGTGATGAGTTCGACCGGGACGCCCAGCCGCCGCCCGAGCTCGCGCGCAAGATCGGGCGTGATGCCCTTGGGCTGGCCGGTGGCGGCGTCGGTCTGCGCCAGCACCGAATTGCCGAGGTTGATCGCGGCGCGCAGCTTGCCGGTGGGGGCGAGGTCCTTCAGGACTTTATCCATCGCGGGTTCGCTGAGAGCTGTTGAGATCATGCCGCAGGCTAGCACGGCGGCAATGGCAATGGTGCGCGTTTGAATAGCCACGATGTTTCTCCCCGGCAGTTTATATTTATTGACTAAAGCCTAGGCGATATCGGGGGGCGATCCAAGGCGGCGATTTAAGCCGGCGTGCTGTCGCTGCGCGATCAGCAGCGCCACGGCAAGCGGGGCCAGTAGCACCAGCCGGCTCTGATAGCGGTCGACCGGATGCGCAAAGATGCCACAGATCGCTGCGTTGGCGGCCAGCGCCAGCAGGATGGTGAGACAGAGCGCGGCCGCCTCCGGCGCGATATTGAGCCGGCGGCGGAAGATCAGGGCTCCGGCGATGCCGGCGATGGCGAGCGCCGCGACCGGCACGTGCAGATAATTGAGCGGCGCCACGTCGAAACGGTCGGCCTGCTGGCGCGCCCGCATAAATTGCGCAAACAGTCGCGGAAAGTGCTCGCCAAACATGTGGACTGTCGGCGCGTTATTGTCGACGCCGATCTCGGTCTGGAAGGTAAAGAACTGACTGACAGCGGCGGTGACGGCGGTCGTTGCGTGCAAGAGCGGATAGCGTCTGATGGACGCCATCGTGATGGCGTGCTCTTCGTCGCTCAAACCCGCCTCGTCGCCCAGTATGAGGTATGGCGAGTCGCTATCCCACAGCCAGCCATCGGCGTCATCCGGCAGGGTTCCTTTGTAATCGCACAGGCGCAACGATGCGTCCGGGCACTGGTCGTCGAGATAGCGGGCGACAATGCCGTCCTCGATCAGCCGGCCGAAAAGAAAGCTCGATCCGCCGGGCGTGAAGGCGAAGCTGCCGGT
>Ga0097691_1000640_pt1 | contig 29289 bp, 28 predicted proteins | sample NGESurdeep072012_8_FD_72858 | JGI IMG/M metagenome (GOLD analysis project Ga0097691, IMG submission 72858) | Arctic peat soil microbial communities from Barrow, Alaska - NGEE Surface sample 210-1 deep-072012 | ecosystem: Environmental > Terrestrial > Soil > Wetlands > Peat ... | reverse complement strand
GTCCCGGGGGGGCTGGTATGGTCCCTCCTGCTTGAGCAGCGCGCCGCTAGCTCAACTGGCAGAGCAGCGGACTCTTAATCCGCAGGTTCGGGGTTCGAGTCCCTGGCGGCGCACCGTGGTTTTGGCTGGTCAGGGCGCTACGCCGTTGGTCGACAAGATTATCGCTGGCGATCAGTCCGCAAACAGTCCGCATCCCTCAGCTATGATCTGCGGTTGCGGACATTTCTCGTCATCTCGCGAACCAGCCAACGCCCCCAGTCCCGAAGGGGTCGAACAGGTCGAATGCCGTGAAGACTGGCGGCCTGCTGGCCACGCCCGGCGTCGGTCGCCCCGGGGTTGGCTCCGCTGGTCCTCTCGGCTGACAGATCAACCGGACCGGGCCGCTGCTTGGCGCGCGACGCCCGTGGTTTTGAGGCTCTTATGACGGATCCGTGGGCGGGCCTCGTTGATGGTCTCTGGCCTCAAGACACAAGCCGGCGCGTCTCCCGTGAGTCGATGAGACACTTTGGCCGTGCCGGCGTGACTAGGACCCGGAATGACGGGACCCACCCGTACGGCGCTGCTCCACCTCCAGTTGGCCGAGCAGTTGGTTGACGTCCCCTCGGGCGATCTTCCGGGGGCCAGTGGGCTTGCCTTCCCGGGTCTTGACCTCCCAGACGCGGCGCTCGGAGCGGTGTGTCGTCGACGGTCCAGCGGCAGTCGGTAGCGCTCTGCTCGGCCTTCGGTGGGCGTTCGGCGTCGGCGCCGACCAACCGGGCGAGGACGATAAGCCCCTCGCACTGCTGGTCGTGACTACCGGTCAGCGCCGTCCGACCCTGTCCGAGGGGTCCAGTCGGCCTCCCGCCTCCCGCCTCCCGACGCCACTCGTCCCAGCCGAGGAACAGCCGGTCGGTGTCGTCGGCGGTCTGAGAGTCGCCGGCCAGCAGCGCGCTGGTCCGGGACAGCCGGCGGAACGGGGCGGTGATGCGTGGACCGTTGCGGATCGCCTCGTCCAGGGCGGGTCTCCGCCGCCACCGACCTGTGGGTCGGCGATCACCCCGAGGCCGCCCGGCGGGCCAAGGAGGCCAGCGACCTGCTCGCCACCGCCGGGGAAACCGAGCACGCCGCCTTCTGGCGCTATGTGGAGGCGCACGCCCACTTCGATCGCGGCGGCCGGCCGGAAGATCGGGACGCCGCGCGCAGGTAGGCCACCGACTGACCCTGGTCGGCGGCCGCCGTCGCCCTGGCCTGCAGGGCCTTCATCGACTGCGTCGCCGAGGACGGCCTGCACTGGGCACAGCAGGACAAAGACCGGGACGGATGTGCGCGGTACGGATGGGCGCGGATGGACGAGTGGCGTAAGCACGTGCAGGGGCAGGGCGACCGCATCAGGACCCTGGAGGCGCAACTCACCAGCTTCGCGGACGAGCGGGATGCCCGGCGACGAGAGCTGGAGCTCGAGCGCAGGCGCACGCGCGCTCTCGAGGAGCGGCTGCAAGCGACCCAGACTGCCTATGCAGAGGTGCACCGGCGCGCCGAGGAGGCGGACGGCCACCTGCCGGTCCGACGGGATCACGGCGGCGTTCGATCTCGCCGCGGACGAGACCACACTGCTCCGGCCGCCGGACCGTGGCGCGCTCACCGCGTTCGAACCCCGCCACCTGGCCATTGCGCGGATGCGGGCGGGACAGGCCCCCGACGACGGCCGGCCTGACCCGCACTACGATCACGTCCGTGCCAGAAGCGCCCGCAAGCCATCTCGTACTTGACCTGGACGTCCGGCCGGTTCTGGATTGCCGGCCGGTCGAACGACACGGTGGCGGGCTTGGCTGAACCTGTCCGGCCGCTGGCCGACGGTCCGGCTCGCGGAACCCCTGACCCCGGCCTGGGACGAGGTCAGCCGCAGCGAGCTGGCCGATGGGGGCGTTGTCGGCGAGTCGCGGTTCGCCGCGATGTGTTTACACCGTGATCGTTCTACTCGACCGTGATCGTTCTACTCGCCCACAGCGTGGGCTCGCGGACTTCTCACAACGGCCGGACCACTGGGGCGGCGGGCACGTCAGGCCGGCATGCCCTATAACACCGCGGGTCGGGTCCGAGAACCCGCTCACAACCAGGTGTCAGACCTTATGCTTCCGTCCGACGCTCAAGTCGCCGAGTGGCAGGACATGCCGGCCGAACATCTGGTTGATCAACTCTGCGGCGGCAACGTAGAAGATCTCCAATGCGAGGATGAGTCCCAGCCAACCGCCAGTTTTGATCCAACCCTCGCTGGTGCGCGCCTGTCCCAACACCAAAGTCGCGATGGTGACCAACAGAAGTCCCAGGCCGATGACGAAGGCCACATTGGTCTTGAAAGAGGCAATCCAGAGGAAGAGAGTGAAGATCAACCAGGGCGCCAGGAACCAAGCGGTTGCATGCCCGTGCTCGGCCGCGGCGACCTTCGAGAGGTAGAATGTCTCGTAGACGGCGAACGACAGCCAGAAGCCGCCGTACGACATAAACGCGACTGCGGCGAAGAGTCGTCCCGCCGTCAGGGAGTAGACGCCGACGACGAACTGCACCAACCCACCCATGATCCAAGCGCTGGCGATCACCGCTTGGATGGCTGACTTGTTGACGAACTGCGCGTTCACAGCACTCAAGATCAACGTGCTTGAGGCGAACGCGGCGAGTGCGATGGGACCGGGGTCAATCCTCGCCGAGAGATCGTCCGGCGCCTTAGCGGTTGTCATGGTGCTCCCCTGCTCAGCATCGTAGGGCGGAGCCAGTCCGGCGTATCAAGAGACTTGCGGAGCATGATCGTCGAAGGCGGCACCGTATCATATTCCGCTAGACGCCAGGTCAACAGGCTCGGACGGCAGGCCGTGAAGTGATTTGCGCTGGGTCGATGCGTGTCGTGTCACCGAACAGGCTCCAGTCCTTGGCCCGCCGGGCGCCTGATCGATCATCGGCACGTCGTGGTCTCCACAGAACTGCCGATCGCCGTGACGAGGACCGGCTGATCGAATTTATCAAGGCTGACGAGGCGAACGTGGCGCCCCGATGACGCGGAAGAACCACACCCCGCTCACGTGCTGCCGCCTGGGCCGATAGAGGTTCAGGTAGACCCGGTCGACGGACTCCACCGCCAACGTCACGTGGTTGGCCAGAAGGTCGGCGACGCAGTGCGGCTACCGTCAGCGCAAAGCTCCGGTCGCTTGGCCGGTCCAGCAAGGCCAACCATCGCCAGGTGCGGATCCAAGTCGGGGAGCACACTCCCCGTGTAGTCCGCGACCGCCGACGATCCGCCGGCCGCTACTTACCGCCGAGGAGCGTTCGGCTCGCGGTCGGCCGCAGGTCGCGGATCCGCTGCGCCTTGCCCAGCGAGCGTTCGAGCACGCCGGGCTCGACCACATCCACGGTCACGCTGACCCCGATGTTCTCCTTGATCATGCGCAGCAGGTCCTGGCCGAGCTCGTCGCGGTGCCGAGCGGTGAAGTCCGCCGGTCGCACCTCCACCTGCACGGTCATCTCGTCCAACCGGCCCGATCGGGACAGCACCAGCTGGAAGTGCGGCGCCAGTCCCGGCGTACGCAGGATGAGCTCCTCGACCTGGGTCGGGAACAGGTTGACGCCGCGCAGGATGATCATGTCGTCGCTGCGGCCGGTGATCTTCTCCATCCGGCGCATGGTTCGGGCGGTGCCGGGCAGCAGCCGGGTCAGGTCACGAGTGCGGTAGCGAAGGACCGGCATGGCCTCCGGGCGGTGTTACCGGAGCTGTTGGAGGCGCTGGCGTTCCGCTCCTCCAACACCGGGCACGCCCTGGTGGTCGAGGCGCTGGCGGTGCTGCGCCGGTACGCCCGCCGGTCCAAGCTCCGCTTCTACGCGCCCGAGGACACGGTGCCGATCGAGGGGATCGTGCCGGCCCAGTGGCGGAGCGCGGTCGTCGAGGACCGGCCGGACGGCAGCCGCCGGGTGGAGCGGATCCCCTACGAGCTGTGTGTGCTGGCCGCGCTGCGGGAGGCGATCCGCCGCCGTGAGGTGTGGGTGGTCGGCGCGGTCCGTTGGCCGGACCCGGACGCGGACCTGCCGGCCGACTTCGACGCGCACCGGGCCGGGCACTACCAACGGATCGGGCAGCCGCTGGACCCGTCCGCGTTCATCGCCGACCTGACCCGACCAGCTGACCGGCGCGCTGCGCGACCTCGACGCCGCGGTCCACGCCGGCGACACCGGCGGGGTCAGTTTCGGCGTCCGCGGCGGGCAGCCCTGGACCACTGTGCCCAAGCTCGCCAAGCAGTCCGAGCCGGTCAACCTGGACCGGATCAAGGCCGCGGTGCAGGCCCGGTGGGGCACTGTCGACCTGCTCGACTTCCTCACCGAGGCCGACCACCACGTCGGCCTGCTCGACTGCTTCCCGTCGGTAGCCACCCGGGAGGCGATGCCACCGGACGTGCTGCGCGAACGGCTGCTGCTGGTGCTGTTCGCGCTCGGCACGAACACCGGGATCAAACAGGTCGCCGGCGGCGAGCACGGCCACGGCGAGGCCGCGCTGCGGCACGTCCGCCGGCTGCACGTCACCGGGGACAACGTGCGCCGGGCGACGGTGAAGCTGGTCAACGCCACCCTGGCCAGCCGCGACCCGGCGCTGTGGGGATCGGGCACGGCTTCGCCGCCTATGACCCCATCTTCTTCGCCCATCACGCGATGGTCGACCGGCTGTGGCGGCTGTGGGAGCTGCGGCACCCACCGCCGTGCTGCCGGACAACCTGCTCAACGAGGCGCTGCCGCCCTTCAACATCACAGTCCGGCAAACCGCTGAGCGTCACTACGCTGGGATATGACTACGCCAGCTTCTCCAGCCGAGCCCAGGTAGGAGGTTGACCGTGATGGCCGTCAGCGTGGCCCTCGAATTTCCCCACGATCAGTCACCGGCCTTCACCGCGCCGACCTGACCTTCTATGGCCTCGACCACAGCGGACCGTCGTACGAGCGCGGGTCTTCTTCGACACCCCAAATGCGACGGCGGACACTCCGCTGGAACGCGCCGCCGGCTACGTCGGGTCGTTCACCGTATTCGGTCACGGCGGTTGCTTCAGCGAGCACGGGCACTGCGACGTTCGCGGCCCTGTGACCGCCTTCGATCGACGCCTCCCGCACCAGCTGGTCCCCGCTTCCCGGGTGCTGCTGTGCACCGAAGCCCTGCGCGCGACTCGGCGAGGGCCGCGACCACGTCACGGTCACGGTTGTCCCCGTCGTCCGCTCACACCTCGCGACCGACACACAGGCCGAGGACGTCCTGCAGATCGAAACCAGGTATCGCTCTACACACCTACGAATAGCGCACCCGTCCTGGCATCCAGCTCGTCCACCAAGGAGGTACACCAATGGCAGGCAACGCCGAACCGAACCTGTTCCAGCTCACCGCGAGGCATCTGCACGTCGTGTTCTCCACCACCGGCATCGACGGCAAGCCGCATCTGAGCTACGACGACGGCATAACCGGCACGTCATCTTCCGGCGACCAGATCCGGCTCTCCGGACCGGACACCGACCTGCAGACCGCGACGGTGACGATCCGACCCACGGTCGACACCGGTAGCACCACCTTCACGCTGCTGGTGCCGCGCGTCGTTCTTCCCGGTGGTGCGCCCACCACGATCCATACTGTCGGAATCATTACGGGGCACCGGCATTCCCCGATCCTCGCGCTGAACGTCGGCCAGCTCGACAGCTACCGCGCGGTGGCTCTCAGTGGCACCGCCTGCATCGTCCAGTTCTGACTCGACCAGCTAAGTTACATCGTTACATCGTTCGAGTTTTCCGGTTCTCCCAGCATGGATGTTGATCAGCTTCCGGGTTCCGGGCCTCGTTCGTGAGGAGCGCGAAGGCAGCGCCGGGAAGCGCCTGTCGTGGTCTCTTGTCAGCCATCCACGGGGCGGGCGTGGCTTCAGTTCATTGCGGACGTCATCGACTTAGGGTCATCCGGTCGGCAGCACGGCGATCCGGGCATCGTTCTGGTCGAGGACGTGCAGCGCGAGAAGTTCCGGTCGCGGGATGGCGGTGGCCCCCTCGACGCTGGCCTGTCCGGTGTAGCCGACCTGCCAGGTGCCGGCGACCTCCTGGCCTCCGCCCCGGGCAACCGCGATCAGTCGGCAGCGGGTGCCGGTCGGCACCCCCGACAGCCGGAGCGTGACCTGGGTCCCCCACGGCCGGCTACCTAGCTGAGCCGTCGCCTGGACCGATGCCGAGGCGCCCGAGCTGGCCACGCTGCCGGCGTCAACCCGGAAATCGGGGGCGGACGAGCCCGTGACAGCTACCGTGCCGCCAGCGCCAACGGCCCCGATGGTCACGGCTGCGGCCACAGCAAGCACAAAGCCGCGACGGCGATTGCGCCGGCGGTCGCGACGACGGCGCGTCAGCTCTGCAAGCGCCCGCTCCAGTGGCTGCGCCGGAGGAGGTCCAGCCAGCACCTCCACATCGGCGGCGTCAAGCCGGCCCAGCAGCCCGGGCAATCCGGCGAGCCCGGCGAGCTCCTCCCGGCAGCCGGCGCACCCGCCGAGATGACCCTCCAGCTCCGCACGCTCGGCCGGTTCCAGCGCGCCGAGCACGTACGCCCCAAGCGCGATCCGCGCCTGATGCGCTTCCGGGCTCATGTCGTCCATCCCGATTCCTCGAAGGCCAGGCGCAGCGCCCGCAGCGCGTAGTAGACCCGGGACTTGACGGTGCCCGGGCGGACGCCGAGTACGAGGGCGGCTTCGGCTACGGACCGCCCCCGGTAGTAGGTCTCCACCAGCGCCGCACGGTGCGGCGGACTGAGCGTGGCCAGCGCCTCGGCAACCTGCCAGGCCTGCAGCGCCCGGTCCAGCTCATCCGGGGCGGCAAGCGTCGCCAGCGCGTCGGGAGTCGTCTCGATCGGCCGGGCGCGGCGCGCCCGGTGGGCATCGACGGCCACCCGCGCCGCGACAGTGAACAGCCAGGGCCGCAGCGGCCGAGAGTCGGCGGCCAACCCCTCCGCGTGCTGCCACGCCCGCAGCAGCGTCTCCTGCACGACATCCTCGGCCTGCCCCCGGTCGCCGATCAGCCGGGTCGCATAGGCCAACAGGGCCGGTCCATGCTCGGCGTAGACAGCGCGTACGAAATTGGCGTCTGGATCGTCGCCGGGCGCGGATCCGGTCGCGTCGGATTGTTCGCCCACACTGACTGTCACGGCCCAACCCGCCTATTCGTTCACTGTCGCGATGAACCGAATGGACCTGACCGCCGTGACGTCCGTCATGAGCGCCGGCCGCAACTCCCGCTAGCTTGACCTGCTGCGCCTGTTGACCGCCGTCGCCCTGGTCATCGATAGCTACGTGTACGTCGAAGACGCAAGCATCCACGCCCCCGTCCAGCCCGGGGGATCGAGCACGCAGGCTGAGCCGTTCTGGGCGGAGTCCGCAATCGCCGTCACCAGCGCGGTCCTCATTCTCCTTTGGCGGCGCCGTAAGTTCGTGGAGGTCGGGCAGAGGTCGGGCGGCCTCCGTGATCGGCGCTTGTTCGTGGCCGTCGATGCGGGCGATGGAGGTCGTCGAGGTCGGTGGCGGTGAACCTCCAGTCGAAGGCGGTCGCGGTGGCGTTGTCGCGCCGCTCGAAGGCGGCCAGACGGGCCTCGATTGCGCACGTGGGCAGCGACTAAGGATTGGCTGTCCGCGGTGCCCCCCGTGGTGATCGTGTTGCGACTGGTGTCCGCGACACGCCGTCCGACCGTGCACTGAGCGCACCACGATCGCGACGGCAGGCCCGCGACGGAAGGAGCGCGACGAACTTCCGGGCGGCAGCCAGTCACCCCCACGAACTTCCGGTGGCGACCACTTTGGCGGCACCCCGACAGGCCGGATGGCGGAGATCGAGCGTCTTGCGCGAGTTTCATCGTGTCGGACAGCCGCGGAACTACCTGCTCGGCCCAGAAGCCCATCGCCGATGTCTCCGGTGATCGCGTGCTCGGCCCGCCGCTGCCAGCCGCAACGCCCGGCCAGGCAGCACGTCACAACTTCGTGAACCCACTACCGCCGCTGAGCGCACGGAGGGAACACCGCGGTCACCGAGAGGACCCTGCGTCGTGCCCGAGGCTTGCGTGACCTGTGCAAGTAGGGCGCTAGGGGCGGACGGCCCCTTGGTAGTCGGCGCGGAACGCCAGAGCCACTCGCACCACGTCACCGGTGTGCGGCGCATGGATCATCTGGCCGTTGCCGACGTAGATGCCCATGTGGTGCAGGTCACCGCCGTAGAACACCAGGTCGCCGGGTCGCTCCTGCCCGCGTGGCACCCGCTGACCGGTGCTCCACTGGGCGCCGGTGTAGTGCGGCAGCGCTCGACCGGCCTGGCCCCAGACGAACTGCGTCAGCCCAGAGCAGTCGAAGGCACCGGGGCCGGCGGCCCCCCACCGGTATGGCTTGCCCAGTTGCGCGTACGCCGCCGCAACCGCCGTACCCGCGGAGCCGGTCGGTGCCGACGCATCGCCGGGCTGCGGTGGGCGAGCCGCCGACCCCGGCCGGCCACCGGCGGCCGCTGCTTGCTCCGCCCTGTCCTGGGCCGCGGCCAGCGCAGCCAGCTGGTCGTCTTGGAGCTGGGCGAGCAGCTGCTGCTGTTGCCGCCAAGTCGCTTCCACCTCGGCCTTCTTGGCGGCCAGGTCGGCGTCCAACCGACGCGCCGAGGCCAGCTCGCCCGCCACCGCGGTCTCCGCCACGGACACCTCGTGCTCCGCGGTATGCGCCGCCGCCACCTGGTTGCCTTCGTCGTGCCCCAGCCGGGCCAGCGAGTCGGCCCGGTCCAGCACGATCTTCGGGTTGTCCGTGGTCACCAGGTTCAGCAACTGCTCGCTCGCGCCGACCCGGTAGGCCGCCGCGATGGTGCGGTTTAGCTGCGCCTGCGTGGCCTGTCGTCGCTGCCGGGCACCCTCGACCTGACTGCCAGCCGCCTCAAGCCGGCGCTGCGTCTCCTCCAGCGCCAGGTGCGCCCCGTTGTAGGCCTCGGTCGCCTGCTCGGCTTGGGTCTCCAGCGCCACAATCTGCGCCGCCACCTGGTCAGGACTGAGCGGCGGATCCGCAGCGGCTATCCCAGCAGGCGGGCCGACGAGGACGGCCGCGCTGATCAGTACGGCGACAAGAGGTCGTTTCGGGCATGCCGGAAACCGGGTGGTCGCCACGACGGTGGCACTCCGTTCTTCCCTCGACCGCCGACCAGGTGAGCTGACGGGTTCGGGCTGGAAGAGCGCCCTACCGCGCCCGCAAGAAGCAGCGCGGATTCACCCCACGTGCGTGGGTCCCCGGCTCTGGGCAGACGCCAGCGGCAACTCGCTGCGCTCTGCCAACAGATTTGGCGGTGGCCGTCCGCGGCCCCCCCGATAGAGGACCAAGTGGCGAACCAGCCGCTGGCAGGCTATGCGTCCGCCTGCAACCGGGGCAAATCCCCCGTCCACAGCGGACCCTCAGGGACTGGTTATCCACCTAGTTGGCCGGGCAGTTCCCGGCCGACCGGTCACCGGCCACACTGCGTCGCCGCTCAGCCGGTGGCTCGGTCGGGAAGGGGTTGCAGCCGTAGCCGCGGCACCAGCCCGCTGTCGGCCAGCAGATCCAGGGCGCGGCGCTCGCTCTGGTCTATCTCGACGCCTGCCGGTGGCGCGCCGAGCATCACCGTGACGACGCAGTCGCCGCACGCCGGACCTTGCACCGCGCAGCGGTCGCAGTCGATCAGCATCGGACACCTCCTGAAGTTCCGCGCGGGCCGACGTAGCTCGCCGACGCCCCCGCACGCTAGGAGTGCAGTCCGACACTTTTCGGCGAGCCGGCTGGTCAGCCGGCGAACAGGCCCCGCTCCAGCCGACGCAACAACGCCGTGGCGGCCAACGGCCGGGCGCCCCGGCGTCGTACCCCATCGGCGACCTCCCGGTCCGAGGAGACGACGACGATGGGACGGCCGGAGGGCTCCGCGCCCACCAGCCGACGGATGAGGTCATCCGCGCTGTCCCCGGTGCCGCTGAACAACAGCCGCACCCCCCGCGGCGCAGCCACCGCGAGCGGCGTCGGTCGATCGATCCCGTCGAAGACGCAGGTCACCTCGGCACTGCTCTGAGCGGCGATGGCGGCCAGCCCGGCGAGCAGCCTGGCCCGCTGCGTCTCCAGCGGCAGCGAGCCGTAGCCGGTCTTGGTGACGTTGTAACCGTCCACGACCAGATGAACGCCCGGTACGCCGAGCAGCAGGTCGAGCAACTGCGGGTCGTCGTCGGCCAGCCCGCGGGTCGGCAGTACGGCCAGGGCATCCCCGGCGCGGACCGCCTCGGCCGCAACAGCGGCGACGACGCCGTCGGCCGGGCGCTCCGTCGACGGCGGTAAGGCCAGTTCACGGCGCAGCCCGGCGGTTGCGTCGATGACGGTATCGAGCAGGATCCGCAGCCGGGCGTCATCGACGCTGCGACCCTCTCGGGCAACCCGGCGACCGACCTCGACCGCTGCCTCGGCGTCCCCAAGCCGGCGCCGCAGCCGACGAGACTCCGCCTCCGCCGTCGCCACGGCCACGGCCGCCGCCGCCCGCTCAGCGGCCATCGAAGCCACTGCCTGCTGCAGGCTGCTGTCCGCCTGCCGGGCGCGGTCGCGCGCTTCGCGGAGCTGCCGGCGCAGGTCGTCGTTGTCGGAGCGCAAGGCCGCAATGTCGGTGCGCAGCCGCTCCGCCTCGACCTTGGCCGCGGCTCGGGCATCGTCGCGCTCCTGGCGCAAGACCACCACCGCCCGGTCCCGGGCGGCGTTGCCGGCGGCGTCGGCATGCTGGGCAAGGTCAGCGGCAGCCCGCTCGACATAGGCCACCCACCCCGGCGGCCGGAGCAGATAGGCCGCAGCCGCAACGTCCTCGGGCGGCGCAGCCGGAATCGGCCGGCCTTCCTCCACCGCGGTCGCCACGTCCGGCAGCGCGGTCCGCACCTCGGCAGCCGCCTGCGCCCGGAAGTCCTCGTCGATCTCCAGGGCAGCTGCCAGCGGTGCGGCGGCCAGGCGAGCGCGCTTCGTCGGCGTGAACCGGGCGAACGGCGTTAGCGCGGTCGGTCGCTCCTCGGCCGGCATCCGGCCCAGCACGTCCGCCGCCAAGGCGATCACTCGGGTGCGGACGGGCTCCGGCAACGCCGGCGCGACCGGCACGACCGGCACGACCGGCGCGCCCGGCGCGACGGGCTCCGCTGGCGCGACCGCATCCGCGGGATCGACCGGCTCCGCTGGCGCGACCGCATCCGCGGGATCGACCGGCTCCGCGGGCTGACCCGGCTCGGTCATACCACCCCTTCGGCCCGCAGTCCGGCCACCTGCGCCGGCGTACGACCGATCTCAGCCAACACCGCCTCGGTATCCGCGCCGAGCGCCGACGGTGGTCCGCCGACCCGGCCCGGCGTCGCGGACAGCCGCGGTACGACGCCGAGGACCGGAAACGCCGAACCGTCGGACAAGGTCGTCTCCACCACCATCCCCCGGGCGCGGGCGTTGGGGTCGGCAAACGCCTCGGCCAGGTCGGCGACGGGCGCGACGCAGGCATCCACCCCGTCGAACGCAGCCAACCATTCGTCCCTGGTGCGGCTCACGAAGGTTGTCGTCAACCGTTGGCGCAACTCGTACTGCCGCGCTGCGTCGGTATGAAGGTCCATCAGCTCCGGCACGCCGAGCACCTCGAGCAGCGCGGCGAAGAACTGCGGCTCCAGTGCCCCGACGGCCACCGCCCGGCCGTCCGCGCAGGTGTAGACGCCGTAGCAGGCCCAACCGCCGTTCAGCCACCCCCGGCCGGGCTGCGGCGGCACCCCACTGGCGGCAAACGCGCCGGCGTGGATGGACAGCGCCGAGAGCACGCCGTCGGTCATCGACACGTCACAGAACTGGCCCTCGCCGGTGGCCTGGCACACCCGCAACGCCACCAGGATCGCCACCAGCGCCTGCAGTCCACCGCCCGCGATGTCGCCGATCTGCAGCCCCGGCGGCCAGGGGCCGCCTTGCGCCGTACCGGAGAACGACAGCGCGCCGGCGTAGCCGAGGTAGTCGATGTCGTGGCCGGCCTTGTCGACGTACGGACCGGTGGCGCCGTACCCGCTGATGGCGGCATAGACCAGCCGTCGGTTGACGGTGCGCAGCGCGGCGTAGCCGACGCCGAGTCGGTCCAGGACCCCCGGGCGAAAGGACTCCACCAACACGTCGGCCGCGCCAGCCAGCTCGCGCAAGATGTCTGCCCCGGCGGTGGACTTCAGGTTGAGGGTGACCGAACGCTTGCCGCGGTTGAGGGCCAGATGCGGGCCACTCTCTCCGGTCGAGGCGTACGGCGACGACCAGCGCACGTAGTCCCCGCGACCCGGCTCTTCGATCTTCACCACGTCGGCACCGAGGTCGGCCAGCACGAGGGTGCAGTAGCCGCCCGGCAGCAGCCGGGACAGGTCCAGCACCCGGAGGCCGGCCAGCGGCAGCGTCACGGCTCCTCCGGCGCACCAGCCGGATGCGGCCGTGGCTCGACGACGACCGAGTCGACCGACCCACACCAGCGACAGGTGACGCGCTCGACCGTCTCGTCCAGGACTTCGCGCTCCTCCACCACTGCGGCGCCGGCCAGGTCGACGTGCACGTACTCCCGGGCACGGGTGGCCCGGACCACGTCGAACCGGGTCAGGTTGCCGCACAGCGGGCATCGCCAGCGGCTGTCGTCGTCGGGTAGTGGTACGGGCACGAGCGGCTCCTGGTTGTGTCGGGTCCCTATCCTGCATCCGCCGATCCGGGTCCCGACCCGAGATCGTATCGACGCTCGGCGCGTCCGCCGAAACTGTCGGATGTCGCCCCTAACGTCGCGGTCATGAGCATCCTCGCCCCGGCCGCGCAGACCGCGGCACGACCGCCGGTGCAGGGCAGCTTCGACGAGCTGGGCACCCCGCTGCGGGAAGTGACCTTCGTTGTGGTCGACCTGGAGACCACCGGCGGCTCCGCGGCCGACTGCGCAATCACGGAGATCGGTGCCGTGAAGGTCCGCGGCGGCGACGTGCTCGGCACCTTCGCCACGCTGGTAAACCCGGGCGCGGGCATCCCGGCGTTCATCGCCGTGCTCACCGGTATCACCGATGGCATGGTGGCGACCGCACCGCAGGTGGCGACGGTGCTGCCGGCCTTCTTGGAGTTCGCCCGCGGTGCGGTGCTGGTCGCCCACAACGCGCCGTTTGATCTGAGCTTCCTGCGCGCCGCCTGCGAACAGACCGGCACCGAGTGGCCACGTTTCGACTCCGTGGACACCGCCCGGCTGGCCCGCCGCGTGCTCACCCGGGACGAGGCGCCGGACTGCCGGCTGGCGACGCTTTCCCGGCTGTTCGCCACCACCGTGCAGCCGTGTCACCGGGCGCTCGCCGACGCCCAGGCCACCGTCGAGGTGCTGCACGCGCTGCTGGCCCGCGTCGGTGGTCTCGGCGTCCACTCGCTGGAGGAGCTGCGGACGTTCTCCGTCGAGGTCAGCCCGGAGCAGCGGCGCAAGCGTCATCTCGCCGAGCCGCTGCCGCACCGCCCGGGTGTGTACCTCTTCCGGGACGCGCAAGGTCGGGTGCTCTACGTCGGCATGTCCGCCGACCTGCGCACTCGGGTCCGACGCTACTTCGTCGCCTCCGAGCCCCGCACTCGGATGGCCGAGATGGTCGGCCTAGCCGAGCGAGTGGACCACTACGTCTGCGCCCACGGCCTGGAAGCGGAGGTGCGTGAGCGCCGGTTGATCGCCGAACACAAGCCCCGCTACAACCGCCGGTCCCGCTGGCCGGAGCGGGTCAGCTACCTCAAGGTCACGGCCGAGCCGTTCCCGCGGCTGTCCCGGGTCCGGCAGGTGCTGGCCGACGGGGCCACCTATCTCGGGCCGTTCTCCGCCGCCGCGGCTGCCGAACAGGCGCTCGAGGCGCTGCAGGCGGCGGTGCCGTTACGGCAGTGCACCGCCCGGCTCTCCGTACGCCGCCGGACCGCCGCCTGCGTGCTGGCGGAGATCGGCCGGTGCGGGGCGCCCTGCGACGGCCGCCAAGACGTCGCCAGCTACGCCCAGCTCGTGGCCACCGTTCGCACGGCCATCAGCCTGGACCCGCGGGCCGTCGTCGCGACGCTGCAAGAGCGGATTCAAACGCTGGCCGCGACGCAGCGGTTCGAGGACGCGGCCACCCAGCGCGACCGGGTCGGCGCCTTCCTGCGCGCCGCCGCACGACTACAGCGACTCTCCGCGCTGGCGGCGTGCCGGCAGTTGGTGGGCGCCCGGCCCCGCGAGCGCGGCGGCTGGGAGATCGCGGTGATCCGGCACGGCCGGTTGGTCAACGCCGGCGCAACGCCGCCGGCGGCGGTTGCCCGGCCCTACATCGACGCGCTGATGGCCACGGCCGAGGTGGTCGAACCGGGGCCGGGACCCACGCCTTGTGCCAGTGCTGAGGAGATGGAGTGCGTGCTGCGCTGGCTGGTGTCGCCGGGCGCCCGGCTCGTCGAGCTGGACGGGACCTGGTGCTCCCCGGCGTACGGCGCCGAAAGCCTGCGCCACTTCTCGGACGCTGCCGATGCCGCGCGGGCGGCCGTGAATTCGCTCGAGGACCAACGCAGCCTTCGGCCGGTGCACCAGCCGGCGCGCGCGGCCAGGAGCCGGTCGCCCACTAGGCTCGACGCAGCGTCATCCGCCGGTCTGAGGAGCAGCTGGTGATCACCGCGATCGTCATGGTCAACGCCGTTGTCGACCGGATCCCCGAGGTAGCTGAGGCGATCGCCGACCTCGCCGGGGTCAGCGAGGTCTACTCGGTCGCCGGTTCGGTAGACTTGGTGGCCATGGTGCGGGTCGCCCGCCACGAGGAGCTCGCCGATGTGATTGCCGGCCGGCTCAACAAGGTGCCGGGGGTGACGTCGACCGAGACTCACATCGCCTTCCGGGCGTACTCACGGCATGACCTGGAGGCGGCGTTCGCCATCGGCTTCGATGACGCGGACTGAGGCCCTTTTCTCGGGTCGAGGGCCGCGGACTCGCCAGCCCGAAGGACCGGCAAGGCCGCGGGCAGGCCCGATTGGTCAGCCAGCTGGCCCATCCGAGCGCTCGACGCGAGAGCGCTCGGCCTCTCGCTGGAACTGGTTGCGGGCATCCGGCTCGGGGCGGGTCTCGGCAGCTGCTTCCAGCAGCTCGGCTTCCCGCGTTCCGCCTTCGGCGGACGACGAGTCGGCGTCCAGGGCACTGGGCTCGGTCACAGGCACCTCCATCGATCGCGAAGTTGCAGGCTTCCCGCGGTAAGTGGCCGGCAAGCCTCCTCGGCCGGGAACCATGACGACGCAGAGCGCCATCGAATCTCATACGTTCCCGACGTCGCGATCAAGACTCGCATCGCGCCAGTCTCCCCGCCGTCGACTCGGCGGCCTGCCGGAGACTACGGCCCGCCTCAAGCAGCGCGGCAGGGCTCCCGTCAGTGCCGGCAGCGGATTGTCGGCGAGACGGCGGCTGTCGGGACGTGCTGAGTGATCGTAACTTCAGTCGCACCTCAAAGAGCCGGAGCCACCGCCGACTTGTGCGACGAAATGAGCCGCCGGCGGCTCGTTCTGCCGCACAACTCCGTTGGTTGCGTGGAGAGCGCTGTCGCTCGGGCTGCTGTCAGGAGGCGGACCAGCGAGGGTCCCGGCCGGAGAGGCCGAGCAGTCGGTCCAGCGGCGGTTCGTCGTCGAGCACGTCGACCGGCCTCCCGAACGCCTTGCCCTCGCCCTGGTAGTCATCGGTGAGCATGGCGGGAGCGAAGGTGAGCGACTCCGCCGCCGCCGCAGCGGGTGGCGACCATGGCTGTCCGGTGGCTCGGGCGAGGTCCCAGCCGTGCACCTGGTACTCCCACAAGATCATGCCGAGCGCGAGTTCGCCGGGCATGGCGCTGTCCCCGAGCCGCAGGGGCCGCTCGGCGGCGCCGCTGCGGATGGCTCGGTCGAGGAGGTCCGCCGCGGTGTGTACCTCGGTGGCGGCGTCGGCGGGTGCTTGATACCCGTTGATGTCTGCCCGGGGCGCTTGGCCATTGGGGTCGGTGAAGCCGGCGGCGAAGGTGCTCAGCCAGCCGAGCACGTGGTTGCGCAGCTGCCCGACGTCGAGCTCCGTGCAGGGGGTCGGATCGTGCAGTTGCTCGGGGGTGATGCCGCCGACGACCCGGGCGAGGTCGGCGAGCACCGCCGCCAGCAGATCGGCGGTCTTATCGGTCGAAGAGGTCATGGCGAGGACTCTATGGACCCGCGACCGAATCGGGCTTGAACATTCGCGTCACCCGGGTCTCGGCTCGGTGTGGCCAGCGAGCGTCACCCGTCGGCAGCCAGTCTGCGGCTGGTCGCCACCCACCGGGACAGCACGTCCGCCGCGGCACCGGAGTCCACCGACGCGGCCGCCCTGCCCAGCGCCGCCCGCAGCCGGTCAACCAACGGTGCGGCCGATGGAACTGAGCCGCCCCCGGCCGCCGCCGCGGCGTCCAGCGCCACCAGGGCCGCCGCGGCGTTGAGCAGTACGGCGTCGCGCACCGGGCCAGGCTCCCCGGCGAGCACCCGGCGAGTCACCTCCGCGTTGTGCGCGGCATCGGCGCCCCGCAGCGACCCGGCGGCGGCGCGGGCAAGCCCGACGTCCGCGGGGTCGAACGCGACTTCCCGGACCTCGCCGCCGACCACCTCCCACACCCGCGAGGTGGTCGTCACTGTCAACTCGTCCAGCCCGTCGTCACCCCGGAAGAGCAATGCCGACACACCCCGGTCGGCCAGCACCTGGGCCATCACCGCGGCCATCCGAGCGTCGGCGACGCCCACCGACTGCGCCCGCACCCGGGCCGGGTTCGTCAGCGGTCCGAGGAAGTTGAACACCGTGGCCACGCCGAGCTCGCGCCGCGGCAGGGCCGCGTGCCGCAGCGCCGGATGAAACAGCGGGGCGAAGCAGAAGGTGATCCCTACCTCGGTCGCGCACGTGGCCACCGCCGCCGGGGGCAGGTCGACGGCGACCCCGAGCGCCTCCAGCAGGTCGGCGGACCCGCACGCCGACGACGCCGCCCGGTTGCCATGCTTGACGACCTGCGCCCCCGTCCCGGCGACCACCAGCGCAGCCATGGTCGAGATGTTCACGGTGGACGACCGGTCGCCGCCGGTGCCACAGGTGTCGACGGCGAGCCCGGTGAGCCCCAGCGGCTCCGCTCGGTCAAGCATCGTCTCGACCAGCCCGGCGACCTCGGCCGCCGTCTCGCCCTTGGCCCGCAAGCCGACGACGAAGCCGGCGACCTGGGTCGGGGTCGCCTCCCCGTCCATGATCTGCCCCATCGCCCAGGAGCAGTCGGCCGACACCAGCGACTCCCCGCGCAGCAGCGCGCTGAGCAGTGCGGGCCAGGTGGGCACGGTTGGCGGAGCTACCGCGGCCGCAGTGTTGGCGGCCTGCCGGCCCGCTCGGTGAGCAGCCGGGTCACCACCTCCACCGTGGCCATCGGGTCCACCGGGTGCGCCAGCACCGCGTCCGCCTGGGACCACTTCGCCAGCCAGGCGTCATCCCGCCGCCCGACGAGCAGCAGGATGGCCGGACAGTTTGCGACCTCGTTCTTGAGCTGGCGGCTGACGCCCATGCCACCGGTCGGCCAGGACTCCCCGTCAAGGATGCACAGGTCGATCCCGCCGGCATCCACCGCGGCCACCGCACCCTCACCGGTGTCGACCTCGACGTACTCCACTCGACCCAGCTCCCGCGACGGCCGCCCGCCGAGCGCGAAGCGGATGCGCTCCCGGACGGCCGGGTTCTCGCTGTAGACCAGCACCGTGACCGGCTCCGGGCGCGCCGACCCGGTGGTCAACGGGTTGGCGGGACTCATGGCTTCGGCTCCCGACCTCGGCGAACTGCTGACCTGGGGTACGACGACGGCTCGGCGATCGTATCCGGGCACCGGCGCAGCCAGGCGGCGGCCTGGGAGCAACGCCAGGGGCCTGGTGTGGGCGGCGACGGCGGACTATCGTAGCGACTTGTGATCTTGTTTGTGCTTGGGCTGCTCGTAGTGCTGTTCGTCGTCCTGCCACTGATTGGTGTTGCCCTCTGGTGGATCATCAGTACGGCGGTGACCGGGCTCGTGGTGGGCGGGCTCGGTCGACTCGCCGTACCGGGGCGGCAACCCATCGGCCTGCTGTGGACCATGCTGCTCGGCGTGGCTGGGTCGATGCTGGGAACGCTGGTCGGTCATGCACTCGGCGTCGGCGGCGTCGGCACGCTGCTGCTGGAGATCCTGGCTGCGGCGGCGCTGGTCGCGACGTACGTCGGGCGTAGCCGCGCTCGCATCGGGCGAGCCGACCGGCAGCTCGGCCGCGGCCGGCACTGACCGCTTCGACCGCAGTAGGTTCGCTGGCGGGCTGAGCTGGCTAGTCAGCCCAGCCGGTTGTCGGCGTAGACCGCCATGGCGTCGCGGAGGTAGCGCACCAGCGCGTCGTTACCGCCACCGATGTTTTCCCGGAACCGCTCGTCCTCGACATAGGTCTGGCCGAGACCGCGGTAGCTCTCCTGGGTGGGCGTCCAGAACAAGCAGGTCATCCGGTGGTGCTCGTCGACCAACCGCTGCACCCGCTCATCGTTGACGTCGACGCCGGCGGCCAGCAGCGGGGCGAGACCCTCGTGCACCGCGGCGTACCCGGTGCGGGCTCGCTCGGCGTCGTCCGACGACCAGCCCTGCATCCGCTGCTGGGCGCCGTCTACCGCCTCGTCGCCCCAGCGCTGCCGGGCCTCGGCGTCGTACGGGTTACGCTCGAAGCCCTTGAAGATCTTCTCCGGTGCCATCTCCGCTCCCTTCTCCAGTTCGGTGATAGTCGTCTCGACGGTGCCTACCAGTTGGTCCAGCCGCCGGCGTTCCTCGATCAGCCGGTCCCGGTGCCGCCGTAGTGCGTCCACCGTGCCCGCCGCGCTCTGGCGCTCCAGCACGCGGGCGATGTCGGCGAGCCCAAGGCCGAGCCGGCGCAGCAACAGAATCTGCTGCAGGCGCAGCAGTTCGGCCTGCTCGTAGTACCGCCGGCCGTCGGCGGCGACCCACGCCGGTGCAAGCACCCCGACCGCGTCGTAGTGTCGCAGTGTCCGCGACGTCACCCCGGACGTCCGCGCCACGTCGGCGATCGACCAGCCCACCGCCGGCCTCCTCGACCATGGTGTCCGGGCCGGCCGCTGCCGACCCGTCCCGAAGGGTACGAGTTGACGCCGCGTCAACCGCAAGCCCACATTGGCCGCCGTACGGCGTGCGCGTGGCGGCCGTCGTGGGCGCCACTGCGTAGGTGCAGCGGCGGCTCCGCGAGTGAGTGCCTATCGAAGCGAGGCAGGAGCGATGGCAGTGGTGGCGGCGCGTCCAACGGCGCCTCGGAGCGCCGGTGAACCCCGAAGGAAAAGCCTCATCGCCGCGCCGTCCATGGGTGGACCAAGCAGGTAACCCTGCGCCAGGTCGCAACCGAGCTCCTGGAGGGCGACGAGCTGAGACGGGCGTTCGACGCCTTCGGCGACGACCTCCAGACGCAGGCTGCGGCCGAGGTGCAGCACGGCTGCGAAGAAGTCGCGGTGCTCTGGCTCAGTGTCCAACGGGTCGACGAAGGCGCGGTCGATCTTGAGCATGCGAAGCGGGAAGCCGGTGAGGTGGGCCAGTGAGGAGTACCCGGTACCGAAGTCGTCGAGGGCAAGTTGGACACCCAAGGTGTCCAACGCATCGGCAACGGTGACGGCACTGTCGATGTTGGACAGCAGCGCCCCTTCGGTGATTTCCAGGATGAGCTGGTCCGCCGCAACGCCGTGTCGCCGCAGGAGCGCCGAGAGCTGGCTCGGAAAGTTGCGGTCGATCAGCTGCTGCCCGGAGAGGTTCACCGCAATCCGGAGCGGTGGACTGTCACGGGGCTGCGTCCAGGTGGCGAACTCGGCCAGCGCCGCATCCAGGACAATGTGGCTGAGCTTGCTGATCAGTCCCGCCTGCTCCGCCATCGGGATGAATCGCGACGGCGCGACCTGCCCGTACAAGGGATGGACCCAGCGGGCGAGGGCCTCGGCGCCACGCAGGACGCCGGTGCGGACGTCCACGATGGGTTGGTAGGCGACAGTGATGTCGCCCGCGGTCATGGCGGCGCTGAGGTACTGGCGGAGCTCCAGCTCGTCGAGTTCGGCCAGGTGCATGTCGGCGTGGTAGGTCTGCACGCCAATGGTGCCGGCGCGCTTGGCCGCGTACATGGCAACGTCGGCCTGCTTGAGCAGGTCGCCGGCTGAGACCTCGGCGGTGTCGGCCGAGGCGCTGGCGAGCCCGATGCTGGCCCGGACAGCGAGCGAGTGGCCATCGATGCGGAACGGCTCGGTGAAGGCCTCCACCACCCGGTTAGCCACCGCCAGCGGTTCGTCGGCGCCTTCTTCGATCATTACGGCGAACTCGTCGCCGCCGAGGCGGGCGACGGTGTCGCTGCCCCGCAGACAACCGCGAAGTCGTTCAGCCACGCGGAGGAGCAGCTGGTCACCGGCCGGGTGGCCGAGCGTGTCGTTGACGAGTTTGAAGTCGTCCAGGTCGAGGCAGAGCACGGCCAGCGGGCGCAGGTCGCGGCGTTGCAGCTGGACGGCGTGCTGGAGCCGGTCGCTGAACAACGCCCGGTTGGCGAGGCCGGTGAGCGGGTCGTGGAAGGCCTGATGCACCAGTTCGTCCTCGCGGGCGGCGACGGTGGTCAGGAGCCGCCGGTTGTCGGCCAGGGTGAGGAACTGGCGGACCAGGACCACGATGACCAGCGACAGCGCCGCCGCCGGCACCGGACCGGAACGCAGCCCTGGCAGTAACCGGGGCAGGCCAACTGCTCCGGCGAACAGCATCGGTAGGTAGGGCAGCCACAGTTGGGCCCGGTGCGGCGCAGATGGCTCCTGCGTGCTGTCGATCGGCTGCTGGCTGCTGCCCAACGCTGCCAGGCCGAAGAGCAAGAACGCCGCGGACCATCCGATGTCGACTGGATTGACGGTGCCGTACCGGCCGGTGGCGGTGAGGTAGGTGAACGCACTGTCGGAGAACGCAATCAGGGTCATCCCGGCGCCGAGCAGACCAACGGTGCGGCGCTGCGCGCGGCTGACTTTGGCCAGGATGAGCACGGTCATCGTCACGAGCACGATGTCGGTGACCGGATAGGCCAGGGAGACGCCGAAGGCGAACCGACTGTCGCCGCCAGCTTGGTAGACGGCGCCGAGGGTGGTCATCCAGGAAACCACGAACAGGGAGACGGCGACGATGATCCCGTCCAACAACAGCCGGCCACGGGCGCGGTCCGGGTGATCGCGCGGGAAGAGCACTAGCGCCAGCGCAGCGAAGACCGGGAAGAGCAGGTACCCCGCGTCGGCAAGGGAGGGGAACGGGTTCTCCCGACCGAGCCCCACCTCGTAGTAGGACCACAACGCCTCGCCGGCGGACCAGGCGGCCAGCCCGGCAGCCAACGCCAACCACGAATCGCGATGACGTCCCGCACTGCGCCGAGCGGTCCGCAGACAGCAGACCGTCGCAAAGAGAGCGAACGCCAACGATCCGATGTCGTCAGCGGCCGTGGTGACCGCATCGCCGCCCCAACGTCGCCACATCCACCCGGCGAACGCCAGCAGCAGCACGGCGCCGGCGAACGCGACGCTGCCGGCTTTCCTGATCGACATTCGACCTCCCCGGACTCGATCGTCACGTCGTCGCCTCGATCGAGTCCGGCCCGGCGCAATCACCCGAATGGCCGGTGGTCAGCCGTCACTGACCCCGACGCCTGGGCAACTGGGGCAACTGGGGCAGCGCGGACACCGGGCCGCCAGGCACCCCGCTGCCCCTCTTTCGCGCCGATGTTGAGCCCACGTGCGCATCAGGTCACCGGATACACACGTGGGCTCAACATCGGCGTCACGGAACTCAAGATGGGCGTTTCCCAGCGGTCCGGACCGGGCCGAGGAGGGACAGGAAACCTCGGCTATCCGCACGACCGGTGGACCGGTGCAGGCCGGTATCTGCTGGTCGTACTGACCGAGGCGATGGATGGGCGCGACTACGAGGTCACCGTGAGAGACCGATGCCTAGCGCCAGACCTTCGGACGCAAGGTAACGTGAAGCAGATGAGCAAGCAGGACGAAAGGATAGTCGCGACAGTAGCCCAGAGTAACGGTGCCGTGAACCCGAACTGATTGCTTGTTCCACACAACGCCGGCGGCCCGACTAACCGCTGAGCCGGGCCAGTTTGATGCAGGACGCGATCACGGGGTGGTACGGATGGCAACCTCGTTAGCCCCATTCACGTTGTGCGAGACCGTCGCCCCCCATCCCGAGGGATGAGCGAGCCGGTCTAAAGCTCCCTATCATGGACGAGGCGACCCGGATCGCGCTGCTGGAAATCAAGGGCAGCTTGGCCGAGTTGCGGCTGAACGTCACTGAGCGGTTCACCACTGTCAATGATCGGTTCGCCGACGTGAACACCAAGTTGGACACGATCATCGACGTACTCACCGAGTTTCGCCGGGAGTACGCCGAGCACACCCACTAGATGATCGACTCCGTGACGCTGGTGTTGGTCTGCTACTCGACCTGAACAACTCGAAGCGGCTTCCCTTGTAGCGCAGCGATTGTGACGGTCGCGACGTCGGGATCGCGGGCCTGAGTGACGAGATCATTGAATGGGGCCGGTCGGTCGAGGTATGGGATTCGGGTGCCGCGGACACGGGCGGAGCAGGTGAGCTTGCAGGAGGCGGTGCTGCCGCCGACGACGAGCGTGTTGCTGTCAGCGTTGCTGTCAACCGCCCCGCGACCCCCTTTGGCGACTAAGCTCGCACCCCGCTGACCTGCGCTTTCCCCTGTCGGGACGACAGGATTTGAACCTGCGACCCCTTGACCCCCAGTCAAGTGCGCTACCAAGCTGCGCCACGTCCCGGCACCCGGCGTACGCCGACGAGGCGGCGACCGAGCCTGTCGACTCTATCGCACCGACGACCGCCGTCAGCCGCGTCGCTTCTCCCGCACCTTGACGCTGATCTCAATCGGGGTCCCGACGAAACCGAAGTCGGACCGCAGCCGTCGTTCGATGTAGCGGCGGTAGCCGGCCTCCAGGAAACCGCTGGCGAACAGCACGAACCGCGGCGGCCGGGTGCCGGCCTGGGTGGCGAACAAGACCTTGGGCTGCTTGCCACCGCGCACCGGCGGCGGGGTGGCCGCGATCAGCTCACCGAGCCAGGAGTTCAGCCGCCCGGTAGAGATCCGCTGCTCCCAGCCCGCCAACGCCGTTCGCAACGCCGGGGTCAGCCGCTCCACCGACCGCCCGGTCAGCGCGGAGATGTTGACCCGCGGCGCCCACGCCACCCGGGCCAGATCACGCTCCACCTCCCGGTCCAGCGTCAACCGGCGGTCCTCGTCGAGCAGGTCCCACTTGTTCATCGCCAGCACCAACGCCCGGCCGGTCTCGATCACGGTGGCGATGACGCGCTGGTCCTGCTCGGACAACGGTTCGCTGACGTCGAGCAGCACGATGGCCACCTCGGCCGCATCCAGCGCCGACTGGGTGCGCAGGCTGGCGTAGAACTCCGCGCCGGAGGCCTCCCGGACCCGGCGGCGCAGGCCGGCGGTGTCGACAAAGCGCCAGGTCACCTCCCCCAAGGTCACGATCGAGTCGACCGGGTCTCGGGTGGTACCAGCGACGCTGTCCACCAGCGCCCGCTCCTGCCCGGTGAGCCGGTTGAGCAGGCTCGACTTGCCGACGTTGGGCCGACCGAGCAGCGCCACCCGGCGCGGGCCGCCCTCAACGTCGAAGCGGTCCGCCGGAGCTTCCGGCAGCGCGTCCAGGATCGCGTCGAGCAGGTCACCGCTTCCGCGGCCGTGCAGCGCGCTCACCGGCCGCGGTTCCCCAAGTCCCAGCGACCACAGCGCCGCGGCGTCGGCCTCCCCGCGCTCGTCGTCGACCTTGTTGACCGCCAGCACCACCGGCTTGCCGGCGCGCCGAAGAACGCGCACGACAGCCTCATCGGCATCGGTGGCACCGACCGGGCCGTCCACCACGAGCAGTACGGCGTCCGCCGCCGCCGCCGCGACCTCGGCCTGAGCCGACACCCGGGCCGCCATCCCGGCGGCGTCGGGGTCCCAGCCACCGGTGTCCACCACGGTGAACCGGCGGCCGCGCCACAGCGCGTCGTAGGTGACCCGGTCCCGGGTGACGCCGGGCACGTCTTCGACCACGGCCTCGCGGCGGCCCAGGATCCGGTTGACCAGCGTCGACTTGCCGACGTTGGGACGTCCCACGACGGCGAGCACCGGCTGTGCGCCGATCTCGGCCGGCTCTGCATCGTCAAGCGGGCCCGCGGCCGGGTCACTGACCGCAAAGCCGGCCGGTGGGCTGGTCATGCTCGCCCGTCTGACAAGACGGAGGCATCTACGGCGCGGCGCGGCGCCTGAGCACACAACGCCAGCACCGCCTCGACCACCTCGTCGACGCCGAGGTCGGTCGAGTCGAGCTCGACGGCGTCGGCGGCCCGGACCAGTGGGCTGACCGCGCGGCCGCTGTCGAGCCGGTCGCGGTGGGTGAGCTCGGCGCGGGCCAAGGTGAACCGATCGGCCGGCGCAGTGTCGGCTCCCGCGGCGTACTCGGGGTCCATGGCGCGCCGATGCGCCCGCGCGTCGCCGGCCGCGGTCAGGAAGATCTTGACCGGCGCGTCCGGCACCACGACGGTGCCGATGTCGCGGCCCTCGACCACGATGCCGCCGGACCCGACGATCTCCCGTTGGCGAGTGACGATCCGACTGCGCACCTCGGGCACGGCCGAGACCGGGCTCACCGCCGCGGACACCTCTCGGCTGCGAATCAGGTCCCCGAGCCGAGTGCCGCTCGCAGCGACCCAGGGATCGTCGGGGTCGGTGCCGACAGCCAGGTCCAGGCCGGCCGCCAGCGCAACCACCGCCACGGCGTCCGACGGGTCGGCGTCGGCGGCCAGGACCGCCCAGGCCACCGCCCGGTACATGGCACCAGTGTCGAGGTAGCGCAGACCAAGCCGGCGGGCCACTTCGCGGGAGACGGTGGACTTGCCGGCCCCGGACGGGCCGTCCACCGCGACCACCAGCGTCGCCGCAGCCGAATCGGGCAAGCCGGCGGAGGAGGTGTTCACGAGGCTCCTTGTTGGGGCGGTCGGGCCGCCCGGGTCGAGCCGAGCAGTGACCCGGGCAAGTGGACCACCTGGTGCCCAGCGTAGCCGGGGCGGCTCAGCTGAACTCAGCGCAGCCCGCGTCGCACTTTCTAGCGAAGATCGACCTGCGCGACCGGGCAGGCCCAGGCGACCAGCGGAACTTGCAGCGGTAAGCGCCCATAGGCGATCACCCGCTCGGTTACCGACCGATCCGACCGGTTCACAGCCAACTGGACGTCGCCGAGAGCACGGCGTTGTACAAGGTTGTGGCGAGCAGCGCGCCCTGCCAGCGGGTGGCGGGAGTGGCGAGCGGCGCGCCGTCACCAGCTCGGCCGCCTCGCTGGGTACCCGTCACGCCAGTGCGTCGAGGACCGGAACGGCGTAGCCGGTGAACGCGCCGTCGGCGGTGACCACGGTGAGCCCTTCCACCAGCGCCTGGCCAATCAGCAACCGGTCGAATGGATCCCGATGCACGTGCGGGAGGTGCTCCACGGCGAGCAGGTGTGCGTCGGCGATGCCGAGTCGCTCAAAACCGAGGTCTCGGATGGCCTGATGAAAGCCAGTGATCGGAGCCAGCTCTCGGAGCGAAACCTTGATCGCGACCTCCCACAGGCTGGCCACTGAAACAGCCAGGATCTCGGCCCGGTCAATCTCTGCTCGAGCTGTAAGCCCGAGCCGTTCGTCGCCGTCGAGGAGCCACAGCAGGGCGTTCGTGTCCAGCAGCAGCCGCACGCCCGATCAGTCCGTGGCCGCGTCGAACATCTCGTTGATCTCGGTGTCGGCTTGGTCGTAGTCGTCGGAGTAGTGGATCCGCCCGTGCAAGGCACCGAACAGCGTGCCCCGATCCGGCACTGGCGCGGGGATCAAGGCAAACCGATTGATGCCCGGTCCGCGTCGCGTGATGATGACCTGCTCCCCGCGCTCGGCGGCATCGAGCAGCTTGGACAAGTTCGTCTTCGCCTCGTGGACATTGGCCGTAGACATGCTAGCTAGTATAGCTAGTTACCTGCGGGCGCCACCTCTTCGTCCCGAGCCAAACCGTCATTTCCGCACGACGCCACCCGATGCATGAGCTGTCTGCTCAACGCATCCGCTCGACCGCTGGGGCGGGTACGTGCACCGCCCACCCTCGAGCCCGCAGCACGGCCAGCAGCCGGTCCACCCCGTCGGGCTGGACCGCCAGCTCCGCCACCCCGACCGGCCGGCCGGGGGCGTGCTCGATGCCGACGTCTTCGATGTTGACCCCGGCGGCATCGGCGTCGGCGAACAACCGGGCCAGCCGGCCCGGGGCGTCCTCCACGACCACCGGCACGGTGGCGAACTCCCCGCTCGGTACGCCGTGTTTGCCCGGCAGCCGGGCCCGGCCGGCGTTCCCCCGCCGGACCACTTCGGCGACGGCCTCGGGCGCCAACCCGCCCACCGGCCCGGCCCCGCGCCCCTCACCGGCGCCCGACCGCAGCGCGGCCAGCAGGTCGTCAAGGTCGGCGGCGTACGCCTCGAGCACCTCGAGCACCGGGCCGGCGTTGGCGTCCACCACCTCCGCCCACAGTCGCGGGTCCGAGGCGGCGATCCGGGTGGTGTCGCGCAGCCCCTGCCCGGCCAGGCTCACCGCCAACTCCGGGGCGTCGGCCAGCCGGGCGGCCAACAGGCTGGCCACCAGCTGGGGCACGTGGCTGACCAGTCCGAGCGCCCGGTCGTGCTCGACCGGCGACATCTCCACCACTGTCGCGCCGCACGCCCGGGCGACCTCGGCCGCGGCGGCCCGCGCCGGCCCGCCGGTCGACGACCCCGGAGTCAGCACCCACGGCCGGCCGACGAACAGGTCGTGGCGCGCGGCCGCCGGTCCACCCCGCTCCCGGCCGGCCACCGGATGCCCGCCGCAGAACGTTGTCAGGTCAGCCCCGGCTGCCTCGGCTGCCCACTGCGGCGCCACCTTCACCGACGCCACATCGCTGTACGTCGCGGACAGCTCGCGATCCTGCAGCCGCCGCAGCTCGCCGGCCACCGCGGCCGGCGGGACAGCGAGCACCGTGTGCCACACCGGCTCGGCGCCGTCCCAGCACTCCCCCGCCCCCAGGTCAACCGCCAGCGCCACCCGGCCGGCGTCGCGGTCGACCAGCAGCACCCGGCGGCCGGTGTCGCGCAGGGCGAGCGCGACCGACGTACCGATCAGCCCAGTGCCGACGACCGCCACAGTGCCGGCGGACTGCTCGACCGAGGTGCCCGCCGTCACTGCGGCGCGTCCAGGTCCGCCCGTAGCGCCGCGGCGCCGCGCAGGTAGACGTGGCGCAGCTCGTGCCGGGAACGGTCGGACTCCACGTGCGCCATCAGCCGGAGCACCCGGGGCATGGCGCCCACCACGTCGATCTCCACGGTGCACAGCAGCGGTACGTCGGTGATACCCAGCTGGCGAGCCGCGACGGCAGGGAACTCACAGCGCAGGTCCGGGGTGGCGGTGAACAGCACGCTGATCATGTCCTCGACGGACAGGTCATTGCGCCGCATCACCTCGGTGAGCAGCTCCGACACCGCGGCCAGTACCTGGTCCCGGTCGTCGGCATCAACCTGCACCGCCCCGCGGAGCGCCCGCACGGCCACCCAGTCACCTCCTGCAACTCCTCCGGCTCGGCCTCGGGCTGCGGGGTCGAACCGGTTTCGGTGAGCTAGAGACCGACAGCCTGGTACAGCGCCCCGACCTCGTGCCGGGTGAGGTGTCGGGACCGCCCATTCTTCAGACTGCCGAGCACGACCGGACCCACCGCGGTCCGCACCAGGCGCTGCACCGGGTGACCCACCTCGGCCAGCAGCCGGCGCACGACGTGCTTGCGACCCTCGTGCAGCACCAGCTCGATGTGCACCCGGTTGGCCGCCGAACCGACCAGGCGGAAGGCGTCCACCGCCACCACGCCGTCGTCCAGCTCGACGCCGGCCCGCAGCCGGCGGCCGACGTCGCGCGCCACCGGGCCGTAGACCTCGACCAGGTAGGTCTTCGCCACGGCGTACGACGGGTGCATCAGCCGGTGCGCCAGCTCGCCATCGTTGGTCAGCAGCAGCAGGCCTTCGCTGTCGGCATCCAGCCGGCCGACGTGGAACAGCCGCTCGGCCCGGTCCCCGACCAGGTCGCCGACCGTGCGCCGGCCGCGGTCATCCGACATCGCGCTCAGCACCCCGCGCGGCTTGTTCAGCGCCAGGTGGACCGCCCCCGGCGCGGTGGCGACCCGTAGCCCGTCCACGGATACGGCCGCGCGAGCCGGATCGACCCGGACGCCCTGGGCGGTGATCCGCCGACCGTCCACGGTCACCCGGCCGGCGGCGATTATCTCCTCGCAGGCGCGGCGCGAGCCGTACCCGGCCTGGGCCAGCACCCGCTGCAGCCGGACGCCGGCAGCCGGTTCGGCCGCATCGGCGTCATCCGGTTCGGCAGCGGCCGCATCATCCGGTTTGGCAGCGGCCGCATCGGCGTCTCGCGGCTCGGCAGCGTCGAGCTCAGCCATGCGCGGCGTCTTCGTCCAATTCGGCGATGTCGGGCAGCAGCGGCGCCAGCGGGGGCAGCTGGTCCACGCTGTCCAGTCCGAGCCGTTCCAGGAAGTAGCCGGTCGTCCGGTAGCAGGTGGCGCCGGAGGACGCCTCCTGCCCGCACTCCTCGATCAGCCCCCGAGCGAGCAGGGTCCGGACTACCCCGTCGACGCTGACCCCCCGCACGGCCGCGATCCGACCGCGGGTCACCGGCTGCCGGTAGGCGATCACGGCCAGCGTCTCCAGCGCAGGTTGGCTCAGCCGGGCCTGCTGACCGTCGAGGACGAAGCGCTCGACGTACGGCGCGAGATCGGGCCGGGTGTAGAGCCGCCAGCCGCCGGCCACTGCGCGCAGCTCGAAGCCGCGGTCGGACTCGGCGTACTCGGTCGCCAGGGCGGCCAGCGCCGCGGCCACTTCGGTGCGGGGGCGCTCCAGCACCTGCGCCAGCGTCACCTCGGCGACCGGCTCGTCAACGACCAGCAGCAAGGCCTCCAGCGCGGCCCGCAGCGAGGGGGTGGGCGCACCGCCTGCGCTGAACTTCCCGATCCCTTCTTCGGGGTACGGCTGGCTCACTGGTGCACCCTTGTGGTGTCGGTGGTTGAAGGACTGCCGATGCACCCGAGGTGCCGCCGGGTCATCGCCCTGCTCGCTTGACGCTTCGACGTCCACGAT
>Ga0097691_1000639_pt1 | contig 29293 bp, 29 predicted proteins | sample NGESurdeep072012_8_FD_72858 | JGI IMG/M metagenome (GOLD analysis project Ga0097691, IMG submission 72858) | Arctic peat soil microbial communities from Barrow, Alaska - NGEE Surface sample 210-1 deep-072012 | ecosystem: Environmental > Terrestrial > Soil > Wetlands > Peat ... | reverse complement strand
CCTTTTTCGGCGACCACCGCCAGGTCTCCGAAAAACCCGTCGCGCACGCGGTACTGAGTCCTGTAGTCCGAGAGCGGGTCACCAACGGTGTAGATCTGGTCGAGCCCGTTCATGCCGAGCTCGGCCGCGTCCTGGATCAAGCGTTTATTGAGGGAGTCGAGCAGGAGGCTCGGAAAATCGGCGGTCTCCGCCAGTCCGTCGGCGGCAAACTGCGAGCGCGAGTAGAAGCCACCGCGCTGGAAGTTCTCTAAGTAGGGATCGCCGGTGATCTGCGTGAACGCGTCTCGCAGGCTGCGGAACGGCTGCACTCTATTGGCGAGCGCCGTCTTCACTCCAAAGAGCGCATCGAGCGCCGCCTGCAACTTATCTTTACGACTTCCACCTATCTGAACCGCCATAACTCACCTTCTCCTTTTCGCGATGCCGCTAGCAGCGGCTCACCGATTCGTCATTGCTCCCACTCAGGATGGAAGAGGCGCGGCCCGGAGGAAGGAGCACCCAAACCCCGAGCCGCGCTGTGTCGCGGCGCACGCAACAGTCAAAAACTCATGAACCACTTTTCTTAACTCCCCGTTGGCCGCGCGATTTTCGCAGCGACCCGCCGGCTCTCGCGGTCCGCTTCGCTACAACGTTGGCATCAGCGGCGCCACAGCGGAAGTGCGCGACAATGAAGCCGGCAATTACAAAGGCTTCGTTGAACTCCATCGTCTTGGTCTTGCTGGAGTACTGCGCTATGAGCGCGCCGGCATTGATGGATTCATCCATGTCCTGCGGGGCGTCAAGATAGATGTTGAAGTTCCCGTCGAGGCCCTTAAGCGTGCGCAACCACCCGATCTCAAACCGAGGGTGTTCCCATTCTGCCGACTCGCCTTCACTTGCTAAAAACTCGCGCGCGTGCTTCCCCGCTGGGCCCTCCGAAGCGAACACCAATCTCTCAGGCCGATCGACAAGCCGATCGACTTCTCTTTCAGAGCTGTCGATCAAGAGAATGTCGCCGGGCAGCAGGAACGGCTTCAGTTGTTGCGTATCAACCCGAACGCCGAACGTGGCGGATGGATGGGCAACGAGGCCGCGAGAGATTAAAAGGTGTTGCTCTCCGGCTCGCGGTATCGGGCTGTCGCCGTGCGCTGGCGCGTGTTCTTGAATTGGAATACGGATTACTTCGTCGGACGACACTTCTGCGATGCTCTCGCTCAACACTTTTTCTGCGGCGGCCAACTGGGCGGCGCGATTCACCTTGCCACGGCCCCAGAACCAGTAGCAATCCGGATACGGCGCCATGTTCCCCAGGAGCACGTACCTCTCCGCGGACGGCTCGTATCTTCCTGCCTCCCACGATGAGATGAGAGAGGGGGTAACTTCTCCGCCGACTGCGGTCGCAAAGGCCCGCTGGCTCCGATTACCCCTTAACTGTCTGATCTTCTCCGCCCATTCCGATCTTTGTTGCGCCATTTTCACTATTGACTCGCTTTATGTTTTGTGGCCTAATGTCACACATTAGGGTGTAAAACATATGGATGCAATTCCTATTGTGCCGGAAAAGAACGGAAACGGCCAGTGCCGGAACCGGTACTCGCTAGACCTGGAACTCAGACGGATCATCACTCATGCCATTCGCCACTCGCCTAAGAAACGAGAACAGGTTGCGGCCGAGATGGAAGAACTCGTCGGCCAGCGAGTAACGCGTTTCATGCTGGGTGATTTTTCTTCTCCTGGCAAACAGCCTGTCCGCTTTCCGGCGGCTTGGATCGAAGCCTTCTGCCGTGTAACGGGCGACGATGAACTACAGCGCTTCGCGGCGGGGCCGCGCCTCCGGGGGCTGATCGAATTCGCCGAGCATGAACTAAAGGTCGAAGCCGATAAGCAGGCGCGCCGTCGGATGCGAGAAAAGCTGATGGCGACCACATAGCAGGAAAGTGTCCGTAGTGCAAGCGCCCGCTCGCTCCGGCGAAGCCGAGAAGGTATTACCGGAAGGGTAAGCCAGAAACCCACCCCTCCTAGGAAAGGGGGGGTGGCGAGGGCCTTGGAGATATTCGGCAGCCTTCACAGGGCGGCGTGAAGCTTCACGAAGGCACTTCTGGTGAGGGTCTCAAGGCGTAAAACATGGGAAATGTACTCACTTTCGGGGCAGGTTGGCGGGCAGGGAAGGCAAACGCCGACTCGCCGAACGATGCGAACGCGTTTTATCGCGGAGAAGTGGCCAACTTCCAGCCCGAGGAGCGGAGGAGCGCCGCTTTTCGGCTCGCCGTGATCCTCCCAGCGCTGGAGTTCATGCGGAGACGGCACGGCGGCGAGCGCGGCGTGATACGCCTGGCGGAAGGATATGAGCTCCGCTCGCTCTCTGATCTGGTCAAAGCAGTGGCTGCCGAATGCGGAGTTGCAACACGAACGATCAAGGGATGGCTCGCACGGTTTAGAAGCGGCGGATACGACGCCCTCGCCGATCGCCGGCGCCGCGATCGGGGCGTGAGCCGGTACTTCGCTGAGCATGCCGACGCCGCGCGGTTCGCGCGCAAGCTCTGGCACGATGGCTATTCGGCTAAGGGCATTCTGCTCTCCCTCCTCCGCAACTTCTCGGTGACGCCCTGCTATCACACTGTGCGCTTCTTCCTGAAATCGCTGAATGATCAGAGCGCACGCACTGCTCGCGCGAGGAAAGTAAGATGAGCGCCGAACGCAAACCGCAGAGCGAGTGGGTTGATCTCGCTACCGTGACGCGGCTGCTCCAACAGACGCCACGCCAAGTCCGACGGCTCGCCGCGCGGCACGCGTGGCATTATCGCGACGGCGAACGCGCCGGTACCCGCGGGCCTTCCCCCAAAAAATATCGTCTCGCCGACCTGCCCGCCGACGCGCAGCGCCGCTACTCCTCTGACCGTCTGCGCGGCGCTCCGGTCGAATCTCTTACTCTCGTCCCTCGCGATACCCTCCAGGCCGCCCTCTTCTACCCCGCCGACGAGCGGGGAATAAAGCTCGCCCTCAAAAACGCAGAACAGGTCCAGGCGAATAAACGGCTCGCCGCCATCCGACCGCTCATCCGCTTCCGTGAATCCAATACGCCCATCATCCTCACTCGCGATGGTGCGCCGTTCACCATAACCAATCTGAAGCAGTTTGCCACATGGCAGGGGTCTCAACTTACGCCTCCGGCCTCATGGCGCACGCTCCTGCGCTGGCTCGCGCGATATGACACCGAGGGGTACCTTGGCCTGGCCGATCGCATCCGCAGCGACAAGGATAAATCGCACTTCTTCAAGCAATACCCGGCCGCCGGCGAGTTTGTGCGCAACCAGGTGCTCAACTTCCGCGCCTCCATTCAGACCGCCTACGAGGAACTGCTGGCGGAATGGCCGCGCCTCTATAACCACGGTTCCGACGCGCCCAGCTACAACACCGTGCGCGCATTCATCCAGCGCCTGCCCAAGGCGCAGCGCGTGCTCGCCGAGCGCGGCGAGGAAGCCTACGACAACGAGATCGCGCATTACATCCTGCCCGACTACTGGAGCGTCGCCCCGATGCAGATCTGGGTCAGCGACCACGTCTGGCACGACGCCTTCGTGCGCAACGATCTCTTCCGCGAAGTCGAAGCCAACAAGCCGATGCGCCTCTGGATGACCGCCTTCATGGACTGGCGTTCGCGCAAGATCGTCGGTTGCTGCTGGTTCCCCACGCCATCGAGTTTCACCATCGCCAGCGCGCTGCGCATGGCACTCTCTAAATTTGGTGCGCCCGCCGAGGTGCTGTTCGACAACGGCAAGGACTACCAGAAGATCGAAGGCCAGGAAGAGCAGTCGCTGGGCTTGCTCCACCAACTCGGCATCAAGGTCCACCACTCGCTGCCGTACAGCCCGCAATCGAAGAACATCGAGCGCTTCTTCCGCACCCTGCATCTGCGCTTCGACAAGCTGTGGATGCAGTACTACGCCGGGACGTCCTCCAAGGACCGCCCCGAAGCCTGCGACGACGCTCTCGCCCTGCACGACCGCTGGATGAAGAATAAGGATGGTGGCGCGCCGCTTCCGCCGGCCAGCGAATTCATCCTCTGCGCCGCGCGCTGGATCGATCAGTACAACGCGACCCACGTCCACACCGGGCGCGGCATGAATCGCCGCACGCCCGACGACGTGTTCAACGAACTCTGCCCGCCCGAACGCCACCAGCCCCTCGACGTCGAAAAGATCGCGCACCTCTTCTGGGACCGCAACGACCGCGTCGTGAGCGAGGGCGGCTGCGTCTCCATCAACGACGCGCGCTACGAGCCCGCCGACGCCTTCGGCACCCTGGCGCTCATGCGCATCATCGGCGACCGCATCACCGTCGCTCGCGATCCCGCCGACCTCGGCTTCGCCGTCGCCATGTCACTCGATGGCAACTTCATCGGACGCATGCGCTGCCAGGAACTGGTCGCGCGCGGTCCCGTCTCGCGCCCGCAGGTGCAGGCCGAAATGCGGGTGCGCAACCGCATCCGCACCGCCGTCCGGCGCGAGAACGCTCTGCTGCTGCAACGACGGATCGGCGCAGGCGATCAACCGGCACTCGATCGCCTGCGCGCGGGCATCGGTCTTGCTCCACTTTCCGCATCCACCAACCTGCCGTCCCCCCAACCACCCACCCTTCGGCCTGAGCTCGCCGCTTCGAACCCGGAACCCACCGAGTTCATCGACGACTTGGCCGAGCGCTTCGCAGAAGGAGACTGATCATGGCTCTCTCGCTGGCCCACAAAGCCGCCCTCGCTCTGCGGCCGCAGCAAGACGAAGAGGCGTTACGCGTCCGGCTCCAGAAGTTCATGGCCGTACGCGGACTCACCGATCGCGATCTGGGCGCCCTCACCGGCTACTCCCGCGTCGCCATCTCGCTCTTCCGTCTCGGCCACTACTCCGGGGTCGCCGCCAACCAGGCGGCGCTCATGGACGCGCTTGCCACCGTCCTCGCCGAGCAGGACATCGATCTCGACGACGAACCCACCGGCAAGCTCTACACGCACACGCGCGACTACAAGTTTCTGCGCGAGGCGTTTTACTCCGCCCTTAACAACGGGCTCGCTTACCTGGTGCACGGCAACCCGGGCACGCAGAAGTCCTACGCCGGCCGCGCGCTCCAGCACGAAGTCGAAGCCGCGGACGCCAACAAGAACGGCAGCGCCCGCCGCGTGATCTGGGTCGAGCCGCTCGACCACGTCTCGCCGCTGGAGTTCCTCAAGCAGATTGCCGCCGCCTGTGGCGTGCTGCCCTGCGGCACCAAGGCGCAATTGCTGCAGAAAATCCGCTACGCGCTGGCCCGGCGCCGCTCGATCCTCGTCATCGACGAGGCGCAGCGGCTCTCGCGCGATTGCCTGGAGATCATCCGCCCGCTGCTCGATCACCAGCCGCACATCGGGATGCTCTTCATGGGCTCGCACAACCTCACCGAGACCTTCGAGCGCTACGACCTGGCGCAGTGGCACGATCGCATCCGCCGCGGCCGCGAGATGCCCGGGCTCAGTGAAGAAGAGGCCGACGTCATCCTGCGCGCCGAGATGCCCTGGCTCAACGCCGACGACCGGCGCGAGCTGATCTCTAAATCGCGCACCAAGGACCTGGGCGCGATGCTGCGCTTGACCGGTGGCGATCGCCGCCGCGCCCTGCCCCACGTCGACGCCGTCCCCACCTACATCAACGCCCGGCGCATGTTCGGCACCATCCAGGTCGCGCAGCAGCGCCGCGCCGCGAAGCGAGGAGGCGACGATGCCACTCAAGCTTGAGCAGGCTGCCTTCGCCATCGAGCAAAGCCAGGCTCCTAGCCTTTCGCCGGGACATTTGCGCGCTCTTCACACGTTGTGCGGAATCTATGCCGCGCAGTCGCTCGACTTCGCTTCGGCGGATGAGCGCCACGCGCGTCTGGAATGGGCGAGCGGAATTGTTGGCCATCGCGTCGCATCGTTCCGCGATCTTACCGACCTCGAAGCCGGCACGCTGATCGACACACTCAAGCGCGCACTCGGCCAGCAAGTCAATGCATCGGTTCGCTCGGCCCGCCGCCACCGTCTCGATAACGAGCTCGCCCAGGCAGCCGGCACACACGGCCGCCGCGCCCGCCGCGACAACAAGGAAATCATGGCGGGCGCCGATGATGTTGCGGCGATCGACGCGTTGCGCGCTCGCTTGGGCTGGTCTCTCGCAGCGTTCGACGCCTGGCTCTCGTCGCCGCGCTCGCCGCTCGCGGGGCGCTCGGACCACACGCTACGCACCTGGTCAGACTGCAATCGGGTCCGCTGGGCGCTGAAGGCGATGCTGAAGCGCGCGGGGCTATGGGCACCATCAACGAACAGGGCGACGATCCCGCATCACTCGGGAATGTGCGCTGGGTCACTTGGTTTTAACGCAGAGGTCTAGTACCGTCCGGGCCACTTCTTTGTTTACATCAGGGCGGCGAGCGTGGATCAGCGCGCTGCACGCGTGCCGTACTCTTATTAACCAGCGTGCCCTATCTCTGGAAAGGGGCAGTCGTGAATCATACTTCGCAAAGCACATCATCCATGAACCGACCGCAGCGGCAATCCGCCTCGAAGGCGGGGCGTACGCAACTGACAACAGCGACAGAACAGATCCCGGGGGTTACGCGCGTCCGCTGGTCCTGCGAATCGTGCAAAACGGAAGGCATCGTGATCATGCAGGACAGCAAGGGCACGCTCGCGGCGGCCATCGATGTTCGCGGCGATCATGCCATGAAATCACACAACCGGTGCGAGGCTGACCCGCGGGTAGATTTATCACTCAACGCGATCCGCTCCGCGACGCCGAGCACCGACAACACCGTGCAGGCTCTTGTGTATCTTCCAGCCATCGCGCCCGCTGCGCGGGCCGCCAGTAGGGACTCAGGCGTGCCGGCGAGCTTCCTGGTCGCTGATGCGTTGATCGCGTCCAATTACGGAGCACGCGGACTCCGGGCCTATCCCGGGACGGTGAGCGCAGGACTGCCTTTTATGAACGCGGATTCATCTGACGACTGCAAACGTCGATTCTTCGCAGCGCACTCCAAGTTGCTCGCGACGCGATATCCAACAGCGCTGCCTACCCGCGACGTGGAGACGTTCGTTCGCTCAATCCAGCGGCTCGACAGCGAGCGCACCGTCGTACCGTACTTCAGAACCGAAGAAGAGGCCGAGGAGTTTATCCGGGTCGCCGTCGCCTGCCAACTTGATGGCTGGGGAAGCAGCAGGGCGAGCAGGAGCGTGCGGGCCGCGCAGTGCTGATGTTCCTGCCCCAGAAGGGAGATAAATTGGCCATGACACTTCAGCTGCGTCGATTAGAAGGTACCGCAGTAGTTAACGGGTGCGTTTCATTCCCGAGAGACACTCGGGGCATGAACGCACTCTTTGGATGGCCCGGTGGTAAGCGAAACCTGAAGTCCGTCCTCCTCTCACTCATCCCCGCTCACCAAGCCTACGTCGAGTTGTTCTGCGGCTCAGCAAAGCTGCTGTTTGCGAAAGAGCCGTCGCGTTGGGAGATCATCAACGACCTCAACGAAGACCTGATCTGTTTCTTCCGCGTCGCCAAGCATCGCCCGGCCGAACTGGCGGAGATCCTCAAAACCGAGACCGTGCACGCCGGCCGCTTCCGCGAACTGCGCCAGCAGGCGCCGCCGGCGGACGAACTGGAGCGCGCGGCACGCTTCCTCTATCTCACCTGGCAATCGTTCGGATCGAAGGGCGAGCACTTCGCCAGCATCAACGTGAAACACATCGCGAAGGCGGCGAGCCCGGTACATCTCAGCTTCCGCGGCGTCCGGGACCTGCTCGCGCGGACAGCGGAGCGGCTGGCCGACGTGCTGATCGAGCAGCGCGATTGCATCGACTGCATCGATCGTTACGACGCGGCCGACACCTTCTTCTATTGCGACCCGCCGTACGTGGAGTTCGGCAACCTGGCACGTTATGCGCCGATGACGGCCGAGCGCATCCGTGAGCTGTTCGCGCGCCTGGCGAAAATCCGCGGCAAGTTCCTACTCAGCTACGACGATCACCCGTCGATCCGCAAGCTGGCGACCGAGCACGGGATGAACGTGCGGCGGGTGGGCGTGCGCTACAGCCTCGGCTTCGCCGGCGCCGACCCGCGACGCGAGCGCGGGGAACTGCTGATCGCGAACTATCCGCTGCCGAAGATCGAGGCTGGCCCGCCGCGACGCCTGCCGGTACCGCGGAAGCTGCAAACTGGCAACTTTCGCAATTCGCATATTTTGGCAAACTGAGCTGGATGCTTGACGGGTGCACTCCGCGCAGCCTACTCGTCGGACGCCTGGCGAAGTCTGATGATCTCCATCAATGACTTTTTCCCGACGAAGTAATTTCCGCGCGGCGTATAACGCCAGGCGATCAGGCGGCCTTCCTCGATCCAGCGCTGAATGGTGTCGTTCGATACGCCGAGGAGCTTGGCGGCGGTCCCGGTCGCTACAGACTCCGGCACCCGCTTTGCGGTCTTTGCGGGCGACTCTTGTATGGGCACGCTGAGGAACCTCGCGCGGCTAGTTCGAAGTCGATTGAAGTGTACGCGGGGATTCGGGGCGAGCGCGAGGGGTCACTGTTTTTCGACACCAGAGTGGTAACGGATGGGCTGCTCGCTAAGTACGGCATTCAGAAATTCAGCAGCGCGACGCCCGGCGTCGCCGCGCCGTTTTCTAGCTCCAGCCGCACTGCTCGGGCGGCGCAATTGTGCCGCTGTTTTGATGTCCGAGTTTATTTCGCGGAACACCCATGAATTACACCATGTCCGAGTTTTTAACCGCTACGGATTCAAACACTTACGCGCTCCGCTTCGTCTCGTTCTGCCGATGTCCGAGTGTTCCGAGAATTCAGCGCCCGCGCCCCACGAAGAATCAAACACTTGCGGGCCGATGTCCGAGTTGTTGCAATTCAAAGTTGAGAATCGCCCGCCCGCTTGCTTGCGCAGCGGCGGGCTCGCATCTCTTTAATCCTTCAAGCTTTACCCTCGACATCCCGCCACTTCCCACCACTTCCCACTAGCGCCACTCAGTTCTGAGAGTCACAGCAGGACTTGCGGCTCAATACTTGGATGTATCGCGCGGCTCCGCGGAAGGCCACTCGGCTTCGTGTTCGGCGACAGCGCGTTCCGCTGTTTCACGATCACCGACAGCGCGCGCTTCGGATTCCACGAACTCCTCAAAGCTGCCCGGCTCCTTCGATTCGGCCTCGGCAGATGTTTCCTGGACGGGCACGGCTTCAGCCTCCCGCTCCCATTTGCGGGCCCGGCGCCGGTGATAGAGCGAGCCGACACCCCACGTCTCGCCGGCATGTCCTACTCCGAGCATGAGAAACACAAGGAACGGGAACAGGTTCCGGAATTGATGCTCCGTGCTTTGCAGCATGGACGGCGTGGTTGGCGCCTGGTTCCAGGTGGCAAAGAACAGGCCGGCCGAATACAGCATGCCGACCAACGACGCCGGACGGACTGCCAGGCCCAGGACCATCGCGATGCCGATGAACAGCTCCACGAACCCGATCATCACGCCCACCCGGCCGGGACCGTACGACACGATCCATTCCAGCACCGGGCGTAGCCACTCCACCGACCCGCCGCGAATTCCGCTATCCACAATACCGGGGAAGATTACTTGCGCGAATTCGATTGACGAAACCTTGAACAGCCCCACCGAGACGAACACAATCCCGGTAAGTACGCGAACAACCGCCAAGGTTTTTCGTAGACGTGAATGTGAGTAAGCCACGCGGCTTGTACACCTGACTTTCAGGAAGAGCTACCCCAATCATGCATGATTTTGAGTGCACTTCAAGGAATATTATTCTTCTGCTGAACCGGAAGTGTCTATTTTTGCAATAGTTTGCATACGAGGGTGGTGACGAAGCCGATTCGACGCGCGCCTTCGGGCCAATTACAATCTGCCGTTCCACCTGGAGGACTCATGAAAGAAGTCGTTGCAACCGCCCGTGCGCCCAAGGCCATCGGCCCTTACTCACAGGCTATCCGCGCCAACGGATTCGTTTTCTGCTCGGGCCAGATTGCGCTCGACCCCGCCACCAACCAGCTCATCGAAGGCGACGTGGTGGCGCAGACCGAGCGGGTCCTGAAAAACCTGACCGCCGTTCTGCAGGACGCCGGCTCGTCGCTTGAGAACGTGGTGAAGACCACCGTGTTCCTGAAGAGCATGGGCGACTTCGCCGCTATGAATGAGACCTACGCCAAATTCTTCACCCACAACCCACCCGCTCGTTCCACGGTCGAAGCCGCGCGCTTGCCCAAGGATGTGCTGGTGGAAATCGACGTGATCGCGCTGCTGTAAAGCAGTATTAAGTAACAAGTAATAAGCGCGATCAGGGTCGCGGCTGGCACTACTTATTACTTGTTACTTATTACTCTTCCGCGGTAGCGCGATCTCAATTCGACCGTTCGTGAATTCGATTCGCAACTCGGCCAACCGCTCGACGACGTAATCGGCTTCCGCAATTTCCGCGCGCGGATACGTGGTAGGCACCGCGATCACGCGCATACCGGCGGCATGTCCGGCGCGAATGCCCGAGGGCGCATCCTCGATGACGACGCACTCTTTGGGGTCCATGTGCAGCGCCGCCGCCCCCTTCCGGTACGGCTCCGGGTCGGGCTTTCCGTTGATAATGTCGCTTGCGGTCACCATCTGCTTTGGCACCGGCAGCCCCACGTAACGCAATCGGACCTCCGCCAGGGGACGCGTGCCGGAGGTCACGATCGTCCAGCGGTCGGGCGGAATCGCGGCCAGCAAGTCGGCCGCTCCCGGAATCGCTCGCACGCCTTCCAGGTCTTCCATCTCGCGCTCTTCCATGACCCGCGCCTCGGCTTCCGCATCGCCCTGCGGCAGGACTTCCCGAATCGTCATGAGGGTCGGCCGGCCGTGCGCGATCGGGATCACTTTCGCCGGGTCGAGTCCATGCTCGCGCGCCCACCGCGCCCACTGCCGCTCCACCGCCCCGCGCGATTCCACCAGCACCCCATCCAGGTCGAACAGGACCGCCGAACAGGAAATCTTTTCCATGACTTGATTGTAAGGGAGCGTTGCGGCTGCCATCCGCGAACGCGTATTCCGAATTACGAGCTTCGCGAATTCCGTCTTATCGGCTGAACTTCCCAATCGCCCACAGCACCAACGACAGCACGATGCTGAGCACGATGGAGGTCACGATTGGGAAATAGAACGTGGTGCTCTTGCCGCGGTAAACGATATCGCCGGGCAAGCGGCCGACCGGCAGGTGCGCGCGCCCGGCCAACATGATCACGGTCCCAGCCGCGACCATGACTGCGCCCACGACGATCAGCAACTTCCCCAGGTCACTCACGCTTTCATTCTAGCCTTCGTGAACTCTGCGTGTACTTCGTGTGAAATCACGGGCCTATGGTATTCATAGACGCACGGATGATGGAAGCTCCGCACGCCGCGCGCTCGCCGCTCGAACATCGCTGGACGATTCCCGCGATCGTGGCCGCTGTTGTCTGCCTCTTGTACGCCGGCACGCTCGTTTTCGGATTCGTTTACGACGACAACTTCCAGATCGTCGATAACGCATGGCTGACTTCCGCCCGCTACATCCCGCGCTACTTCACCTTGCACGTGTGGGCATTTGCCGGAGTTTCGGGCGTGTACTGGCGGCCCGTGTTTCTGCTCTGGCTTTTCGTGCAACGCGCAATCTTCGGGGTTGCGCCGATAGGATGGCACGCCGCTACTATCCTCATGCACGGCGCCGCGACCCTGCTGGTTTTCATGTTGGCGCGGCGGCTCACGGGGGATCGCGCCACGGCTGCCGTCGTCGCGCTCATCTTCGGCATCCATCCCGCCCTGTTGGAAAGCGTTGCCTGGGTTTCGGGCGTATCCGATCCGCTGCTGGCCGTGTTACTGATTCCAGCCTTCCTGTTCTACCTCGATTGGCAGGAACTCCGCTCTGGGCGCGCCCTTGCACTGTCAGCCGGTTTTTACGCCCTGGCCCTGATGGCAAAAGAACCCGCCATCATGCTGCTGCCCATCATCGCGGCGCACGCCTTGATTTACGGTCCGGGTGGCCCACCCTTCCGCCCGGGTTTGACGGAGGGTAGGGATGTTGCCCACCGCATGCGTGACGTTTTCGCCGCGGTGTTGCCGTATCTTCCTCTCACGGCGGCCTATCTGGTATTTCACGCCGTCGTCTTCGGGCGCGCGAACTACGTCGGCAGTCCGGCGACTCCGTGGAACAACCTGTTGACCATCCCCGCGCTTCTCGCGTTTTACTTGAAGCTGCTGGTTTGGCCGGCGCCGATCAGTCCCGAGTACGACCTCCGCCTCGTGACCAGGTTCAGCGTTCCGCAGGTTGTGCTTCCGTCGGTCATCGTGGCCGCGGCAATCGCGTTATTGTGGTTTTGGGCGAGACGGCTCGGCAGCCAGCACGATGCACGCACGCGCCTGGTGTACTTCGCCGCCGTGTGGATGTTCGTGCTGCTCGTGCCCGTGCTCTATATCAAACCGCTCGACCCGTTCGATTTCGCGCACGCCCGCTACTTGTATTTGCCGTGTATCGGCTTCGCACTGCTCGTCGCTACCGCGATCCGCACGATCCCTGCGGACGGCCGGACGATCGCCGGCCTGCCCACGCGCCAGTTCGGGGCCGCGCTGATCATCGTGCTTGCCCTCGGCGCCGCGAACCTGGTTCAGCAGGTGCATTGGGCGTCGAACCTTCTGCTGTTCACGCGCGGCGTGGATATAGCCCCGCACAATCCGACCGGGCTCACCAACCTCGGCATCGAGTTTGGAAAGCGCGAGCAGTACCCGAAAGCCATCGCACTCATGCAACGCGCGCTGCACGAAAATCCGCTCGACTGGCATGCCAACTTCAGCCTCGGTTACACCTACCTCGTGCTCGGACGCACCGCCGAAGCCGAATCTCTCATTGAAAAGGCGGTTCGGTCGCATCCGAACGACGCCGATCCCGACCAGTGGGCCTATCTCGGGATGGCTGCTTTGCGCCTGGGCGACCTGACGAAAGCCGAATGGGCGGTGCGCAACGCCGTTCAGCGCAAGCCGGAAGTCGCCCGCTATCATCACGCGCTCGCCCTGATCCTCGAGCAGGAAAAACGCACTGCCGAAGCCGCCGCCGAGTTCCGCGAGACGCTGAAATATGACCCCTCCAATTTGGACGCTCGCACACGCTTGGATAAGCTGACCTCCGGCCGCAACTAGCGGCTTCTCTCTTTCTTGGTACTTGGTACTGGTTACTTTTCCTGCTCACGTATCTCAGGCCGGCACGTCTCAAACCCGGGGAGATTGTTTATGAAACGTACGCATTCGCTCGCTACCCTTCTTCTGGCGATGTTTTTTGGTCTCGGCTCGCTTGGATGGGCGCAGACACAGTCGGGCGACGAGTGGCGCTGGTCCGGCAAGCTTAGTCCCGACCAGTTGCTCCAGATCAAGAACGTGAACGGCTCGATCGAAGCCGACGGCGTCAATGGTGACACCATCGAAGTCGTCGCCTACAAGTCGGGCGCGGACAAGGACCAGGTCCGCATCGAGATGGTGAACGGGTCCGAAGGCGTCACCATCTGCGCCGTCTATCCGGGTCACGGCAACAACTGCTCTACGGGTGATGGCTACCACCAGGAAGTCCACGACGTTCACGCCAAGGTGGAATTCACCGTGAAGGTGCCACGCACTCTCCGCTTCGATGCCCGCACCGTCAACGGCAAAGTGCGTGCCGAGGAACTGGGCCGCTTCGTAAAGGCGACCACCGTGAACGGGGGCGTCACCGTCTCTACCGACGCGTGGGCGCAAGCGACCTCGGTGAACGGATCGGTCAAGGTCCGCATGGGCCGCGCCGACTGGGACGGCTCGCTCAACATTACGACCGTCAACGGCTCCATCGACCTGGAAGTACCGTCGAGCATGAGCACCGACGTGAAGTTCAGTTCGGTCAACGGATCGCTGGAGAGCGATCTGCCGCTGACCATCACGCGCAGCGCCGGCCGCTGGGGACCGAAGAACCTGGAAGGACGTATCGGCAACGGCGGGCGTGAGTTACACGTGAATACCGTCAACGGCAGCCTGCACATTCGCAGCGCGCGGGCAGGATTGTAATTCAAGGTCTCAAAGTTTCAAGGTCTCAAGGTTTCAAAGTCTCGAGGTTTCAAGGTTTCCGGGGATTCCCACAGAAACTTTGAAACCTCGTTCTTTCTTTCCTCGAAACTTGAAACTGAAACTTGAAACTTCCTTTCACCACCCATTCCTTTGCCGCAGCGATGTGATATGCGCGACGTGGTGCTTGCCGTGCCAGGCGTACATGGCGAGATAGCGGTCCAGCTTCACCTGTCCCAGCTCGGGATGCTGGATGGTGCGCTCCAGGTCGGCGGCGGTCAGCGCGCGCAGCAGGATCACCCAGCGTTTGTGCAGGTTTTCCAATAGCGCGAGCGAGACCTCCAGCGGCGTGGTGGCGACGTCGGGGGTCTCCGACCAGCGCTTTTCGTTGTACGGTTTAATGGTCGGATTGTCCTCGGTGAGGCCGAGCTTGAAGCGCACGTATGCGTTCATGTGGCTCTCGGGGACGTGGTGCACCACCTGGCGAACCGTCCAGCCACCGGGACGATACGGCGTGTTGAGCTGCTGCTCGTTCAGGCCGCGGATGGCATCGCGCAAACGGGCGGGCGCTTCCTCGATCTCGCGGATGAATTGCGCGCGCTGCTCGGGCGTCGAGGGTCCTGCATATTCAAACTTGCCGATGGGATAGCTGAGGTCGGGCGTGGCTGTGGCGCTCATGGAAGAAACTCCTTGTTCCCGAACTACGGACTACCGACTACGGACTACCGACTACGAAGCTGGGATTCAGTAATTCTCTAAAGTCTCCTGAGAAGCAACGGCCTGCCAACGCCCCTCGCGCAGCACCCAGACATGGGTAAACGCAATGTGCGCCTCGCGGATTTTCTCTCCGTTGATCACCACCAGGCCGCGCGCGATGGCGAATCCCGGACCATAAACCGAAACCTCCAAGCGGCCATAGAAGCGGTCGAGCAAGGGACGGGTGGTGTCTACGACGGTGGCGAGTTCCTGCTGGCGCTCGCGCGTCCTGCCGTCGATGGCGATGGCGCGAAAATCGGGCGCGAGCAACGCATCCACCGCCGCCTGGTCGCGCTTTCCGACCGCGTCGAGCCACTGCTGCTCGAGCTTCTTGACCGTCGCTTCCGCGGAAGGCGAAGCATTCTGCGCAGGCTTGGCGCGGGGCTTCGTCTGCGCCGGCAAAAGAGTGGCGAGACACAGGAGGACAAGAACCGTTCGCAGCATAAACAAATCGTACCTGATGCGGGTGGATATCGGCAGACGAAGGCTCGCCACGTACCCACCCCCTACCCATGGCGTTGAATGGAATCATGGAGATGCGTATGGGTTACCCAGGGTAACCCAAGGGGCTTCATGCTAGAGGCGTCAGGTTTCAGGCAATCCCACCGGAAATGTACTGACTGGTAAACCTTGGCTGCCATGGGGTACCCCCCGGTCTTCCCACAAGTCCCACAAGAATGGCCGGAATATGAAGAAATCCCACAAGGCCGTCCCAGAGCATTCCCAGGGGCCGGGATGGGGAGGAGAGCCGCTCCGGTTGGGCAGCAAAGTTATCAAAGAGCGTAACAGCGAAACCGAGAGACACAAATCCTTGCACGCCTTGTGCGCGCGAAACCAGAATAGACGCGAGGCGGGAGCGGTGTCTGTGAGGTAGGGCACGTCATCGTGTGATAAGCCGAAGGAGGTGGGAGGAGAGAGTACGGCATGACCTACAATCGTCGGCGATGATGTCAACGGGGACAAACCAATGACGGTTCACCGGCAAAGAACGCGATTGCGTCGGGATGTCAAAGTCGAGGTTTAGTATGCCCACCCTTTGAAAACCGCAAAGGGTGGGGCACCCGCCGAAGAAGACCTGATGATCCTCTAGCTTGACATGATCTTGATCAGTAAATACGAGCTTTGTGACGAACGCACCCCACTGCAACTGCTTGTGATCATCAAGGTAAGGCACATCACGGACAATTAGATAATTATTGTCCGTGCTCAGTGCATATCCTCTATCGATGAGTCGCTGAATATCAGCGTTATGACTGGCCAGTTTCTGTAACACGGAAGTTCATTCCATCCTTAACTTTTACTGAGCCCTCAGGGGCCAAGACGCCCTCAGGTTTATTGCCCTCTCCGCGCGTATATTTCACGGAATAGGTGATCTCCGGGTGCTCTTTCGATTCCGGGAACGCATACTCGACGACGTCTGCGTACTGGATGTCTTCTTTTGGCCATTCGTGTTCTGTTCCATTGACCACAATGTTAACCATTTTCTTGTCCATGACATTGTCCTTTGTAGTGCTTAATAGTTGACCTTAACCGTTGTCCGCTCGTTTTCGGCAGCTATTGGACCCAAATTGGACCCAAGTTTAACACGGCGGGTGGCCCACCCAAATCAAGGTTTTGGAAAGGGTGGGGCACCCGGCGGTTCTTGACGGTCGTGCCAAGTCAACATCACGTCGAAACGCTGTCCGACTTCTTCCCTAAATTGTTCCACCCGTGCCCTTCAGGGCTTGGCACACTCGCAATGCAGCTTCTGCTTCGCTCTTCACCGTGGCTCCTACCAGTTTGCCATTTACCGTCACCTGATAGAACCATTGCCCCGGTGATTCGTACAGAATGGTGACATAGCCGGGTATCTGCCCTACCGGCGTCCGATTTTCGTCTGCTGTGAGTTCCTTGAGTTGTATGCCATTGCAAGCTGTTTCGGTTGCGAACACGGCAGTGAACGATTGCCGTATCTCCGCCTTCTCCGGGCCGCAAAGGTGAGCAGCATGCCCGACACACTTGCTCCAAGTATTGTCGGTCGTTCCCAATGTGATGAACTTCGGTGAGGCCGTGGGATTGCCTACCCGGCTACAGCCAACGATTATGCCCAGCAGAAACACTACAAGGGCCACGCCTTTCATTCTTTCTACCTCGTTCGTTCGGGAGTGCCCTGCGCGAACCCCGACGCGGCGACCATGAACAGCAGCGCGGCGAGACCACCCGTATCATCAACTCACTTGAGTATGCGTGTGAACAACTCGCCGCCGGTCTCGACTGTGCTGATTACCATGTCCAAAATTAAGCAGCCCGACAGCAAGTCCAATGCTGTGACGGCACCGGGCGCAATGCCGTGCGCCAGTTTGTGGCGGTTGAATCTCTCGCGGTTGTCCAACCCGCCCTTTGGCTCCTGCTCGTACAACAGTTCCACGAATGTCAACGCCGTGCGAGTTCCAACGCTCCTGCCGTCGTACTTCTTGAAGAACGTCTTGTAGTCCGCGCTGAAGCCCTTCGTGAAACCCTCGCGCTTCATCACTGTCTCGGCCAGCGGCACGATGCCAGTCAGCGCGGGGTAGAACGAGTTCGACCGAACAGCAAAGTACGTCTGGAGCAATGCCATCCCGTGCTCCGCCAGATGGCGAGACCGCATCCAGTATGAAAACATGCGCTCCACGTCCTGCGGGAACACATTGAAGTGCGTCGTTACCGACACTTCCCTGTAGTTCTTCTCACAACTAGGATTGAGAACAGTTCCCAGAACACGAAGCCACGTTATCTCTGGCTCGTTCCAGAGCGCGGTGGCGATGAAGTTCCGTTCGTCCGCTGACACGGGCGCGGTTGCTGGCCATCCCTCTGTGGTGTCCCAGTTCACGAGAAACTCATCGAGGGCGACGAGTTTGTCACGGTCGGGTTGAACACTTGTCGTCGGAGTCGCCATATGCCGTCATCATAGCTCCAGCCATGCGGGTTCCAAGCAGAGAACCTGTGGACACGGGCGGCGTGATGCGGTGAAATGCCGTCGAGGCATCACGGGCTATTCCAGGAACAGACGTGGGACGCGGCCGGGTGCCCCACCCTTTGTCTTTTTCACGAACTACCCCAACTGTGGGTGCCCCACCCTTTGCGGTTTTCAAAGAGTGGGCGCGCTGAACCTCGGCTTTGACATCCCGACGCAATCACGTTCTTTGCCGGTACAACGTGATTCGGCAGTCGGCCCGCAGATTGGAAGGGCAGTGCACACGACACTGCCATTCTAGACACTGAAACAATCGGAATCACCCGGAATGAGGCTAAATGTCACCCCAGCCCGCCCTGGTCCCACCGGCACATTTACTGGTTGGTGAGCGGATAGCCCTTCCCGCGCCAGTCGCGAATGCCGCCGTCCATCGAAATCACGTTCTTGTAGCCCATCTTCTGCAGGTTGTCGGCCGCCAGCGCGGAGCGGAAGCCGCCACCGCAATAGAGGATGACCTCGGTAGCCAGGTCGGGGACGCGCGCTTCGATGTCGCGCTCGATGATGCCCTTGCCGAGGTGGATGGCGCCGGGCACGTGGTCCTTGGCGTACTCGCTTTCCTCGCGCACGTCGATCAGGGTGAGCTTCTCGCCGCCATCAAGGCGCTTCTTCACATCGTCCACCGTGCATTCGCGCACGCGGGTCTTGGAGTCATTCACGATTTGCAGAAAACGTGGGGAATGAGCGGGTGCCATGGTTCCTCCGTGATGAAAAGAAGACTACACCGCGACCGATTCTGCCGCCATGCGTTCCACGATCGGCTTCAAGTTGGCCCAGAATACCGGGTCCTGCGTGACGGCCGCGCCCAGGTACACCAGGACGTCGGTGCGATCATACTTCTCCTGCAGCGTTTTGACGGCCGACTCGACGGTTTCGGTAGCAGGCGGCTGCACGGTTTCGCCCGACTCGTAATGTCCCTTGTCATTGGGAATGCCAAGCGCGTCGAGAAAGTCGATCAGCATCTGCCGGTGCGCGGCGAAGTGGTAGCTGATCATGACCGCGTCCCACAGGTACGGCATGGTGGCCATGTCGCGCGCCAGGTAGCCGGCCTTCTTCTCGGGCGGAAGTTTCTTGATGAACACCGGCCGCGCGTGCAGGCGCAGCGCCAGCATTTGTTCCACCTGTCGTTGCGCGCCCTTCCGCTCCGAGCTCTCCCAGAAGGATTTTGCCGCCGCCAGCCGCCGCTCCTCGCCCATCAGGTTCCAGATCGTTTGCCGCAGTTCCATGTCCGATTCTCCGACAGACTAATGTACCTCAGGACCTGCGGCGACGGCGCGGCGGCGAATCGTCGATCACCGCGAACTGGAGCTTGCGTTGCATGTGGTCGATGCGGTCGAGCAGCACGTGCACCGTGTCGCCGAGCGAGTATCTCTTCTTCGTCCGCTGGCCGATGATCTGCCGCGTGTTCTCGTGGAAGGTGAAGAGGTCGCCGGTGAGCGTGGAGAGCGGCACCAGGCCCTCGATGAACAAGTCGGTCAGCTCGACGAAGAAACCGAACTTGGTAACGCTGATGATGAGGGCCTGGAAATCTTCGCCGACGCGGTCCAGCATGAACTTGATCTTCTTCCACTCCAGCAGTTCGCGTTCGGCATCGTCGGCGTGCCGCTCCGACCGCGAGGACTCTTCCGCGATGTCGTGCAGCGCGTCTTCGGGAATCGGCCCCTGCCGCGCGGAAGGCTCCTCTTCGGCGTGACGGTTGCGGGCGCGATGGCCGTCCTGCGCATGCTTGCCCTTGGACCAGGGTGACTCACTGGAATGCTTCGCGGGCACCGATGTTTGCGCCGCGTCCGGATCGTAAGGACGATCCACCGGCTCGCCGACGCCCACGGGAACCTCTTCGTCGCGGCGCTCTGGCCCCTCGGCGAGCACTTGTTTCAAAATGCGGTGCACGATCAGGTCCGGGTAGCGGCGGATGGGCGAGGTGAAGTGGGTATACGTCGGCGCCGCCAGCGCGAAGTGTCCGGCGTTGCGCTCCGAGTAGCGCGCCTGCTTCAGCGAACGCAGCATAAGGTACGACAAGATGCGCTCTTCCGGCTTGCCCGCGATCTTTTCCGTCAGCTTCTGGTACATGTGCGGCGTGATGCGGATGTCCTCGGGGATTTCGACCTCGCGCCAGCTCTGGCCGCTGCGGCTGCGCTGGCCGCGGGCGTTGCGCGGGCGGCGGTCGTCGGTGTAATGGAATTTCTTCACCGGCAAGTTGCCTACGCCCAGGGAGTATCCAAAAGCGGCGGCGACCGTCTCGAACTCCAAAACCCGCTTCGGGTCCGGCTTTTCGTGGATGCGGTAGAGCGAGGCGACGTCCTTCTGCTCCAGGTAGCTGGCTACGCTCTCGTTGGCGGCGAGCATGAATTCCTCGATCAGGCGGTGGGCGAAGTTCCGCTCCGAGCGCGTGATCGCCTTCATGATGCCAAACTCGTCGAACTCGATGAAGGGCTCGGGCAGGTCAAAATCGATGGAGCCCCGCCGCACGCGCTTGCGGTTGAGGAGCATCGCCAGCTCCCGCATGAGTTCGAAGACGTCCACCAAGCGGTGATAGCGCTCGCGCAACTTGGAGTCGCCTTCAAGCAGAGCGTTGACGTCGGTGTAGGTCATGCGCTCGGCGGAGCGAATCACGCCCGGATTGATCTCGTAGCCCACGACCTCGCCGCGATGGTCGATCTCCATGGTGCACGACAGCACCAGCCGGTCCAGGTTTGGCCGCAGCGAGCAGATGTCGGTGGAAAGCTCGACGGGCAGCATGGGCACGGCGCGGTCGGGGAAGTATACGGAATTGCCGCGCAGGCGCGCTTCACCGTCCAGTGCGGTACCTTCCCGGACGTACCGCGCCACGTCGGCAATGTGGACCTGCAATTCGAAGTTGCCGTTCGACAAACGGCGGACGAACACGGCGTCATCGAAATCGCGCGCGGTTTCGCCGTCAATGGTGACGATGGGCAGGTTGCGGTAGTCGCGCCGACTACGCAACTCGTGCCCGGGAATAGTTTTCTCCGCCGCCTGCGCTTCCTCGATCACGTCGCTGGGAAAGTGGTGCGGGAGATGATGCTTGCGGATGACGATCTCGACGTCCACGCCGAAGTCGTCCTGGTAGCCGAGGATTTCGACGATGCGTCCGCGCGGGCTCTGCGTCGGCGTGGGCCAGTCCGTGATGGCGACGTCCACCACGACACCCTCAAGGTCGTCCCACTTTACCTCACGGCGATGCGCTTCCTCGCCCACAACTCGATGGCGACTCTGAGTAACTTTGCGACTAACCTCTTGCTCTTCGTCGCTGGGAACCTCCGCCCCGCGCGGGATTACGATGTCGGCGGTGATCTTCTCATCGAACGGCGTGACGTAGTTCTGACGGGACCCGTAATGAAAGATGCCGACGACAGTTGGGTGTGCGCGACCGATCACGCGCAGGATGCGCCCCTCGGCCCGCCCGCCCTCGCGAACTTCCTTCACTTCCACGAGCACGCGGTCGCCGTGCATCGCATCGCCGATCGCGGGCGGCGGAATATAAATGTCGCCGCTGAGCTTTTCGCGCAGGGACGCGCTCTCGGGGATGACGAAGCCGTAGCCGTCGCGATGCATGCTCAGCCGGCCCATAACCTCGTTCTTGCCCGGAGGCTTGGGAAGGGCGTAGCGGTCTCCGTCCTGCGTGAGTTCGCCGCGTGCGACGAGCGCGGTGAGGCAGCCGTCGAGCGCCTGCCGCTCATCTCCGTGCAGGCCAAGTTCGCGGACCAGTTGCTTGAACCCGGCGGAGTGCTTCGGCTGCAGCGAGATTTTTTTCAGGATAGCGGCGTCGGAGATCATGAAAGACAGGTGTCAGGTGTCAGGTTTCAGGTGTCAGGCTGAAAGCTAGATGCCCGAACAACCAACGATACATGAGTCGGACGGATGCGGCGGCGATGGGCCCGACAGGATCGTGCTGCTCGGCTATAATGAATCTGGAAGCCGCGCCAGAACCTACCTTCCTCGCGGAGAGGTGGCCGAGTGGCTGAAGGCGGCGGTTTGCTAAACCGTTGTACGGTCAAAAGCTGTACCGGGGGTTCGAATCCCCCCCTCTCCGCCATCTGTCAAGTCGTACCCGCGTAAACACTGGGCAAACCCAACATCCATGCGGGTTTCGACGTCTTCGCAAAGTCTCTGTAATACCCCTTAATATCCTTGAATAGCCCCTCTGCTCCCAATTTTTCTAGCTAAATCTAGCTAAATCGTCGCCGCTCAACTGCTCTTCGGAGACAGGCACTTCGCGAATGCCCTCCAGTCTCGCGTGTCTGACGAGATGTTCTTGAACGTCGCCTGCTGCGATTTTCGACATCCTTTTCCCCTCCTTCGACAGTATCGTTGTCGAGAGGGAACTATTGACGCTCTTGGAACGCATCACCCGTTGGCAGCAACAGGCGACCCGCATCGCGCCTCCGGAGAACACAGGCATTCTCCCCGCCCGTGGTGCCTTGCCACTCGGGGACTATGCGAATCTCGACGTTCGTTGTTGAATAGGTAGCATGACCCCTGAACAGGTTGAGACGGAAATCCTAAAAATCGTCTGTTCGCGTTTCATGAGACTGAAAGAGAGCACCCCCCGGAAACGTTTGGTCGTAAAATTTCGCAACCCCGAAGTGATTTCCGGCCTTGCGGCTCGCGGCATGATGCGGTCGGTCGGCAGCCACGGCGACGAGTCTTACCTTCCCACTTCAGCGGCGTTCGCGTCTTGCGGGGATGACGACCTCGTTGGATTCGCAAAAAGCGGTTTCTCCATCGCGCTCCATGCGATGAAGAATCTGTTTGAGGTCGAGCCAGAAAAGGCCGACTTCACATATGAAGACCTTCTCAATCATGCACGGAAGATGTACGACGTCGTCGATGAGGATTTGTTGCGTCTCGGTCTTTACCTTTCGCAAGATTTCAGATTGCTCAATAGTTGGGGTGCTCAGGCAGACGGCATAACAATCACGAACTTTCGTATTTCAGAGAACATCGTCAAAATTGAGAGACCTGAAAACCAATGGGACGAGCAGTCAAAGAAGCGCGACCATCAGACGTTACCGTACGCAGCCCCGGCTCATCATCAGCACCAGCATGACGTTCAAGCCCAATCGGACATCAAGGGTATCGGCGCTCATTTCGATTGGAATCTGATACACCCTGAAATCGTGCGTATTGCAAAGAGTAGGTTCGAGACAAATCATTTCGCAGATGCGGTCGAAGCAGCGTTGAAAGGTGTGAACGAGCGTGTTCGCCAAATTTTTGTCGGAGCACGCGGTGAGGAACGCGACGGCGCTTCCCTTATGAATGAAGCATTCTCACCCAAGTCACCTGTTCTCGTGCTGGGCGACCTATCCACAATGTCAGGTCGCGACATGCAATTGGGCTACATGCAGATTTTTTCGGGTTCCATGACTGGGATTCGGAATCCGAAAGCTCATGGCAACGTAGACATCGATGCCACGCGTGCAGCCCACTTTCTCTTCCTTGCGTCATTACTCATGTACAAGATTGATGAGGCGAGGATTGAAACGTCAATTCCTGAACCTGCGGTACAGCGGCAGATTGCAGCCCCAAAACGACGTGCCGAGCCGCTTTCATTGAAGCCGCGTCTTGAATTCGAACGGGCCTCCGTGCCGGGGGGAGGGGACTGGCAGCGGTACCTCCTGAAAGTGAAAATTGAAAATGACGGAGATGAAGCCGCAACGGATTACCGACTGGACGTATACTTTCCGGCGAATTTCATCGACGGTGGCGGACATGTTGCGATGGTCGGGCAGTGTGACAAGCCCGGGTATACGCTGTTCAGAGTCAGGCAGTCTGTGGAGCGAATCTATCCCGGTGACAAAACTGGTTGGCTGCTCACGTTCCATTACGCAATGCCGGGGAAAACGGTACGGGAGAATCCCGAGGCCTTTGATGTTCACGTCATCGCCACCGTATTTTCTGGAAACATGAAACCTCAGACGCTCACGGTTCCATTGTCACAATTGATGATGAGGGATAGTTGCTGACGGAGAAGATGTACGCGACCTGCTCGCACTGAAATCGGAGAACAAGAATCTCGATTACAACCAATCCATGATGGCAATGGTCACCCTTAACACGGACGAATACGCCGTGACGTATGACGACACAGATGTTGTGGATGAGATTACGTGTGCTTTCAGTCGCTTCAACGGCGCTCTTTTTGACGCCGGCCTGCCTGAAACGAAAATCCGCTGGGCTTCATCCATTGTGAACCGCCGTGCGCCGGGAGTTCCGGTCGGTTTATTGGCAATGCCCGACGACCCACAAACATTCGCGTTGCCGCATGCAGTGAAATTGCAGATGCCACACATTTTCATTACTGAAAAGATAAAGGGAGTTCATCCACTAGACGAATGGGTGCTCCTTCACGAGATGTGTCATTTACGGGTACCGCATCACGGTGAAGAGTTCATCGAAGAACTGAAGCGGGTTCTCGACAAGAACAACTGGAGCGTTCTCCTCGGCGGGTATTAGGAGCGTTAACAAATGGGTGATTCTCCTCGTTCAATGCGAAACGTTGAAGTCCGCGAACGACGCCAAGCCATGCTGAACGAGCCCCACATCGAGCCGCTGACCGCGTACGCGGCCAAACTCCGGAAGCGCGGCCACGGTGACGTACCGGATTTCGACCCTCTTGACGGCGGGGTCAACGCCCGAATCCTTTTTCTCTTCGAAAAACCCGGCCCCATGACCGCGAAGGGTGGCACTCGCAGGGGTTCCGGCTTCATCAGCCGCAATAACGACGACCCCACCGCAGAGGCCACGTTCAACTTCATGAAACGTGCCGGAATTCCGCGCAAGGTCACCGTCACGTGGAATCTCATTCCGGGCTGGAACGGTACGCGGAAGGTGACCGGGCAGGAACTGCGGGACGGGCTCAGTTGTTTGGAGGAGTTGATTCTTCTGCTGCCGAAGTTGCGTGCGGTCGTTTTGGTCGGCAAGCTCGCAGCGAAGGCAGAGGCTCGTTTGAAAGCCAACCATCCACATCTAAAGGTTTTGAATTCGGCACATCCGTCTCCGTTCGTGAGAGCGAGTAACCGCGAACTGTGGGAATCAATCCCCCACAAATGGGCCAAGACGATGAACGCAAATTAACCGAAGACTTCGTATAGTGTCACGTCGTCGATAGCGTTGCACGGAAATGGCGGCTGAGAAGTATCTAGCGCGGCAATCCGAACTGCTGCCAAACCTTGAACCACGGATTCGACGCGCACGTCACATCGTGACGTCGATTCGCCGCCTCTCGGTCGGCTATCGAGAAGGGTCTGGTATCGGGTAGCGCGTGAATGCGCTCCAGCAACTCGATTTCGGCGATGGTCTTCTCGGTGTCCACAACTGTTCCCAGTCTAATGCACTGGCAGGAGCTGACGACAAACGATGTTGTCGGAGTTCATCAATGGAGGAGAACAGCGAACTCCATGTCAAAGTAACGATGCTAGAATTTCATCACTGGCGGGTGCATGTTGCGGAATCATCACTGAGTTGGCCCAATGGTAAACAGAAAAGCCAACTGGGGAGGACGATGATGGCCTAATCACCCGGAGAAATCCCCTATCTTCTCTTGTTCCTCGCCAGCCCAATGAAGCCATTGGGCCTAAGTCGCAGTTCTGAAGCGGTTGCGGCCTTCCTGCTTCGCGGTGTATAGGGCATCGTCAGCTTTCTTGATTACTTCTTCGGGAGTGCTCCCGTTGTTCGGCGCGACGGCAACCCCAATACTGATTGTCGTGTTCAGGTCTGGGGCATTCGGGAATCGGAGCGTTTCCACCGCTGACCGAATTGACTCAGCAACATGGGATGCACTTGCCGCATCGGCACCACGCAAGACGATAGCCAACTCTTCGCCTCCATACCTGTAAACTGCTCCGACGTTGCCACATCTTGCGGACAAAGTTTTTGCTATTTCGCGTAGAACCTCATCACCCAGTTGATGGCCGAACTTGTCGTTAATTGCCTTGAAATGGTCGATATCAGTCATCAGAAGGGCGAGGTTCTTTGTTCCATTTCTGAGCCAATATGCCAAGTCCACGTCAAATGCGCCTCTGTCGAAAATATTCAGCAGAGCGTCTCGTCGTCTACGTACTACTTCATCAGTTCGCCCCTTAATCGACGCGATGGTGGTCTCGACTCTTTCAATGGTGTCACGAACGTCCAAGTCGTCGAGTAGCCTGATTTCGTAGTGAAGGAAGATGAAGTCGCCGTCGTCTTGAAAATCGAACTCCTCGGCTTCTTCCTGCTCCGCTATGACCTCTCGGAGAGCCGCAACATACGGAGAGAGACCCACTTCGCCGTCCCAAAACTTCCGCCGAAACATCTCCTCGACAAAAGCAGTCGCATGCCCGTCCGAGAACCGGGTTATCCCAAAATCATCGCTTACGTGAATGATGTTCTCTTCGACGGAATCGACTGGCTTGATTGTGATGCCGTCAGGAATCTCAGAGAGACGGAACCCCGTCAAGAATTCTCGTGGGATAGTTGTGTCCCCAGTTTCTTCCTCGCATGGGAACTCCTGCCCGTTAAACCGTATCGAAACTGGCTCCCCATCTATTCTCTGCACTTCAATTCGCATATCTCCTCCGACACGGCAGATGCTGGGGCGCAGGACAGAAACGCTCACCGCCCCCGATTAGTACGCTGCCAGTCGATTCTCCAGCGTCCGCCCGGCACTGGTGCCCAGAAGAGCGGCTTGTACGGCGTACCTCGCGCATGATGGTAAAGTGCAGCAGTACGCTCGTAGAACCCCCGGGTGTGCCACGAGTCGGCGAACTTGAACAACTGAAAATCGAGATGGTGGCAGAATTCGTGGCAGAGTGTGCTCAGAAACGTGCCGAACGAGGTGATTTCCTTCCGAATCGCGGTACGCATCCACAACCTGATGAGCAACGTTTCAGGGTGGTAATCGCCGAACAGCTCGGTCGTCCAATATTCGCGGACACGCAGCGGTCGAGCGGGAAGTACGCGGATACCACATCTCGGTGTTCCATAGAACTCAGCGGCTTCAGCCAGAAACTCCGCGCAGGTACGGCGGACATCAGCCACTTTTCCCGCCTGCATGGCCGACTCGATGGATTTCGCAATGTCCGGCAACCGTCCGTTCTGCGGCAGGTTGAGAGTGTTGATTCGCTCGCTCTCCAAGAAACCTGCCCGGTTCCGGTCGCGGGGTGGGGCGTCAGTGATGATTGCGGCCACGGTGGGTTCATTATCGCAGTGAAACGCGCCTATGGCTTGTGCTGCAACTGACTACCCGCTACGCTGAACTTCTCCCCACACGCAACGCATTTCAGATGTTCGTTATCAAGCCGCTGAAGGGACGCTGGCGTGTGTACGTGGCCGCAGTGCGGACATGTCCATGTTGGCACTGGTGGAAGCTGTTTGCTACGACGCTTCGAGGGCACGGTTCAAATTGTACGGGTAGCAGACGCGGCCCGTTGGGCGTGGTCGCGCCCGAACTCTCGGGCGCGTAAGCTTTCTGTATGGCGGAACGCAAACTGATTATCGACGGGTACTCCCACGCCGTTCCAATATCCGGTAGATGTTCGGAGTGCCAAAAGTCGTTTCGCGTTCAGGCCGATGCTTTTGCGACATCCGATGCTGCAAGACAACAACTGCACCAGCAGTTTGATGAGCATGAATGCAAGTAACACATTACCGACTGGTGAAATCCGCCGCGTCGAGCAAATGATAATGAAGCGTTATATGAACAACCCCCTTCTGAAAAAGGGATTCTCCTTGCGCACGCCGTCACTGAAGGAACTGAAACAGGTGGCGACTGAAGTACGCGGCACCGCTCCTGCGGCCTCCCAGAAAGCCGAGTACGAAATTGTCTACGTCACAGCCAAGAAGCTGCGTAAGCTGCTCCCGGACGTGCGCATCATGGTGGGCGACCATAACCGATGTGTGTACTTTTGGCTGGCGAGCGCGTCTCGGAAGATTTTCATTGATCCGGTCAGCATTCCAATCCGGGTCGGCAAGACTACTGACCCGGAGTACGGGGAGTATCAAGGCAAGGACGCACGCCTCGATTTGAAGGACGAGCGCAGCCGCCCAGACCGCATGTTTGCGCCGGAAACCGCCGACTCGATGTACTCTGATGGGGAATTCCACAGAGACCTTATCGACCGCGTTGCGGAGCTAGTTTCCTCGGCCGGTGCGCAGGCCGTACAAATGATGCGTGCAGCAAAGGCAATTCACGGCGGCATTGAGGTGATGACCCCGACCGAACTACTGCTACTCGATGTATCACGCCTCCTCGGCAGCGTGTCGGAGGCACACGGGGGAGTCCAGAGTGGCGTTGCGAGGCTGTATCACGGGATTCAAGCGCGGCTCGACGCCACTTCTCGTCTTCGAGTGGATGACTGCACCAGCATCCTTGACGACAATCCCTGCTAGCGCCTAAGCCGCCCCTGTGCGTCTGAATTTACGGGTTCTTCGCAATTATATTGTTGCCAAAAATGAATCCTATCTCCGCCACGGCACGGGCCTGGTTTTGGTCTATACCCGTGGGACCGAAGGCGAAACCCGGCGTGAAGCTGTTCGCGTGAACCCAAGAAATGTCTCCGCGAAAGAAGAAGCCTCCGTATTGAAAGGTGGGCGTCACAGTGAGTGACGTGCCAGCGCTGCCCGGACCGTACATCAGATTGACGGCTTTCTCAGCGACGCTCCCCGTGCTTGAGATATATTCCCCGCGCCCTGCAAGCGAGAATCCGTGTTTGAACGTGTGACTTACCAGGAGCGCACCGCCTCGCGTCCCTGCCCCCTTCACGACGGCGATCTTCGGGTTGGTGGGCACATCGGTGAATTGGACGTAGGGCTGGACGATCCAAGACCCCTTGGTGTACGTGTAAATGACGGCGTACATGCTGCCGTTGTTTTGCACGGGTGTGGCCAGAGTCTGATAGGCTGTCTGCCCCAGGTTGCCCATCCCCTGGAACGACAAGCTATGGGGCCCATTAACATAAGTTAACGCACCGCTCAGCCAACTGTAGCGGTTGGAATAGAACCCGTCGTTCCAACTCAATGAGGCAGTGAATTTGCCCATCGTCTGATTCACTTGAATTCCGCGATTGACGGCGTTTTCCTGGTTCCACAACAGGCCGCGCTCGATGTTCATGTTTTGGAAGGTGAACGTTGACTCGGCGCCCATCAGTGTCGGTAGGGCACCGATCAGAAAGGAGGTGTTCTTCCCCGCCTGCAGCTTCAGAAAGGCGACGGGCAGCGGGCCATAAAAGTCGGTCACCGTTTTGTCGGTGGCGAGGAACGGCACCCCTAAGGCCGAAATATTATAGGCGCCCGCCTGCAGGTAGAACTGAAACCAGCCGTCGGTCCTTTGAAGGACCACCTGCCCGTTACTTAGAGCCGCTTGAGTGGACTTATCACCCGGGATGTGATTGCTCTGCCACAGGCCCATGCCGCTGAGAATGCCGTTCACAGCGACTTTGCCGAAAGGTCCGGCGTCGAAGATGGCTGGGGGGAGAT
>Ga0097691_1000638_pt1 | contig 29325 bp, 25 predicted proteins | sample NGESurdeep072012_8_FD_72858 | JGI IMG/M metagenome (GOLD analysis project Ga0097691, IMG submission 72858) | Arctic peat soil microbial communities from Barrow, Alaska - NGEE Surface sample 210-1 deep-072012 | ecosystem: Environmental > Terrestrial > Soil > Wetlands > Peat ... | reverse complement strand
GGTCTGTGTGCCGGTGGCGATGTCCGTGCCCTGCGCTCTGTCGTCATGGCGGGTTCGGGCGAAGCGCTACATTTCTGGGCTGATGAGTACCGGATGAACGCCGCCATCGACAGCTTCCCCAAACCCTTCGTGGCATTCATGGACGGCGTTGTCATGGGCGGTGGGGTCGGTATCTCAGCCCACGGCAGTCTGCGACTGGTCACTGAGCGTTCGCGGGTCGCCATGCCGGAGACCGCCATCGGTTTCTCCCCTGACGTCGGCTCGCTGTTCCTGCTCTCTCGCGCACCGGGTGAGATCGGGACGCACCTGGCCATGACCGGGCTGCCGGTCGGCGGCGCGGATGCGATCGGCTGCGGCCTGGCCGATGCCCAGATCGCCAGCCAGGACATCCCCGGGATCATCACTCGCCTGGCCGCCGGTGAGTCCCTTGACGCCACCGTCGGCAGCACCGTGGCTGTGGGCGAGCTTGCCGCTGCCCGGGAATGGATAGACCCCTGCTATGCCGGCGACGATGCCGTCAGCATTCTGCGCGCCCTTCGGGCACATCCGGCGTCTGGGGCCCAGCATGCCGCCGACGTTCTGACGACTCGCTCCCCCCTGGCTGTGTCCATAGCCCTGGAAGCCATCCGCAGGGCCAGCCGGATGGACACGTTGGAGCAAGTGCTCGAGCAGGACCTGACGCTCGGCGCCGCGATGGCGGACTCGGTCGACTTCGTCGAGGGTGTTCGCGCCCTGCTCGTCGACCGCGACAATGCACCCAGCTGGCGACATCGGTCACTGGCAGATGTCGACCCGGCGGAAGTGGCTCTGGCGTTCACCGGTGGTCGCCGGCTGGCACGGTCGTCCGCCGGGAGAAGTTAGCGACTGCCGAGGCTGGAACCGGCGGAGAATGCCGCAGCGCCGCCACGCGACGAGGACGTCGAGTAGACCGAGGACGAACCGCCCTGGTCGCCGGAACGGCCGCCGCCCTGCGATGACGAGCGCTTGGAACCCGAGGAACGCTGTTTGGTCTCACCCGTTGCGGCACCACGCGACGACCCACCACCAGAGGCAGCATTGCGACCTGTTCCGTTGCCGGGCGCACCTCCACGGCCGCCGGTCGCCCGACCGCCTGCTGCCCCGCCACCAGAGCGTGCGCCACCCGTGCGTGGGCCGCCAGAACGTGCGCCACCGGAACGACCACCACCACTGCGCCCACCACCACTGCGCCGGGGCGTGTTGCCCTCGTCCACAACGAGAACCAGGGGCTCGGTGAAGGTTCGCTCACCTGGGGCGAGCTGTCTGAGCAGGGGGTGGTTGGCGTCCAGACGTGTCGTGGTCGCCTTGATCCCGGCCTTGCGGGTGAGGTCGCGGACGTCAGCCACCTGGTCGTCGGTCATCAGCGTGATGACGATGCCCTCGGCGCCGGCTCGAGCGGTGCGTCCGGAGCGGTGCAGGTACGCCTTGTGCTCGACCGGCGGATCCGCATGGATGACCAGGTTGACATCATCGACGTGAATACCCCGAGCCGCGATGTCGGTGGCAACCAGGGTGCTCGCCGCGCCGGCCTGGAACGCGTCCATGTTGCGGGTGCGGGCATTCTGGGAGAGGTTGCCGTGGAGCTCGACGGTCGGGATCCCGGAGGCGTTGAGCTGTTTGGAAAGCTTCTTGGCACCGTGCTTGGTGCGGGTGAAGATCATCGTTCGGCCAGGAGCCGAGGTGAGGTCGACCAGCACGGGCAGACGGGCGTCAGCGCGCACGTGGAAGATGTGGTGCTCCATCGTCGAGATATGCGACAGAGCCGAGTCCGCGCTGTGCGTCACCGGGTTGGTGAGGAAACGCTTGACGATCACATCGACGCCGGCGTCAAGGGTGGCCGAGAACAGCATCCGCTGACCGGACCGCGGCGTGCGGTCCATGATGCGGCGCACACCCGGCAGGAAGCCGAGGTCGGCCATGTGGTCGGCCTCGTCCAGAATGGTGATCTCGACGGCGTCGAGGGTCAGTGCGCCCTGGCCGAGGAGGTCCTCGAGCCGGCCGGGACAGGCGATGACGACGTCGATACCGCCGCGAAGACCACTGACCTGGGGGTTCTGGCCGACGCCACCGAAGATGGTCAGGCTGTTGATCCCCAGTGGCTTGGCCAGCGGAGTCATCGCGGCCTGGATCTGGTTCACCAGCTCGCGGGTGGGTGCCATGATCAGCGCGCGCGGCTTGCGGGACTGGCGCGTGGTCTTGCTGGCTGCCAGTCGGGTGAGCAGGGGAAGCAGGAAAGCGTAGGTCTTGCCCGAGCCGGTGCGGCCACGACCGAGAACGTCGCGACCCGCGAGGGAGTCGGGCAGCGTGGCGGCCTGGATCGGAGTCGGGATGGTGATACCTGCCGCCGTAAGAACGGTGGTCAGGGAAGCGGGCACGCCAAGGCTGGCGAAAGTCGTGTCAGACGACACAGGTGGGTACTCCATACGTTAAGTGGTCGTTCTGCCCGGCGCAGACCCATGCGGTTGCGGCGCGTGGCTATCGACATAAAAAAGCAGGTCCGAGGCAGAACAGTGCGGACCGCTGCCAGAAGTCTAGCGGATCAAAGGGACACCCATGGCAAACGCCTGCCCGACGCGACGCTGCCGGAAGCTGATCCGTGCTTAGTCCTGGCCACCGATGTCCACGGAATAACCCTCGTACATAAGGTCGGAGCCACGCTGACGGTGGCGAACCAAGGCCGCGATGAGTGTCGTGCCGCGATCCCGCACCTCGTCCAGCGAAACCAGCATCGAGTCGCCGCGGGCGAACGTCCCGGCCGCCTTGCCCACCACCGTGAGGAGCTCTGAGATGAGCTCGGTCAGCGTTGCGTGGTCCTGGGTCAGTCGTTCGACCTGGTGGGCCAGCCGGGGCGACGTGCGGATCACCCGTGCGTAGAGACCGGCTGGTCCCTCGGTGAGCTCAACATGGTCGTGGAAGTCGCCGGACAGCTCCAGCAGGGCGTCAGAAGCCCCTTGGACCCAGCGGATCTGCCCGCTGGGCACCGGCGCTGCGAGTGCCTGCTCCAGCGCGTTGATCGACTCGAGCAGTTCGGCCCGACGGCGACGCACCTCAGTAATATGCTGCGCCTCGACCTCGACCTCAGGCTCTGTCTGTCCACTACCATCTGTTGTGGTCACAGGTGCAGTTTGGAGCCGGTCGCGCTGGTTGTCCAATCCGGGTGGCCCACCGGACTACCCCGCGGATGCCGTAGCACCGGACCTTATCCTGTGGCGCGCAGGTACCGGCCGAAGTGCGGGACCGTGAAGGCAATTCGCCCACGCTCAGCGCTGTAGATCAAACCCTTCTTGAGCAAGGCATCGCGGGCCACCGACAGTGACTGCGGCTTGCGACGCAGAACCGCTGCCACTGACGCAGTTGTCACCGACTCGCTGTCGTCCAGATCGGGCCCGTTGACGTCCTGATCGACGATCTGGGCCGCATCGGCCATCGCCCGCAGGTACTCCCGCTCGCCGGGTGTCGCCCGTTCGTACCGGGAACCGAAGAAACCCACGGCAAGCTCGGCCTCGGCCTCCGGTGCTACCACCCTGATGTCCTCACCGGTAATCGGCGAGCCGGGCGCACTGTCCCAGGCGACCTTGCCGTAGGCCTGGATGAAGTACGGATAGCCGCCGGTGGCGGCATACATAGCCTCAAGGGCATCGTCGTGGAACTCTGCACCCTCGTCCTTGGCTGGTGCCTGGAGCGCCAGGTCGGCAGCCGCTCGGTCGAGCCGGTCGATCCGTGAGTACTTGAACAGTCGCTCGCTGTAGGACTTGCTGGCGCTCAGAACCGCTGGCAGGTGGGGCAGTCCGGCTCCCACGACGATGACCGGCAGGCCGCTCTGGCTGATCTCGTGGCAGGCCGCACACAGGGCGGAGATGTCCTCGGGCTCCAGGTCCTGCATCTCGTCGATGAAGATCGCCACGCCTCTGCCCACATCCGCTGCGAGCCCGCCGATATCGGTCAGCAGCTCGACCAAGTCGATCTCGATGTCCCCCGAGTCGGCTCGCCCCGTCACCGCGGCCACGTCGATCCCGGGATTCCAGCGATCACGAAGCCTCGTGCTCATCGCCGACTCACGCTGGGCGAAAGCTTTGATAACACCCAGAACGTAGTCGACATCCTCGCTCTTGGGATGGCCCAGCTCGCGGACGGCGACGTGCAGGGCCGCGCTGATGGGCCGTCGCAGCCGCTGGTCGGGACGTGCCTCGAGCTTGCCGGTGCCCCAGTGCGCCCGGACCGCTGCTGACCGCAATGCGTTCAGCAGCACGGTCTTGCCCACACCCCGCAGCCCGGTCAGGACGATGGAGCGCTCCGGCTTGGATCTGGCTATGCGCTCAAGCACCACGGCGAAGGCTCGCAGCTGGTCGTCACGACCGGCGAGCTCAGGTGGACGCTGACCCGCGCCGGGGGCATAGGGATTTCGGATCGGGTCCACGATCGCAGGCTATCCGCCTGTATCGCGTTTTCGTGAGACATACTGAGACACGCCGATCGTGTCGCATCAGCTGCGTCTGCTGCCGCTAGCTAGACCATCCTCATTTGAGCAGTCGCGACATCCGCCGGTCCGCGAGCGGCTTGCCACCGGTCTGACAGGTGGCGCAGTACTGCAGGGACGACTCCGCGAACGAGACCTCGCGCACGACATCGCCGCAGACCGGACACGCTTGGCCCGTGCGTCCATGCACCCGCATCCCTGCGCGCTTGGCGTCCTTGAGCTCCTTGGCCGGCTTGCCCGACGCGGCACTGACCGCGCCGGCCAGCGTGTCGCGCAACGCGGCATACAACCTCTGGACCTGCTCCTCATCCAGGCTCGAAGCCAGCGCAAACGGTGAGAGCCGAGCGACGTGTAGCACCTCGTCCGAGTAGGCGTTACCCACGCCGGCCAGGAATCCCTGATCCTTCAGCAGGCCCTTGACCTGCGTTCGGCGGCCTTCGAGCAAAGCCGCGAAGTCGGCCTCTGTGAAGTCCTCGGCCATCGGATCAGGTCCCAAGCGCGCAATACCGGGCACCCGAGCTGGGTCTTGCACGATGTATGCCGCGAGTCGCTTGCGCGTCCCGGCCTCCGTCAGGTCGAAACCACTGCCATCAGAGAGCCTGCAGCGCAACGCAATGGGTGACTTGCCAGGCCGGACCGTGGTAGCAGCCAGCGCGTCTGACCAGCGCAACCAGCCGGCCCGGGCCAGATGGAACACCAGGTGCAGACCTTCGGCCTCGATGTCGACGAACTTGCCGTGACGGGCGACGTTGTTGATCGGCAGTCCGCGCAGCGCCGTCGGGGGTGGGTCATAGGTCTTCAGAACGCTGATCGACCCGAGCTCGACCGCGACGATGGCCATGCCTCTGGTGCGCTCGCGCAGGAAGTCGACGAGCGCCTGAACCTCGGGGAGCTCGGGCACGCTCCTATTCTCGCTCAGTGCTGGGTGCCCGGCGCCATGCCTGCGTGAGGACCACCGATGTCCCCGTCCTAGCCCCGAACGGCTTTCAGCTGACGCAGGAGGCTGTAGCCATCGGGCGCGCGACACACCGGCACGTCCCGTCGCACCCGCCGGGCGAACTCCTCGTTGGATACCGGTATGCCGTGCGAGAGCACCTGCTCGGTCGGGGTCAGCTCCCGGATGGCAATCGCCTCCACGACGTCAGGGCGATCCCTGGCGAAGTCGCCATAGATCTTCGGGTCGTGCTGACCGTCGTCGCCGATGAGAACCCACCGGATCCTGGGAAACTCGCGAGCCAAGCGGTGCAATGCCTCGGTCTTGTGCTCCTGCCCACTGCGGAACCAACCGGTGTTGGTGGGACCCCAGTCGGTCATCAGCATCGGACCGGCCGGGTAGCCGTGGCGCTTCAGGAAGCGGGTCAACGTCGGCGCGGTGTTCCAGGCACCGGTGGACAGATAGAACGTCGGCGCGCCGGGGTTCTCTTCGATCAGCGTCCGATACATCGGCGCCATCCCGGGCACGAGGTGACGGGCGGTCGCCTGCCGCACGAAGGTGTTCCAGGCCGCAATCAACGGACGCGGCAAAGAGGTGGAGATGACTGTGTCGTCAATGTCGCTGACAAGTCCGAAGCGGGCCTCGCGATCGATGATCAGCACTGCGGCCTGAACGGGCTTGCCGCCCTCTGCCTCGATCGTGACTGCATGCCAGCCCGGCTCCAGGCCTGGTGCCAGAATGACCACATCGATGTAGCCACTGCGGTCTGAGAAGGTCTGCTTCGTGCGCGCGCCGGCAACGACACGGACCGGCACGTGCATTGCCCCTGCAGTGACGAAGGCCCGCCAGCCACGCTGTTCGCCCGCGGTATCTCTCAGTTCACGGATGTTCCGTTCCGCCTCGCTGACCGCCGGCCCCTGCGTCTGCGTCTGACGGCTCAGCAGCACCCGACCAAGCACCCGTACAAAGTCTTGACTGCCATACCCCGTGTGGCTGATCGTGCGGGTGCCCCATCCTCGCCCGCGCATCAGGGCATTTGAGCGACGATGGAAGGCATCCTCGATGAGGGATGCGGCGTGGGGTCTGGCCATGCTCAAAACGTACGCGGCAGCACGTGCGATTGGCTATCTGCCCCTCGTGCCCGCACCCGATGCCGGTGGCAGGACCCGTGACCCCAGCCCCCCGAACCGGCCGTCAACGGACCGAGGCCGGGGTGAACGCAGGCGAGCCGGGCGCCCGGGGGCCGGCTGCAGAAAGAGCCGGGAACCCTGTGGTTCCCGGCTCATGCTGACCTTGGGAGATCTCCCGGGGTTCTGTGCGCGAGGGGGGATTTGAACCCCCACGCCCTTTCGGACACTGGCACCTGAAGCCAGCGCGTCTGCCATTCCGCCACTCGCGCGCGCTCACACAGTGTGGGGGACGACCACCCCGAAATCCAAACCGGACCGGCCGTCCAGTCAGGGAAATCTGGCTCCAAGTCCAACGACATTCGGGCTGACCGACCATGGCCCGTTACGATCAAAAGACCAACGTTAGTAAGGAGCAGACTGTGGGAGTGTTCGATCGTGTCGAGCGAGGGCTCGAACGAGCGGTTCATGGTGTCTTCGCCAAGGCCTTCAAGTCCGAGGTCCAGCCGGTGGAGATCGCCTCCGCCATGCGCCGCGCGATGGATGACCGGGCCACGACCATCGGCCATGGGCGCACCTTCGTCCCCAACCTGTTTACCATCGAGCTGGCGCCCAGCGACTTCGAACGACTCACCGGCTTCTCGGACATGCTGACCGATGAGCTCGTGGCCTCCGCGCAGGAGCATGCGGAGTCCCAGCGGTACCAACCAGGCGGGCCGATTCAGGTGCATTTCCTGTCCAAGGAGGACCTCGATACCGGGGTGTTCCGTGTGCGTCCGGCCACGGCCAAGACTCCCGCAGCACCCCCTGTCATACCCCCGGCCCCGGCGTCCGCATCCGGTCCGCAGGTCGCAGGACCGGTGGCTGCCGATGCCGCGTCGGCCCTCGGTGTGGCTCTGCCCCCCTCACCCGTCACACATCACGAACCCGTGGCGTCGGAGCGCCCGCGGAGCCACCCGGCCCAGCGTCCCTGGCTCGAAGTCGACGGTGATCACTACCCCCTATTGGCCGCTATCACCATTCTGGGACGCGACAACACCGCCGACGTCATTCTTGACGACCCGGGTATCTCCCGGCAGCACACAGAGATACGAGTGACCAGCGACGGCCCTCACCTGATCGCAAACATCCGCGACCTCGGCTCGACGAATGGCACATTCGTCAACGGCGAACGCATCACCAGCCGGCGTCTGGCCGATGGTGACCGGGTCGACGTGGGCCGGACCGTCCTTATCTTCCGCGCGGAACGCCGGTGATCCCCACCCATGAGTGAGCTCACCCTCGCGGTGATCCGCCTCGGGCTTCTGGCACTCCTGTGGATCTTCGTCTTCAGCGTTGTCGGCGTGCTGCGCGGCGACCTGTACGGCACCAGGGTCCTGACCCGTGGCAAGCCCAAGGCGCCACGTCGCCCTGCCCGCGAACCAGTCACCCAGACCTCGCCAGCCCACAGTCCGGACATGCCCAAAGCATCCCGCGCTTCCGGCAGGCGCATTCCGAGCACACTGACGGTCACCGAAGGCTCCCTGGCAGGAACGACGTTGTCCCTGATGGATAGTGGCGTGCTGCTGGGGCGCAACCCCGAGTGCACCCTCGTCCTGGACGACGACTTCGCCTCCGGCCGCCATGCCCGCATCTTCCGTCGTGACCAAGGCTGGTTCGTGGAGGACCTGGGATCCACGAACGGCACCTTCCTAGGGTCCAGCAAGCTGACCGAACCCAGGCCTCTCGAGGTCGGTTCGACCCTGCGGATCGGCAAGACAATCTTCGAGCTGCGGAAGTAGGGCCTGTCTTGGCCATCGCGCTGCACTACGCTGCCCGCTCGGATGTCGGACTCGTACGTCAGGAGAACCAGGACTCGGGGTATGCCGGGCCCCACCTGCTGGTCGTCGCCGATGGAATGGGCGGCCACGCTGCAGGTGACGTAGCGAGCTCGATCGCGATCGGTGAAATGGTCAGCCTCGACGGCGAGAACCCCGGCGCCGACGAGGCTCTGGACCTGCTCGCTGAGGCGCTGCGCACGGCAAACCACGAGTTGCGGGAGGCTGTGCAGCGCCAGCCTGAGCTCCAGGGCATGGGCACAACGGTCACCGCACTGTTGCGGACGGGTAACAAGATCGCCGTCGCGCACATCGGCGACTCCCGCGCCTACCTGCTTCGCGATGGCACGCTCACCCAGATCACTCACGACCACTCTTTTGTTCAGAGTCTGATCGATGAGGGCCGGATCACCGAGGCAGAGGCTGAGGGACATCCGCAGCGCTCACTGGTCACCCGGGTTCTCACCGGGCAACAGGACGATGAGCCGGACCTGGCCATGCGCGAAGCACACATCGGCGACCGCTATCTCGTCTGCTCCGACGGCCTCTCCGGTTTCGTCGCACGCGACACCATCGAAGAGATCCTTCTGAAGGCTCGGCCACCGGGCGCGACGGCCGACCTTCTGGTCGAGCTGGCCATGCGCGCCGGGGCACCCGACAACGTGACCTGCATCATCGGCGACGTCGTCGACCTCGACAAGGAGGCGCCATCGACGGCACAGGAGGTCGTGGGCGCAGCGGCCGAGCGCAGGATCGCAACCACCCGTGCGATACCGGTCACCCCTGCCGCAAAGGCGGCAGCCCTGTCCCGTGAGGCTCTGGGCACGGATCTCAGCGAGGTGGAGGAAAATGAGGCCCGTCACCTGACCGACGCGGGACCACTCTCCGGTCGCTGGCGATGGCTCAAGGTCCTGGTCCTGGTTGTTCTGGTCCTGGTCGCCGTGGCGGGTGGGGGCTACGCGGCATACCGCTGGTCCCAACAGCAGTACTACGTGGGCGAGGCGAATGGTCACGTCGCGGTCTACCAAGGAGTAGACCAGCAGGCCGGCCCATGGAAGCTCTCGCACGTAGTCGACGAGAGCGACATCTCACTGCGCGATCTGCCCGACTTCTACCGCGGCAAGGTCGACTCGACCGTTAGCAGCGCCAGCATCGAAGACGCACGCCGACTCGTGACCGATTTGCGCGTGCAGGCGATCCAATGCCAGACAACCAAAGCCGCAGGCGGCACGTGTGGGACCTCCAACCCATGAGCACAGTCACCTCCTTTCGTCCTCGCACCAGGCGCAATGTCGAGCTGGTGCTGCTGCTGCTGGCTGTCGCGATCGTGCTCGTTGCCTACCTCAACGTCGGCCTGGCAATGGATGGGAAGTTCCCGCCTGACCTGATCAAGTATGGATTCGGACTCTTGGTCCTCTCGGTCGGCTTCCACCTGGTGCTGCGCTGGCGGGCCTCCTATGCCGACCCGCTGATGCTGCCGATCGCGACTCTGCTAAACGGCCTTGGTCTGGTAATGATCCACCGTCTGGACCTGGCCTATGGCCGCACCGGCAGCAGGCTTCTCGAGCCCAAGCAGATGATTTGGAGCGTGTTGGCCGTGCTCATGGCTGCAGGGGTCGTCATCATCCTGCGCGACCACCGCCAGCTTCGTCGTTTCACGTTCACCGCGATGGCGACCGGCCTGGGAATGCTCCTACTGCCGCTGGTGCCCGGCATCGGCCGCAACATCAACGGCTCGCGGATCTGGATCGGGATCGGGCCGATGTCGTTCCAGCCCGGCGAGGTCGCCAAGATCCTGCTGGTCATCTTCTTCGCCGGCTACCTGGTGCAGACCCGCGACGTCCTCTCGCTGGTCGGACGCCGGTTCCTGGGGCTCGGCCTGCCCAGGGCGAAGGACCTCGGTCCCATCCTGATCGCCTGGCTGGCCAGTCTCGGAGTCCTGGTCTTCGAGAGTGACCTGGGTTCGTCGCTGTTGTTCTTCGGTGTCTTCGTCGCGATGCTCTACGTCGCCACCGAGCGCCGGTCGTGGATCGCGATCGGCATGATCCTGTTCTGTGCCGGCTCCTACTTCGCCTACCTCGTGATCGGACACGTCCACGCGCGGGTCGTACTGTGGCTGGATCCGTTCAGCGCCCAGGCTCTGGCGATCAGTGACCAGCTGGTCAAGGGCCTGATGGGCATGGCCAAGGGCGGGCTCCTCGGCAGCGGGCTGGGCCGTGGTCACCCTGAGTTCACCTACTTCCCGGAGAGTGACTTCATCGTCCCCAGCTTCGGCGAGGAGCTCGGGCTGATCGGTCTGTTCGCCCTGTTGCTGCTCTACGTGCTACTGGTCGAGCGTGGCCTGCGCACCGCCCTGGGCGTGCGGGACGGCTTCGGCAAGCTGCTGGCGGTCGGGCTGTCCTTTTCCTTTGCTCTGCAATGCTTCGTGGTCGTCGGAGGCGTTACCCGGGTCATTCCGCTGACCGGTATGACGATGCCCTTCCTTTCCTACGGCGGCTCCTCCCTACTGGCCAACTGGTCCCTGGTGGCAATACTGCTGCGGATCAGCGACCAGGCCAGACGGCCACTGCCCGATTCCGAGGAGCTGGCGATGGCGTCAGAAGCCCGCACCCAGGTGGTGAGGACTCAGTGAACAAGCCGATCCGCCGGCTGTCCTTCGTGGTCGCCCTGCTCTTCTGCGCGCTGCTCTTCTCCACCACCTGGATCCAGTTCGTCACGGCCAAGAGCCTCGACAGTCGTCCGGGGAACCGCCGTACCCTGCTGGACAGCTATTCGCGCGAACGCGGAGCCATCCTGGTCGCGGGGTCACCCATCGCCAAGTCCGTCCCGACCAAGGACGAGCTGAAGTTCGTCCGCACCTACCCCTCGGCCAAGCTCTACTCGCAGGTCACCGGCTACTACTCCTTCACGTACGGCGCCGGCGGCGGCCTCGAGGGTGCCGACGACTCGCTGCTGTCAGGGCAGTCGGACAAGCTCTTCTACCGGCGCGTGCTCGACATGGTGACCGGCAAGCCTCCCAGCGGAGCGAGCCTCGAGCTCACCATCAATCCGAAGGCCCAGCAGGCTGCGGACCAGGCCCTGGGCAACCAGCGTGGCGCCGTTGTGGCGCTGGATCCCAAAACCGGCGCCATCCTGGCCATGGTCAGCCACCCTCAGTACGACCCGACAACCCTGTCGGGGCACGACCTCAACTCCGTCAGGGCGGCATGGACGGCCCTGAACGCCGATCCTGGACGCCCCGCCCTCAACCGGGCGATCGCCGGCGACCTCTACCCGCCGGGCTCCACCTTCAAGCTGATCACCGCCGCCGCGGCACTGTCCTCCGGCAAGTTCACCGAGGAGTCGCAGATCCCCGGGCCGGCAACGCTGGTCCTGCCCCAGTCGACGGTCAACTTGCCCACCGACGACCATCAGCCCTGCGGCCCGGGCGACAAGACGACCGTGACCCACGCTCTGCAGATCTCGTGCAATACCGCGTTCGGCTGGCTGGGGATGGACCTTGGCGGCGAGGCACTGCGTGCGCAGGCAGCCAAGTTCGGTTTCGGTGACTCCCTTCGGGTGCCGATGCGGGTCACGCCGAGCACCGTCCCGGCGCAGCTGAACAAGCCACAGTCTGCCCAGGCCGCCATCGGGCAGTACGACGTCAGGGTGACCCCCCTGCAGATGGCGATGGTCAGCGCTGCCATCGCCAACAAGGGCACCGTGATGAGCCCCTACCTGGTCAAGGACACCCGCAACAGCAGTCTGGACATCATCGACCAGAGCCAGCCCGAACAGCTCTCGCAGGCGATCACCCCGGACGTGGCAGCAGCGCTGACCCGGATGATGGTCGCTGTCGTCCAGTCAGGCACCGGTACTCCAGCCCAGATACCGGGTATCCAGGTCGCAGGCAAGACTGGAACCGCACAGCACCTCAAGGGTGGCAACCCGCACGCCTGGTTCACCGCGTTCGCACCAGCCAACGACCCGACGATTGCCGTCGCGGTGGTCGTGGAGAACGGCGGGAACGCGGGCAGTGAGGCTTACGGTGGCACAGTCGCCGCACCGATCGCGCGTGCCGTTATCGAGGCGGTGCTGAAGCCATGAACGCCGCCGCAGGGAGCGTACTGAGTGCGCGTTACGCCCTGACCGAGCGTGTCGCCGCCGGTGGCATGGGCGAGGTCTGGGCGGCTACCGACACCGTTTTGGATCGAACCGTTGCGGTCAAGCTCCTCAGTCCCGCCCTCAGCGAGCAGAGCGGATTCCTCGAGCGTTTCCGGGCAGAGGCCCGCCTCAGCGCCGGGTTGCACCACCCCAACATCACCACCATTTTCGACTACGGCGAGGACGATGGCTCGGCTTACCTCGTCATGGAGCTCGTTGCCGGCCAGCCGCTGAGCCAGATCATCGCCGAACGCGCACCGTTGCCGGCTCGGGCGACGGCGTCGATCCTCATCCAGGCAGCCACCGCACTGGAGGCCGCCCATCAGGGCGGCGTGGTACATCGCGACGTCAAGCCGGCCAACATCCTGGTCACCTCCGATGGCACCGCCAAGCTCACGGACTTCGGCATCTCCCGCCTGGTCAACGCCGCACCTCTGACCCAGACCGGCCAGCTACTCGGAACTGCCCAGTACCTCTCCCCGGAGCAGGTCATGGGTCAGAGTGCAACCGCCTCCAGCGACATCTATGCCCTCGGGGTTGTCGGACACGAGATGCTCACCGGTCAGCGCCCGTTCGACGGCGACACGATCGTGGCTACCGCCATGTCCCACATCAACCAGCCGCCACCACAGCTGCCCGACACTGTGCCCGCCGGGATCCGCAACGTGATCAGTGCCGCGCTTGCCAAGGATCCGGCGGATCGTCCGGCAACTGCAGCCGCCATGGCCCATGCCCTCGGTCTGCCGGATGCCGTCTTCGACCCGGGCACGCCGGTCGCGGCAGCAATCGCTTTGCCCGCGGTGGCCCTAGCCGCTCGAACACAAGCCATGGCGTCGCTGGGTCTGCCAGCACCAACGCGGGCCATGCCTGCACCGGTGATTGCGACCGAGCCACCCGGCATTGCGGGTCGGCGATCCCGGCTCCGTCCGGCCTGGCTCCTGGCAGCGACTGCCGCCGCAGCGCTAGTCGGTCTCGCGGTGTTCGCCCTACCTGGAGGCAGCGGCAGCACGCAGACTCCCGTGGTCACGACCACCACACCACCGACGTCCAACCAGAACAACGCAGCCCCCAGTACCAGCGCGACTGTGATCGCGCCTCCTGCTGACACCTCAGCCATGCCCGGCTCCCTGAACAGGGCCAGGGGCAGAGCCAGAGGCCACAACGACAATAAGGATGGCACGCAGTGAACAGTGCAACTCGTCTGCTAGGCGGGCGATACCAGGTCGGCGCACTGATTGGACGCGGCGGAATGGCCGAGGTCCACGCAGGTCACGACACCAGGCTCGGCCGCACCGTGGCCATCAAGATGCTCCGCTCCGACCTGGCCCGCGACCCGGCTTTCCTGGCACGATTCCGCCGCGAAGCGCAGTCCGCGGCTGGGCTGAACCACCCCGCCATCGTCGCGGTCTACGACTCTGGCGAGGACGAGGACACCGAGAGCGGTGGTGGCCGGGTTACCCTGCCGTACATCGTCATGGAGTACGTCGAAGGCCGCACCTTGCGCGAGATCCTCAACGAGGCGATGGTCATGGAGCCCGACGAGGCGGCCAGGGTCACCGAAGGCGTTCTGGACGCCCTGTCATACAGCCACCGGATGGGCATCGTCCACCGAGACATCAAGCCGGCCAATGTCATGCTGACCCCCGCCGGCGACGTCAAAGTGATGGACTTCGGGATCGCCCGCGCCATCGCCGACACGGCCGCCACGATGACCCAGACCCAATCCGTCATCGGAACGGCTCAGTACCTCTCACCCGAGCAGGCCCAAGGCAATCCGGTCGATGCCCGCTCCGACCTCTACTCAGCGGGCTGCCTGCTCTATGAGCTGCTCACGGGCCGTACGCCGTTCGTCGGAGACTCGCCTGTCTCCATCGCATACCAGCATGTGGGCCAAACGCCCAAACCCCCGTCGGTGTACCAACCGGATCTCAGCGCCGATCTCGACGCCGTGGTGCTGCATTCTCTGGTCAAGGACCGGGACGCGCGGTACCAGGACGCGGCACAGTTCCGCTCCGACCTCGCCGCAGCCCGCAGCGGACGACCGATCAGCTCAGCGGCCCACGGGACCGCCGCCGGTGCAGCGCTCGGCGCGGCTGCGCTGGCCGGCGATCCGACGATGGCCATGGCGCAGACAGGGGCCCAGTCCGATCCAACCCAGGTCGTCGGAACCCGACGCGATCTGCAGCACAACACCGCGAGCTTGCCGGCCGTCGGGCACGACCCCGCCGATGAGCCGCCCAAACGCCACAAGGCCACCTACGTCCTGCTCGCTCTGGCCGTCGTTGCCGCCCTGGTCCTGGTCAGTCTGGCCGGCAAGGCGATGTTCGGCGGCACCGCAGCCGCACCCATGCTGACCGTGCCGTCGGTGATGAGCCTCACCCAGGCCGACGCAGTCGCCAAGCTGAAGTCCACGGGGTTCGCAGTCAGCGTCTCCACTGCCGCCAGCCAGGTTGAGAAGGGCAAGGTCATCGACCAGAGCCCCTCAGCCGGCGAGCGGCACCCCGCGAAGACGACAGTCACCATCACCGTCTCCAGCGGTCCGGGCCAGGTCCCGGTGCCGGACGTCACCGGCTTCAACCTGGACTCGGCAACGGCAGCGATCAAGACCGTCGGTCTGACTGTCGGACAGGTCGTCTCTGTGGACGACCCCACCGTTGACAAGGGCAAGGTGATCGAGACCGTCCCCACGGCCAACTCAACGGTAGCGGCCGGGTCGGCAGTGATGCTGCGGGTGTCCAGTGGCAAGGTCAAGGTGCCCTATGTCGTTGGCACCAACCGCGGTGATGCTCAGCAGACTCTGACCAACGCCCGGTTGAAGACCACGACGAAGTTCGTCGACAGCAGCCAGCCGGAAGGAACGGTGTTGGGGCAGACACACGCCGGCGAGACCGTTGACGTCGGTACCCAGATCGTCCTGACGGTCGCACAGGTTCCCCAGCCAAAGCCCACTACGACGCCGCCACCGACCACACCCACAACACCGCCCACCTCAACACCCCCGGCTGTGACAACCCTTCCCCTTCCCTGAGGATGGGCGAGGCCGGAGCATAGGTGACCCACTCATGCACCGACCTCGGCCTCGCCGTCATCGCCGCGGGCCAGAGGATCCGCCAACGGCCGCGGTCTGACATCGGCGTCTGACATCGGCGGACCGGAAGGCAACGACGGCCAGACAGTCCAAGACCAACAGGAAAGCTTCGAGATGGCTACCTGGAGCCGTTCACCCCGTACGCACCACGTTCGGAGCTGATCGCCCTGATCAACGTCGCGCGGCGAGTTGGCGCGGCAACCCGGGCATTGTCATGGCGTGCCGCACCACCCGGGACGTCAACGCCGGCTACGGCGATTCGGACTCCCCCGTGCGCGGCTGGATGCAGGATCTCCTGGCCGACCCGGGGGCAGCTTGACGTCGCCCACGGTCCCGTCGTTCGAACATCCCCCAGTCGCCTCGCTCGACTATGACTTCAGGTGCCGGTCAAAGAACTCGGCGATGCGGCGGCGGGCGTCGATCGCCGATGGCTCGTGGAACTTCGACCCGGTCATCCGGCCCAGCACCGCCATGAGAGCGGGGGCGTCTGCGGAATCGTGGTCGTTGAGGAACGAGTGCCCGGCGTCGGGATACGTCTTGATGTCGTGATCGACCCCGACTGCCGTGAGGACCTTGTCGAGTCGCTCCCCGGTTCCCCGGTTGGCGCGGTCCTTAGCCCGAAGTTACGTGCCGTGTGACGCGTGAAACCCCTGTTGAGCAGGGGTTTCACTGTTTTGGCGGTGAGGTGTTCTGGCTACTTCAGGGTCAGGGGGATCGGTGCAGGAGTTCGAAGGCTCGGCGTTGGGTGGGGGTGGGTATGGCGAGCAGGTCGAAGCCGGACTGGTCGTGGCCGGCGACGCGTAGGTGGTTGCGGGTCAGGGTTGCGAGGTGTTCCAGCAGGCTGGTGAAGCTGTGGGCGGGCTGGTCGTCGGTGGTGGTGGTCTTGGTCGCTGCCTTGCGATCGGCGTCTCGGCTTCCAGAACAGACCGTGGTGATCTAATTGAACGGTATTGCGACTAGCCCCGTAACTGCCAACAATGGGGCAGGCGCCGGCAAGGAAGCTCTCCGAGTAGACATCCCCGGTGGCCGTGCCGTAGTTCACGCTCGAGGCGGAGAACCCGCCGGCCGGAGCAAGCATCAGAGCGAACCCGCCGCCCATGCAGTAGCCGATCACTCCCACCCGGCCCGTGCAATCCCGCCGATCGGTCAACCAGGTGCGCACAGCCTCGATGTCGTCGAACGTTGGCCCACGCCGCGCTCGAGCGTCGCGCATGATCTTGCGCATGCAGGCAAGCTTCCCGCCTCCGCGGTACAGGTCCGGCACTACCGCAAGGTAGCCCGAACCGGCAAGCCAGTCGGCCTGGCGGCGCAGGTCATGGCTCATACCCAGCGCGTCACGGATAACAACCACCCCAGGCCCCGGTCCGGCGCCGGACGGCACGGCCAGGTAAGCCGGGAGCTCCCCGTGAATGGCCGCGATGGTGACGTCGGCCATCACAGACATCGATCCAGTGACGCCGGGAAAACGCCCACGCGGTGACCCATACCAGCGAACCTAACGGACCATCTGCGCTGGCGATGGCCTGACGCACCTAAGTCGCGGCGACCATCCGGGCCACACCGGTCGTGTCGTGGACCAACGGGCTCAGACCCTCCGACCGGCTGACCGCGTCCACGAGGCCGCAGCTCACCAACCAGTTGGCGAAAAGCCGATGCCCACCGTGGGTCAGCACGCTCTCGGGATGGAACTGCACCCCCTCCAGCGGAAGGGTGCGGTGACGAACGGCCATGATCACACCGGAGTCGGTGCGCGCCGTCGTGATCAGGTCACCGGTGACCGTGGCGGGGTCGATGGTAAGCGAGTGATAACGCGTCGCGGTGAACGGCGACGGCAGACCCTGCAGCACGCCGGCGCCCTCGTGGTACACCAACGAGGTCTTCCCGTGCAGGAGCTCCGGCGCGCGGTTGACCGTGGCACCGAGCAGGACGCCGAGCGCCTGATGTCCCAGGCAGACACCAAGCATGGGCTGGTTGCGCTCGGCACAGGCCGAGATCATCGCTATCGAGACCCCGGCCTCAGCAGGGGTGCCCGGACCAGGTGAGATCAGAACGCCGTCGAAGTCGGCACCATCGGCCGGCGATACGGCGTCGTTGCGTGCGACCTCACAGTCGGCACCAAGCTGTTGCAGATAGCCCACGATGGTGAAGACGAAGCTGTCGTAGTTGTCGACCACCAGTATGTGAGGGCCATGTGGGCCCCTCGTGGTTGGGCTGTTACTTGTTGCGGCGCTGTTCTTCATTGGGGTGCGGCCCTCACGTGACAGAGGTGATGAATCCTGGGAACGGCAGTCCGCTCTGGACCGAATTGCCGTTGAACGGCATGTAGGGCGCGATCGCGGGGAACAGCCACAGGAAGCAGATCGCGACCACGGCGACGACCAGAATCAGCGACAGCACGACCTTGACCGGCCACGGGCCGGGGAGCAGGCGCCACAGGAGCCCGTACATCTCAGCCCACCGTCCCCGCGGGAAGAGCCATGAACGACGCCGGAAGACCGCTGGCCCTGGGCAAGCGCTTCACGAGCTTGGCGAACACGATATACCGCTGGTTCGCGCTATACCTGGGATGGCAGGAGGTCATCGTCAGCCAGGCCTGACCCGGGTGCGCACCCGGGTCCTGCGGCACGGGGCCAATCACCTCCACCTGGTCCGGAGTGACGATCACATGCCGGTCCACGGCATACACGAAGTAGCTGCTCTTGGTCTCGACCACGATGACGTCTCCCTTCTGAAGCAGGTCTATGTCTGAGAAGGGCTTGCCGTAGGTCGTGCGGTGGCCGGCCACGGCGAAGTTACCGACCTGCCCGGGGAAGGCTGTGCCTGGATAGTGCCCAATGCCCTTGGTCAACGAGTCGTGGTCGATACCCTGCAGCACCGGCCTCGCGTAGTCGGCGCCGAAACGGGGAATGCGCATAATGGCGAAGGCCTCCCCGAACGGGACCTTCGTAAGAGTGGCCAGAGGGGCCGCAGCGCCGTGCTCGGGACGACCCGCCGGGCCGAAACCCCTCTCTAGGGCATGGATGGTGATGGCTTGCTCACGGTTGGCAGTCACGTCGGTCCACCACAGCTGCCAGGCCATGAACAGGAACGTCAACAGACCGAGTGTGATGAGCACCTCGCCGAGCGTGCGGACCCCCCAGCGCAAGCCCTTCATCGCTGGATCTTCGCGTTCAGCAGACTCAGGCTTCCCTGGTATGCCGGGAAGGTTGCCGTGTCCATGGTCTTCACGTCATAGCCCAATCCGAGCAGCTTGGCGTACTGGCGGTAGATCTTGACCTGCTCGTTCTGGTCCAACGCCGCCTGCATGGCCTGCACGTTACCGATCGCCTGGATAACGTATGGCGGTGAGTAGACCCGTCCCTGAAGGATCAACGTATTGCCCACGCACCGCACGGCGCTGGTTGAGATGACCCGCTGATCCATCAACATCATCGCCTCAGCGCCTCCTGCCCACAACGCGTTGACCACGCTCTGAACGTCCTGCTGGTGGACGACGATATCATCGGCGGTGAAGTCCTTGGGCAAGCTCGCGGCGGAGCGTTTGGCATCGTCCAGACTGACCGAGATCGCCGGACCCATGACGGCCTGGGTGCCGACGATGGGCGCAAGCGTAGTGGACTGGGCACGCAGGCGGGCCACCGTGTTGTTGCCCGGAGCCGCTCGCGCGGTCAGCGCGTCCACCTGGGCCTGCAGCTGCTGCACGGCCGCGGCGTGTAAGCGCACCGTGCGGTCCTGGGCGCGAACGACGTCCACCAGGTCGGAGCGTCCGGAAGAGCGAAGGTCGGTACCATGCGAGGTCTGCGCGCTGGTCGCGAACAACAGGCCGGCGGCGGCGGCAACCAGCGGCACAATGAGAGCCCAGCGCGCGCGGCGCTTGGGCACGCCAAAGAAGCGTCGGGGCGACAACGGGGACCTCCTGCCTGCGACTCGGTGTTCAGAGCCTCTACGCTAGGGCAAAGACCTGCCGCACGTTGAACCATCCATCGAAGGAGCCACCCGGTGCCCGAGTCCAAGGGACGCGCGAACCCCACGCACACCCCCCCGCCACAGCGCCGACCCAAGAAGCCTACGACCAACCCGGCGTGGTTCGTGCCTGTGATGTTGGGTCTGATGCTGGTGGGCTTGCTCTGGGTCGTCACGTTCTACGTGAGCGCCGGGAACTACCCGATCCCGAACTTCGGATACAAGAACCTGATCATCGGCTTCGCACTCATGATCAGCGGCTTCCTGATGACCACGCGCTGGCGCTGACAGGCTGCAGTCAACCAGCACGATCGGATCTGTGCACCCGTGGTGGGGGATTCGAGTCGATCAGCCCGAGGTTCTGGGCCATACCGCGCATCTGGTAGTTGAAGTACGCCTCGTGGTCGTGGATGACGTTGTTGAGATGGCCGAACAGCTCCAAGCCGATGCTGCCGACGAGCTGGGTCCACGCCTCGAGCACGCGTGCGAGGTGCTGATCGCTCAGCATCGGCGCCACCCTGTCACGGACTGACTTCAGGTCGGCGTGCAGGGGCCGCGGGATCGGACGGTCATCCGACGGGAGAACGCGACCGGACTCGACCGCGTCGGTCAGTATCTGCACCACGAGTAGAGGAATCCGCACAGCGGGGTCAACGGTGTCAGCGGGCGCCCGGTAGCCCGGCACCGGGCTACCGAAGATCAGCGCGTACTCCTGCTGATGAGCCAGTGCCCACCTGCGGACCGCGCGGACCACCGACATCCACCGACCCAGAACGTCGGCGCGTCGCAGGACCGAGTCAGCCTGCTCAGCGGCAGCCCCGACAGCATCATAGGCATCGATGATCAAGGCGGTGAGCAGGTCGTCGCGGCTTGGGAAATAGCGGTAGACGGTTGAGGAGCCCATCCCCGTCTCCCGCGCAACCGCGCGCAGCGATAGTGCCGACGATCCTTTGTCAGCAACCTGGCGGCGGGCCACCTCCTTGATCTCGCGGGTCAGCTCGTCCCGAACCCTGGCACGCGCCGTTCGGGGCGCACTCTGCTGCTTCATGTTGCCCACTATGAACGCGAGTCCGAACAGTCGCAAGAGAGAACTGCGAGCACTGCTCTTAAACGCGAGCGACTATCACGTATCAGTTGACCCGTTCGTCATACGGTGGCCAACCCCGTGACAGGTCGACTGTGTTGTGTCGTCGACATGGCCCGCATCCGCCTGATCGGGGTCGGAATCCATCGATGCCTCCCGGAAGATCCGGAGTGGGTGGGAGAACCCGAAAGCGTTCGCAGATCGCGGAGGCTTCTCAAGACGGGAATCACCATGACTGTTTTGGACCTAGGCAACCCCACCACCATCAACGAACCCGGCATGGCCCTGTGTGAGGCCTCCGAGGCGATCGCGGCAATCGCGCGTGGCGAGATGGTCGTCGTCGTGGACGACGAGGACCGTGAGAACGAGGGAGATCTTGTTGTCGCGGCCGACCATGCGACGTCCGAGGTCATCAACTTCATGATCACCCATGGCCGTGGGCTGGTCTGCCTGTCCCTAACCGCCGATCGAGCGTCTCAGCTTGCGCTGCCCCCCATGGTTGTCCGCAATGAGGACCACATGGAGACCGCGTTCACCGTCTCTGTAGACGGCACACAGGCGCATGGCGTGACCACCGGGATCTCGGCCTTCGACCGGGCCAGGACGATCGAGCTCGCCGTGAACGGCACCGCCGGCGACCTTCAGCGCCCTGGGCACATCTTCCCGCTCATCGCGCGCAGCGGCGGAGTGCTCGTCCGCCAGGGACACACCGAAGCCTCGGTCGACCTTGCCCGGCTCGCCGGCTGTCGGGCCGCCGGGGTGATCGTCGAGATCATTGGAGAAGACGGCGAGATGCGGCGGCTGGACTCTCTGATCGTCTTCGCCCGCACCTATGGCCTGCTCATCACCAGCATCGAGAAGCTGCACGCCCACCTGTCCACCGAGAAGATCGCGTCTTGAGGACCGGGCGCGGCAACCACCTCGTACGGCGCCTTTCCTGGCCGTTCATCCGCCGCAGCGTCTCGAATCACCTGTCAGGCGTCGAGGGCCTGGAACACGTACCGACCGAGGGTGCGTTCATCCTGGTTCCCAACCACACCAGCTACTACGACCACCTTCTGCTCACAGTCGTGCTGGCATCCTTGCGAACCACCCCCACCTGGTACCTCACGAAGTCGGAAGCATTTGCTGGAGCCGCGAGTCGTGTCTGGCACGAGTCGTGGCACAGCATTCCGGTTGACCGGGAAGGTCCGACAACAGCAACGTTGCGGGCCATCCGGTCCACTCTTTCCACCGGCGCCGCGCTGTGCATCTACCCGGAGGGGACGCGTGGCCCCGGTGATGCCCTGTTGCCGTTCAAGGACGGGCCTTTCCGGTTCGGGATCATGGGCGGTGTGCCGGTGATCCCGGTCGGTATCCACGGCAGCAACCAGGTGCTCCCGCGAGGGTCGAGGCGAACGAGTCGGGCAAGGGCCCGGGTCGTCTTCGGACCGCCGTTGCACGACGCCCGGGTGGGCTCCAATCCCACCCGGGCCGCGACCATGCGGCAAGAAGGTGTGCACGTGATCGGCGGGCTCGTCGCCCGCGCGTCCGCACCTGAGTGTGGTCACTCGTCAAAGCACCCCGATGTGGTGGCGGGCATCATCGATACCCAGATCGGGATGCATCTTGACGATGGCGGCCGGATCACCACCGCGCAGGTGCGCCTACTCGGGCGCCTCGCCCGGTTCGGCCGCGGAACCGGGCCTGGCAGTGTCGAGCTCGACGTCCAGCAGGTGCGCCTCGCCGGGCTGCGGGCGACGAACGCACCCTTTGCGCTCCGGCCGATACTGGCCGCGCCAGTACGTACCGGAGCCAAGCGCATACTCCGGGCCCAGCCCGACCACCCGATGGCTAACTATCTGTTGGGCAGGTGGTACCTGGTCATGCCGCGTGCGTTCGGTGGGGGTGCGCGGCGCGCCGTGGAGCCCCTCACCCGGGCGTACGGCTCCAGCCCGACCAGCGGACACGCGGGCGCTGTCCGCGCTCGCCGAAGCAGAGCTTGCGTGCGGTCATCCGGAGGCCGCCCGGTCAGCCCTGCTAAGGGTTATCGCCCAAACCGACATCGATGGGCGCGGTCCGGCCCGCATCACCCGCGCCCAGGAAGCCCTCGACCGTATCCCGGTGCCCTTGGCACCGGCCTCCTCAGGAGTTGCCTCATGAACCTCGTTACCCGCTGGGCCGTCGCTCGACCGTGGCGCACTGTTGGACTGTGGTTGGTAGTCGTTGCCGTTTCACTACCACTAGCTCTCCTGCTCACCAATGATCTGAAGGCCGGAGGGTTCACCAATCCGCGCGGCGAGGGCGGGATCGCCCAGCAAGAGCTGCAACGCGCCTTCAACGAGGCGCCCAACAGCCTGCAGGTCGTGGTGCACGACCCGTCGGGCGATGCGACGGCCGCGACCTCCACAGCGGTCGGCATGGCGAGGTCGTTCCCGCACGTGGTCAAGGTCCTTGACTACACACAGAATCCGAAATGGCTTTCACCTGACCGGAGCACGAGTCTGGTTCAGGTCGAGTTCGGCGCGGACAATACGACGACCCAGAACCTCGTCACCCAGCTCCGTACCAACCTCAAACACGCAGTGCCCGGCGCTGTCGAAACCCATGTTACCGGCGCTCCGGCGCTCGACTACGACCTCAACGTCCAGTCCAAGGCCGACGCGGCCAAGGCCGAGATGATCGCCTTCCCGCTGTTGTTCCTCGTCCTGCTCCTTGTGTTCCGGTCCGTCGGGGCGTTGATCGTGCCGCTGGTCATGTCTGGCCTCGCACTGGTCGTCACCCAGGCCCTCGGTTTCCTGGTGGCCAAGGCGACCGATCTGTCGATCCTGTTCACCAACGGCGTTTCACTGATCGGCCTCGCTGTCGCGGTGGACTACTCGTTGTTCATCATCAAGCGCTACCGGGAGGAACTCGCCGACGGCGCCGACTACGCACCCGCATTACAGACCGCGATGCGGACGGCCGGGCGCTCGGTGTTCTTGAGTGCATTAGCCGTTGTCGTGGCACTGTCCGCGTTGTTCGTTCCGCGGCTCATGGTGTTCACCAGCATCGGCCTTGCCGGCGTCCTGGTAACAGGTGTCTCGCTGGCATTGGCGATGACGCTGCTGCCGGCGGTGCTGATGCTGATGGGTCGAAAGATCCACTGGGGCTCGCTGAGGACGCGCCGGAACAAGCGAACTCCGCGGGTCCGGCCCGTCGCCAGCACATCGCGGGCGCGCTCAATGGCCATCATGGTCGCGCTGGTGGCGGTGTTCGGCGTACTGGCCTGGCCGATGAGCGACATCAGGCTGGAGGTCCCGACGGCGAGCGCCAGCATCCTTCCGACGCACATGGACTCCCGGCAGGGAATCGATCAGCTACGCAAGGACATCGGCACCGAGGGACTGTTCCCGATACAGGTGGTGCTCGCCTCCGGGAACAGCCAGCAGCTCCTCACCGCAGTGGGTTCCGCGGCTAGGATCGCCCACCAGCAACCCCAGACCTCCTCAGTACAGTCCGTGGCCACGTTGGGCCTGCCCGCAGATGTGGTGAAGCAAGCCTCCTCTGGCAACCTGAGCACATTGCCGACATCCGCGTCGGCGCCCTTCCGGCAAATGTGGACCGCTGACGGCGGCCGTCTAGTGGCAAGGGTGGTGGTACTCACCCGCGCCGATCCGGACAGCGCCGCGGCGCACACCCTGGTTCGGGCGTTGCGCGACGATATTCCGCTGGCGGTCGGCGGCGGGGTAGGCACGGCGGTGACCGGGGCGACCGCCCAGGGCATCGACTTCGACAAGGTAGTTGTGGGCTCGGTGCCAGCAATCCTCGCCCTCGTCGCACTCGCGACGTTGCTGCTGCTGAGCTGGGCATTTCGGTCCTGGCGGCTGCCGCTGCTCGCATTGGCACTCAACGCGCTGGTGGTCTCGGCCAGTCTCGGCGTGCTTACCGTCGTGTTCCAGTGGATGTTCAACAGCCCGGTCAACAGCGTCACGCCGCTGCTGCTGTTCGCGATCATGTTCGGCCTGAGCATGGACTACATGGTGATCATGATCTCTCGGATGCGCGAGCTCTACCTGGCCGGCCACAGCCACACTGAGGCGGTCGCCGGCGGGCTTCACCGCACTGCCGGACTGGTCAACGGAGCCGCCCTGATCATGGTGGCGGTGTTCGCGTCCTTCGGGACAGCCGAGATCAGCATCGTCCGTCAGCTTGGTCTCGGACTGGCGACCGCGGTGACCCTGGACGCGGTAGTGGTCAGAGTGCTGCTGATGCCCGCGGTGCTGCGGGTGATCGGTCCCAAGGTCTGGGGACGCGCCGAGGTGGTCCCCGCATCCGCCCCGCAGATCGAGAGCGACCAACGCGTCCCGGTCGGTGCCAGTTGACAACGTGGATGAATCGGCAGATGGACGCGGCCGTGCTACGCGATGGGGACATGACCGTCGTTCTGGACGGAGTCGCACGGTTGCGATGGAGCCACCCAGGAGCCGACCAGTGGCTGCTGTGCGGGTTATGGCCAACCGGTGAGGAGCAGGAAGAGCTGCTGCAGCGCCTCGTTGCCGGGCATCCGTTGCTGGTGCTACTGGGCCATGGCCCAGCTACGGTGAGCGTGTATCGGCGCGAGGTGGCCACCGAGCTCGACCGATTCGAGAATGTCATCGAGTCCGACCCGCTGCTGGAACTGTCGGTACCGGTGCTCGACTGGCTTCCCGAGCCTCTGGCAGCCCATGGCCGCGACTTCGTCGCCCGCACCGACGAGCTGGTCCGGACAACCGCTGAGGCCTTGCTCCCCGCGCTGATCATGGACGTCGGGGTGGCTGACGCCAACCTCCTCTTCGCCCGCAGGACAGCTCGGGCGGTCTCGGCCCCGGGCTGTCTGCAAGCGGCGCGTCAGGTGTTCGCGGCGCGGACCCCCGCGTTCGCCAGGGCATTGGTCACCCGATGACAGGCCGTGTCGTGATCGTGACAGGCGCCGGGTCGGGGCTGGGGTGGCACATCACCCAGGCGCTGCTCGCGCAGGGTGAGCGGGTGATCGCCAACTACGCCACCTCCGGTGATCTGCTCAACGACCGCGTCACCGAAGTGGGCGCTGAGCGTCTCGTACCGGTCAAGGGCAGCATCTGCGACGAGTCCACCAGTGAACAGCTGGCTCACGAGGCTGCCCGACTCGGCGGTCCGCAGGCGGTCATCCACAACGCGTCCATCACGCGCGACGGCCTGCTTGTCAAGATGTCCCTGCACGACTGGCAGGCCGTGCAGGACGTCAACCTGCGTGGTGCCTTCCTGGTGTCAAAGCACGCGGTCCGCAAGATGCTCCGTCATCGGGCAGGCCGGGTGGTCTACATCTCGTCGGTCTCCGCTGTGATGGGAAACGCGGGGCAGGCCAACTACGCGGCGAGCAAGTCGGGGCTCGACGGGCTGGCCCGATCTGTCGCTCAGGAGTACGCAGGTCGCGGTATCAGCGCGTGCGTCCTGGCGGCCGGCCTGATCGATGTCGGTATGGGTGCCCGGCTTGCCCCCGAGATCCAGCAGGCCAAGCTGGCCAAGATCTTGGGTGGTGGCGCGAACCCGGAGGAGATTGCCGGCATCGCGACGTTTCTCGCCAGCGACGCGGCTTCCTACATCAACGCAACTGTGGTCCACGCCAATGGAGGGATCGATTTCTGATGAGGATTCTTGGCCGCTTCGCTTGGCCGCCGTGGAGGCGGGAAAATGGGGGTGCGGCCGTCCGGGACGCCGATTTCGCTCTGATGTTCATTAGCTCGTAGATGAGGATGGTGCCGGGACCACCGACAGGAACTGTCGATTGTTGCTTGAGCACGAGGGTCAGACTCTTTAGCCCCTGTGGTTCCTCCGGACGGCCGCGCTGTTGTTGCCCCGTCTCACGGCTGGAGGAGTGATGGATGTTTTGCATGATCGGTGTGCCGGTTTGGATATCGGCAAGAAGGACCTCAAGGCATGCGTGCGGACGCCGGGCCTGACCGGTCGGCGTTCACGCCGCCAGGAGATCCGCACCTTCGCGACCACGACCAACGCTCTGCTGGAGCTGCGGGAATGGTTGCTTGACCAGCAGGTCACCTTGGTGGTGATGGAAGCCACTGGCGACTACTGGCGTGGTGTGTACTACCTGCTGGAAGACACCCTGAACGTCATCTTGGTCAACGCCGCACACGCCAAGGGCCTGCCCGGTCGGAAGACGGATGTCTCGGACTCTGCCTGGCTAGCCCAGCTGGGTGAGTGCGGGTTGTTGAAGGCGTCGTTCGTCCCGCCCGAACCGATCCGGCACCTGCGTGACCTGACCCGCTACCGGGCCACTCTGACGGTCGAACGTACCCGCGAAGCCCAGAGGTTGGAGAAGGAGCTGGAGGACGCCGGGATTAAAATCTCGTCCGTCGCGACCGACATCCTGGGTGTCTCCGGGCGGGCGATGCTGGCCGCGCTGATCGACGGCGAGGACGACGCGCAGGTCATGGCGGAGATGGCCCGGGGCCGGATGCGAACCAAGATCCCCGCCCTGGTCCAGGCCCTTACGGGCAACTTTGGTGAGCACCACTGGTTCTTGTGCCGCATGCACCTGACGCGCATCGACGAGCTGTCCGCCACCATCGAGGAGCTCTCGGCGCGGATCGAGGCGGAGATGCGCCCTTTCGCCCCACAGATTGAACACCTGGTGACCATCCCCGGGGTCAAGAAGACCACCGCCGAAGTCATCATCGCCGAGACCGGAGCAGACATGACCCGCTTCCGCACCCCAGCCAACCTCGCTTCCTGGGCCGGGGTCTGCCCAGGCCACCACGAGTCCGCCGGCAGACAACGCTCGGGTAAACGCAGGCACGGCAACCGATGGCTCGGCGGCGCCCTGGGTACCGCCGCCATGGCCGCCGGCCGCACCAAGGAACGCACCTACCTAGGCGCCCGCTACGCCCGACTCGTGCCCCGCCTCGGTAAACAGAAGACAATCGTCGCCGTCGAGCACTCCATCCTGATCGCCGCCTGGCACATGCTCACCGACAACGTCGACTACCACGACCTTGGCGGCGACTACTTCACCAAACAAGACCCCGAACGTGCCATGCGACGCATCATCCGCCAGGCCAACGCCCTCGGCCTGACCGTTCGCTTCGACCCCATCCCCGACGTCGCGTAGGAGGGCGCAGGTTCATTTTCGGGTCAGTTTTCTAGGCCCCTTCCGGGGCCGCCGTGGGGCGTGGAAAATGGAGTTCGGGCTCGCTTGGGTGCATGCCGTTTCCTCCTTGATGCGGTCCGCTCGTGGGTTCAGTTTGGCTTGGAGCCGTCGTGTCAGGGACCGTGGATTGTTGCCGTAGAGCACGTGACGCAGACTCTTTCTGTCTATCCTTGACGGCTCTCTCCCGGGCGGGCCCTTCTGTCCATAACCAAGAGGGAAGGGAGCCGGTCGTGGATCTTCTACATGACCGTTGCGCGGGGTTGGATGTGTCCAAGAAGGACGTGAAGGCGTGCGTGCGCAGCCCGGGAGCTCGGGCCAACCAGCGCCACACCGAGGTACGCACCTTCGCCACGACCACCAACGCGCTGCTGGAGCTGCGGGACTGGCTGGTCGGACAAGGGGTCACGCTGATCGCGATGGAGGCAACCGGTGACTACTGGCGTCCACCGTTCTATGTGCTCGAAGACGACCTGAACGTGATCTTGGTCAACCCTGCCCACGCGAAGGGGCTACCGGGCCGCAAGTCCGATGTCAGCGATTCGATGTGGCTGGCACAGCTGGCCGAGTGCGGGCTACTGAAGGCATCGTTCGTGCCCCCAGCACCGATCCGCCAGCTGCGGGACCTGACCCGTTACCGGACCACGTTGTCCCGGGAGCACACGCGCGAAGCCGCCCGGCTGGAGAAGGAGCTGGAAGACGCCGGGATTAAGATCTCCTCCGTTGCCACCGACATCCTGGGCGTGTCGGGCCGGGCGATGCTCGAGGCGCTGATCGCCGGGGAACGCGACCCGCAGGTCCTGGCCCAGATGGCCAAGGGTCGGATGCGTACCAAGATCAACGCACTGACCCAGGCACTGGTCGGCCGCTTCGGGCAGCACCACGCGTTCCTGTGCCGGATGCACCTGGACCGCCTAGACGCCCTGGAGGCGGACATCGCCAAGCTCTCCACCCGGATCGAGGCGGCCCTGGAGCCCTTTCGTGAGACCCTCGCCCACCTCGACACCATCCCAGGTGTCGGACGAGACGTCGCCGAAGTAATCATCGCCGAAACCGGCGCAGACATGAGCCGCTTCCCCACCCCCGGGCACCTCGCCTCCTGGGCCGGGGTCGCCCCCGGACTCAACCAGTCCGGTGAACGACACAAACCCGCACACACCCGACACGGCGACCACTGGCTCACCGGCGCCCTCGGTGTTGCCGCGATGGCAGCCAACCGCACCAAGGACACCACCTTCCTGGGCGCCCGCTACCGGCGCCTGGCCCGACGCATCGGCAAACTCAAGGCCCTGGTCGCCATCGAACACTCCATCCTGACAGCGACCTGGCATGTCCTATCCGAGAACACCGACTACCACGACCTCGGCGGCGACTACCACGCCAAACGCGACCCCCAACGAGCCCTACGACGCATCACCCGGGACGCCAACCGTCTCGGCTACACCGTCCGTTTCGACCCCATCCAAGCCGCATAACTCACCCAACGCTGCTTCACTCACCGCTATTTTCGGGGCAGCGAGGCCGAACTGCACT
>Ga0097691_1000636_pt1 | contig 29358 bp, 25 predicted proteins | sample NGESurdeep072012_8_FD_72858 | JGI IMG/M metagenome (GOLD analysis project Ga0097691, IMG submission 72858) | Arctic peat soil microbial communities from Barrow, Alaska - NGEE Surface sample 210-1 deep-072012 | ecosystem: Environmental > Terrestrial > Soil > Wetlands > Peat ... | reverse complement strand
CGAGGACGGATTGATCGCGATAGTCACGGATGTCGACGAGGTCTATCCGCAGTTGCCGCACTTTGCGCTGGACGATATCAGCGGGATCGTCCGGTTCATGCTGGATCGCTTGCCAAAATGATTGAGGATTGCACCGCGATCATTCTGGCGGGCGGTGACTCTCAGCGCATGGGAAGCGACAAGGCGAGCCTGTTGCTGGGCGGGCAGACGCTGTTACAACATGTGATCGCGACCATGCAACAGGTATTTCCCCAGATCATCGTCAGCGTCCGTCAGCCGCGCCCCGAAATCGATCTGCCGCAAGTCTGCGACGAGCAATCCAGCGTAGGAATGCCGGTGGGATTCGGGCCGCTGGCGGGATTGGCCGCCGGTCTGGGCCATGTCACTACCCCTTGGGCTTTTGTGGTGGCGTGCGATATGCCGTTTGTGGAACCGGCGATGGTCAAACTGTTGGCCAAGTACCGCTTTGAATATCAGGCGGTCGTGCCGGTTGTGCAGGGTCATCAGCAACCGCTGGCGGCATTTTATGCGAGCAGTTGCCTGGGTACGATACGCTCACATTTGGCGGGCGGAGGAAAAAACAGTTTGCGCGCCGTCCTTGAGCAGTTGCAGGTTCGTTATGTGGATGAAACGGAGCTGCTGAAGGCCGATCCTGCTCTGCGCAGCTTCTTCGATCTGGATACGCCACAAGATGTGGCGATCGCAATGAGACGATATTGAGGATGTGTCTTGACGCGATAACTTGCAATGACTATGAAAACGTTTCTTCAAAGGTGGCGATCGAACCGGCTTGCGACCCATCGTACCCGGCCAGTGCGTTGATCGTGTTGCGGAACGCTGCGCTCTGCAAGATATCGCGCGTTGATTTCAGCAGGTTCTGATCCAGAGCGCCGGCCTTGCAGGCAAATAGATAATTTTCGCGCGCGATCGGAATGAAATCCAGGTCAAATCGCCTGGCCGCGGTTTCAACGCCAAAGCCCACATCAGCCATATTGCTGGCGACGTAAGCGGCCACGGCTGAATGAGTATATTCAACGCTGCCATAGTCGGCTATATCCTTGGTGCTGATCTTCTCTTTGGTGAGCAGCAGCTCAAGCAGTATTTTGGTGCCCGATCCGGTTTGCCGGTTGACGAAGCGCACATCTTTGCGTTGCAAATCTGCCAAGCCCTGTATGTTCTTCGGATTACCTTTGGCAATGAACAGCCCCTGGATCCGATACGCCAGATGGATCAGCGCATGCTGCTGCGGATCCAGCCATTTAAGATACGGCTTGGCGGCATGCTTGAATTCACCGACCGGCACATGGAACCCCGCCAGATCGCATTCGTTGCGGGACAGTGCCGCAACCGCTTCGAGGCTGCTGCGGTAATTTATTTCAACAGGAACGTTGTCCGAGTTGAGTTGTTTGATCAGCGCATTGACTGCAAAGCCGTGGGATGCGGTGATACGCAACGTGGTCGATGCGCTGGTCAGGATGGCCTCGAGTTCGGAGGCGAAACTTTCCAATATCGGAGTAAGGCGGGCGGTGATGCGCTTGTCGGCCCATATCAATTTTTCTGCCAGCGGTGTCAGTGATGTGCCTTTCCCTCTGGATTTCTGCAATAACGGTGCAGAAAATTCAAGTTCGAAATCACGCAATATCCCCCATGCGTGCCGATAAGAAAGATTTGCGCGGGCTGCGGCGCTGCTGATGCTGCCGTGATCGCGAATGGCCGTGAGCAATTGCAGCAGTAACGGCAAGGAGACCGCAGTTCCTTTGCGATTTTTCAAACTCCATTCCGGACGAATTTCAAAGCTCATATATGTGATTTATAACCTATTGAGTGGGTCAAAGCTCTGTGATAACTTGTCGGCACATAAACAGTGCACAACAATTACCCAAATGGTGCACTGCGATTATTATAAAGTATATTCATGTTTAAAATAACATATGCGGATACCCGAACCGGTTCCAGGAGGTAAAACGGAATGAGCTTGGAATACAACCATCAGCAGGTCGCCTCTATTATCGCTGCGCAGCAAAGCCGCCCCGGAGCATTGCTGCCGATATTGCACGATATTCAGGATGCGCTCGGATTCATCCCTCCCGACTCGGTTTCACAGATCGCCTCCGCGTTAAATCTGTCCCGCGCTGAAGTGCATGGCGTGATTACTTTCTACCACCATTTCCGCACCACTCCGCCAGCCAAACACACGATACAGATTTGCTGTGCAGAAGCGTGCCAGAGCATGGGGGCTGAGCAATTGGTCAAGCATGCGGAGCAAAGACTGGCCGGCAGCAAGCAGGGTGAATGTGCATTGCAGCCGGTTTATTGCCTGGGGCTATGCGCGACCTCGCCGGCTGTGATGATAGGCGAGGAGTTGCATGCGCGTGTCACGCCGGAAAAATTCGACCGCCTGCTCGAGAGGATGGGAATCAAGCCATGAGCATAATGATCTACGTTCCCAGGGATTCTGCCGCGCTGGCGCTCGGTGCCGATGCCGTTGCGCAAGCCATACGGGCCGAAGCTGCGCGGCGCAACATCGACGTCAAGCTGGTGCGCAACGGTTCGCGCGGCATGTTGTGGCTGGAGCCGCTGGTCGAGGTGCAAACCGCAAAAGGGCGCGTCGCATACGGGCCGGTGAGCCCCGAAGATGTGGTCGCTTTGTTCGATGCCAACTTTCAAAATGGCGGGAAGCATGCCTTGGGCCTGGGACTGACTGAGGAGCTGACTTACTTGAAACGGCAGGAGCGGCTGACCTTTGCGCGCGTCGGCATCACCGATCCTCTGTCGCTGGACGATTATCTTGCCCATGACGGTTATCAGGGTTTGCGCAAGGCGCTGACCATGCAAGCTGCGGCCATCGTGCAGTTGGTGACCGAGTCGGGCTTGCGCGGCCGCGGCGGAGCGGCCTTCCCGACAGGAATCAAGTGGAAGACAGTGTTGAACGCGGCGGCGGCGCAAAAATATATCGTGTGCAATGCGGATGAGGGTGACTCGGGCACATTCGCCGATCGCATGCTGATGGAGGGCGATCCCTACGTGCTGATCGAGGGCATGACCATCGCCGCGCTCGCGGTGGGCGCCACGCAAGGCTACATCTATGTGCGTAGCGAATATCCCCATTCAATCGCGGTGTTGAACGAGGCGATTGCCGTGGCGCGCGCGGCGGGATATCTCGGTTCGAATATATTGAATTTGGGAAAAAGTTTTGAACTTGAAGTGCGCAAAGCCGCCGGAGCTTACGTGTGCGGCGAAGAAACCGCGCTGCTGGAAAGTCTCGAGGGTAAACGCGGCATCGTGCGCGCCAAGCCGCCGCTGCCCGCGATAGCCGGGCTGTTCGGCAAGCCCACCGTAATCAACAACGTCATCTCGCTGGCCAGCGTGCCCATCATCCTCGCGAAGGGTGCGGCCTTCTACAAGGACTATGGCATGGGGCGTTCGCGCGGCACGCTGCCGTTCCAACTGGCGGGCAACATCAAACAGGGCGGCCTGATCGAAATGGCGTTCGGCGTTACTTTGCGCGAGCTGCTCTACGATTTCGGCGGCGGCTCGGCTTCCGGTCGGCCTATCAAGGCGGTGCAGGTGGGCGGGCCGCTGGGCACGTATCTGCCCGAGTCGCAATGGGACACGCCGCTGGATTACGAAGCGTACACGGCATTGTGGGCGGTGCTTGGGCACGGCGGCATCGTGGTGCACGACGACAGCGCGGACCTGGCCAGGCTGGCGCGCTATGCGATGAAATTCTGCGCGATCGAGTCCTGCGGCAAGTGCACGCCGTGCCGGATCGGCGCGACGCGCGGCGTGGAGGTGATGGACAAGATCATCGCCGGTCAGGACACGCCGGCGCAGATCGAGTTGTTGCGCGACTTGTGCGACACCATGCTGAATGGCTCGATGTGCGCGATGGGCGGCATGACACCTTATCCGGTGTTGTCAGCACTGAATCATTTTTCCCAGGATTTTGGATTGGATACTTTTGCGTCTTCAAATAAAGGCGCAGCGACAGGAGGTCATCATGCTTGAGCAACTCAATGAAAAGGATTTCGGTACGCCACGGCGTATCTCGGAGCAGGAAGTCACGCTGGAGATAGACGGCATGCAGGTGACCGTTGCGGCGGGGACTTCGATCATGCGCGCGGCTGCCGAAGGCGGCGTGAATGTGCCCAAATTGTGCGCGACGGACAGCCTGGAGCCGTTCGGCTCGTGCCGCCTGTGTCTGGTCGAAATCGAAGGACGCAGGGGATATCCCGCGTCATGCACCACGCCGGCGGAGCACGGCATGAAGGTGCGCACCCAGACGCCCAAGTTGCAGGCGCTGCGCAAGGGCGTGATGGAGCTGTACATTTCCGACCACCCGCTGGATTGCCTGACCTGCGCGGCCAACGGCAATTGCGAACTGCAGGACATGGCGGGCGTCACCGGGTTGCGCGAGGTGCGCTACGGTTACGACGGCGAGAATCATCTGGACAGCAAGAAGGACGAATCGAATCCCTATTTCACTTACGACCCATCCAAGTGCATCGTGTGCAACCGCTGCGTGCGCGCCTGCGAGGAAACCCAGGGCACTTTTGCGCTGACAATTTCCGGGCGCGGTTTCGAGTCGCGTGTCTCGCCCGGACAGGACCAGCCGTTCATGGACTCGGAATGCGTGTCGTGCGGTGCGTGCGTGCAAGTCTGCCCGACCGCGACCCTGCAGGAAAAGACCGTGATTGCGCTGGGGCAGGCCGAGCACAGCGTCGTGACGACTTGCGCCTATTGCGGCGTGGGCTGTTCCTTCAAGGCGGAGATGAAGGGCAACGAGGTGGTGCGCATGGTTCCCGACAAGAACGGCCAGGCCAATGAAGGGCACTCGTGCGTGAAAGGCCGCTTCGCCTGGGGCTATGCGACGCACCAGGACCGTATCCTCAAGCCGATGATACGCGGCAAGATCACCGATCCGTGGAAGGAAGTCAGCTGGGACGAGGCGCTGGATTACGCCGCCTCAGAATTCAAGCGCATCCAGAAAAAATATGGTCGCGACTCGGTCGGCGGCATCGTTTCCTCGCGCTGCACCAACGAGGAAGGTTATCTGGTGCAGAAGCTGGTGCGCACCGCGTTCGGCAACAACAACGTCGACACCTGCGCGCGGGTGTGTCATTCGCCGACCGGCTACGGCTTGAAACAGACGCTGGGCGAATCCGCCGGGACGCAGACGTTCAAATCGGTTGAGCACAGCGATGTGATCCTGGTGATCGGCGCGAACCCGACCGATGCCCATCCGGTGTTCGCCTCGCGGATGAAAAAGCGCTTGCGCGAAGGGGCCAAACTGATCGTGATCGATCCGCGCCATATCGATCTGGTGCGCTCGCCGCATGTCGAAGCCGATTTTCATTTACCGCTCAAACCCGGTACCAATGTGGCCATGCTCTCGGCGCTCGCGCATGTGATCGTCACCGAGGGTCTTCTGGCGACGGAATTCATCGCGCAGCGTTGCGAGGACAAGGCCTTTCAGCAGTGGCGGGACTTCGTCGCGCTGCCGGAAAACTCACCCGAGGCGATGCAGGAGATCACCGGCGTATTCGCAGAACTGGTGCGGGGTGCGGCACGCCTGTATGCGACCGGCGGCAATGCAGCGATCTATTATGGCTTGGGCGTCACCGAGCATGCGCAGGGCTCGACCGCCGTGATGGGCATCGCGAATCTGGCGATGGCCACCGGCAACATCGGCCGCGAAGGCGTCGGTGTGAATCCGTTGCGCGGACAAAACAATGTGCAGGGTTCCTGCGACATAGGTTCCTTCCCGCACGAGTTGCCGGGCTATCGCCATGTGTCCGACTCGCCTACTCGTCATTTGTTCGAACAGGCCTGGGGCGTCGAGATCCAGCCCGAACCCGGATTGCGCATCCCGAACATGTTCGATGCCGCGCTGGACGGCAGTTTCATGGGACTGTATTGCCAGGGCGAGGACATCGTGCAATCCGACCCGAACACCCAGCACGTCACCGCCGCGCTCTCCGCGATGGAGTGCATCGTGGTGCAGGACATCTTCCTGAACGAGACCGCGATGTATGCGCACGTGTTTTTGCCGGGTTCATCTTTCCTGGAAAAGGACGGCACGTTCACCAATGCGGAACGGCGCATCTCGCGGGTGCGCAAGGTCATGCCGCCCAAGGCTGTCTATGCGGACTGGGAAGTGACGGTACAGCTGGCGCAGCGTCTGGGTTACCAGATGGACTACGCGCACCCGTCCGAAATCATGGACGAGATGGCGCGCTTGATGCCCACTTTCCATGGCGTGAGTTACGAAAAACTGGATCAGCTCGGCAGCATACAATGGCCGTGCAACGATGCCGCGCCGCTGGGCACCCCCATCATGCACGTCGACGAATTCGTGCGCGGCAAAGGCAAGTTCATCATTACCAAGTATGTGGCGACCGACGAAAAAGTCACGGGCAAGTATCCATTGATACTCACCACCGGCCGGATACTTTCGCAATACAACGTGGGCGCGCAAACCCGGCGCACCGAGAACGTGCAGTGGCATGAACAAGACCTGCTGGAAATCCATCCGCATGATGCCGAAGAACGCGGCATCAAACACGGCGGCTGGGTGGGCATCCAGAGCCGCTCGGGAGAAACGGTGTTGCGCGCCAAGGTGTCGGAGCGGATGCAACCCGGGGTCGTGTATACCACTTTCCATTTTCCAGAATCGGGCGCGAATGTCATCACCACGGAAAATTCCGACTGGGCAACCAATTGTCCGGAATACAAAGTGACCGCGGTGCAGGTGATGCCGGTAACGGAGCCTTCCGAGTGGCAGAAAAAATACACCCGTTTCAGCAAAGTGCAGCATGAGTTGCTGGGTAAAGCCGGGCAAAGCCCCGACCATAAAACCATGGACAATAAAACCCCGGAAAATAAATCCACAGGAAAAACCAAGTCCGTTGCCTAACGCCATGAAACCTGACGCCAAGAAAATGGACACACCGCAAATCGAATGCGTCAGCTGTCAGCCCATATCACGCTGGCGCGATCGGCATTGGACGAAAGAGCAGGATCAGCTGGCAGTCGAGATTCCGGTCGCCCTGGAATTCAATGATGTCTCGCACGCGGTGATGCTGGCGACGCCCTGTGATCTGGAGAGTTTTGCATTGGGCTTTGCGCTGAGCGAAGGCATCGTGGATAGTTGTGCAGAGTTTCGCGGTGCGGAAGTGGAAGAGAGCGAACTGGGTATCACCGTGCATTGCGAAATATCCGGCCATGCATTTTTGAAACTCAAGCAGCGCAGGCGCAATATGACCGGCCGCACCGGGTGCGGTTTATGCGGAGTGGAAAGCCTGGAGCAGGTGTTCAGGGTGCTGCCTGCAGTGCCTGCCGGAGGGCCCGTTTCGATACTGGCGATGCGCGCCGCGCTTAAAAGTTTGGCGGCATTGCAGCCGCTCAATCGCTTAACCGGGGGCATGCATGCGGCGGCATGGAGTGCGCCTGACGGCAGACTGCAACAGGTATGCGAGGATGTCGGCCGGCATAATGCCCTGGATAAATTGATCGGCACGATGGCCGAACGGGAGTTGAGTTTTCAGGATGGATTCTTGCTGATCACCAGTCGTGCCAGTGTCGAGATGGTGCAAAAAGCCGCGACCGTCGGGATCGCCAGCCTGATTGCGATTTCCGCACCGACTGCTTTGGCAGTCAAGACCGCGATAGAAGCGGGCATGACGCTGATCGCGTTTGCGCGCGGCGACGAGTTCGTCGCTTATGCGCATGGTGAAAGAATACTGGGAACGGAATAAATATGGACATGCAGAATTTGATACACATGGTGAACCAGATCGGCGGTTTTTTTGAGGCGATGCCGGATCGCGAGGAAGCGGTGTTGGGTATTGCCGATCACTTGCATAATTTCTGGGAACCGCGCATGCGCAGTCAGTTGCTGGACTATGTGGATGCTGAAAACGGCAAGGACCTGAAGCCGATCGTGCTCTCGGCCATTCGTGCCCACCGCGGCAAATTAGTGTTGCAGCACTGAGGAGGCTCAACATAATAAAGCGGCGGGCGAGAAGCTTGTAATCGGCTCATTCTGGATCGGTCATGGCGGGCCGGATGCTGCGGCAGCCATGGCATGGACTGCGGTGGGTATACCTGTCGCAATCGGGTTGTGGATCACGATCACCAAAGCAGCGGTGTTGTTCCGCTAATCAAGTCGTTTAATAATTAAAACCCGTTCGGTATGTTAGTCGTGCCGGGCGGGTTTTTTTCGGTTTATGCAGATTGCATTATTTTGCGCACCCGCAACAATGGCAGAATAGTTTGCCGAACAAATTCAGTCGGTCTAAGCTGACGGTACTTAAAATAATCGGAACATGGCGATGGAACATCTATCAGTAACGAATGCGCAAAAGTGCATTCTTGAATCTGTAATAAAACTCGATACCGAGACGGTCAGGCTGGAGCAGTCGTTAGGCCGCGTGCTCGCGGAGGACGTGCGCGCCAATCGCGACCAGCCGCCATATGATGTGTCGGCGATGGATGGCTACGCGTTGCGCAGTGCGGATCTGGCAAATGTTCCCGCAACACTGGCAATCATCGAGGACATCAAGGCGGGCGATATGCCGACCAGGATTGTACTGGCCGGCCAGTGCGCGCGCATCATGACCGGCGCGCCGGTGCCTGAAGGCGCGGATGCGGTGATACGGGTCGAGGATACCGTGGCAGTGTCAAACAACAGCGTGCAGATCAATCGCACAGTGAAACCGGGCAATGACATTCGGAGCTTGGGCGAGAACATGCGCAATGGTGAGATCGTGCTGACTTTGGGCACGGAGATCACGCCCGGCGTGATCGGCATCCTGGCCACGGTCAAGCGCGCGCAACTGCAGGTGTACCGTCGTCCGCGTGTGGCGATCCTGTCCACCGGCAACGAGCTGGAAGACATGGACGAGCCCGTGGATCCGAACAAGATACCCAACTCCAACAGTTACGCGCTGATGGCGCAGGTGCAAGCATTGGGCATAGAGCCGGCATTGCTCGGCATCGCGCGCGATGATCCTGCCGAGCTGGCGGAGTATTTGCAGCGCGGCCTGAAATTCGACGTGCTGCTGGTCTCGGGCGGAAGTTCGGTCGGCGTGCATGATTACGTGCGTCCGACCATGGAAGCACTGGGCGTGCGGATGCTATTCTGGCGCGTTGCGATGAAGCCGGGGCATCCACTCGCTTTCGGAATCAAGACATCACCGGCATCGACAAATGCAGTTGAGGCGCATGCAGTGCAAGATGCATTTGTATTCGGGCTGCCGGGAAATCCGGTTTCCAGCATGGTCTGCTTCGAACAGTTTGTCGCACCGGCATTGCGCAGCATGATGGGACATCCGCGCTTGTATCGCCGCACCCTGGCAGCAAGGCTGACGCATAGCGTGAAACATCAGCCCGGCCGCACCGAGTTCATCCGGGTGACTCTGGCGAAACAGGAAGGCGGCTACGCGGCAACGTCCACCGGCACACAGAGCAGCGGGGTGTCGCTGTCCATGGCCAAGGCGGATGGCCTGCTGGTGGTGTCTTCCGCCAGCAACGGACTGGCAGCGGGCGAGCAGGTGATCGTGCAGTTGCTGGATGGGACGGTGTTTCAGGATGACGTGGGTTTTAAGGAGTGATTCTGTAGGGCGGGCTCTGCCCGCCGGATCAAGCCTGTCCTGAGCTTGTCGAAGGGTTGTCGGGCGCAGCCCGACCTACTACCCTTGAAATAAAAAAATTAACAAGGAGTAATCATGAGCATTGCACGCATCGGCATCTTGACGATTTCCGACCGCGCCAGCAGCGGCGAGTACGAAGATAAGGGCGGCCCCGCGATCCGCGCCTGGTTCACGCGCGTTCTGACTTCTCAGTGGCAGGCAGTGGCGAAAGTGATACCCGATGAACAGCCGCAGATCGAAGCGGCATTGCGCGAGTTGAGCGATGTCGAAGGATGTTGCCTGATCGTCACCACCGGTGGTACCGGCCCGGCATTGCGCGATGTCACGCCGGAAGCCACCGAGGCGGTATGCAGCAAGATGATGCCGGGCTTCGGCGAACTGATGCGCAGCGCATCGCTCAAATTCGTGCCCACCGCGATCCTGTCGCGCCAGACCGCCGGGATACGAGGCAAATGTTTGATCGTCAATCTGCCCGGCAAACCTTCCGCGATCGACGACTGCCTGAACGCGGTGTTCCCGGCGATACCGTATTGCATCGACCTGATTGAGGGCGCGTATCTGGAATCTGATCCGGAACAATGCAAGACATTCCGACCGGCACACGCTAAACTAAAATGAATGTCCGCTGTATGCCAAAGCGGAAATTCAACTTGAAATGCAACTTGGTTCACGGCACGATGCGCCGATGAATATGTTTTTCAATAACTTCGCTAGGAAAGATGATGCGATATTTGTTATTAATCTTTATTCTGATGTCTGGTGTTTCTTTGGCTGATCAGCCAAAGAACGACGTTAATCGTGAGAAGTACGAACGCATTATCGAAAGGCAATTCCCCGGCTTTCGTATCATGCGCGAAGAAGACTACGATGATATGTATAAAGGCACTTTTCGGGATGGAAAAGATGGCTCACTTGTGTTCGGGCATTTTGACTTGGACAAGAATTTCGATTTTGCAGCTGATCTAATCGGGGCGAAGCGCAAATATCAAGCTGACGGCAAGACACCATTACCTGCCAATGCCACCATTTATGACGGCGCAATCGCGATTTGTCATGGCGATAAGCTGGGCAACTATGCCTGTGAAAAAATGTTTGATGTTCCTCACTGGGGTAGGGAAGAGAGTGAGCTAAGCGTTGTCCCTCGAGGCGCTTACGATTGCATGGAAGACGAAGGAAAATCCAGTCACATTACAGCCCAATTCGATTCCATAGGCATGTATTCAGAAAAAGGGGGTGGGTTTTACGTGCGTCAGCCTGATGGCACATATAAGGAGTGCACTACTTCTGATTAATGAAATCAAGATGCGCATAGCTAGCCGGTTTGCAGCGAGAGCGCTGTTTTTCATTTGCCTGTTTGTCGCGGGGAACGCGGCGCACGCGGAAGAAAAGCTCACCATCGCCGCTGCAGCCGATCTCAAGTTCGCACTGGATGAGATCGTCGTGCTGTTCAAGCACGCACATCCTGTGGCGCAAATAGAAACGATCTACGGCTCGTCCGGCAACTTCAGCACGCAGATAAGGCAGGGCGCACCCTATGATATTTATTTTTCCGCCGACATCGCCTATCCTCGCGCGCTCAAGGCGGAAGGCTTCGGCTCTTCCGAAGTGCAGGCATACGGGATAGGGCGCATGGTGCTGTGGAGTCCATCGCGCGATGCAGGCAAGATGACGCTTGCCGATCTGACAGATCCATCCATCCGGAAGATCGCCATCGCGAATCCCCGGCACGCGCCTTATGGCAAGCGCGCGGAGGAGGCGCTCAAGGCGGCTGGCGTGTGGGAAAAAGTAGAGCACAAACTCGTCTATGGCGAGAACATTGCGCAGACCGCACAGTATGTGCAGAGCGGCAACGCGCAAGTGGGCATCATTGCGCTGTCGCTGGCGCTCAGCCCGGAGCTGGTCAGGCAGGGAGGCTATGCGCTGATCCCCGACAAGCTGCACCAGCCATTGGAGCAGGGCTTCATCATCACCAGGCGTGCCGCTGACAATTCACTGGCGCGGGAATTTGCACGGTTCATGGCGAACAAAGAAACGAGGGTTATCATGACCCGTTACGGTTTCGCGTTGCCGGACGAGTCGAAATAATTGCTAGACTTGCGATGAACCCAGATTATTCATTAGGCCTGATACCTCGGCATTTGCCAAAATCCGTTCGCCCTGAGCTTGTCGAAGGGTTTATTTACAGTGTGTGTGGTTCGACAAGCTCACCACGAACGGCCTAATGAACAATCTGGAATGACGAACTTATAGAACTCACCATTATGGAATCCGCCTTCTCCACCGCCAACCTGTCCGCGATCTGGCTCACCATCAAGCTGGCCACGGTGGTGACCGTCATTCTGCTTTTGATCGGCACGCCGATCGCATGGTGGTTGTCGCGGACGCGCTCATGGTGGAAAGGCGCGGTTGGCGCGGTGGTGGCATTGCCCATTGTGTTGCCGCCGACGGTGATCGGTTTTTACTTGCTGGTGGCGATGGGGCCGCACGGTCCGCTTGGTCAGCTCACGCAATCGTTGGGCTTGGGCGTGTTGTCCTTTACCTTTGCCGGTTTGGTGATAGCCTCGGTGATTTACTCGCTGCCGTTCGTGGTGCAGCCGCTGCAAAACGCTTTCGAGTCCATCCCAGAGCGCGCACTGGAAACCGCCGCAACGCTGCGCGCTTCCGTGCTGGATACTTTTTTCAGCGTGGCGCTGCCGCTGGCCAAGCCCGGCTTGCTCACCGCGTCGGTGCTGGGCTTTGCGCACACCGTCGGCGAATTCGGCGTGGTGCTGATGATAGGCGGCAACATCCCGGGACAGACACGCGTGGTGTCAGTGCAGATCTACGATCACGTCGAGGCGATGGAATATTTTCAGGCGCACTGGCTGTCGGCGGCGATGGTGGTATTTTCATTTGTCGTGTTGCTGCTGCTCTACACTTTAAACCCGACCGGGCGGCGCAAATGATCCAAGCCCGTTTCGATCTGGCCTATCCAGGCTTTGCGCTGGATGTGGATATGCAGTTGCCCGCACACGGGGTCACTGCCTTGTTCGGCCCTTCCGGCTCCGGCAAGACCACGTTGTTGCGCTGCATCGCCGGGCTGGAGCGCGCATCGGGCGGACTGTTGCGGGTTAAAGACGAGGTGTGGCAAGAGGGCAAGCTGTTTCTGACCACACACCAACGTCCGCTGGGTTATGTGTTTCAGGAAGCCAGCCTGTTTCCGCATCTGTCGGTGCGGCGCAATCTGGAATATGGCTGGCAGCGCATTGCTGCAAGCGAACGCAAAGTACAGTTGGAGCAAGTGATTCTATTGTTGGGGTTGAGCCAGTTGATAGACCGCAACGATCCATCCAGCCTGTCAGGCGGCGAACGGCAGCGCGTCGCCATCGGCCGCGCATTGCTCACCAGCCCGAGCCTGCTGCTGATGGATGAGCCGCTATCCGCACTCGATACCGCCAGCAAGCAGGAAATTCTGTTTTATCTGGAGCGGCTGCACGGCGAACTGGACATCCCGGTGTTGTACGTCAGCCATGCGTTGGATGAAGTGGCGAGGCTGGCCGATTACCTAGTGCTGCTGGAACGGGGGCGTGTCATCGCCAGTGGCGCGCTCAACGACACGCTGTCGCGGCTGGACTTGCCCACCGCGCATCTGGATGACGCGGGCGCGGTGATCGAGGCGAAGGTGGCTGTCCACGACGAGGCCTATCACCTCACCCGCCTGGATTTCTCCGGTGGCAATTTGTGGGTGAGCAAGGTCGAGCGTGCTGTTGGTAGCGTGGTGCGCGCCCGTTTATTGGCACGCGATGTGAGCGTCGCCATCGCGGCACCGCACGGCTCCAGCATCACCAATATTCTTGCGGCACGCATTGTCGAGATTCAGGACGAGGGGGCGGATCGGGTAAGCTTGCGCCTGGCTGTAGGTGGCGGGCAGATAATTTTGTCGCGCATCACGCGCCGTTCGCGTGACCAGCTAGGACTGGCGGCAGGCATGGAGGTGTTTGCGCAGGTGAAGAGCGTGGCGTTAATTGCGTAATATAATGGCCGCTCTGCGTCCGCCGGTTTAATTTTGTCATAGGGAGTCAATTTAGAATGAGCCGTTTATTTTTGCTGGTCGCCATCGCGGTGGTGGTTTATCTGCTGATCAAGTCTTACCGCAAGAATGTGCCCCAGCAAGATAAAACAGTTGCTGAGGATATGGTGCGTTGCGTGCATTGCGGTGTGCATTTGCCCAAAGGCGAGAGCATTTTGGCTGGCGGGCATTTCTTTTGCTGTGCGGAACATCGTGATGCCTATCGCAAGTGAACAAGGCATCGCAAATGAGTGTAGCCTGAACTCGCTTTGAGTGTGATGACTGCCAAGCCCGCTGCAAATTTCCCCCCCGTCGATTTCTGGCGTTCCCTGCGCTATTTCAATCTGTACCGGCTGACGCTGGCCAGCCTCTTCGTATTTCTCGCGGTCGTATTCGGTTCTTCGCTTTCGCTGGCCGCTCACCACTTGCCTCTGTTCTTTGGCACAAGCGTGTTGTATCTGGCGGTGGCAGTGTTGTCATTCATCCCATTGCGTTTACGCTGGCCGCGTTTCACTTGGCAACTGGCTGTGCAAATAGGCGTGGATATTGTCGCACTGACCGTGCTTTCTTATGCCAGCGGCGGGATAAAGAGCAATGTCGGCATGTTGCTGCTGATTTCGCTGGCCGCGGCCGGATTGATCAGTCGCGGCAAGATCACCTTGTTCTTTGCCTCGTTGGCCAGTATCGCCGCGTTGCTGGAGCATGCATACGAGGTGCTGTATGACGATGCCGATGTGGCGCAGTATGTCCAGGTCGGCTTGTTGTGCATGGCCTATTTTGCGGTGGCCTGGTTGGCGCACACGCTGGCGAAATATGCCGTGGACAGTCAATTGCTGGCGCAGCGGCGCGGCCGCGACTTGGTCAGCTTGTCCGAGGCGAGTCGTCTGGTGATGCGCGATATGCAGGATGGTGTGCTGGTGGTGGGTGGTGCAGGCATGATCATGCAAATGAATGCCCGCGCCGAACGAATGCTGCGCAAAACTATCGGGCCGGAAAGTTCATTGTCAGAAGCCTTTCCAATCCTGTTCGGGCAGTATGCGATGTGGAAGAAAACCAGAAGCGCGAGCCGGGATACCCTGCAGCTTGATGTGGGTCTGCAAGCCAGGTTGCGCTTTGTTCCAATCGAGAAAGATGCAGAGAATGGCGTGGTGATTTTTCTGGAAGACATGCAGCGTGTGAGGGCTGAGGCGCAACAAATCAAACTGGCTGCCTTGGGACGTTTGACCGTGAATATCGCGCACGAAGTGCGCAATCCGTTGTCGGCGATCAGCTATGCGACCGAATTGTTGCAAGAAGAGCAGGGTGATCCCAAGCAACATCGCTTGTTGCAAATCGTACTGGATAATACGCAACGCATAAACCAGATCGTGCAGGACGTGATGCAGTTGAATCGGCGCGATCGTGCCCATTCTGAAGTTTTCAAGACGGGTGTGATGTTGCGCGCCTTTGTCGAGGAGTTCGATTTGGCGGAGCGGATTGAGCCGGGTGTGATGGTGCTGGCGGGGATACCCGGTGTCGTGGTTTCCTTCGATCGCGGTCACTTGCGGCAAGTGCTTTGGAATTTATGCCGCAACGCGCTACGCTATGGGCGCAAGTTGCCCGGCAGCGTGATGTTGACGATGAATGTTGACGATGGGCGGGTGGTTCTGGATGTGCAAGATGACGGTCCAGGCATCTCCGTCGAACATCAGGGAAAATTATTCGAGCCTTTTTTTACTACCGCGGCCGAGGGCACAGGTTTAGGTCTGTATATCGCCAAGGAGTTGTGCGAGGCGAATGGTGCGAGGCTGGAATATCAATCAGTCGATGGGCGGGAAGGTGCCTGCTTCCGTATAACGTTTGGAGAGCCACATTAACAATTTATTGATAATCGAAGCGAGCGCAGATGTTTTTCAACATGCTGTTCAGAGACGGCGGGAGCATGAGCATGGCAGATAGCTATCGGGCGAAAAGTCCCAGTGTTTTGCTGGTGGATGATGAGCCGGACATTCTGGAGTTGCTGGAACTGGCACTGCGCAAGATGGGGCTGGAGGTGGACAAGGCCGGCAATGTGCGCGAGGCGTTGGCGAAGTTGGCGGCACACCGCTATGACCTTTGTTTGACCGACATGCGTTTGCCCGATGGCGATGGTTTACAGGTGGTGCAGCATATTGCACAACGCAATCTGGATGTGCCGGTGGCAGTGATCACCGCGCACGGCAATATGGAAAACGCTGTTGCCGCACTCAAGACGGGCGCGTTCGATTACCTGAGCAAACCGGTTTCGCTGAACCAGTTGCGTGCCCTGGTGAAATCCGCGCTGAATCTGCCCCAGACTGCCTTGGCTCCCGGGAAGGCTTTGCTTGGCAAGGCTCCGGCCATGCAGAAGGTGCGTGATCTGATCGAGCGCGTGGCGCGCAGCCAGGCACCGGTGCATATCAGCGGCGAATCGGGCAGCGGCAAGGAATTGGCGGCACGGCTCATCGTGCAGAGCAGCGCGCGCCGCGATCAGGCGATGGTTGCGGTGAATTGCGGGGCGATACCGGAGAACCTGATGGAAAGCGAATTCTTCGGCTACAAGAAAGGCGCGTTCACCGGGGCGGACAAAGACCGCGACGGTTTTTTTCAGGCGGCACACGGCGGGACATTGTTTTTGGACGAAGTCGCGGACCTGCCGTTGACGATGCAGGTGAAGTTGTTGCGCGCAATCCAGGAAAAGCGTGTGCGCAAGGTGGGGGCGACCAGCGAAGAGGCCGTGGACGTGCGTATCATCAGCGCGACGCACAACGATCTGGCCGAGCGGGTCAATCAGGGGAAATTCCGCCAGGATCTGTATTACCGGCTGAATGTCATCCAGATACAGATGCCGGCACTGCGCGAGTTGCGCGAGGATATCTCGGTCATTGCGCAGCAGACGCTGGAACGGTTGCGAGGTGATGCACAGGTGCATTTTTCCGGGGATGCGCTGCCCGTGCTGCAGAGTTACGATTTTCCGGGCAATGTGCGCGAACTGGAGAACGTCATCGAGCGCGCCCTGGCGCTGTGCTCGGACGGTGTGATCACGGTGCAGGATCTGCAGCTCTCTCCCGCCGAAAGGTCGCATCCGGAACAATCTGCGCCAGGCGATAAATATCCCCTGCCGGATTATCTGGATCGCATCGAGAAACAAGCATTGCTGGAGGCATTGCAGCAGACCGGTTTCAATCGCACGGCCGCCGCCAAGTTGCTGGGGTTGACGTTCCGAACCATGCGCTACCGTATGGAGCGGCTCGGCATCAAGGCTCCCCATGGAGACGAAAAACTTATGTCCGGGCACCCGACAGATGATGCGGAATGACAATCCGCTGAAAGTCGATGCGCAAGGGCTGTTGGCCGGTTGTGAATATGTCCCTTCGCCGAACTGTGATGACCGCTCCCCCGGAGCGATCGAATTGCTGGTGATACACAACATCAGCCTGCCTCCGGACGAGTTCGGCGGCGATGGCGTGCAGAGCTTGTTCACCAACACTCTGGATATTTCGGCTCACCCCTATTATCTGACCATTGCCGGGTTGAAGGTGTCGGCGCATTTCTTCGTGCGCCGCGACGGGCAGATCGTTCAGTTTGTTCCCTGTTCGAAGCGGGCGTGGCATGCCGGGGAATCCTGCTGGCAGGGGGTATCCCGCTGCAACGATTTTTCCATCGGCATCGAGCTGGAGGGCAGCGATGCCGTGCCGTTCACCGATGCGCAGTATGCCACGCTGACCCGTTTGACCACAGCGTTGCGCGCAGCCTTTCCGATACGCGGCATTGCAGGCCATAGCGACATCGCCCCGCAGCGCAAGACCGATCCCGGCCCCTGTTTCGACTGGCTGCGCTATCTTGCCGGGCTGTGCGAAACATAAGGATTTGCCCATGAGTTTGGGCTCATGAGTTGGTCGAAATACACTGGGTCATTTTTCGCTTGCAATATTTTTGTTAACTACTACAATTAGCCCCGCTGCTAGAAAAAAATACTAGATATAGTGGTACTGGATTTTTAGTTAGTACTGCTACTGGAAAAAAATACTAGATATAGTGGTTTTGGTTTTTGGAGTTAACAAAGTTTTCAAGGGAGTAAGTTTATGTTGCATGCCGCTACCGATAGTGTTCCAACCTCTCCGATGCTAGGCAATAACGTTCCCGACTCTGTTTCATCTACTCCTGCTTCTTCCAATCTGTTCGATCAATACAAAGTAATCCGCCGCAATGGTTCGGTGGTTGTTTTTGAACCGGCCAAGATTTCGATCGCGTTGACCAAGGCGTTCATCGCGGTGAATGGTGGTCAGGGTGCTGCATCGGCGCGGGTCCGTGAAATGGTCGAACAATTGACCAATGGTGTCGTTTCGGCGTTGATGCGCCGCCAGCCACACGGCGGGACGATGCATATCGAGGATATCCAGGATCAGGTCGAGTTGGGATTGATGCGTTCCGGAGAGCACGATGTTGCGCGCACCTATGTGCTGTACCGCGAAGAGCGGGCGCGTTCCCGCGCCAAGTCCAAGACCAGGGAGCCGGCTCACGTCATCAATGTCACCGGCGAGGATGGGGTGTTGCGCCCGCTCGATCTGGATCGGTTTTCCGCCCTGGTGCAGGATGCCTGTGCGGGTCTGGGTGACGAGGTTTCCGCAGACGCGGTCATCAAGCTGACCCTCAAGGATCTGTACGATGGTGTGGCATTGCACGAAGTGCGCAAGTGCCTGGTTCTCTCCGCGCGTTCATTGATCGAAAAAGAGCCTGCCTATAATTTTGTCACTGCACGTCTGCTGCTGAATACCATTTGCAGCGAGACCTTGGGCGAAGAGATCGCGCCGGGAGATATGGCGACACGTTATGCGACCTATTTTCCGAATTTCATCAAGCAGGGTATCGCGGCGGAATTGCTGGATCCGCGCATGGGGCAGTTCGATCTGAAGCGTCTGGCCAAAGAGTTGGATGCGCAACGAGATTTTCAGTTCGGTTATCTCGGCCTGCAAACTTTGTATGACCGCTACTTCCTGCATATCGAAGGCCATCGCATCGAATTGCCGCAAGCCTTCTTCATGCGCGTCGCGATGGGTCTGGCCCTGAATGAGATCGATCGCGAAGCGCGCGCGGTGGAATTTTATCGCCTGTTGTCCAGCTTCGATTTCATGAGCTCGACGCCGACCTTGTTTAATTCCGGCACGCTTCGTTCGCAGTTGTCCTCCTGCTATCTGACTATGGTGCCGGATGATTTGGACGGTATCTTTGAGGCCATCAAGGAAAACGCGTTGCTCGCCAAATATGCAGGTGGTTTGGGTAATGACTGGACACCGGTGCGCGCTTTGGGCGCGCACATCAAGGGAACAAACGGTCAATCGCAAGGCGTGGTGCCGTTCCTGAAGGTGGTGAACGATACCGCAGTGGCAGTGAACCAGGGCGGCAAGCGCAAGGGCGCAGTGTGCGCGTATCTGGAAACATGGCATCTGGACATCGAGGAGTTTCTGGATCTGCGCAAGAACACCGGCGACGACCGCCGCCGCACCCACGACATGAATACCGCCAACTGGATCCCTGACCTGTTCATGAAGCGTGTCATGGAGGGTGGTGACTGGACATTGTTCTCTCCATCCAACGTACCGGATCTGCACGACAAGTACGGTGCAGAATTCGAACGCGCCTATATTGCTTATGAAGCGAAAACTGCCAGCGGTGAACTCAAGCTGTTCAAGAAGGTTACGGCAGCCAGCCTGTGGCGCAAGATGCTGACCATGCTGTTCGAGACAGGCCATCCGTGGATTACCTTTAAGGATCCCTGCAATATCCGTTCGCCTCAGCAGCACGTCGGCGTGGTGCACAGTTCCAACCTGTGTACTGAAATCACGCTGAACACCAGCGACAGCGAGATAGCAGTGTGCAATCTGGGTTCGATTAATCTGGTTGCGCACCTTTATTCCAAGGGACACGAGAAGGCAGGGCAGATCGACCATGACAAGTTGCGCCGTACCGTCAACACCGCGATGCGCATGCTGGATAACGTGATCGACATCAACTACTATGCGGTGGACAAGGCGCGCAATTCCAACCTCAAGCACCGTCCGGTCGGTCTGGGCATCATGGGCTTTCAGGATTGTTTGCACGAGTTGCGCATTCCTTATGCAACCGATGCGGCAGTCGAGTTTGCCGACCGTTCGATGGAGGCGGTTTGCTACTACGCCTATTGGGCATCCACTGAATTGGCCGCAGAGCGCGGCCGATATGCCAGCTATCGCGGCAGCCTGTGGGATCGCGGCATCCTTCCGCAGGACTCTCTCGACATGCTGCGCCAACAGCGTGGCGGCTATGTCGAGGTGGATATGTCGACCAGCATGGATTGGGATGCGTTGCGTGTCCGCATCAAGCAACATGGCATGCGCAATTCAAATTGCGTCGCAATCGCGCCTACCGCAACCATATCCAACATCATTGGCGTGTCGGCTTGCATCGAGCCGACCTACCAGAACATTTTCGTGAAGTCGAATCTGTCCGGTGAATTCACCGTCATCAATGAACATCTCGTGGCTGATCTGAAGCAGCTGGGTTTGTGGGATGAAGTGATGATCGCCGATCTGAAATATTTCGATGGCACGCTGGCGAAGATCGACCGCATCCCCGCAGAACTGCGCAGCTTGTACGCCACTGCGTTTGAGGTGGAGCCAGGCTGGCTGATCGAGGCTGCATCGCGCCGCCAGAAGTGGATAGACCAGGCGCAGTCGTTGAACATCTATATGGCCGGCGTGTCGGGACGCAAGCTGGATGAGACCTACAAGCTGGCATGGTTGCGCGGCTTGAAGACGACTTACTACTTGCGCACCATGGGTGCAACTTCGGCGGAAAAATCCACCGGTCGGGCCGGTGCGCTGAACGCGGTTCCAACCGCCGGCGGTGCGGTGGAAGAAACCCAGTTCTGCTCGATTGACAACCCAGAGTGTGAAGCTTGCCAGTAGGCAAGTTCACGCTCTTGGTTGCGGCGGAGACTAACCTTCAGGTTATGTCGGAGCCACAATCCTGAATGCGAGGCTTGCCAATAACGGAATACAGAAAGCTGTTAGAGAGAAGGAGAAAAACAAGATGCTGAATTTTGACGAAGACATCAAGACGGCCGGGATGCCGTTGGACATGATGCGCATTTCCTTGCTAGATGAAGCCTTGATCATGCAAAAGCTGGACGTGCAAATGGAAAAGGAAGAACAGGCTGAGCCTGCAGTTCAAGCCGGGAAAGCCGGACGCATCCGTGTAGAAGACAAACGCATCATCAATTGCAATGCGGACGTCAACCAGTTGGTGCCGTTCAAGTACAAGTGGGCGTGGGAAAAATACCTGGCTGCCTGCGCCAACCACTGGATGCCGCAAGAGGTGAACATGACCGCAGACATCGCGCTGTGGAAAAGCGACAAGCTGAGCGAGGACGAACGCCTGCTGGTCAAGCGCAACCTGGGTTTTTTCACCACAGCGGACAGCCTGGCGGCTAACAACATCGTGCTTGGCACCTATCGCCACATCAGCAATCCAGAGTGCCGCCAATACCTGCTGCGCCAGGCGTTTGAGGAGGCGATCCACACACACGCCTATCAATACATCGTGGAAAGTCTGGGGCTGGATGAAGGCGAGATCTTCAATATGTACCACGAAGTACCCAGCATCCGCGCCAAGGACGAGTTTCTGTTGCCGTTCATCGATACGCTGACCAATCCTGCATTCAAGACCGGCACACCGGAGGCGGATCGTCAGTTGCTGCGCAGTCTGATCGTGTTTGCCTGCATCATGGAAGGTTTGTTCTTCTATGTCGGCTTTGTTCAGATCCTCGCCTTGGGCCGCCAGAACAAAATGACCGGCGCGGCCGAGCAATACCAATACATCCTGCGCGATGAATCCATGCACCTGAATTTCGGCGTGGACGTGATCAACCAGATCAAGATGGAAAACCCGCACCTGTGGACGACCGAATTCCGCGAAGAAGTACGCGGTTTGATTCAAAAAGGAGTGGAGCTGGAATACGCCTATGCGGAAGATACTTTGCCGCGCGGCGTGCTTGGCCTGAACGCCAGCATGTTCAAGGAGTATCTGCGGTTCATCGCCAATCGCCGCTGCCAGCAGATCGGCGTGGATGTGTTGTATCAGGGTGCGACCAATCCGTTCCCTTGGATGGCGGAAATGATCGACCTCAAGAAGGAGAAGAACTTTTTTGAAACCCGTGTCACCGAATATCAAACCGGTGGCGCGTTGTCCTGGGATTAGTTGGGACTTAAGGTATTGGCTTTAGCCTGTGCACGATGTTGAGCACGGGCTGGAGGTGCAGGTGTAGTAATCGCAGGTGTTGTATTTTTTTAACTTTCATTACTGAAGGAGAAACAACATGGTAGCAAAGAAGAAAGCAAAACCGGCAGCAAAAAAGGCAGCAGCCAAGAAGCCGGCTGCTAAAAAAGTAGCGGCGAAGAAGCCAGCTGCAAAAAAAGCAGTAGCTAAGAAGCCGGCAGCAAAGAAAGCCGCTGCTAAAAAGCCAGCTGCAAAAAAAGCAGTAGCTAAGAAGCCGGCAGCAAAGAAAGCCGCTGCTAAAAAGCCAGCTGCAAAAAAAGCAGCAGCTAAGAAGCCGGCAGCAAAGAAAGCCGCTGCTAAGAAGCCAGCTGCAAAGAAGGTAGCAGCTAAGAAGCCGGCAGCAAAGAAAGCCGCTGCTAAGAAGCCAGCTGCAAAGAAGGTAGCAGCTAAGAAGGTAGCAGCTAAGAAACCGGCAGTCGCCGCGAAGCCAGCAGCTAAACCGGCAGCTCCTGCGGTTGCTAGGCCAGCAGCTAAACCGGCAGCTCCTGCGGTTGCTAGGCCAGCAGCACCGGCTCCTTCTTCTGCTCCAGCACCAGTACGTCCGGCTGCAACATGGCCTTTTCCTACACCGGGAATCGGCAAGCCGAACTAATCGGGAGTGTTGCTGTGGTGGCGGTCCCTTGATGTCTTGACAGTCTCAGTTGTTACGGTAGCAAGGGGCCAACCACAGTTGTATTAGGCTTTTTGGGCGCACTAAATGGTGCGTGCGCCTTTTTATTTTGCCAACATTAAAGTTGGTGCGTTCTTTTATTCTCATTGCAAACAGAGACGGTTTGCGATGGGCTTTGTGCCCTCTAAATTTCGTGTACTGGGCACTTTCTTAACTTATTGATTCCGCAGCGTCCATTTCTGCAGGTGGCACGTGCGGAATATCCGCCGATCACGCAGCGACAGGCGCAACCACTCGTTAATATTGCAACGCAATGCTGCACTGCGTGATCGGCGCGTCGCTGTTCTTGTCCGGCACGACGCCGCTTCTACACCGGTATGTGCATCATTCCAATTGCGAGGATAGTGCCATGACAGGCTTTCATGATGTTTTTGTAGCGGTGATATTATTTCCAAATCAGCGATGAGCTTCTATTCTGCCGAACTGCCTTACCGAAGCGATGCAGCGCATTACTACGCGGCGTTGGCTGATCTGCCTTGGGCAGTGTGGCTGGACAGTAGCGGAATGGCACGCTATGACATTCTGACCGCCGCGCCGCATCACACACTGGTACTGAGCGAGGAAATAACGCAAAGCGATCCGTTTGCAATGATACGCGGTGAGTTGGGTGAGCAAATCGCACCTATAGAGAACGTGCCGTTCGCCGGTGGTGCGTTGGGTTACTGGAGTTATGACCTGGCACGGCGCATGTACACTTTGCCGGGTGTTGCAGATGACCCCAAGCTTCTACCTGATATGGTTCCAGATATGGCGATAGGCATCTACGATTGGGCATTGGTGCTGGATCATCAGCAACAGACCGCGCGTTTGGTGTCGTACCGGCGATTTGCCGAAACCTCGGAATTGCTGCCGCAAATATTGCACCGCCTGCAAAACTATTTACAGCTTCCTCCGGACACTTTCCGGGTGCAGGGAAAGATCACATCCAATTTCACGCCTGCAAACTACGCCAGCGCTTTTGCTGCGGTGCAGGATTATTTGCAGGCGGGCGACTGCTACCAGATCAATCTTGCGCAGCGCTTCAGTGCAGCCGCCACGCGTGATGCTTTCGGTGCCTACCTGACGTTGCGCAGCTTGAGTCCCGCACCGTATTCCGCCTTTCTCAACATGCCGCATGTCCAGATTCTATGCGCCTCGCCGGAACGCTTCCTGCGCGTGCAGAACGGCAGCGTGGAAACCAAACCAATCAAAGGCACCCGACCCCGTGGCGGCGATGTGCAACAAGATCTCCGGCTTGCCGAAGAGTTGCGCAACCACCCCAAGGACCGCGCGGAAAACCTGATGATCGTGGACTTGCTGCGCAACGACCTCGGCAAAAGCTGCATGCCGGGCTCGGTGCGCGTGCCGAAGTTGTTTGAAGTGGAAAGTTACGCCAACGTGCATCATCTGGTGAGCACGGTGGAAGGCAAGCTGGCCGAAGGGCGCGATGCGCTTCACGTGTTGCGCGACTGCTTCCCCGGAGGCTCTGTCACCGGAGCGCCCAAACTGCGCGCGATGCAAATCATCGAACAGCTCGAGCCGCATCGTCGCGGTATTTACTGCGGTACGATAGGCTATGTCGGCTTCGACGGCAACATGGACAGCAACATCGTCATCCGCACGCTGGTTCACTCCGGTAAGGAAGTCAGGTGCTGGGCGGGCGGCGGCATCGTGGCGGATTCGGACCTGAAAGCGGAGTATCAGGAAACACTGGACAAGGCGTCCGCCATGCTTAAACTATTGCGACACTACGGAGGCGAATATGATGATTCTACGCAAGGCAGGTGAACGCGGCTATGCCAAGCACGGCTGGCTGGAAAGCTGGCACAGTTTCTCGTTTGCCGATTACCGCGATCCTGCGCATGTCCATTTCGGGCCGCTGCGCGTGATCAATGAGGACATCGTCCAGCCCGGCACGGGCTTCGGCACACACGGGCACCGCGACATGGAGATCCTGACTTATGTGTTGAGCGGGGCACTGCGCCACCGCGACAGCATGGGTCATGGCGAGGACATCCATTATGGTGAAGTGCAAATGATGTGCGCGGGCACTGGTGTGCAGCACAGCGAGGTGAATCCTTCGCCAAAGGAGGCGGTGCATCTGTTGCAAATCTGGATCATTCCGGACCGGCAAGACTTGACGCCGGGCTACCAGCAAAAGAATTTTCCGCTGGAAGACAAACGGGCGCGCTGGTGTCTGCTGGCTTCGCCCGATGCTGTGCAAGGCTCGCTGCTGATCCATCAGGACGCGCGCGTGTTTGCCGCACGATTAGATGGCGCGGAGAAGTTGGAGCATCCGCTGGCTGCCGGGCGTAAAGCCTATCTGCACGTTGCACGCGGCAGCCTCCAAGCCAATGGATATGCGCTTGCTGCGGGGGATGCGTTGATGTATACGGATGAGACGGAGGTTGAGTTAAGTGCGGCTAAGGAAGCGGAAGTGTTGTTGTTTGATATGGGGTAAATCAACTTCGCCGGGAGTAGCCCGACATTTAACGCCGTTCGCCCTGATAACCAGCGACTTGGCTATCGTCGTTTGATAGCCTAGTCGAATGGCTAGTAGTTCCATCAGCCTGTCGAAGGGTCGCCGCAAAGCGGCGGGCACTCTGTGGTATGCACAACGAAAAATAAAAACCGCCGGGGGTAGCCCGGCAGCTAGTTACTTTTTCTTGCTTCGCCAAAGAAAAAGTAACCAAAAAGAAGGCGACCCCGGTTTGCCGCCGCTGCGCGGTGCCCTGCGTTGCTCGACTGGTCAGGCGGCTGCGGAACTCGCGCTACGCGCTCAGACAGTCCTCGCCGAAATCCCCTGACCAGCCTCCGCTACTCGGCGGCGCACAGGGGATGAAAAAGCCAAATCAAAATCAAAATCCACCGCATGGGCACTTCGTGCCCACCCAAGCAGAATGTAAAGCGTCAAGTGTAGCTTTCAGTTAGGCTATGACGAGGCTTGATGGGCTGCTGTGTGCCATAACGGTCATTCGAGACTCAAGAGTTCTTATGGTTAGCTTTTAGGATGCAAATGAAAACTGCGGGGAAGCTGCTATGGCATTAATACCACCATTTTTTCTTAACTGTGTAGTGTCAGTGGGAGTCCCCCCGATACCTCCTCAAATTTCTGCCACTTGGGTAGGTACGGGCTTTATTGTGGGCCGCCCAGATGGTCAGCAGGCTAAGAAATACCACACCTTTATAGTAACGAACAAGCATGTACTGGCGGGCAAGGAAATCATCCTGCTTCGTTTCAATTCATTAGATGGAACGCAAGTGTTCGATTACCCAGTGCCTCTGGCAACTAATGGTGAATTAATTTGGGTTGGGCATGACTCAGACGAAGTAGATGTGGCTGTCTTTAATATCAATCCAGAAGTCCTCGAAAAAGATGGGGCTGAATTCTCTTTCTTTTCCTTAGATGAGCATGTAATGACTTTGGAAGACATGAAGAATAAAGGGGTCTCTGAAGGTGATGGTTTGTTCGTACTAGGTTTTCCCATGGGTATCGTTGCACCACAGAGAAAAAATGTAATTGCACGTGCGGGTGTAATCGCGAGGATAAGAGATATGCTCGAGGGTCACCAATCGTCCTATCTTATTGATGCGAATATATTCCCGGGGAATAGCGGTGGCCCTGTGATAATTCGACCAGAGCTTGTTTCAATCACTGGAACCCAATCAATTGATAAAGCGGCTCTTGTTGGGGTGGTGAAAAGCTATGTTCCATACAGAGACGTTGCAGTCAGTCAACAAACGGGCAATGCGCGCGTCATTTTCGAAGAGAATTCTGGCCTCGCCGAGGTAGAAAATATCAGCAACGTAATATCTACTGTTGAAAAATGCTATCAAATAAAAGTGGCAGGAACGCTCTGACATTAGTTTGAGCGTGCGGGATGTGTAGTTAGCGGCTATTTGTGAACGTCTGCAGAGGGTGGGCACGAAATGCCCACCTTTTTTTGTTTTGCTTTTCGCTTTTTCATCCCCTGTGCGCCGCCGAGCAACGCAGGGAACCCCGCAGGGGCGGCAAACCGGGGTCGCCTTTTCTTTGGCTACTTTATTTTGGCGAAGCAAAAGAAAGTTGCTTGCTGCCGGGCAACCCCCGACGGTGTTGACTTTGGTGTTGGTCATTCACCCTTCGACAAGCTCAGGGCGAACGGTGTCAAGAGTCGGGCTACGCCGACATGGTGGGCATAGCCCACCCTAAAAAAACATCCGACAAAAAATCACGTCGCGTTCTTCACCCTGATGATCCTCACCACCTCCGGTATCTTGCGCAAATTGCGCATGATATTGGCGAGGTGCAAACGGTTGTTCACTTCCAATGTGAAATGCAGCGCGGTGTACTCGCCTTCATGGGTGAAGTTGATGTTCTCGATGTTGGCCTCCGCTTCGGAGATCGCGGCGGCGACTTTCGCCAGCACGCCGCGCCGATTGGCGACCAGCAGTTTGATATTGACATCGAAGGGACGGTTGATATTCTTGTCCCATGCCACATCCAGCCATTGTTCAGATCCGCTGCGTCCCCGGCGCAAGGTTGGGCAGTCGTGGGTGTGCACGATCAATCCTTGCCCGCTCTTGATCACGCCGATGATGGGGTCGCCCGGAATCGGACGGCAGCATGGGGCAAACTGCACGGCCATGCCTTCCGTGCCTTGTATCGTCACCACGGCATGGCTGGCAGGTTCACCAGGTGCGGCATCGCCGACGTGGGCCAGTTGCCGCGCCACGACCATGTTGAGACGGCGACCCAGACCGATGTCGGCAAGAATATCCTGGCGTGTTTTTACGCCGGTATCCTTGAGCAATTTGTTCCAGTGCGCTTCGTCCATGTCTTGAGGTTTTATGCCCAGCGCGTTCAGCGCCTGATTGAGCAGACGTTCGCCGAGTTGCGCGGATTCGCCGGATTGCATGGTTTTCAGGAAATGCCTTATGTGGCTGCGTGCCTTGCTGGTGGCCACATAACTAAGCCAGGCCGGATTGGGCTTGGCATTGGGAGCAGTGATCACTTCCACGCGATCACCGTTCCTGAGTTCGCTGCGCAACGGCACCAGTTCATGGTTCACCTTGACGGCGATGCAGCGATTGCCGATGTCGGTGTGCACGCTGTAAGCAAAGTCCACCCCGGTCGCGCCGCGTGGCAGCGCAAGTATCTTGCCCTTGGGCGTAAACACATACACTTCATCGGGGAACAGGTCCACCTTGAGATGTTCCAGAAATTCGGACGAATCGCTGCTCTGGCTCAAACTTTCCAGCAACTCCTGCAACCACTGGTGGGTCTTCTTGTGCAGATCATTGATCGAATCATGACCGCTCTTGTACAGCCAATGCGAAGCGACGCCGGCATCGGCGATCTTGTGCATCTCATGGGTGCGTATCTGGATTTCGATGGGCGTGCCAAACGGTCCGAACAGCGTGGTGTGCAGCGATTGATAGCCGTTCACTTTGGGGATGGCGATGTAATCCTTGAACTTGCCGGGAATCGGTTTGTATAAACCATGCAGCGCGCCCAGCGCCACATAGCAGGCGGCAAAATCATTCACCAGCACGCGAAAGCCGTAGATATCCAGCACCTCGGCAAAAGCCAGCGCTTTGCTCCGCATCTTCTTGTAGATGCTGTAGATGTCCTTTTCCCTGCCCGTGACATCCGCCACGATGTGATGCTCAGCGAGCCGTTGCCGTATCGCTTCAAGTATCTTGCCGACCACCTCGCGCCGGTTGCCGCGTGCCACTTGCAGGGCTTTTGCCAGCACCGCGTAGCGATTGGGATGCAAATGCTTGAAGCTTAAATCTTCAAGCTCGTGGTGAAGGTCATTCAGGCCAAGCCGGTTGGCGATCGGCGCGTAGATTTCCATGGTCTCGCGCGCGATGCGCTGGCGCTTGTCGAGCGTCATGGAATCAAGTGTGCGCATGTTGTGCAGACGATCGGCCAGCTTGATCAGAATGACGCGCACGTCGCGCGCCATCGCCAGCAGCATCTTGCGAAAGTTTTCCGCTTGGGCATCTTCGCGCGTCTCGAACTGGATTTTATCCAGTTTACTCAGCCCATCGACCAATTCCGCGACCGGCTTGCCGAATTTCTCGGCGACTTGTTCGGTGGTGGTGTCGGTGTCTTCCACCACATCATGCAGCAGCGCCGCGATGATCGCCTGCGCATCGATGTGCAGCGGGGTCAGGATGCGGGCGACTGCAATCGGATGGGAAATATACGGATCGCCGGATTGGCGCATCTGGCCTTGATGCGCGGTGCGGCTGAACTCGATCGCTACACGGACGTGTTCGACATCCTTGGGCTTAAGATAGGAGGAGAGTTCCTCTATTAGTAAATCTGCGTCGGCCATTTAAGGGTACCTCTAAAAATCCAGATTTGCGAGCATCCGCTACGCGGCTTGCCTGCTTAACCCGTTTCATCCCAACTGCTGCGTTGCGGAAAAAATTTCTTGCTAACATATCAATCATATGCGGCGCTGCAAAATTTTTTCCACGCCTTGCAGACGACTCCGCACGGGCTGCTTTTGCCCGTAGCGGATCGGCGTCCCCTTGTGGGGCATTTGGGCGAACTCTGAATTTTTTGAGGCACCCTTGAAATCACGTTGATTATGCCTGGCCGCGATTCAGGATTTCCTTGCCCACCTTGCCTTCGCTGATCTCGCGCAGTGCGACGACGGTCGGTTTATCTTTGCTATTCTCCACCAGATGCGCCGCTCCGT
>Ga0097691_1000635_pt1:10000-29370 | contig 29370 bp, 22 predicted proteins | sample NGESurdeep072012_8_FD_72858 | JGI IMG/M metagenome (GOLD analysis project Ga0097691, IMG submission 72858) | Arctic peat soil microbial communities from Barrow, Alaska - NGEE Surface sample 210-1 deep-072012 | ecosystem: Environmental > Terrestrial > Soil > Wetlands > Peat ... | reverse complement strand
GGCAATCATGTTCACCACCGCCGCAACGCTCCACGCGGCAGGCAAAACCGATATTGAGACCTCAAGCCAGGCCGCAGAGGCCTTGAAACCTATCGCTGGCGATTTTGCTTTCGCAATATTTGTATTGGGAATTGTGGGAACAGGACTGCTGGCGATCCCAGTGCTTGCCGGGTCCGCGGCTTACGCCCTGGGAGAATCACGTCGGTGGAAGATTGGTCTTGCGCGCAAACCAAAAGAGGCTAAGGCGTTTTATGCAACGATCATTATAGCGACTCTTGTTGGAACTGGAATAAGCTTTTCGTCAATTGCGCCGATCAAGGCGCTATTCTGGAGTGCAGTCATCAATGGTGTCGTAGCCGCTCCGGTGATGACAGTCATGATGCTGATGACCGCAAACAAAAGTATCATGGGCCGATTTGAGATACATGGATATTTGAAATATGTAGGCTGGATTGCAACCGCGGTGATGGCTGCCGCTTCTGCAGTAATGTTCATCTCGGCTTTTCTCGGCGAGGCGGCCTGATTTAGGTACCCGCTTTACGGGGCAGTCGGCCACGCTGGCGCGTTAGCGTCGGCGGTTTCGCCGAGGTACGAAGTTAAGCATGCGACGGTTTACCCCCGATAGCGGACATTGATCGGCAACCCTTCGATGTCCGCTAAGTGCCAATAGGTGACACTACATGCGTGATTTAAATTGAAAGAGGCCTCCAACTGAGGCGGCCTATCGTAGTGGACGACCAGCCGCATCAACAGTTCGCATCATGGAATGCTCGCACTTCATGCATTCAATAGTCTGCTTTCTCGCGACTTCCTACGTAAGTTCGCGAATGTCGCACTCAGCCGGAACAATAGGCCACTGATAGAGTTTCCTTCGTGGAGCTTAATAATTTTGGGAGTGCACCATGACTATTCGTATTGCATTGGTAATTGCTGCCGTAGCTGGTATTTGCACCGCAATGCCTGCCGTAGCAGAAGAGGTAGGGGTCGGTGTTGGCGTAACAGTCGGGTCCGGTCACGACGAGCGCGACCGCGATAAGACGGTTATCATTAAGAAGGATCGCGACCACGATAGAGATGACAAGGTTGTCATCAAGAAAGACCGCGATCATGACAGAGATGACAAGGTGGTCATAAAGAAGGACCGCGATCACGACTAACGATCAATTGTCGTCAACAATAACTGAATATGGGCGGCTTCCCTTTAGCGGGAGGCCGCCCAAATGCTATTGACCATTTTTGGCGGCGCATTTCGTTTTGGGTCAAAAGCAGACAAACCATCCCGGCCAAAATCTACCGTGGGCGACGTCACAGTCAGGTTTAAAATGAAAGTGGCCGCCAGCCGCGTCAGCCCCTCAACAGAAGGACTATAATAACGATCACCAATATCGTGCCGAGGCCCCCGCCATAATAATGGAAGGGAGGGCCCAAATAGAAACCACCGCCACCAAAAAGGAGAACCAGAACAATCAAGAGTAGGATTAGCCCCATTGTATCCCTCCTAGGAAAATCCCCGCGCAATGCGAGCGCACCAAGGCGATGCGAAGGCACAAGTTCCGTTCGCCTCGAAAGTTCCATCTCAAATTCAAATTAAGCCACTGCCGTTTTTAATTCAGGCCACTATTGGTCAAAACAGGCCATGGCCACCGGCTTATAGGAACAGATCGAAAATATAGGACATTTCCTGAACGCGGATGACGTTGCGACAGCCTCCTACTATCAAGCATTGATGTCCGCTAATGGGTCAGAAGCGGACAGGGTAAGAGGTCCGCGCGATGTCCGCTTTGCCTCTGAAAGCGGACATTGGGGGCGCAGATCCATTTAGCTGTTCGTTTATGCGTTCACGCCCTAGTGCCGCTGCACCAGCGCTTCGCGCACGGCGCCCTTGATCTGATCGATCGAGAACGGCTTTGCGATCACGTCGTGCAACAGCGCGTCCAGCCCGTGCGCGCGCTCGCGCTGATCGGCAAAGCCGGTCATCAGCATGATGGCGACGTCGGGATGATCGCGCCCGGCCGCGAGCGCCAGTGCGATGCCGTCCATGACCGGCATTTTCACGTCGGTCAGCAGGAGGTCGAATTCACTGTTTTTCCGGTTCAACGCATCGAGCGCCGCCACGCCGTCGGTGGCCACGGTCAACTCGTGGCCATCATCGTTGAGCGCGCGGACGACGAGGTCGCGCAGTGTATCGTCGTCTTCGGCGACTAGGATTTTCGCCATCGTTCTATTTCACTCCGGCGGCGACGTCCTGCGCGATGAGGAAGCGCACCATCACGTCGCTGGCGTCGGCCGGCGGCGCGGGAATCTGGCTGCGGAATTCCAGCCGCTCGCCGGGACCGAGGATGCTGCGCGGCGGCGGCATGGTCCAGGTATAGACTTCCTGTCCGGTTGAATTGCGCGCGGCGAAGCGCAGGCGCGGCACCTCGACCGGCTTGCCGGCTTCGCTCACAATGGCGCCTTCCACGATCAGGTTGTTGATGCCGTCCTGGGTTTCCTTCGAAATCCTGACGTTCTCGAATTTGAGATTGCGCAGGTTGACCGGCAGGCCGATGGCCGCAAACAGCGAAGCGGTCTGCGGCAGGTAACGCACCACGTCTTTGCGCGCGCCGAGCAGCGCGACGTTGAAAGCGACCAGCACGAGAATGATCGCGGTCCAGCGCGACGAGCGGAGCAACTGCTTGCGGCGGCCCTGCAGCCGCTGGCGGCGGGCGTCGAAGCTTTCGGCGTCTTCGGAATCGGGCTCGGCATTGGCCGCATCCGGCAGCGGCTCATGCTCGATCGGCGGCACCAGCGACGGCGCATCGGCGATCATGGCCGGCTCGGGCTCCGGCGCCAGAGCCTCAGCCGGCTCCGTTGCCGGCGTCTCGGCCGGCGCGGGTTCCGGTGGCGGCGGCTCGACCGGCGGCGCCTTGCTGTCGGTCGCGGTGATCGATTCGGAGTCTTCGGCGCCAACGTCGGCGGCGGCGGCTTGCGCGGACGGCGGCGGTGGCGCGGCCGCAGTGGGCGGTGGCGCCGCCTCCGTGCGGGCGAGCGGCGTCGATTGAGCCCCGGCGTCCGCGATCACGCTGTCCACGAAGGCGGTCACATCGGGCGTGCTCTTCGGTTCGCCAGCGACCCAGGTCACCTTGCAGCGGGCGCAACGCACGGTGCGCCCGGCCGGGCCGAATGAGGCCTGGTCGATCATGTAGGAGGTGGCGCAGCTCGGACAGACGATCAGCATGTCATCGGGGCCAATTTGGCTCCAGAACCTAGCAGCCGACCGTTAATGGATTGGAAACCATGCCCGCCCGGCGGATAAGGGGATAGGCCGGCTTTGGCGGCCCTGCGGCGCTGGCGGCGCCGTGATAATCCTGTAAAAGCGCAGTTCTCGGCCGCAAGTGAGCCGCGGACGGCTTTGGGGATGGCTCCGCGGCTTGCCGGCCAGGGTCATTCCACGGGTTTCACAGGGAATTTATCGGAGACGGGCGTGGTCCGATTCGAGAACGTAGGCTTGCGCTACGGCCTGGGGCCGGAGGTCCTGCGCGACCTCACGTTCCGCATCGAGCCGCATTCCTTCCAGTTCCTCACCGGCCCGTCCGGCGCCGGCAAGACCTCGCTGCTGCGCCTGCTGTTCCTTTCGCTCAAGCCGACGCGCGGCCTGATCACCCAGTTTGGCCACGACGTTGCCACCCTGTCGAAGGACGCGGTGGCGACCTTGCGCCGCCGCATCGGCATCGTGTTCCAGGATTTCCGCCTGCTCGATCACATGACCACCTATGAGAACGTCGCGCTGCCGCTGCGCGTGATGGGCCGGCGCGAGGATACTTACCGCGACGAGGTGGTCGAGCTGTTGAACTGGGTCGGGCTCGGCGAGCGGATGTGGGCGCTGCCGCCGGTGCTCTCGGGCGGCGAGAAACAGCGCGCCGCGATCGCGCGCGCGGTGATCGCGCGGCCGCAACTGCTGCTCGCCGACGAGCCGACCGGCAACGTCGATCCCAGCCTGGCGCAGCGGCTGCTGCGGCTGTTTATCGAGCTCAACAAATCCGGAACCTCGGTGGTGATCGCCACCCACGACATCGCGCTGATGGACCAGTACGATGCGCGCCGGCTGGTGCTGCACGAGGGCCGGCTGCACATTTACGATTGAGAGCGAGCATGACAGATTCGACCAGTAACGATATGACGGCGACACCGCGCATGCCGGGCGGTCCGCTGCCGCGGTTTGATACGCCGCTGGTACCGCGCAATTCGATCTCCGGGCGCGCGCTGATCGCGGTCGTTGCCATCATGACGTTCCTGGCGTCGCTCACCACCGGTGCGGTGATACTGGTCGCCAGCGCGGCGAGCGAATGGCAGTCGGACGTAGCGCGCGAAGTGACCATTCAGATCATCCCGGCGCCCAGCCGCGATCTCGATGCCGCCGCGGCCAAGGCGGCGGCGGCCGCGCGCGCCTTTCCCGGCATTGCCGACGTGCGGGTCTATTCGAAAGAGGAATCCGCCAAGCTACTCGAACCGTGGCTCGGCAACGGGCTCAAGCTCGACGAACTGCCGGTGCCGCGCCTGATCGTGGTCAAGATCGCGAGCGGCGCCGCGCCCGACATTCCGCAACTGCGACGGATGCTGGCCGAGCAGGTGCCGGGCGCCACGCTCGACGATCATCGCGGCTGGATCGATCGCATGCGCGCCATGGCAGGAACCGCGGTTGCCGCCGGCGTCGCGATTTTGCTCTTGGTGATCGCCGCCACCATGCTCTCGGTCACCTTCGCGACCCGTGGCGCGATGGCGACCAACAAGCCGGTGATCGAGGTTCTGCATTTCGTCGGCGCCAAGAACGGCTTCATCGCCGGCCGTTTCCAGCGGCATTTTCTGCGGCTCGGCCTGCAAGGCGGCGCCATTGGCGGTGGCAGCGCGATCGTAGTGTTTGCGCTCGCCGGCTTCATCAGCGGCTGGTTCGCAGGCTCCGCGGGGGCTGAGCAGACCGCGGCCTTGTTCGGATCGTTCTCGATCGGCATTGCCGGCTATATCGCCGTGCTCGGCCAGGTCGTGCTGATCGCGTTGGTGACGGCGGTGACCTCTCGGCATACCGTGAACCGGACCCTGGATACGATTGACTAGCATGCTGACAAGCCTCGCGCGTGTAATCGGCTTTTTCACCATGTCCGCGGGCGCCGCGGGCGCCGTGCTGCTGGGCGCCGGTTTCTGCTGGTTCGTGTTGACCATTCCGGCCGAGGAAGTGACGCTCGACCGCAAGGCCGACGGCATCGTGGCGCTGACCGGGGCGGCCGCGCGCATTCCGGATGCCATCGAACTGCTGGCGGCCGAGCGCGGCAAGCGGCTGCTGATCAGCGGCGTGCACCGCGACACCAGAGCGCGCGAGATCGCGCGGCTGACCCCGCTCTATTCCAAGTTCTTCACCTGCTGCATCGATCTCGACCGCTCCGCGCTCAACACCTTCGGCAACGCGCTCGAGACCAAGCGCTGGGCGCGCGAGCACAATTTCAACTCGCTGATCGTGGTGACCTCGAACTGGCACATGCCGCGCGCCATGGCCGAGCTCGCGCATCAGCTTCCCGATGTGACGCTGATTTCCTTTCCGGTGATCTCGCCGAAAGTAAAAGACGATCCTTGGTGGTCGAATCTCGACACCGCGCGCTTGCTGTTCGAGGAATATCTGAAGTATCTGTTCGCGCTCGTGCGCATGCGCCTCGATACCGATAGTGCGTGAAGGAGCGCCGCTCGTGCTGATTGTCGTTCGCTCCATCGTCTTCAACGTGCTGTTCTATCTGAACACGGCGCTGTGGCTGATCATCGCGCTGCCGACTTTCTTCATGCCCTATCGCGCCATCTTGGCGGTGGCGACAGCGTGGGGCCGCAGCAACCTCGTGCTGCTGCGCGTCGTCGCCGGCATCGATTGCGAGATCCGCGGCCGCGAGAAACTTCCCAAAGGTCCGATCATCGTCGCCCCCAAGCACCAGTCGGCCTGGGAAACCTTCGCGCTGCTGCCGCTGTTCGACAATCCGGTGTTCATCGTCAAACGCGAACTGCAATGGATCCCGATCTTCGGCTGGCTCATGATCAAGGGCCGCATGGTGCCGGTCAACCGCGGTGCCGGCTCGCAGGCGCTCGCCGCCATGATCGAACGCGCCCGCATCGAGCTTGCCCAGGGCCGCCAGCTCGTCATCTTTCCCGAGGGCACGCGGCGGCCGGCCGGCGCCGAGCCGCGCTACAAGTTCGGCATCGCCCATCTTTACGCCGCGGAAGGCGTTCCCTGCGTTCCGATCGCGCTCAATTCCGGCCTGTTCTGGCCGCGCCGCTCGATACGCCTTCGGCCGGGAACCGTGCTGGTGGAGATTCTCGATCCAATCCAGCCCGGCCTCGACAAGGACGCATTTTTCAAGCGTCTCCAGCACGACCTCGAAACGGCGACGGCGCGCTTGATCGCCGAAGCCAAAGTAACGACGGCGCGCTGAGCCGCGCCGCCAGCGCTTGCCGTTGTCCGCGCTGGCTTAGCCGGCGGCCGTCTCGTGGATGCCCTTGAGCTGCTCGGCCAGCCGGCGCAAAGCGTCGTCGCGATAGCCGTGGGCTTCCAGTTCCTTGACCGCCGCCAGCACGTAGTCGCGGCAGGCGCCGGAGCGGCCGTGGCCCTGGCGCACATAGTGCAACTGCTGAGCGAGCGGGAGGCGGCCGGCATATTGCCGGTGGCCGCGGTCCACCATATAGCCGAGCGCGTGGACGCTCTGCTGCGGGTCGTCGTCGAGCCAGACCGAGCGCCAGGCCTCGCGATAGACATTGGTGACCTGCTCGCGCGCGCGCAGATAGTCGATGGTGGCCGCGCGCTTGGCCGCCGCCACCCGGTAGGCGATGCCGCGGCAATTGCCGCCGCGGTCGAGGCCGAGCACCAGGCCGGGGCGTTCCGGCGTGCCGCGATGGACGAAGGAATAGACGCAGAGCGCCCGGTGGGCGCCCACCAGGCGGGCATTGCGCCGCTCGAGGTATTCGAATCCCGGCCGCCACATCAGCGATCCGTAGGCGAAAACCCACAGGTCTTCGCCGCTTTGGTCGAATTTTGTGCTCATCGGGATTGGATTTTGACCACGCCCAAAACCATAACATTGACAGGGCCCGGCGACTGGCGCTCGCGTAACAGGCCGGCTGTTCCGGTGCAACCCATGCCGCGCCGCAGGCTCAGGGGTAAGGGCGCAGAAACGCCGCAATCGGCAGGTGTTAAACCTTCGATGGCCACTCGATCCAGACGAACCCGCTCCGCGCGCCGGCGCACCCGGCGCTATATCGGCATGCTTGTTTTGTTCGTCGTGCTGATCGGCGGCTGGAGCTGGCTCTGGCACTACGCCGCCGGCCAGGCGGAAATCGCCATCGACGGCTGGCGCGCGCGCGAGGCCAAGTCCGGCCGCGTCTATACCTGCGGTTCGCAGAGCATCGGCGGCTATCCGTTCCGCATCGAGGTGAATTGCGACAAAGCCGCCGCGCTGTTCCGCAGCAACCAGCCGCCGGTCGAGATCAAGACCAGCGGCATGTTGATCGCCGCGCAGATCTATCAGCCGAACTTGCTGATCACTGAATTCCAGGGCCCGCTGACCATCGCCGATCCGGGAAAATCGCCGAGCATCGTTGCCAATTGGAAGCTCGGCCAGTCGAGCGTGCGCGGCACGCCGTCGGCGCCGGAACGCGTGTCGCTGGTATTCGACGGCCCGGTGGTCGACCGCATCAACGGCGGCACGCGGGAGAACCTGTTGCACGCCAGGCGCATCGAAATCCACGGCCGCATCGTCGAAGGCTCCGCCGCCAGCTATCCGGTGATCGAGATCGTGACGCGGCTGACCCGGGCGGCGGCGCCCACCTTGCATCCGGCCGCATCGCATCCGATTGACGCCGACATTGCCGCGCTGCTGCGCGGGCTCAAAGATTTCTCGCCCAAGCCCTGGCCGGTGCGATTCCGTGAGATGCAGGCAGCGGGCGGGCGCATCGACATCACGCAGGCGCGCGTGCAGCAGGGCGAAACCATCGCGGTCGGCAGCGGCAGTCTGTCGCTCAATGCGAACGGCAGGCTGGACGGCCAGTTGCGCGTCACCGTCGCCGGCCTCGAACCGTTCCTCGCCTCGATCAACGCAGAGCAGGCGGTGCAGGCTTCGCCGGAAATGGACAAGGTCGCCGGCGCGCTCGACCGCCTGCTGCCCGGTCTCGGCGGGGTCGCGCGCCAGAAGGCGAGCAGCAATCTTTCGCTCGGCATCAATTTGCTCGGCGAGCAGACCACGCTGGAAGGCAAGCGCGCGGTCACGCTGCCGCTGCGCTTCGATGACGGTTCGGTGTTTCTTGGGCCGATCAAATTCGGCAATACGCCGGCGCTGTTCTAATCTTCCGCCGCGTAAGGCTTCGGCAGCGGCTCGGGCTTGAGGTCGGGATGCGGGCGGCCGAAATCCGGCGCGGGCGAATCCTGGCCGATCTCGACGATGCCTTTGCGGATGGCGCGCGTGCGCGTGAATTGCTCGAACAATGCGTCGCCATCGCCGTTGCGGATCGCTTTGGTCAGCGCCGAGATGTCCTCGTTGAAGCGCCCGAGCATTTCCAGCACGGCGTCCTTGTTGGCGAGGAATACGTCGCGCCACATGGTCGGGTCGGAGGCCGCGATGCGGGTGAAATCGCGGAAGCCGCCGGCCGAAAATTTCAAAACCTCGGACCGCGTCACCGTCTGCATTTCGTCGGCGGTGCCGACGATGGTGTAGGCGATCAGATGCGGCAGATGGCTGGTGATGGCGAGCACCAGATCGTGGTGATCGGCCGTCATGGTCTCCACATTGGCACCGAGCAGGCGCCAGAACGCGGCCAGCTTGTCCACCGCCTTGGCGTCGGCGCCCGCGGGCGGGGTCAGGATGCACCAGCGGTTCACGAACAGTTCGGCAAAGCCCGCGTCGGGGCCGGAATATTCGGTTCCGGCCACCGGATGCGCCGGCACGAAATGCACATTCTTCGGCAGATGCGGGGCCATGTCGCGAATGATGGAGCCCTTGACCGAGCCCACGTCGGAGACGGTGGCGCCGGGAGCAAGATGCGGGCCGATCTCCTTGGCCACCGCGCCACAGGCGCCGACCGGAATGCAAACGATCACCAGATCGGCGCCTTCGACCGCGGCGGCATTGGTTTCCACCACCTGATCGGCCAGCCCGAGCTCGGCCACGCGCTTGCGCGTCGCGGCCGAGCGCGCGGTGGCCACGATCGAACGCACGGCGCCTTGCGCACGCGCTGCACGCGCGATCGAAGAGCCGATCAGCCCGACGCCGATCAGCGCCAGGCGGTTGAATAGCGGGGCCGGTTTGCTCACGCGGGTTTTCCCAGGAACTCAGCGAGCGACTTCACCATCAGGCGATTGGCTTCTTCGGTGCCGACGCTCATGCGCAATGCGTTTGGCAATTTATAGCCGGAGACTTGGCGTAGAATCAGGCCGCGCTTGGTCAGGAACGCATCGGCCTCCTTGGCGGTGCGGCCCTTGCTTTCGGGAAAGTGGATGAGCACGAAATTCGCCACGCTCGGCGTCACCGACAAACCGAGCTTGCCGATTTCCTCGGTGAGCCAAGCCAGCCAGCGCGTGTTGTGCTCGCGCGAGCGTTCGACGTGGGCGGTATCGCGGATCGCCGCGACACCGGCAGCGATCGCCGGCGCGTTGACGTTGAACGGCCCGCGAATGCGGTTGATCGCATCCACCACAGGCGCAGGGCCATACATCCAGCCGAGGCGGAGCGAGGCCAGCGCGTAGATCTTGGAGAAGGTGCGGCACATCACGACGTTTTCCGACGTGGCGACCAGCTCGATGCCGGACTCATAATCGTTGCGCTGCACATATTCGGCATAGGCCGCGTCCAGCACGAGCAGCACATGCGGCGGCAAGTTCTTGTGCAGCCGCTTGACCTCATCGAACGGGATATAGGTCCCGGTCGGATTGTTCGGATTGGCCAGGAACACCACTTTAGTCTTCGGCGTCACCGCCTTGAGCATGGCGTCGACATTGACGGTGTAATTCGTTTCTGGCGCCACGACCGGCTTTGCGCCGGCCCCGAGTGTCGCGATCGGATAGACCAGGAAGCCGTGGGTGGCGTGGATGGCCTCGTCGCCGTCGGTGAGGTAGGCGCGTGCAATCAAGTTGAGCAGGTCGTCGGAGCCCGCTCCGCAAACGATGCGCGCCGGGTCGAGACCGAAGGCGGTCCCGAGCGCCTCGCGCAATTCGGAGGCCGAACCGTCCGGGTAGTCCTCCAGGTGCTCGCCGACCGCGCGATAGGCGGCAATGGCTTTAGGGCTAGGCCCCAACGGTGACTCGTTGGAGGAGAGCTTGAACACCTTGGCGACGCCGGGCGCGCTGCTCTTGCCCGGGATGTAGGGGGCAATATCGAGCACGCCGGGGCGCGGTTGCGGTCGGTTGGCGGTCATCGGCAGTTTCCGAACGATCAGGTCTTACTTTTGCCTGCGCATGATCTTTTCCGAAAACCGGTTCCCACTTTTCGGGATCATGCGCTAGCGGCGGCAACCGTATAGCGGGTTGCGTGGCTTCCGACGAGGGCCGCCGAACGAACCGTGGCCCCGGCCTTGACCAGGGCCGCGCTGATCGCCTCCAGGGTCACGCCTTTTGGCAGCGTGATCAGCAAGGCGGCGCCGTCGAAGGCGCGGTCGGGCACGGCGATGAAATCCGCCAGCGCCGACAGCGCCTGTGCGGCTCCCGCGCCCCAGCCGGAAACGCGTACGCTCCACACCGCCGCTTCCGTCGCCATGGCGTCGGCGGTCACCCTTGAGATCACGAACACCGGCAGAGCGGCCGGATGGTCGGCGCGCTCGACGAAGGGCAGGCGCGCGATGATCTTGGGCGCCGCGTCGAATTCGAGCGCGCTCCACCAGGCGCCGGCCGACGGCACGGCGAAGGCCGGCACCAGTCCGAGATCGCCTTTCGAGGTCGACACCGCCGCCACCACCGCGGCGGCGCCCATATGCGCCACGAACGGAACCGTGAAGCCGAAATGGAAGCGGGCGGAATCGCGCATCAAGGCATCGCCCGCCGACAGGTCGGCATGCACCGAAAACGGCGCCTGCACGTAAGTGAAAGTCGAAATAATCACGCGCCAGATGCTCTCGGCGGTGTCGAGCGGCAGGATTCCTTTGTGCCGCTTGACCAGCCGGCGCATCATCTCGGCCTCGCGCGCCGGGCGGAACGCCGAGCCGGTCTCCTGGCTGCGCTTGACCGTGATCAGCCGGTCGATGATCTCGCCGCGCTCCATCAGGAGCTGATGCATCGTCTCGTCGATCCGGTCGATCTCCTTGCGCAGATCGTCAAGTGCGGGTGTTTGCGCGGGTGCTTGGGGTGGCTTGGTCATGGCGGCATTGATAGGAGGGCCAAGTCTTGAAATCAATAAAGCCCTGAAATCAATAAAGCCTTGAAATCAAAGAAAACGTTGACAGTAATCTGCTAGATTGACAGTTAGCCCCCTTCTACCTAAACGGCCCGCGACCCGGGAGGCGTTTTTTCCTGGGCCGCGGCGCGCCGGGAGCGCTAGGCGACATGGTCGAGGCCAATCTGAGCAGCCCGCGTGAAGCGGCGGACGCTCCGCGCGAAGCGGACCATCCGCACGAGTCGCTTATGGTGCGCTTCGGGCCCGAAAAGCCGCTCAAGCTCGATGCCGGCGTCGAGCTCACACCCTTCCAGATCGCCTACAAGACCTACGGCACGCTCAATGCCGAGCGCTCCAATGCCGTGCTGGTGTGCCACGCGCTCACCGGCGACCAGCACGTGGCCAGCCTGCATCCGGTCACCCAGAAATCGGGCTGGTGGGAAACCATGGTCGGTCCCGGCAAGCCGATCGACACCGAGCGCTATTTCGTGATCTGCCCGAACGTGGTGGGCGCCTGCATGGGCACCACCGGCCCGTCCTCGATTAACCCTGCGACCGGCAAGCCGTGGGGCCTGGAATTTCCCGTCATCACCATCCGCGACATGGTGCGCGCGCAGGCCATGCTGCTCGATCATCTCGGCATCGAAACGCTGTTCTCGGTGGCGGGCGGATCGATGGGCGGCATGCAGGTGCTGCAATGGGCGGCGAGCTATCCGAACCGGGTTTTCTCGGCGTTGCCGATCGCCTGCGCCACCCGCCATTCGGCGCAGAACATCGCGTTTCACGAGGTCGGCCGGCAAGCAATCATGGCCGACCCGGACTGGCGCCGCGGCCGCTATGATCTGGAAGGCACTTTTCCGCGTCGTGGCCTCGCCGTGGCGCGCATGGGCGCGCATATTACGTATCTGTCCGACGTCGCGCTGCACCGGAAATTCGGCCGCAAGTTTCAGGATCGCGAGAATCCGACCTTTTCATTCGACGCGGATTTCGAGGTCGAATCCTACCTGCGCCATCAGGGCATTTCGTTCGTCGAGCGTTTCGACGCCAATTCCTATCTCTACCTCACGCGCGCCATGGACTATTTCGATCTCGCCGCCGACTACGACGGGGTGTTGGCGAAGGCCTTCAAGGGCACGCCCACGCGCTTTTGCGTGATTTCGTTCACCAGCGACTGGCTGTTCCCGACCTCGGAATCGCGCGCCATCGTGCATGCGCTCAATGCTTCAAGCGCGCGCGTTTCGTTCGCCGAGATCGTCACCGACAAGGGCCACGACGCCTTCCTGCTCGAGGAGCCGGAATTGTTCGGCATTGTGCGCGGCTTCCTCGACGGCGCCGGCAAGGCACGGGGCTTGACGCGTGGCCTTGCGGCGAAGAGCTGACGCCATGAGCACGCGCGCCGAACCCAATCTCACGGTCGCCAACATCCCGCGCACGCCGGGCGGCGCCCGCGTCGATCTGGTGCTGATGGCCGAAATGGTTGAGCGCGGCGCCAAGGTGCTCGACGTCGGCTGCGGCGACGGCGAGCTGTTGCGGCTGCTCGGCGAGAGCCGCGGCGTCGACGGGCGCGGCATCGAACTCTCGCGCGAGGGCGTCAACGAATGCGTGGCCAAGGGGCTCGCCGTGATCCAGGGCGACGCCGACACCGACTTGGCCGACTATCCGGACGATGCCTTCGACTACGTGATCCTGTCGCAGACGCTGCAGGCCACGCGCCATCCGCGCGTGGTGCTCGAGCACATGCTGCGCATCGGTCGGCGCGCCGTGGTGTCGTTTCCGAATTTCGGCCACTGGCAGGTGCGGATGCAATTGCTGTTCGCCGGGCATATGCCGCAGACCGATATCCTGCCGTACAGCTGGTACGACACGCCCAACATCCACCACTGCACCATCAAGGATTTCCGCCAGCTCTGCACCGCCATCGGGGTGAAGATGGAGAAGGCGGTGGCGCTCAACGCCTGGGGCTCGCCGTTGCGGCTCAATGCGCCCTGGTGGTTCTGGAACCTGTTCGGCGAGCAGGCCGTTTTTCTCCTCAGCCGCAAGGGCTGAGCGCACGGCCATTGCGTTGTCGTGGGCGTCGCCTAATTGCTGCACTGCAACTTAACTTTGCTGCAACTGCGTAATGACTTCAACGATAAGTATATGAGCTAAGTTTTCCTGTATTCATTTATTTTTAAAGTATGCTGTAAAAAATTATACGTATAATTTCTTCGCCATGAGTTTTAATAGGCAATACCAGCTATGCAGATCACCAAATGACCTTTGGATGATCATGATCTTGCCACATCAGAATGGTGTTTATCCCCCTGCATTCGATGCTGATTCTGTCGGTATCGGGTGCATTGCTTTGATTACAAGGGGACTAGACCTAATGAGACTTATCCAGAAACGGGCAACAATTCTGTTGTGTTCGGTGGCGGTTGCGGCATTTGCAACGTCAGCCTTCGCAAGACCCGTCCATCACCATCACCATCACCATCGGCACGCGGTCGCGGCCGTCGCGCAGACCGCGGCGCCATCGCAACAGGCCGGTGCCGATCGCGACATGCGTTATCCGTCAAATGCGACCCAAGAAGCCACTGACCAAACGGCCGCCGACACCACCGGCCGCCGCCGCCGTCATGGCCGCCCATCGCTGGCCGACGCACGCGCGCAAGCGCAGTCGCATGCAAACTCCGCCTTTGGCGGCGTCACCAACGACGCGCTGGTGTCCGAGGCGCGCAAGTATATCGGCAGCAACCCAACCGGGCGCGGCAGCCTATGGTGCGGCGCCTTCATGGACCTGGTGCTCAAGCGCACCGGCCACGCCGGCGGCGGCAACCTCGCCAGTGCCTATGCGCGTTACGGCACGCGCGTTTCTGGCCCGCAGGTCGGCGCCATTGCGGTGATGGGCCGCCACGGCGGCGGCCATGTCGGCGTGGTCAGCGGCATCGATGCCAACGGCAATCCGATCATCATCTCGGGCAACCACAATCATACGACAGCGGAATCCGTCTACCCGCGTGGGCGGATCGCGGCTTACGTGCTGCCCGGCGGCTGAACCTGCGCCGAGCGCGATACCGCAAAATGCAAAACGGCCGGCTCTATCCGCCGGCCGTTTCGTTAGCGCATGATCCCGAAAAGTGGGAACCGGTTTTCGGATAAGATCATGCGCAAATGATCGTATCGCCAACTGCGATCTCGCCGGTGCCAATGACTTCGGCATAGACCCCGCAGTCGGCATGGCCGAAATTATCCATGAGCGTGCGCGGAACGGCCACGTCGCGAATACCGGTGTCGGGATCGACCTCGGTGGCCGCGCAACGCTGGATGCGCTTGACCGTTTTGAGCCGGGCGCCGCCGACCGTAATTTCGCGATCGAGCAGGCCGAACTCATGCCAGGCCGGCCAGCCGCTGACATAGATATTGCCGCGAAAACGCAAGGGATTGACCGGCGCTCCCGCCGCGGTCTCCACCGCCGCCACCGAGGCGAGGTTAATGATGGAGACCACTTTCTTCGCCACATCCGAGAAACTGTGGCCCTCACCGAACAGCACCTTGGGTGGCCCGCGCAATTCCTTCGGCATGAAGCGGCGGAAGAACGCTTCGATCGCCAGCCGCCCGTCCTTGCTGCGCAGGTCGCCGCGTGCCGCCGCGCGGCCTTCCCATTGGATCGACAGCGTATGGCTCGCCTCGTCATAGTCGGTGTGCAGCGCGGCCAGCCGCTCATTGCGCATCAGCATCAGGAAGCGCTGCTTGGGGAAATAGGCAGGCCGCGCCGGGTCGAAGCCGCTGGGGCCGTTCTCGATGGCGTAGAGCCGGTCGGCCGGCAGGGTTTCGCCGGCCGTGAGCTTGACCCGCGCCAGCCGCTGGGGCGAAAGCCCTTTCACCGGGTAGCGGTAGATGGCGTCGATCCGGGCTTGGTTTGTCATTGATTTTTGGGCACTTTCCAGGCCGCCGAGCGGTTGGGTCCGGTGACCTATATCAAGCGGACGGGCTCTTCAAACTGGAATAATGACACCCACATAATGCCGGGGCGGGCCGCCTAAGGGGACCCGCTTTAATTCGGTGCCATAATGGACCGACGGAGTTGAGCCATGAATTTCGAGAAATACACCGACCGCGCCCGCGGTTTCGTGCAATCCGCCCAATCGATGGCCCTGCGCGAGGGCCATCAGCAATTCGCTCCCGAACATTTGCTCAAGGTCCTGCTCGACGACCCGGAAGGGCTGGCGGCCGGCCTGATCGACCGCTCCGGCGGCAATTCCCGCCAGGCTTTGAAGGCGGTCGAAGCGGCGCTCGGCAAGATTCCGAAAGTGTCCGGAGCCGGCGCCGGCCAGATTTATCTCAGCCCGGCGACCGCCCGCGTTTTCGCCGCCGCCGAAAAGGCCGGCGAGAAGGCCGGCGACAGTTTCGTGACCGTCGAACGCTTGCTGCTCGCGCTTGCGCTGGAGAAGGACAGCGAAGCCGGTAAAATTCTTAGCTTAGCCGGCGTGACGCCGCAGAACCTCAACGCCGCCATCGAGGCGCTGCGCAAGGGACGCACGGCGGATTCGTCGTCTGCCGAGAACGCCTATGACGCGCTGAAGAAATATGCGCGGGATCTGACGGACGCAGCACGCGCGGGCAAGCTCGATCCGGTGATCGGCCGCGACGAGGAAATCCGCCGCACCATCCAGGTGCTGTCGCGCCGCACCAAGAACAATCCGGTGCTGATCGGCGAGCCCGGCGTCGGTAAGACCGCGATCGTCGAAGGCCTGGCGCTGCGCATCGTCAATGGCGATGTGCCGGAAAGTCTACAGGACAAGAAGCTGCTGGCGCTCGACCTCGGCGCGCTGATCGCCGGCGCCAAATATCGCGGCGAGTTTGAGGAGCGGCTGAAGGCCGTGCTGAACGAGGTGACGTCGTCGGACGGCGGCATCATCCTGTTCATCGACGAGATGCACACGCTGGTCGGCGCCGGCAAGGCCGACGGCGCCATGGACGCCTCCAACCTGCTCAAGCCGGCGCTGGCGCGCGGCGAGCTGCACTGCATCGGCGCCACCACGCTCGACGAATACAAGAAGCATGTGGAGAAGGACGCAGCATTGGCGCGGCGCTTCCAGCCGGTCTTTGTCGACGAGCCGTCGGTCGAGGACACCATCTCCATCCTGCGCGGCCTGAAAGACAAATACGAGCAACATCACGGCGTGCGTATTTCCGATTCGGCGATCGTCGCGGCGGCGACCCTGTCGCATCGCTACATCACCGACCGCTTCCTGCCCGACAAGGCGATCGATCTGATCGACGAGGCGGGAGCGCGGCTGAAGATGCAGGTCGATTCCAAGCCGGAAGAGCTCGATTCGATCGACCGCGAAATCGTGCGGCTGAAGATCGAACAGGAGGCGCTGAAGAAGGAAAGCGATCCCGGCTCCAAGGATCGCCTCAAGCGCCTGGAAGGCGAGTTGAAAGAGCTCGAAAAGAAATCCGCCGATATCACCAGCCGCTGGAAAGCGGAAAAGGAAAAGCTGTCGGACGCGCAGAAGCTCAAGACCGAGCTCGACCAATTGCGCGCCGAGCTCGCCAATGCACAGCGCAAGGGCGAATACCAGCGCGCCGGCGAATTGGCCTATGGCCGCATTCCCGAGCTGGAGAAGAAGCTCAAGGCGATCGAGGCCACCGATGCCAAGCGCGGCGCCATGGTCGAGGAGACCGTGACCGCCGATCACGTGGCGGGCGTGGTCTCGCGCTGGACCGGTGTGCCGGTCGACCGCATGCTCGAAGGCGAGAAGGACAAGCTGCTGCGCATGGAGGGGGAACTCGCCAAGCGCGTCATCGGCCAGAAGGAGGCGGTGCAGGCGGTATCGACCGCGGTGCGGCGCGCGCGCGCCGGTTTGCAGGACCCGCACCGGCCGATCGGCTCATTCATGTTCCTGGGGCCTACCGGCGTCGGCAAGACCGAGCTGACCAAGGCGCTGGCAGCCTATCTGTTCGACGACGAGAACGCGCTGATCCGCATCGACATGTCCGAGTACATGGAAAAGCACTCGGTCGCGCGGCTGATCGGCGCTCCGCCGGGCTATGTCGGTTACGAGGAGGGCGGCGCGCTCACCGAAGCGGTGCGGCGGCGGCCCTATCAGGTGATCCTGTTCGACGAGATCGAGAAGGCGCATCCGGACGTGTTCAACATTCTCTTGCAAGTGCTCGACGACGGCCGGCTCACCGACGGGCAGGGCCACACCGTCGACTTCCGCAATACCTTGATCGTGATGACGTCGAATCTCGGCGCCGATTTCCTGGTCAACCAGCCGGAAGGCCAGGACACCGATGCTGTCAGGGATCAGGTCATGGGCGTGGTGCGCGCGGCGTTCCGGCCCGAATTCCTCAACCGCATCGACGAGATCATCCTGTTCCACCGGCTCAAGAAGTCGGAAATGACCCGCATCGTCGACATCCAGATGACGCGGCTGCAGAAGCTGCTGGACGATCGCAAGATCACGATCACGCTCGACGCCGGCGCGCGCGAGTGGCTGGCCGAGAAGGGCTGGGATCCGGCCTACGGGGCGCGGCCCTTGAAGCGCGTGATCCAGAAGTCGGTGCAGGACCCGCTCGCCGAGATGATCCTGGCCGGCTCGATCAAGGACAGCGAGAAGGTCAGCGTCTCCGCCGGCAAGCAGGGTCTCACCTTCAACGGCAAGCTGGCGCAGGCGGCGTAAGTGTTACGCCGCGCATTCCCGCGCAAGCGGGAATCCAGGGTCAAGATCGCAGGAAAACTGGGTCCCCGCTTGCGCGGGGGCGAGCGGTGAGGTTTACCGCCCGGCCGGCGCGCTCGAGGCCACGCGCGCGGGCTTGCGCGCCATGATGCCGTCGAGCCGTTCGCGTTCCTGATCGAAGTTTGCCAGCAGCGGACCTTCCAGCACGCGGCCGCGCGGCAGTTTGATGCGCATCGGGTCGACGAAGCGGCCATTGACCAGGATTTCGTAGTGCAGGTGCGAGCCGGTCGACAGGCCGGTGGAGCCGACGAAGCCGATCACCTGGCCTTGCCGCACGCGCTTGCCTTCCTCGACGCCGCGCGCAAACGCGCTCATGTGGCCGTAGGCGGTCTCGTAGCCGTTGGTGTGGCGAACGCGGATATATTTTCCGTAGCCGGACTCCCAGCCTTCCTTCTCGATCGTGCCGTTGCCGGAGGCATAGATCGGCGTGCCGGTCGGCGCCGCCCAGTCAACGCCGGTATGCATCTTGGTGTAACCGAGAATCGGATGCCGGCGGATGCCGAAGCCCGAGCGCATGATGCCGGCCATCACCGGCTTGCGCACCAGGAACTTCTTCGCGCTCTTTCCGCCCTCGTCGTAATAATCGACGATGCCGTCATCGGGCGACTGGAAGCGGTAGAACTTCTTGGCTTCGCCGCCGACGGTGAGCGCGGCGAACAGCACGTCGTTGCGGCTGTCGGGGAGCGGCGTCTCGTCTTCGCCGGCGAAAAGCACTTCGAAGGAATCGCCGGGCTGCACCTTGCGCTGGAAATCGACGTCGTAAGAGTAGATGCGGACCAGGTCTTCGATGATCGGGCGCGGAATCTGGTTGCGCAGCGCGGTCTCGTAGACGCTTTGATAGAGCGTCACGCCGGAGGCGTCGTTTTCGTCGTTGTTTTCTTCGGCATTGTCGGCCACGTCGTTGCCGACGTGCCGGACGTCGACCGAAACGTATTTGCCGGTATCGGACAGCGCCACCACCGCGTCGATCGAGGTGTCGTTGGCGAGGATGAGGCGGATCGGCTGCAGACGCTGACCGCCGGGCATCTGCGCCATCAGAAGCCGCAGTTTCTGGCCTTCCTTGATACCGCCGTCGCGGCCGCGCGGTCCGAGCACATTGGCGATCGCGGCGATTTCTTCCGGCGTGGCGCCCTGATCGCGCAATACGGTCGCGACGGTGTCGCCCTTCTTGGCCACGATCACGCGCTCGTTGAAGGCATTGCCGCCGGTCGTCTCATTGGTGGTCTTCGGCAGCAGCGTGATGTTCTCAGGCACGATGCGCGCTTCGAAGCCGGCGTAA
>Ga0097691_1000634_pt1 | contig 29372 bp, 26 predicted proteins | sample NGESurdeep072012_8_FD_72858 | JGI IMG/M metagenome (GOLD analysis project Ga0097691, IMG submission 72858) | Arctic peat soil microbial communities from Barrow, Alaska - NGEE Surface sample 210-1 deep-072012 | ecosystem: Environmental > Terrestrial > Soil > Wetlands > Peat ... | reverse complement strand
TTCGGCATCGGTCTCGGCGACGAGCTCTGCGGGCGGAAGGATGCCGGCGGGCAGCCGGAATCGGACCCGGGGCCGAGCGTGGTCACGCCCGCCGAGAGTCGCGGGGGTACCTTCGGCCACGATTCTCCCCGAGGCGATCACCGCCACCCGGTTGGCAAGGTACTGGGCCTCGTCCATGTAGTGGGTGGTCAACAGGACCGTCTTGCCCAGGGCAGCCAAGTTCCTCACCACTTCCCATGCCCCCCGGCGGGCCGAGGGATCGAAACCGGTAGTGGGCTCGTCGAGGAACAACAACTCCGGATCGCCGGCGAGCGCAATGGCCACATCCAGCCGGCGTTGCTGGCCTCCGGAGAGTTTGACCACCCGGGTGGTGCGCTCGGCCGAGAGGCCGACAAGCTCGATCACCTCGCCGACCGGCCTCGGATGCGGGAAGAAGTGGGCGAACATTCCGATCATCTCTTCCACCGTGAGGTAGGGGTCGACGGCGGTTGACTGCAGGACGATCCCCAGAAGGTCCCTCAGCTTGCTCTGGGGGTTACCTGGGTCATACCCGAGGACGGAGACTTCGCCGCCGTCTCGCTGTCGGAACCCTTCGAGAATCTCCACCGTGGTTGTCTTGCCGGCACCGTTGGGGCCGAGAAGCGCGAAGACCTCCCCGCGGGCGATGTGGAAGTCGACTCCCTCTACTGCCTTGACTCTCCCGTAGGACTTGGTGAGTCCCCGGACCACCACCGCGTATCCATGATCGTCCCGAGGTGTGGCGCCAATTGCCGCTTCGTCGACCATGGACAGCACCCCTGTGTTCAAGAGACCGATCATTCTGCCAGATCTGATCGGCGGATACGGGTGGTCCTTACCTCACCGTCAGGAGATCGCCGTCGTGTCCGGCTAACCCGAGCCCTCAGGATCAAACCTGCTGGTGAACGAGAGGAGTTCCCCGGTCGAATGTTTGCGACGCTCCTCGTAGATCCGTCGGTATCCAGTGTGCTTGATCTTCCACTCACCATCGACGAGAACGTAGGCGTCTTCGTAGAGAGCGGTGCCCTCGAGGAGGAAGTCATAGGCGGGAACGATGACCTTGTCGCAGAGATACCACGTCCCTGACGCCGTGCCGTTGTCATGAACGTCGATTTCAGGATGATGTCCGTTGTGCACGTGCACGATTCCCGGGTCGGTGAGGGAGGTGGTCAAAAACTCCACGATCTCTGCTCGTCCGGTCTGCGGACCGGGCGCGGATTGGTAGTCGGTGGTCGCGTCTTCGACGAACAGTTCGCCCAGTTCGACAAATCGCTTTGTGTCGAGCAGCCGGAAATACGCGTACTTGAGTCGACAGATTGCTTCCGTAGCATCGTGATTCATGACTCACCTCATGGAGCGTCGGGTGGCTAGAAGTGTACTGAATCGGCTCAAACCGGCGCGATTACACCACCCTCTCGCCTATTGGCGTAGCCAAATCCTGGCTCGCGGTCGCCTTTCGGACTTTGGCCGGGGCACTGGTCCTTCGTCACCACATGGTTACGAAGGGTGAGCTTGGGTACAAAAAGGATTCAGGGCCTACAAAGGCGGCGCTCACGAGATGGGAATGGGTCGATGGGAACAACAGAGAGAGTCAACAACGCAGGGCAAAAGGCCAAGGGTGTCATTCAAGACACGGTGGGGCACCTCACCGGGGATAAGCGGTTGCAAGCCAGGGGCAAGGCCGCCAAGGCAGTTTCCGATATCAAACAGGCGGTCGAAAAAGTGAAGGATGGACTAAAACGCTGACCAACAAATTCAAAACGAACGAAGTCGCGATGCAGGAGCTCCCGTCTAGCGGGAAACGGAGAACCAAATGGCCTGGTGCTCCATTTGCGATGTGGAAAGGGTTCGTCGCGAGACTCACACGTAGCCGACGCACCACTCCCCTTCCTCCCAACCCGTCGAGCGCGTCTGTCGCTCGCTCGTTCGTCCGCAGCGTGCTGTTCGAGTGGGATCTCACAGCGATGGAGCCCGATGCCAGTCTTGTTGCCACCGAGTTGGTGACCAATGGCTTGCGCCATGGCGGGGGGCCGGATTCGATCACAATCACCGCAACCGGTCGCCACCTCCGCATCGCAGTCGCGGACAGGGCACCTCAGCGACCACCTCGGCGCCAATATCGTGAGCTGACCGCCGAGGGCGGGAGAGGCATTGCCTTGGTGGAGGGGGTGGCCGATGCCTGGGGAACGACCCGCTTGAGGCTACACAGAGGTAAATCGGTCTGGTGCGAACTGAAGATCTGAGGCCCTAAACCACCCGGCCAGCAATGGAAACCCAGCGAGGCGGGTCAGGCGGGGTTGGTCACAGACGCCCGGCGACGCCGGCCCCGAGACGATGCCTTGGACGGCGATGCGGCCATCATCGACACATCGTGCAAAGCGCAGGACTCCGCGCTGTTGTAGATCGACAGCCGGACTCCGCAACCCCGCTGGGCACACACCCGATCGGATCTGTACACATGGGGGCTCCCATGATCCCCTAGGCGTTCGGCGGCGATCGAGCCATTTTGCGTCGGATGTTCCAGCACAGCACACCTCCCGATCAGGGTACCACTCGGTGGTTCCTCGACCGGGTGGGACCCGCCGGATAAGCCCGCCAAACATTGAACTGGTCAGAGATCGGCGGTAAATGCCTCACGCAACTGGGCGAGGCTGGTAGCTAATAGGCGGGAAACGTGCATCTGGCTAATACCGACCTGGGAAGCTATCTCGGACTGGGTGAGACCATCGATGAACCGGAGTTTCATGATCACGCGATTCCGGTCCGGCAGGGAGGCAAGGGCGGGCTCAAGCACCGACCGTTCATCTATCAATGTGACGGCAACATCCTCGGCGGCCAAGCTATCCCCCAATGTCGCGCCGGCAGCGCCCGGCGCGTCGAGTGACGCTGACCGGTATCCCTGGCCGGCCTCGATCGCCTCCACGATTGCCTCTTCCGAAGCCCCGGTGGCCTTGGCTAGCTCCGACACCTTGGGAGAACGACCCAGTCCGTGACCGAGTGACTCGATGGTGGTCCCGAGCTCAAGGTAGAGCTCTTGAATGCGCCTCGGAGCCCGTACTGACCACCCACGATCACGGAAGTGCCGTTTCAGTTCACCAATGATCGTTCCAGTGGCGAACGTGCTGAACTTCACATTCCGTTCGGGATCATAACGGTCAACCGCCTTGATCAATGCCATGGAAGCGACCTGAGCCAGGTCGTCATAGGACTGCCCGCGATGGGCGAATCGATGGGCAAGCCGCCGAGCCAACCCGAGGTTTTCGGTGACCAGCTGATCGCGTAATGAGGGATCACGAGTAGCAGCGAACTTCACCCACAACTCGTGGGGCGTATGCGGATTGCCCGCGTCGCCGCTCATCAAGAAGCAACCTTGCTCCTGCGCTTGCGGATCCACGCTTGCCGCCGGTCGGCCACCATGTTCTCGCCATATTCGTCGACCAGAGCTTCGATGATGCGCAACGACATGTCATTGGCCTCACCATCGGCTCGTCCATCGGAACCACCCTCTCGGGACAATGAGCACCCTACGGTGATTAAGCCATCTTCCCGAGTGTATTGAAGATGAATGGTGCCGTTGGTCTCGTTTCCAACTACCGAGAGACAGAGTTCCTCCACCACAAGTCGCAGATCTTCAATGTCCTCGATGCCGAAATCGGCCCGCGACGCCAGGGCGGCGGCGGTGAGCCTCGCCAGTACCAAAAGGTCAGATCGGACCGGGAAGGTCAGTTCGACAACATCACTCATCCGTGCGCCGCCTCGCCAATGGTGGCGAAGACAGGGAACACATTCGACAAATCAGTGATCTCCAGGACTTTGAGGATTCGTGGCTCGGTTACGACCAGCCGGAGATACCCACCTGCGTCTTGCTGTCGCCGGTACGCCCCGACCAGGACGCCCAGGGCGGTGGAGTCGATGAACGACACCCCAGTGAGGTCGACAACGATCGCCAACACTCGGTCTGCCTCTTGGGCAGCCAATCGTTCTCGTAATTCCGGGGCAGTGGCCACATCACTTTCGCCCGTCACCGTCACCACCGAGACGTCATCGATTCGCTTCTCGGCAATCTCAAAGGTCAGGTCCACGGGTGAATTCCTTTCTCGGGCATAGACAGAGCGGGCGACCGCGACACTCTAATCCGGCTCGTTTGGAGGTAATTCGCACTCTGATGCCTCCAAGTTCGCCCACCGGCGGCTCCCCGGCCTCAGGAACGACGCTCACTCCCCTTTCGACCACCCGCGGCCCGCCAGGTGCACCCATGGTCCAGCGTCAATGTGTCCCACGGAGACCACGGGCCTGCGATTCCGATCCTCCCTCACCAGGGAATTACGCCGCTCGGCGCCCGTGGCTGTTAGTTACCATTTCATGCGGCACTGGCGTGACAAGAGGGAAAGATCCATGCAAACCCAACAGCAAGGTCAATTGGCAGAATCGCCCCAATGAGAGGCGCCTGGAGTTGGTTGGGTCTCAACCTCGGCAAACGGGCTGGCACCGTGTCGGTTATCGGGCTGGTGATCACCATTGGCCTCGGACTCGGGATCACCCAGCTGAAGTTCTCCACCAGCAACAACAGCTATCTCAATGCCAACGACACGGCTCAGATCGACAATGTGCACTATGAGTCGCTGTTCGGCGGCGACCCGATCGTGACCATGTTCTCCATGCGCCCGGGCATGTCGATCGACAACCTCTTCTCCTCGGGCAATGTCGCTCAGTTCGAAGCCATCCAACAAAAGCTGCAGAGCGATTCGTCGGTCTACAGCGCCATTACCCCGCTCGATTCCATCAAACTGTCGAATTCCCTAACCATCAGCGCCGATGGGAATCCCACCGACAGCCCGGCCGGGAAGCTGTTGCTCTCGGCGTTCGAGCGCGACCCGTCCTCGGCCAGTAAGGCAATTCGCCAGGCGAACCTCGTCGCCTTGGCAAAGGGAGAAACGGCGATCCCGGCTGGTCAACGGATCCTGTCCAACCCGACCTGGGTGCACTACTTGGCCCACAATCCCGACGGCACCCTGCGTTCCGCTTCTTCCACGTTTTTCCCCAACAACGGGCACGCGGCAATGGTGGTGTTCCTCAAGGGAAATCTGACGATTAAACAGGAGTCAGCGGCAGCCACCTCGGTCCAGAACATCGTGAGTGCTTCTCATTTCCAGAATGCCACCACCCTGACCACCGGCGTCCCGGCCCTTCTTCGCACCATCAACAACTATCTGAAGGGCGGAATGATCACGCTTGGCGCCATTGCCGGCGTGGTGATGATCATCATTTTGCTGTTGTTGTTCAACGTCAGGTGGCGGTTGCTCCCATTTCTCATCGTCGCCATAGGGCTGATCTGGGGTTTCGGGCTCACCGGGTTCCTCGGGATACCTCTCACCCTGGCCAGCATCGCCGGCCTGCCGGTGCTGTTGGGGGTGGGGATCGACTACGCCATCCAGATGCACTCCCGCGTGGAGGAAGAGGTGATTTTGGCGCGGGCTGAACACCCCATTCAGGCCACGGCCCGGAACCTCGGGCCGGCCCTGCTGGTGGTCACCTTCGACGCGGTATTCGCGTTCGCCGCCCTTCTCCTGGCCAAAGTACCGATGATCCGTAGGTTCGGCTGGCTGCTCATCGTGGGCATCATCGCCGTGTGCATCTGCAGCATCATCGGCCCATTGGCCTTCCTCGGAATCCGCGAGTACAAGTCGCCGACCAAGGGAGTCGACTTCTCCAACGGCCGTCTCGCCCGGATCACCGCTTGGCTGGGCAGCGTACCGGCCAAAGCGGCCATCCCCTTCGCGGTGGCCGCCATCGTGATTCTCATCGGCGGGTTGGCTGTCGAGGGCCATATCCAATTGCAGACCGATCCGCTGCAATGGGTCGACCCGGGCTCGCAGACGGTCAAGGACGTCAACGCCTTGAAGGCGGGGACAGGGTCCGACAATGAGGTTGCCGCCCTCATCCACACCACCAACCCGTGGAGCGACCAGACAGTGGCGTACGTTTCCGCTTTCTCTGATGCCCAGATCAAGCAGTTTCCCACTGCCCTGTTCCCCGCCACCGGCATGGTCAACGTGGTCTACGAATTCATTTCCGTCCCGGGCGCCACTGCGATTCCCCCCCTGGGAGACCAGGTAAAACAGGTCTACGCCATCGCTCCACCGAATATCCGACGCATCACCGTGGCCAATGGAGGTTCCGACCTCGGCGTCATCTTCCGCTCCAAGACTTCGACAGTCGGTGATCTGAAGCCGGTCGTCGACAACATCCAGAACAATCTCCACCCCCCTGCAGGCATCACTGTCTCGCCGGGCGGCATCGCGGTGGTGGGAGTCGGATTCCTGGACAACCTGGCCAAGTCCCGGACGCTTCTCACCTATCTGTCGATCATTTTCGTCGGCCTCTTTCTGGCCGTACGCCTTCGCAGCCTGGTGCGTTCGATCCTGTCCTTGATCCCCGTGGTGGTGGCGGTGGGAACTGTCTCACTCTTTGCCTGGGCGTTCAGCCTCAAGCTCAGTCCGATGACCGCAGTGTCGGGACCATTGGTGGTGGCGGTGTGTACCGAATTCACTTCCTTGATCCTGTTGCGGTTCGTAGAAGAGCGCGCCCGACGGCGCGGTCCGGTGGAATCCATGCACGAAACTGCCAGACGCACCGGACGGGCATTCATCGTCTCGGGACTCACCGCCATCGCCGGGGTCGCCGTCATCGCCTCATCCCCATGGCCGCTGCTCCGGGGGTTCGGAATCATCGTCGGCATGAACGTTTTTGTGGCGTTGGTCTGCGCCTTGGTGATTCTGCCGCCGATTCTGGTGTGGGCCGAAAGCGATGGTCGCAACTGGGTATCGCGCCACCTCATCCGCGACGCCGGCCCGAAGGCGACGCCGGCATCGACGCCCATCGCCGTGCCGGAGCTGCACATCGAAGGCGGTCCGTTGCCCGCCTGAGCGGGGAGCATGGGTCAATCGTCCGGCGAAGCCCCACTTGGTCAGGGTGAACTCCCATTGCTAACGTCACGGCCCATGGCCACCGTAGAGGTAAGCGAACAGGTGCAGGCGCCGACCGACCGGGTGTGGGATCTGATCAGCGACCCGACCCACATGTCCGATCTCACCGCGGAATGCATGGCAATGAAATGGACGGGGGGATCCACCGCGCCGGCCGTCGGGGCCCGGTTCCGCGGCAGCAACCGCAATGGTTGGCGACGGTGGTCCACCGCCTGCACCATCGTTCGTTACCAACCAGGCGTGGAGATTGCCTGGGACGTCACTTCCGGGCCGGTAGCTGTAGCTGAATGGAGCTACCACATCGACGATTCCGCAGGGACCGGACATACCACCATTACCGAGCGATTCGTCGACCACCGGAGCGCAGCCTTTCGAGTCACCAGCCCATATCTTCGAGGTACGAAGGACACGGACGCCCATAACCGCCACAACATGGCGGAGACCTTGGGCCGGATCAAAGTCCGCGCCGAGGCTTGACCACTGTCGGCAGAAGGCAACCGGTGATGACTGGGTCTCCCCTTCCCTGGTGGATGAGCGCCGTCGTCTACCAGATCTATCCCCGGTCATTTGCCGATGCCAACGGTGACGGGATCGGGGACCTTGCCGGGATTCGTGCTCACCTTGACGACTTGGCCTGGCTGGGAGTCGACGCCATCTGGATCTCACCGTTCTACCCATCGCCGATGGTCGATTTCGGCTATGACGTCAGCGACTACTGCAATGTGGATCCCCTCTTTGGAACACTGGAAGAATTCGATGCCTTGGTCGCCGAGGCCCACGCACTCGACCTCCGCATCATCATCGACTGGGTCCCCAACCACACCTCAGATCGGCATCCGTGGTTCCTCGATGCGCTCACCGACCGGTCCAACGATCATCGCAATTGGTACGTATGGCGCGATCCTCGTAGCGACGGGTTGCCTCCGAACAACTGGGTTGCCGCCTTCGACATGTCCGCTCCGACCTGGACCTTCGAGGAGGCCTCCGGCCAGTGGTACCTCCACCTCTTTGAATCCGCCCAGCCCGATCTCAACTGGGACGAACCCGGTGTGGTGGATGCCATGCACGACGTACTGCGGTTCTGGCTCGATCGTGGTGTGGACGGGATACGCGCCGACGTGGTCCACTGCATCGGCAAGGATCCCCAGCTCCCCGACAACCCACCGGAGCTGGCCGCCATTCCTCACTCCGCTCTTAACGACGTGCCGGTCACCCACCAACGACTACGGGATATTCGCAACCTTCTCGACAGCTACCCCGGGGATCGGGTCATCGTCGGTGAGGTCTACCTGTTATCGACCGACGCCGTGGCGACCTACTACGGCAACGGGGATGAACTTCATCTGTCCTTCAACTTCCCGCCGCTGTATGCACCATGGTCGGAGCCCCACTGGCGTCGCTGCATCGACAGTACGGTGCACGCGCTCGCACCTCGCGATGCCTGGCCAACCTGGGTTTTGTCCAATCACGACAACCCGCGACACCGGTCACGCTATGACGCCGCTGCCCTGTTCCGCGGTGAAGATCCGGCCAGCGTCGTGCGCCGGAGCGAACTCCGGGCCCGATGTGCGGCGGTGATGCTGCTTACCCTGCGTGGGACGCCATTTCTCTTTCAGGGCGAAGAGATGGGTCTCCTCGATGCCGTCATTCCTCCCGATCGGGTGGTCGACCCTGGGGGCCGAGACGGATGCCGGGCTCCGTTGCCGTGGGATGGAACCGATCATCACGGGTGGATCGCTCCCGAGGGCATCGAACCTTGGCTCCCCTTCCCCGATGAGTCGTCGACTTGCAACTATGCCAGCCAACGTGACGATCCGGATTCGGTGCTCCATCTGTACCGCCGGCTGATCGCGTGTCGTCGTCGTCACCCAGCCCTGTCATTGGGTGACTTCGTCCTGTTCGATGCCCCTGACGGCGTCCTCGCCTACAGGCGGACAGTAGATGACGAAGTGTGCGCAGCACTCATCAACTTCACCGATACCACCGTGGCGATCGACCATCATTTCGGTATCGAGGCGTCCCTTGGGAGGGCACCCGCGACTGTTGCCATCTCGAGTGACGGATCGGGTGAAGGCTCTCCATTCGACGGGCGTCTGCTACCCGATCAGGCTGTCGTCCTCACCACGTGACGACCCGATGCATGAGCTGCGGGTATCAGGTGCCGAGCGCCGTGGTTGCCTGCAATACCACTCCGTTGCCGTCGGGATCGTCGAACGTGACGAAGCGCCCCCACGGCGCCGTCTGGACATCGCGTAGTGTCCGAAAGCGCGATCACCCCTCCACCAGGGACTCCGCAAAGCAGTGGTCGGCAACTATTACAGGCTGCTCTGCGACGACGTCGACCATGCTCTCGAAGCGGTCGACCAAATTGGATTCCATCGCGCTCCCTTCTCCACTCGATCCTTGTTCACGCCCTTCGACGTAGTATCGCTCTGGAAGGCGCGATACACCGGACGGTCCGGATAGCGCAGGCTGGAGAGGGCTTATGGGGCACGCCCAGGGCGCCGTGGACCCAGCAGAGGCACAGGGTGAGGCCGCGGCAGAAGACGGGCTGCCGTCTGACTCGACGGGTCAGGGATCTCCGTCACTCGTCGAGCGTGTCGTCGGACCGTATCGCGCCGTTATGAAGTTCCTGGGGCGACGGGCGCTCGCCCGAGTCACGCTTGCCGTGCCGCGCACGCTGCGCTTCATGGTTACGACGGCGATAAAGGGCGACGCGTCCGACGACGTGCCGGCGCCGCGCCTGTCGTTGGGCCTGGTGGCCGGTGTGGCCATGGACGAGGCCCTGCTGGCCATGGCGATGGCGCCCAGCCGGTTTCCCCTGCGGGCCGACTACGCTCGAGTGAGCGCCGAACTCGCCGATGCCAGGCGGATGTTCTCCCGCCGGGGTTGGATCGCTCGGCCCGCCTCCTATCACCGCACCCCGCCGCCGCTCATCCCAGAGGACGTCGAGATGAGCGGCGGGTGGGCGCTCGGCCAGCGGTACGAACAGATCACCTACGACAGCGGGTTCTCGCCGCACGCCGGCGAGCCGGGCAGCGAGCGGTGGATGGCCTACGAGCCCAACCGTCGGGCAACGACCACCATCGTCCGTCACCGCGGCAAGCCGCGCCCATGGGTCGTGTGCGTGCACGGGTTCGGCATGGGCTACCCCTTCATGGACTTCATCGGCTTACACACCGCCAAGCTGCACCGTGAGCTCGGGCTCAACGTCGCCATGCCGGTGCTGCCGTTGCATGGGCCGCGCAAAGTGACGCGTGTGAGCGGCGAGCCGTTCCTCTCCTTCGACATGATGAATACCGTTCACGGGTTGACGCAGGCAGTGTGGGACATCCGGCGCCTCGTGTCGTGGATCAGGGCCCAGGGAGCCACGTCCATCGGGTTGTACGGAGTCTCGCTCGGGGGCTACGTCGTCTCGCTCCTCGCTGGCATCGAGGAAGGGTTCGACGCCGTGGTGGCCGGCGTCCCGGTGGTGGACTTCCCGGCGCTCTTCCACGAGCACAGCCCGGTCCACATCCGAGCTCGATCGATCGAGCACCGAATCATGGGTGGCGTAGCGGAAGACGTCTACCGAGTGGTGTCGCCGATGAGCTTCGAGTCGAAGGTGCCGCGCGATCATCGGTACGTCTTCGCAGGCTATGGCGACCGCCTGGCCATGCCGGAGCAGGCGCGCAGGCTGTGGGAGCACTGGGACAAGCCGCGCATCAGCTGGTACTCGGGAAACCACCTGGGCTATCTGTGGTCACGCCAGGCGGCGGCGTTCCTCGGGGAGTCGTTGGCGGCGTCCGGGCTCAGCTGCACTCGCGCTGCCGACGAGGGCTGAACGTTGGAGCCAATGGGAAAGAATCCACGACGACGTGGTCTCGGACTTGGTCTCCCATGCGTACCCCTCTTCGTTTGACAGCGGAGAGATCCAACCTGGAGCATTCGTCCGGCCGCTGAGCAAGCCCTACGCGCGTCTGAGGTGCGGAATCGAGTTTTCGGACACTACGGGCTGACAAGCATCACCATGGCCTCCGGGGCGGCGCTCCCGAAGAAGCGATCCGCCAGACGAAAGAGGACTTCGGGATGTGCCACGCCCGGCTGCAGAGCTTCGCAGCGAACTGCCTGTGATGGCTGGCCTCGTCCTTCGGCTACACCGTGGCCCGTAGGTTCGGAACTTTGGACCCTAGGAGATCGAGTTCCGCCGGTGTAGGTTCTCCCCATGGGACACGGGAACGACGGACTGTTCCTCGACCTGGCGGGGCTGGGGGAGGACGAACTGGTACTGCGAGAGCAGGCCCACCGGATCGCCGTGGAGGTACTCCGGCCGGCGGCGTGGGCCCTCGACCGGATGACCCCGACGGAGCGCATCGCTCCCGGGTCCCCCTTCTTCACGACGATGGCGACATTGAAGTCCCTCGGTTATCACCGATTGTTCCTGCCCGCGGAGGCGGGCGGCCCGGAGGAACCGCTCTCTCCGCTCGCCCAGTCCGTGGTCCTCGAGGAGCTGGGCTGGGGAAGCCTCGGGCTGGCGACTGCCTTCTTGGTCGACATGCTCCCGGTGATCACCATGTCCCGGTTCGGGAGCCCGGAGCTGCAGGCCGAGCTCATGGTGCCGTGGGTCGAGGACGAGACGGGTGCCTTCCACGGGTGCTGGGCCATCACCGAGCCGGATCACGGGAGCGACTTCATCGGGCAGCGCGACGGGGACGCCCGGACCTACGGCCGGGGCCAGCTGGTGGCCGAGCCGGGTGACGGCGGCTGGGTGCTGCGGGGCCAGAAGTCGGCGTGGGTGAGCTCGGGTCCGATTGCCACCCATGCGGCCGTCCACGCCCAGGCCGGCCGCGACGGCGACCTGTTCCACAGCCTGTTCGCCGTCGTCCCCCTCGACGATCCCGGGGTGCGGCGAGGCGCTCCCGCCGACATGCTCGGCGTGCGGGACGATCCCCAGGGTGAGCTGTTCTTCGACGAGGTCTTCGTGCCGGAACGCAATGTGCTCGTCCCGCCTGGGCCCTTCTACCCGGTCTTCGGGGACCAGCTGCTGTGCCTGACGAGCTCGGTCATCTCCAACGTCGCCGTCGGCGTGGCCCGTGCCGCCTTTGAGGAGGCGCTCCACCATGCCCGCCAGCGCATCCAGGGCGGCGGCCCCATCGCTCGCCACAAGAACATCCAGCTCACCCTGTACGCGATGTTCGAGCGCGTGGAGACGGCACGCGCCTACTCCCGCGCGGCACTGGCCCACACGCAGGCGAACGTCCCCGGGTCGTCCCCTGGGGCCCTCGGAGCGTCGCCACGCCACGCCCGCGCCGCGCAGGTGTACGCCAAACGAGCGGCCTACGAGGTCGCCCATGATGCTTTGCAGGTATTCGGCGCCCAGGGGTTGAGCCGCGACTCGCTGATCGAGAAGCTCTTCCGCGACGCCCGGAGCCTGCTGATCGAGGACGGGACGCTCGAGGTGCTGGCCCTCGACGCCGCCCGCGACCTGGTCCAGAACTACGAGCACGAGACCTACGACCTCGAGGAGATGATGGCGACATGGTGACCATGAAGAGCACACCGCTGGACGCACCCCTGTTCCAGATGGACCCGGAGCGCGGGGTCGAGTACTGGGGCTGCCGGGCCGTCATGGCCGGCTTCACCGTGGCCGGCGACATGGCCGACCTCGTCCCGCGCGGCCTCCACCTCGACTCCCCGGCGCTCGGTGCTGTCCTCGTTGCCGACTACGGCGCCAGCACGCTCGGCCCCTACCGCGAGTTCGTCTCCCTCTTGCGGGTGGTGGACGACGACGGCGTCGACGGCCTCTACGTCCCCTACATCTACGTGACCAACGACGCGGCGATGGCGGCCGGCCGCGAGGTGCTGGGCGCTCCGAAGAAGTTGGCGGCCATCGACGTGCAGGTCCGCCCGGAAGAGGTGGTCGGCACGCTCGCGCGCCCGTCCGACTGCACGCTGGCCAGCGTCATCGTCTCGCCGGCCGAGCGGCTGCCCGCCGAGATCCTCGATGCCTTCCTGCCTTCGGGCACCCCGTTCTACTCGCTGCGCCACCTTCCGGGGCCGCCAGGGGCGACACAGGTCCACGAGCTCATCCAGTGGAACTGCGACCTTGCTACTCGCAAGGACGCCTTCGGAGACGACCTGCGGTTCACCGGTCCCGGTTCGGTCACCTACCCGGCCCGCTCCGCGGTGGACCCCGTCCATCGGCTGGAGGTGGACACGTTCGTGGCCGCCGCCTACCTCGAGTTCGACATGCGCCTCACCGCGGGCAAGTGCGTCTGGTCCGAGACGGTGGAGGCCGCGACGGCGCAGGAGGCCGAACCGGCAGGCGCCCCTGCGTAGGCGGGACTACCCGGTCGCTGCCGCGCCGTGCCGTCTCCGAGGCAGGCGTGCCGGGCGGCATCGGAACCCATCTCTTCCGGCGCTGTTCCGCACCCGTAATGCGTCGGCATGGAGCCATGGGTTTATTGAAAAGGGCTATCCATCGAACTCAGGTTCGCTTTGGACCCTCGCTGCCGGCTATGGGCCTTCTCTCGTGCACGACCCGATGGACAACGGCGTTAGGTCCGAAAACCCACTGGTACGTGTGACCGGGAACTATTCACCTCAGGTCTCCCTGAATCACACCGCAGGTAGGAACGGCCTGATTTCCTCTCCGTCCGGTCGCACGGTTGGTGGGATGTGGACGGCAATCCAACGTGCGGTCGACTTGTTTATCCTGGCCAGGATAGGAATCGAGTTTCCGGACACTACGGGCTCGCTCACGCTTCGTCGTACCCGGAGATGGCCGAGGCCGGTCGGCGGTGTCCGTCGTGTCGTGCGGCGTGCCCCGGTTGGGCAGGACAGCCAGCACCACGAAGCTGGCGACGCCCACGACCACGGCGGCCACGGTGAGAGCCTGATCCATTCCGCTCACGAACGAAGCGCGGGCCGCCGAGGACAGGGCCTGGCCGGTGGGTCCGGGCACGTGTTGCGCCACCGCCTGGGCGCCGCCCAGCGACCCGAGGACCAGGTGTCGGATGTCCTCGGGGATCCGAGATCCGGCCAAGAGGGAGCTCATCTGGGAGCGGTAGTGCGCGTTGAGCACTGTCCCGAGCACGCCGACTCCGAGCGCACCGCCGATCTGCAACGCGGTGTCGTTAGTGGCCGAGCCGACCCCGGCCTCTGCGGTCGGGATCGAGCCCATGACCGACTCGGTGGACGGTGCCATGGCGAGGCCGACACCGATACCGATGAGGACGAAGGCGGGCACCAGGTCGGCGTAGGTGCTGTGCATGCTGGTGTGCGACAACAGGCCGAGGCCGACGGCGATGAGCAGCATGCCGGTGACGACGACCGGCTTGGTGCCCAGCCAGCGGGAGCGGGCCAGCAGCACCGAGAGGGGCGCGGCCACCAGGAGCACCAGGGCGATGGGGGCGATCCGCAGGCCGGTCTGCAGGGGGCTGAAGCCCAGCGAGAACTGGAGGTACTGGGTCATCAGGAAGAACATGCCCAGCAGGGCGAAGAGCACGAGGGCCAGCGAGGCGATGGCGGCGCTGAAGCGACGGTTGCGGAAGAACCGCAGTGGCAGCATGGGGTGCTCGCTGCGCCGCTCCCACAGCACGAAGGCGACGACGGCGCCGGCGCCGCCGCCCAGCGCGCCGAGGGTCAGTGGCGACGTCCACGTTCGGTTGGGGGCCTCGATGATCGCCCACAGCAGCAGCCCCAGCCCGGCCATGGACAGCAGCGCGCCGAGCGGGTCGGCGCGTTTGGACAGCGGGCTACGGGAGTTGGGGACAAGCCAGAGGGTGGCGACGAGGCCGGCGATGGCGATGGGGACGTTGATCAGGAAGACCGATCCCCACCAGTAGTGGTCGAGCAGGAAGCCGCCGAGGACCGGCCCGACCGCCACCCCAAGCCCGGCCGTGCCCGACCAGATGCCGATGGCCCGGGCCCGGTCCCGGTCGGTGGTGAAGACGTTGGTCAGGATGGATAGGGTCGACGGCATGATCGCCGCAGCGCCGACACCCATGCAGGCCCGGGCGATGATGAGGCGGTCCGGGGACCCGGACCAGGCGGAGAACGCAGAGCCGCCGGCGAACGCGGCCAGGCCGGCCATGAACACCCACTTCCGCCCGACCCGGTCGCCCAGTGCCCCGAGGGACAGCAGCAGGCCGGCAAAGACAACCGCGTAGGCGTCGACGATCCATTGCAGCTGGCTGGAGGTGGCATTGAGGCCTCGAACGATCGACGGGAGCGCCACGTTCAAGATGGAGTTGTCGACACTGATGAGCAACAAGGTGATGCACAGCACCGACAAGATGGCCCAGTGTCGTCCACGACCGCGGTACGAAGCGCCGCCCGTCGGGCTTGACGTCCCGGCAGGCTCTACGGCGCGGTTAGGCGCTTTCCAGGTCCTGGCCATCTGGCCTATGGTACCGACCGTGCCTGGCGCAGCCGCCAGCAAGCGGTTCGGTGCGATCGAGAGGTCGGCTGCAGCGAACAAGCCCGTCGCCAGGAACAGCCCGCTGCCTACCACAACAACCGCCGGCAGCTCCGCCCCGAAGCCGATGTATAGGGCCCACATCCGATGGGCTCTCAACCACGCGACAGGAATCGCGACAGGAATAATTTCTGGCGCGCCGGCGCTCACCGCACGTTTCGGGGCGGGACCACGACTAGTGCCGCGACCGGCAACGTTCACCCAGTTTCGGCCGCGTGATACCGGGCGGTCAACGGCAAACCACTGCCAGTGACCGCCCGTACTGGATCTACACTTCCAGGATGGTTGGGGTGATCGTTGCCTGGCGGCCGGGATCACCGGTTCTCCGACATACCCAGGGTGGTTCAGTCCACTCCCACAATCGTTTGACGACGGCTCGACAATGGTGATAACAGGAGGAGGTCGGCTTCGTACCTCGGGAGGGTCTATGCAAGTTCGTCGGTTCGTACGCAGACTGGCCGCAGGTCTATCGGTGACGCTGGTAGCCGGGCTGATGGTCGCATCCGCAGCACCCGCCGGGCACGCGTCTGCCTCCACAGTGGCGCCTCGTGCCGCCGCCGCCACCAGCGGATACTGGATGGTCGGATCCGATGGCGGGATCTTCAGCTTCGGTGACTCGTCGTTCCACGGCTCCATGGGTGGTACCCCGCTCAACAAGCCCATCGTCGGCATGGCTGCCACCCCCGACGGCCAGGGCTACTGGATGGTCGCCTCCGACGGCGGCATCTTCGCCTTCGGTGATGCCACCTTCAACGGATCGATGGGAGGTCATCCGCTCAACCAGCCGATCGTCGGGATGGCTGCAGCCGGTACCGGCAACGGCTGCGACGTGCTGCTCACCGCCCCGGTCGGACACCACTGCCTGTTGCCGTGGCCCAACGACGCCTTCACGGTCCCGTCAAACACCGCAACTGGACGCCGACTCAACATCTCGTCCGGGGTGGATCCGGCCAACGTCGCCGGTGTCCACGTGGGAACCACCTACCAGAACCAAGGCGACGGGTTCTCACCGGGTTCGGTCATCATGACCTATGTGGCCAACCTCGATCTCACCCAGTCCGGGATCGCCACGTCCACCGACATCGGATTGTCGCTGGCCCCGAACGCCCCCATCGTCATCTTCGACACCGTGACCCACGCCCGGGTGCCGTACTTCGCCGAGCTCGATGCCCAGACCTCGAACACGGCCGAGCAGTTGCTGCTCATCCACCCGGCGGTGGCGCTCACCGAAGGACATCGCTACGCCGTGGCGTTGCTCAACCTGGTCGACACGTCGGGGCAGCCCATCCCGCCGCTCGCCTCGACCATGGCCGCCCTGTCCGGAACGCTGGCCCCCTTTACCCGGGGCGCCCACATCAAGTCCGTCATCCGGGACGACCTGGCCTCGGTGCTGGGTTCGACGGTGCCCTTCATGGCCTGGGACTTCACCGTGGCCAGTGCCCACAGCCTGGCCGGACCGGCGCTCACCATGCACGATCTGGCCTACCAGTGGCTCGGCACCCACCACCTGCCCATTTCGGGTACGCCGACGGTACCGGTAGCCGACTACGCACCGAGCTACGCCGTCACCTCGGTGACCACCACGGCCGGCGTACGGGACGTGCACGGGACATTTCAGGTGCCGCTGTTCCTGCAGGACACGTCGCCATACTCGTCCATGGTCACCGATGCCTCCGGGGCTCCGGCCATCAACGGCGATCTCACCTGGACGGCCAACTTCATCTGCGTGATGCCGTCCACCATGCAACCGGCCGGCCCGGCCCTCCCGACCGTCTATGGCCACGGACTCCTGGGTAGCGCCAGCGAGGTCGAGGGTAGTTCGTTCTCCGGCGGGGTCAGTCGCAACATGATGGGATGCGCCACCGACTGGGTCGGGATGTCCTCGAACGACCTCCCGAACGTGGCCCGCAATCTGAACGACATGTCGACCTGGAACACCCAGGTCGACCACATGCTCCAGGGTTTCGTGAACTTCCAGTTCCTGGGCCGACTGATCAACTCGCCGGCCGGCTTCGCCACGAGCACCGCCTTCCAGGACGGCAGCCAGCACGCGCTCTTCCAGGTGGGCCAGTGCAACTACATGGGGTACAGCCAAGGCGGCATCATGGGTGGCGCGGTCTCGGCAGTCTCGACGGAGTGGACCCACGTCATTCTCGGCGTGCCCGGGATGGACTACGGGGGACTCTTGCTCAACCGCTCGACCGACTGGAACAGCTTCGCCTCGATCTTCGACAAGGCCTACACCGACCCAGTGGACGAGCAGGTGGTGCTGCAGCTCGCCCAGCTCCTGTGGGACCAAGGGGAGAACGAGGGCTACGCCGAGCACCTGACCTCCGATCCCTACCCGGGCATCCCGGCCAAACAGGTGTTCATCATCGAGAACTACGGTGACCACCAGGTGGGCAATGTCTCCGCCGAGATGCTGGCCCGGACGATCGGGGCCCAGAACCACCAACCCGCCTTCGATCCGTCGTTCTTCGGCGCCGCGCCGAGGCTGGACGTCCCGGTCACTCCCCAGTGGGGGCTGACCGCCCTGGACCAGTCCAAGCCGGCCCCAGCCGGTCTGGTGCTCTGGGACTACGGGACGCCGACCCCACCCACCACCAACCTGGCGCCGAATGGGCCGGCCTACGGCGCCGATCCCCACGGGTTCGGCCGTGGCAACTCGTTGCTCCTGGACCAGATCACCACGTTTGTCTCCAGCGGGGTGATCCCGAACGAGTGCGGTACCTCCGCCTGCCAGAGCTCATCGCCCTGAGGTCTCGAACCCGTCGACCGCGGCTCTCCGGTGGTCGGTACCGGCGTCGATCCGGTGACCTCGCGCTTTTCAGGCGCGCACTCTACCAACTGAGCTACCCAACCTCGCCTGGGCGAACCGAGATGGCGGACCTGACGGAATTTGAACCCGCGACCTCCGGCTTGGCAGGCCAGCGTGCCCTCCAAACTGCACCGCAGGTCCCCAACCAGCTACCGGCGCTGGGGAGCTACCGCGGGTCACCGACAAAACTCGTTGACCCGGTTCTTTTGGGTTCCGGCCTGGCGCCACTTCACCATTCGCAGCGGGCGGCGCGACCATTCAAGGTCTTTACGCGACCGGATTCATCTCAGCCAGCCGGGCAACGTCGGGCTCGAGAAGGGACTCGTCGTCGCGACTCACGGCCATTCCGGTCTTACCTGATCCGTCACTGCCGATGAGGGCAGCCTTCGGAGCCACCCGTTGCCGGGTGGCGGTGCCGGTGTCACCTGATCAATCGGGGTTGGGGTTCCGTAAGCAGCCGACAGTCGCCCGCCACGCTCGATGACCTGACCGAAGTCCCATTCCCCACCACCACTCTCTGTGGTGCTACAACGATGGGGAGCCAACACAACATGTCCCGGGGTAGAGCCTGTTCACTCCATCGTTCCCGCTCTCGCCAGTACCGATCCGGCGGTCGCCGCCAGCCTGGATCGCGACGTGAGCGCCTCCGGCTATTCGCTCCTTGAGCTTCGAGACGACCTCGCCCGGTGGGCGGGGCTGCTGATGGGCCGGAGTCCCAAGCCTTGATGCCACTCAACCTGTCGCAGTGACGAGTATGTCTGGCTCCCAGGGGAACTGGACTACGGAACACCGACTACTCGATCAACGGGCCATGCCAGTACCACGGGCCGCCATCGTGGCCCCTGTGGGATGCGACCAACGGGGCTGCCTCGGCGGGCTGCGAGGGAGGTACGGCCGGGCAAATGCGCAAGCGTCGCGCACAGACGTAGGGTTGGTCATGGACAAATCGCAGCCGACACATGAGCAGGTGGCGGCGGAGACCGCCCGTACCGCCGCAACGATGCGCGTGCAAGCGGTCCCCGTGAACGTCTACGAGACGACGGCTGCTTTGGTGATCGTTGCCCCGCTGCCAGCAGTCACCGTTGACGATGTGACTGTTGCATTGCGGCCCGGCAAACTGCATTTCCAAGCTTTACTTCGTAGCGCGGGTCCGCGGACATATTTGCTTCACGAGTGGGAGTACGGCGGCTACGAGCGGGAAATCGAGCTTCCTGACGGATTCGGCAGCAGCGTCGAGGCGAGCCTCGCCAATGGCCAATTGGTCGTGCGGGTGCTGCGAGGTGAGTTCACCGAATCGATTGCCATCCATCCGACTGCGCCATAGCAGATTCGGATTCAGCAGGCTCCGACTCGCAATAGTCAGCCTGGGCGGAATCTGCGACTGTCGCGATGCACACGTTGAGGGTCAACGTCATCCAAACTCTGGCTCCCAGTGAAACTGGACTACGGAACACCGACTACTCGATCAACGGGCCATGCCAGTACGCGGGCCGAGGGGCCCGGCGAACAGCCGAGGACCGCTCTCGGTGGCTCGCTGAGCTAGGACCTGTGTTGGCAGCGCCGCGGCGAGGGTGCCAGCCACTCCGACGGACGCGACTGCAATCTCTACCGTCGAGTCATCCATGAGCCGATCCCCCAAGTCGCCGACGATAGTGCGCAGCACTCAACACAGGCGTCAGGAGCCAGCATTGGCAGGCAGACTCGACTGTCCGATAGAGGAACCCCCTGCGCGACTGGGCGACCGATCAGCCCCACCCGAGCTGAACTGGAGCGGTGGAGTCCCGTAAGACCCGTTAGGCCGACGTCGGCATAGGACCCGTCCGGTGAACCGTCCGCCGTGCGGGGGGAATGTCAAACCGCCGGTTCCGAGCGTGGCTCTAGCATGTACATGAAGCGCGATAGGAGGCACCAGTGGAGACCGTGACTGGCTCCGACCCAGAAACGACCGTACGCCTTCGGCTTTGGCCCTGGTTCATTGGTGGCGTGGTAATCGGCTGTCCTCTGGTCGTTGTTCTGCCGGTACTGACGTTGGCCGCCTCGATTCTCTGTCTGATCGTTGCTCTCATCCGTCGGCACACACGAGCGGGCCAGTGTTCGCGGGCAGTCGGAATGGGATTCCTCCTCCCCATGTTCGTGTACCTCGGGTTGGCCGCACTCCACCACGTCTAGGCCTCGCCACGTACGGAGCCAGGGCCTCTTGGTCGCAGGTTGAGTCGGTGCCATCCGATGGCCGTGGAGCCCGTGGTTCTACAGAGGCACACACGGAGCATGAGCGACTCCGACGGTTAGGTGCTCCGCTATGTGGCCGAATAACCGAATTCTAAGCGGGATCTTGCCGTAGCCCTTGCCCTAAAACTCGGAAATCACCTGGTTCCGGTTGCTTCCGCCCACCCTCAACGTCACCTTGGCTCATGGAGTCCCTGGTCACACGGTAAAACTCGACGCCATCGCGAACATGCATCAGATCGAATATGCGGCAGAGAGTGCACCCAGTGCAAGCGGGTGACTCCTTTTGTGGACATTCCCACGATCACCTCAGAGTGAAGTGGGACTGCGATCGCTGTGACGGCTTTCCGTGGTGGTGCTGGCTCTGGGAAATTCGGCCCGAATAGAAGTGATCCGACCCGCTCGACGCGTTCCCGTAGAAGCGGATGCCGTCGATGATTGGCCATGTGCGGCTGTCGAAGGTATTGGTGGGCCGCCGATCGGGAAAATATCGGTGAAAATTGCTGTACCGACGGTAGATATGGCGCGGGACCGCAAGGTCATGGCTGAGTAGCCGTTCTCCTAACCAAGATCACGATTCTTATGCTCACCAAGTAATCGACGGTGCCGCGCTGCGTGGCACGTTGACGGTGGACAGAGGGGAAGAGGGGAAGAGGGAAGATGACTTCCGATTGCCAACCGGACGTGCCGATGGTTCGAAAGGGGCCCGCCGGGAACTGGGGGGTGTGGTGGCGTTGCTTCACCATTGGTGGAGTGGCCATCGCCACGTTCTCGGTCGCCGCAGCGGGCGCATCATCTTCCGCCCCTCACGCACGTGCTTTGCACCACCGTGCAGCCACAAAGACCTACGAGGCGACTGCATGGCCCGGGTTGATATCGCAGGCCGCACCAGCTTCACCAGCTGCTTCACCAGCTGCGTCACCAGCTGCGTCATCGATATCGGCACCTCCAGCGGTGGTGCCGGTAGACCCTTGCGCCGCCACGTCCCGCAAAACGGGGGCTACCCTGACTGCCGCCACCACGTCGGAAGCTGACGCCAGCCAAGGCACGACTGCGACCTTGACGGGCCTGTCGGTTGGGCCCACCGTCAACTCGACACTCGGATCCATTGTTCCGTCGCAATCCGGCCAAGGAACCACCGGAGGTGGTGGCTCCGGATCGACGCTGCCTACCGGCGGGGGATTGCCTACGAGCGGTCAGTCCAGTTCCACTACCACTCCAAACTCCTCTCCCAAACCCTCGAGCAGCTCCACGACCGTCCCGAGCAGCGCCTCACCGGCTCCGACGAGCTCCGCCTCTCAGAGCACCACGTCGACCACGTTCCCGCAGTCGCCAGTTCTGTCCGACGGGGGAACGTCCACGGGTATTGGCTGCGACCTCATCGGAAGTGCGACCTTCGGCGAGCTGGCACCGGGTGAGACGCCGACGGAAGCTGCGGCGGTGACGAATGCGCTGGGTCTGCTCGGCATTCCGTATTTGTGGGCCGGTGAATCTACTCAGAACGGGTTCGACTGCTCGGGGCTCGTGCAGTTCGTCTATCGAGAAGTGGGGGTATCTCTTCCACGAGTGGCCCAGAACCAGTTCGACGCTGGTCCAGTCGTACCGCCTGGAACACTGGTAGAGCCCGGCGACTTGGTGTTTTTCGGATCATCGACCAATGGCGTGGAGCATGTGGGGATGTACTTGGGGAGCGGCTTGATGATTGATGCTCCGCATAGCGGTGCCGTTGTGCGCTTTGATCGAGTCCAGGGCTTTGCTCCGATTGTGGGAGTGACTGCGCCGGGCCAGCGATAGGGATGCGGCACCCAATGGGAGTGGGGGGTCGGGACTACATCGTCGGCGATGCCAAGGGCTGTCTGGCGCTGTAGACGTTTCCGAAGTCGGCATCGCTCCTGATCTTCGATCGCCGGGTATCCCGTCGCACACCCGGGCGCTTTCGCACCCGGGTCTCACCGAAGGGGTCACCCCTCGCTCCACGTCGACTACAAGCACACCAAGATCAAGAAGTACCACAAGGAGGGCCAGGCCCTCCGCACCGAGACCACCATCAACGACACCCGTGACTTCCGTGTCGGTGTCGGCCCTGCAGGACAGTCTGCTCACTTCTTCCACAGCTCGCCTCCTGGGTCCCAGGTTCGATCGGGTTATGAGCCCTATCTGAACCGTCCACGGGCTCCTTACCGATCCTCCCGAGTCCGTCTGAATCTGGTCTGACCAGGCATTTTCAATCCAGTAGCCCATAGCGCTGCTTCTTCGCTCTGACGGCGTCGCTCCCCAAAGTAGGGAAAAAGTAGGGATGCCTGGCGACCTTCGGGTTACCTGCGGTTCAAGGCAACCGGTGGCGTGGATGGGGGCCGGTGGGAGCACGTGACTTGGGTTGGGTGGGCTCTGATCCGGTTCATCTGTGCCATACCGGCAGTGGCCGAAGCTGTTCGTTCATCATGAACCCCCCTCGGGGGAATCATGAAGTCTCTGAGCTGGGGTGTTGCCGCTCTCATCGACCCGCCTGCGCAGAAGCGGTGTCCACCTGGGCAGAACCGGGGCGGTCGTTATGAACCCCGCTGGCGGCATCATGAATCCTTCATGATCGGAATCATGAAGGCTCTGAGCTGGCGTTTTGTCCGTCCTCAGATTTACGAAGGCTCTGAGCTGGTGTTTTGTCCTGCGGCAAAGATTTCTCGATTTCCTTTGGTCACGAGGGTTTTCATGAGGGTCCCCTTCATCGTGGCGGTCATGGACTCCCCCACGATCAGACAGCTTCGAACCGAATGGCAGGCCCTTGGGACTGCTCCCCCTTCGAGCGCCGCATGCCATCGCCTCGTCAAGCACCGCCCGGACCACGCGGACACCGCCGACAGTCTCTGCCGCGAGCTGAAGTGCTCGCGTGCCTCGGATTGTGTCCGCGGGCACACCGAGGACCCGCTCCCGCTGACCGCCGGACAGCGCAGTCGCCTTACGCCGATGCTGTCCGCTTATGGCGCGTCATGACCGCCACCCTGATCGTCCGTGCCACCGATCGGATCGAGTGCTGCTGCCACGTTCGAATCGAGGTGGGTATCCACACCGCCCGTGATGGGGCGCGCGACATCTACAGTGGTCATGGTCATCCCTTCCTTCGCTTTGGTCAAGGGGTGGCACGCGGCGCACCAGGTGTGCGACGCCGGTGCGATCTCCCTGTTGGTGCAGGGCGATCCGCCGCACCCGAAGTTCGGCTTGTGCCACTGAAGCCTGGTAGCGGTCGACAGATCGTTATGAGGACAGGCTGACCGTCAGCCGATTCGTGAGTCAGGCCGGAAACCAGGTGACATCGACCGTACTTTCCCCCACCGATGAACTGGTGGATCTCTGTGCGATCATCGTCATCTCCATACTCCCTGCCGGTTCTGTCCTCTGTCGGCAGCCGAGAACGGTGTCGACGCGGCGTCATTATGGGCGGCAGCGCCGGCGGCATGTCCGAGGCGGTGATCGGTAGGCGCGTTCGGTGCGGGCGGGAGGATCTCGAGCTGGCCGCAGCGGCCGAGTGAGCCGATCCCGAGCTGTCGATCTGGCGCGATCTGCTCCCCTTTGGAGGGTGAGTCAATACCGCTCAGATCGGTCGGTTCAGGGTGGCCACAGCGGCGTCCGACTATGCCCCGCGAGACTCGGCGATCGCCTACCTGGGCTTCTTATGGTTCGCATCCAGTGCCATCATGCGTCACCTACCCGAGGTTGACCCCCAGGCCTGCAAGCACCCGCACCATGTGCTGGACACCGATCTCATTGCGCCCGATGACCATGTGCTCGTGTTGGCCCTGACGCACGCCCTCTCCGCAGCTGGGCAGCATGGCGAAGTCCTCGTCCCGCACGGCGGCGTGGACCTGTTCGTAGATGGCCTCGTAACCGGCGCGCTCCTCGTCGCTGGTGGCCGGGAAGCGGGCCATCCAGCCGTGGCGGACGGTGCACCGAGTGGGCGCGCCGGCCGGGAGGATGTCGATGAGCTGCGACACGTCCCCCGCTTTTGCGTTTCGAGTGATCACTCGCTCCACCATCGCAGTATGCCAGCCAAGCTCCTCGCCTCCCTCATTCCGGTAGGCGCCCGCCGACCGGAACGCTCTGGCAAGGAGCTTCCCACCTCGCGCCACCTAAGATCTGCCTCGTGAGTCCTCTCCACTCTTATCAGCGGGCATCTTGGGGGAGACGCATCGGCATCGCCATGGCGTGCCTGGGAGCACTCGCCCTGGCGGGATTTGTTGGATCGGTGGTCGGTCCTCACTTCAAGGCCGCATCGACCTCCCCCACAACTACAACTTCGACGCGTCCACCATCGACCACCACGTCGACCGTCGCACATTCAAGCGTGAAGGTTCTCGTCGCAAACGGCACGCAGGAGCCCAACACCGCTGGCCATTTCACCCAGCAGCTCCAGCAGCAAGGATGGAATGTCGCCACTCCGCGAAACACCACCTCGCCGGCGTCGACGACAACGATCTACTACGCCCCGTCGCAGCAGCAAGCGGCGGCGCTGGTCGCTTCCGAGCTCGGGGTGCCAGCGGCGGCGGTCCAATCGCTGAGCGCGGCTGTACCGGTGGCGAACGCCACGGGACTTGACGTCGTCGTGGTCATCGGGTCTGACCTTGCCGGTAACGGCTTCCCGGCGACCACAGTTCCGACTACCTGAGCGCACCCAGCTCTTCACAATAATTTCCCCTGGTAGACGGGCCTGTGCTCGCTCGGCAATGAGATAGCACGTGGGAGCCCGTAGTCCGCCACAGAATGACGATCCTGCCGTACCGCTCGATCCACACAGATCGGCGCGTCCGCGGTTGCCCGCTTGGCGGACTGAGAACATGTTGTGGTCCACGGACCGGTGGTCGCTCCGTCACCGTTACTTTGGACCGTTACGGACACCTCCTGCCCGGCTTGGAGTCCCAGCTTGATGACGCTCTCGACCGTGTCGGAAGAGCCGCCCGAGGGGAGATGTTGGGACCCGTTGGGTCACAGGTGGGTCACGCCAAGGTTTCTGTATTGGTACAGCAGGCCGCCACATAGCCATCTATCAGGTATTTTGCACGCGCCCACGGCAGGAATCGAACCTGCGACCTGCGGTTTAGGAATGGCCCTGGGGGCCGGAAACGACGGAACAGGACGGCGGCCAACCGGATGTTTCCGCAGGTCAATCGCTATGTGGTGGAGGGGGACGGAACAGGACGAAACCGGGTAGTTCCCGAGTTCTAGGACATTTCCTAGGACAGCAGCGACGCACGGTTTATGCAACCGCTCGTCACTCGTTGCACTACTCAATGTCGGCGGCCCGCGGTCGAGGTCCCCAGAAACGGGCACCGCCACGAGACCTTCGTGGACCTTCGGGTTATGAGCCCCATCTGAGCCGTCCACAGCGTTTTTCGGTGTTGGTCTGCATCCTCCCGATTCGGCTCTGACCAGGGACTTTATCCCGGTCACCGCCTCCGACCAGGATCAACGTCCTGACACGCTTTTCAGCCGTTGTAGGGGAAAAGTAGGGATGGCGGGCCCCGCTCAGACGTTTGGTGCGACCGACTGGGGCAGGCCTTGGCGACGTGGTCTTGGCTGGTGTGTGGTTCTAGGCCTGGGCGTTGATGGGTGTGAAGGTCACGGTCGATCCGACGGTTTGGACGCGACATGGGCTCGGTGGGTGGATGGAGATGATGACGATGTTCGGGAAGGTCGGGCGGACGGGTGGGCCGGGTGGGTACACGATGGTGTCGATGTTCACCGTGCCGACCGACTGGATGGTGACCGAGGTGCGCTGGTAGGCGGTCAGGACTGTAGGCCCGGGTGGGTATTGGAAGGCCAAACCGAAGACGAAGGTGTTGGGACTGATCGGATCGACGTGAACGGTGACGATGGCGTCGGGTGTCACCGACACGGTGACCACCCCGGCGGGGGTCTGCGTCACCTGGCTGTTCACGCAATCGCTGCAGATGGCGTCGGCACGAGCGGGGGCCGCCAGCCCGACCATGGGTACGACGGCAATAGCCGTAGCCACGACCAGGGAGCGGGCGGTGGGGAAGATCCTGATGAGTGGTCTCTTTTCATTCGGTCCGATGGGGTCGGGTTGCATCGATCGAGACGCGGGCCGGTGCTCCTCGGGAGCATCGACCACCGACTCGCTCGGCCTCTGGATGAGGCGCGCGGTTCAGGCTGGTCAGGTGTTGCGGCTCACGACCCAGGCTGCGGCCAGAGCGGCGATGCCGATGCCGGTTACGGCGCCCCAGAAGATCTGCGGTATGCCACTGGGTGCGTGAGTGACGCCGAGAACGCCGGCGGTGATGGCGATGGCGCCGAACAGGATGTAGAGCCAAGCGGGGATGCGAATCATTTCTGTCTCCTCGAGCTGGCGACGCGGGGTGGCGTCGAGTCGAGGATGCGCCGTGGGAGGGCGGGTTGTCGTCGACCGGTGGGCTCGATCGACGATCCGGGTGGCTCGGGCGATCGGTACTTGAGGATGATGGAGGCGGTCCGATGGAACGACGAGGCGAGGCCGTCGGTGCGCTTACCCTGTCGGATGTGCCCTTGTCCGCGACATGGCGTCCCCGTGGCTTTGACGTGGTTTTGGCATCGGGCCTGTTGATCATCGGGATGGTGCAAATTCAGGCGCCCGACCCGCATCGGGTCATTGCCAACCCGTCGTTCTCGGCGGTGGTCTGGGGGCTGACGGCGGCCTCGCTGGCGTGGAGGCGTCGTAGCCCGTGGCTGGTGTTCGCGGTGGTGACGCTCGGCTTGACGCTCGAAGCGGTGCCCGCCCCCGATAGTGGCACCTTGGCCGGTTTCGTCGCCCTGTGCGTCGCGTTGTACACGGTGGCGCGGGAGGACCGGTCGCTGGAGAAGACGGTGGCCGCATCGGCAATCGCATTGATCGTCCTGTTCTTCCACTACGCCCGGGACCCGATGGCCTCAAACGCGGTGGAAAGCATCCAGGCCACTTACGTCGTTCTCCTCGCGTGCGCGGTTGTGGGCCGCCTGGTGTCGTCACGGGCAGCGACCACCGAACAAGAACGAGCGGCGCAGGCCGATCGGGAGGCCGCGGCGGCGGGGGCCGCCACGGAGGCGGAACGGGTCCGGATCGCCCGCGAGTTGCACGACGTCATCGCTCACAGCGTCACGGTGGCCATCGTGCAGTCCATGGCCGCCCAAAGTGCCATCGCCGACGGGGAACTCGACGATGCCGCTCGACGCCTCGCTGCCATCGAGGAGACCTCCCGCCAAACGTTGGCGGACATGCGGCGACTGGTGACCATCAACGACTCGGGCCCGAACGACGACCTCGGGTCCCAGCCCGGGCTGACCAATCTCCCGGCCCTGGTCCAACAACTCGTCGACGCGGGTTCTGATGTGCGCCTCGACTTCGAGGGGCCACCGGCTGACGTCTCGCCCGGTGCCGATCTGGCCCTGTTCCGGATCGTCCAGGAGGCCCTGACGAATGCCGTGAACCACGCACCGGGTGCCAGCGTTCACATACACGTCCGGATGACCGAAGAATCCGTCGAGGTGGAGATCGTCAACGGTGAGCCGACCAGGCCCGATACCGGAGCGGGGACTGGCCGGGGTGTGGTCGGGATGCGCGAGCGGGCTCGCCTGTACAACGGGTCCTTTGAGAGCGGCTCCTGTACCGACGGCGGGTTTCGCGTGCACGCGTCCCTTCCGCGGGAAGCGACCTCAACATGATCAGGGTCCTGCTGGCCGACGATCAGGCGCTTCTCCGAGAGGGGTTCCGGGCGCTGATCGACCGGGAAGCCGACATGACCGTGATCGGCGAAGCCTCCGACGGGGCCCAGGCCGTCCAGAGGTCACGCCAGGTCCAACCCGACGTCGTGCTCATGGACATCCGCATGCCAGGCACCGACGGGTTGGAAGCGACCCGCCAACTGCTCTCCGGCCCCGCCGACTCTGGCGTCCGGGTGCTGATTCTCACCACCTTCGACCAAGACGACTACGTCTACGAAGCCCTGCTGGCCGGGGCCAGCGGCTACGTGCTCAAGGACCTCCGCCAAGCCGAACTGGTCGCCGCCATACGAACGGTCGCAGCCGGCGACGCCATGCTCTCACCCTCAGTTACCCGTCGCCTGATCGAGACCTATTGCCGGCGCCCCCCACCTGCAGGCGCCCAGCTCCCCGACGCGCTCAACGACCTGACCGGTCGAGAGGTCGACGTCCTCACCCTCATGGCCCGCGGCCAGTCCAACGCCGAGATCGGCGACAACCTCTTCCTCTCCGCCAGCACCATCAAGACCCACGTCGGACGCATCCTCACCAAACTGGCCGTCCGCGACCGGCTCCAAGCCGTCGTCCTCGCCTACGAGTCCGGACTCATCGAACCCGGCACCACAAAGCCCACATGACACTACCGAAGACTCATGACGCGTCGCCCATCCTGGTGGCGAGCGATCCGGCGCGTTGATGCCGAGAATCCACCAGGGGCCGCTCTCTGTCGCCGAGCACGAGCAGCGCCATATGACGTCGGTGGTGGTCGTGCGGGCGATGGCGGACTGGTCGATGAACGCGAGTTCGCGCTCGACGCTGTGTTGCCGAGAACTCGATGGCGGCCAGGGCGACTGAACGAGCATCAGCGCGTCTCGCCCGGCAGCACACTGTGTGGCACCTTCTCGTGGCGCCGGGGAGAGTGCTCTTTGAGCGGTGGGCGGCCATGGGCGGATCGCTCGAAGGGTGATTGGGCTCGTTCGCCGCCATTCTTCGGGCCTGCGGGGCGTTACCTTCGATCTCGGTGCGAGAGGCTCTGTTGCGTTGATGGATCACGTGGCGCGTGCTCACCAGCTCCGTTGAAATGCGCGGCTCAGATCACCTGCGCGAGTTCGTCGAATGCCGCGGCAAGGGTCAGTCCGGGACGTGC
>Ga0097691_1000633_pt1 | contig 29380 bp, 20 predicted proteins | sample NGESurdeep072012_8_FD_72858 | JGI IMG/M metagenome (GOLD analysis project Ga0097691, IMG submission 72858) | Arctic peat soil microbial communities from Barrow, Alaska - NGEE Surface sample 210-1 deep-072012 | ecosystem: Environmental > Terrestrial > Soil > Wetlands > Peat ... | reverse complement strand
AGACCTTTATGACATCGGCGAGATTCCGCCGCTCGGCCATGTGCCGGAGAAGATGCACGCCTGGGTGATTCGCAAGGAGCGGCACGGGCCGCCCGACCAGTCCATGCAGCTCGAAGTCGTGCCGACCTGGCCGATCGGCGAGGACGAGGTGCTGGTGCTCGTGATGGCGGCTGGCGTGAATTACAACGGCGTCTGGGCCGCGCTCGGCCAGCCTATTTCCACCATCGACGTGCACAAGCATCCGTTTCACATCGCCGGCTCCGATGCGTCGGGCATCGTCTGGGCGATCGGCAGCAAGGTGCATCGCTGGAAGGTCGGCGACGAGGTCATCGTCCATTGCAATCAGGACGACGGCGACGACGAGGACTGCAATGGCGGCGATCCGCTGCTGTCGCCCTCGCAGCGCATCTGGGGCTACGAGACGCCGGACGGCTCGTTCGCGCAATTCTGCCGCGTGCAGTCGCGGCAGTTGATGCACAAGCCCAATCACCTGTCCTGGGAAGAATCGGCCTGCTACACGCTCACGCTCGCCACCGCCTACCGCATGTTGTTCGGCCATTCGCCGCACACGCTCAAGCCCGGCGACAATGTGCTGGTGTGGGGTGCATCCGGTGGTCTCGGTGTGTTCGGTGTGCAGCTTGTCGCCGCCTCGGGTGCCAATGCCATCGCCGTCGTTTCCGACGAGTCGAAGGCGGAATACGTGCTCAATCTCGGCGCCAAGGGCGTGATCAACCGCAAGGACTTCAAGTGCTGGGGTCAGATGCCGGCGGTCAATACGCCTGAGTACAACGACTGGACCAAGGAAGCGCGCCGCTTCGGCAAGGCGATCTGGGACATCACCGGCAAGCGCGACGTCGACATCGTGTTCGAGCATCCGGGCGAGCAGACTTTCCCGGTCTCCTGCCTGGTGGTGAAGCGCGGCGGCATGGTGGTGTTCTGCGCCGGCACCACCGGCTACAATCTCACTTTCGATGCGCGCTATGTCTGGATGCGGCAGAAGCGCATCCAGGGCTCGCACTTCGCCCATCTCAAGCAGGCCTCGCAGGCCAACCGCTTCGTGCTCGAGCAGCGCATCGACCCGTGCATGAGCGAGGTATTCGCCTGGGACAAGATCCCGCTCGCGCACATGAAGATGTGGAAGAACCAGCATCCGCCCGGCAACATGGCGGTGATGGTCAATGCACCGCGCCAGGGCTTGAAAACGTTGGAAGATGCGCAGGAAGCAGCGGGCGGCTAGTCCGCGCCAGCGGATTTTTCGCGCGGGGTGTCAACCGCTTTCGTGCGCAGCTGCGCGATGACCGAATTCAATTCGCCGCCATAAATGAAGATCGACGCGCAGACATAAAGAAACACCAGCGCGATCATCGCCGAGGCCAGGCCTGCGTACATCGACACGTAAGCGAACGTGTAATAGGCGAGGTAGCGGCCAAAAATGGCGCCGCTAATCAGCCAAAGCATTATCGTCGCGATAATGCCGGGCGCAATCTCGATGAAGCCGCGCCGTCCGGCCGGCAGCCAAAGATGCACGATCATCAGCGAGATAACGAGCACGAACGCCGCCACCGCGTAGCGCGCGAAGGTGATGAGTTCGCTGAACGGTTCCAGCGTCGGCACATAGCGCAGCAGCTTGTCCCAAATCACCGGCGCCAGCACCACCAGGAACGAGAACGCCAAGATCGCGACGGCGCCCACCAGCACATAGCCGACCGACTCCAGCCGCAGCAGCCACCATGAGCGCGGTTCAACCGCGTCATAAGCGCGGTTGAGCCCGACGCGCAGGCTTTCGACGCCGCTCGACGCAAAGTAAAGCGCGAATAGAATACCGAATGTAAGAACGTCGCCGCGGGTATCGGTCAGCACGCTGGTGACGTCGAGCGCAATCGGGCCGGCGACGGCCTTGGGCCAGGCTTCCAGCAGAATGCGCGCGGCCTCGTCGGCGAGTTCTTTCGAACCGAAGAAAAAGCCGGCCAGCGCGGTGACCACGATCAGAAACGGAAACAGCGCCATCAAGCTGGATAGCGCGATATGGCTCGCAATCGCCCAACCGTCGTCGGCGAGAAAATGCCGGAACGCGTCGGCCACGATCCGCATTGCCAATATGAAAATGCGCAAATGCGTGCCTCAAAACCCGCTCGTCCCCGCGGAAGCGGGGACCCAGATCGGGGCTATCTTAGCTGGATTCCCGCTTGCGCGGGAATGAGCGGAAAGAGCCTACGCCGCCTGCACGTTGGTAAGGAATTGCCGCACTTCCGCTTCCAGGTTTTCCGCCTCGACCGCGACCGCATCGGCGAGGTCCTTGACGTCGGAGGCAGTCGAGCGGGCATCGGTGGTGACGCCGGCAACCTTGCTCATCGCCTCGGCGCCGCTGCGCGCCTCGCCGGAGGCGCGGCTGACGCCCTCCGCGATCGAGGCCACCGCGGAGTTCTGCTGATCGACGGTGGCCGCCACCATGGTGGCGATCGCCGACATTTCACGGATGATGGCGTTGACCTGTTCGATCGCGCGCGCCGCGTCGGCGGCGGCCGATTGGATCGAGCCGATCTGCTCGGCGATCTCCTCGGTCGCTTTCGCGGTCTGTCCGGCCAGCGATTTCACTTCCGAAGCGACTACCGCGAAACCCTTGCCGGATGCCCCGGCGCGGGCCGCCTCGATGGTGGCGTTGAGCGCGAGCAGGTTGGTCTGCCCGGCGATCGCCTGGATCAGGCCCACCACCTCGCCGATGCGGGTGGCGGCGTTGCCGAGTTCCGACATGGTGGTGACGGTGCGCTGGGCTTCCGATACCGCGCGCCCCGCTACGTCGGTGGATTTCGCGGCCTGCGAGGCGATCTCGCCGATCGAGGCCGCCAATTCCTCGACCGAACCGGCAGCCGTCGTCACATTGTCGGATGCGGCGGCGACGCGTTGTTCGGCGGTGCGCGCATCGGCCGACATGGTATCGGCGGCCTTGTTGAGATCGCTCGAGCTCATTTCGAGCTTCATGGACGCCCCGCGCAGCTTGCTCAGCGCGCTTTCGACCGAATGCTTAAATTGCGTGATGGTGAGCGCAATCGTGTCGTTGCGCTGCGCCTGCGCGCGGCCCGCATCGGTCTGGATGGCGGCGAGCTTTTCCCGCTCGATCATGTTGTCGCGGAACACGATCACCGTGCGCGCCATCTCGCCAATCTCATCGCGTGCGTTAGTGGCGGGAATGCGGGCGCTGGTGTCGCCGGCGGCGAGTTGCTGCATCACGCCGGCCAGGCCATGAAGCGGCTGCGTGATGCTGCGTCCGATCAGCCAGCTGAAACCAAGGCCGAACGCGACCATGGCGATGCCGACCACGATTATCCCGGTGCGCGTATGGGCTTGCGATGCGGTCAGCCCCGATGACGCCTCTTCCGCGGTCTGACGCGCCCGCTCGATGATTTCATCCGCACGCGGCAGCATGCTCTGGCTGTCGATGTCGATCACCGCGTGCAGCGGATACACATGGTCGAACCGGTCGATCCATTGCGTGAAGGTATCGGCATAGGTATTCACCTCATGCTCGAGCGAATCCTTCATCTCCGCCGTACCGTCGACCAGGGCGAAGGTGTCGTTGAATTTCTTGTAACTGGCGAGAAATTGCTGCTTGATCAGTTCGCGTGGGTTGAGCCGATACTCGGCTTCGTAGGTCCGCATGGTCAGCAGCATCATCATCAATTTTCCGGCATCCGCGCCGGCCAGCCAGGTCATATTCTCGTTGATGATGAGCTCGACCGCGTTGCCGGCTTCGCGAAGATTGTTGCGCAGCCCTGAGTTTTCGTCGAAGCCGAGGGTCTTCTGCTCCCGCACCAGTTCGGTGAAGGTGTCGCGCAAAGCTATGACGTCCTTGCGCAAGCCCGCGATATTTTCGGCTTGGCGGCGATCGATCGAGGCCGCGATGGCGTCGAGGCTCTGCAGCGCGAGCGCATGCGCCTGGTCGAAGCTCACCACCAGATTGTTGCTGGGGTTGGCGCTGAAATCTTTCACGATGATTCGCATCGCCTCGATCGCGCTCTTGAAATAGCGGCTGGCGTCGGCGAGCCCGGCGGAATGCTTGACGGTCTCGAAGGCGGTGCCGACGGCGCCTTCGCCAGAGAAATAAGTGAGCCCGTTGGCGAGGAAGCCGAGCACCGGGATCAGCGCCAGCACGATGATGCGGGTGCGCACCGAAAATGAGGTGAGCAGCCGGACCAGCCGGCTGAACGGAAGCGATAGACTTATGTAGCGCATGGGCCGGTACGGATCTCGCCGGTGGCGGCGGCACTGTGCCGAGGTATCCCCGTGATCAAAGCGTGGAATGGTTAATTTTGTAGGAATTTGGTAACGCGATGCCGTGCAAAGAGGCCGGAAACCCGCCAATTCCAAGCCCACTTTGCTTTTGTGCACTGCACGCGTAGTGTCTTTGTCGCAGCCGGTACCGCAGACATCGCCTGTACCCGAGGATTCCATGCCCGTCGCCGCCTCCCGCCCGACCGCCGAACACGAACTGGTCGAACTCAGCCGCGAGGCGACCGCGGCACTCGATGCCTTGCTGGCAGATGCCGTGGCCAAGGTGCGCGAGCGTGTGGTGGTGGCAGGCAAGCCGGACGGCGGCCTGTTCGATCGCGAGCAGCGTGCCACCCATGGGCTGGCCTGGCTCGCCACCTATGTGGAAGCCGTGCGCCAGCTCGCCGCCTATACCGAACGGATGGTCGGCGCCGGCACGTTCGGCGAGATCGAGGAACACCTCGTGCGCGTCGCGCTCGGCGAATATCTCGCCCAGATCGTCGGCGGCATTCCGATGAGCCAGGGCGAACTGGTGCGGCCGAGCGATCTCGGACTTTCAGCGGCGCAGGTTGCGGCCCGCATCAACCGAAATGTCGAGGGCTTGATCGCCAGCGGCAATACCGTGGAGCGGCGCGCCCGTGTGATCGAGCTGATGCGCGCCAGCCACAACGCCACGGTCGGCATGTGCGGCCTCGACGAAACGCTGGAATCGATCCGCGAGGAAATGCGCAAATTCGCCGACAGCGAGGTGATCGGCCACGCGCAAACCTGGCACCGCACCAACAGTTACATCCCGCTCGAGATCATCGGGCAGATGTCGGAGCTCGGCGTGTTCGGGCTCACGATTCCCGAGGCGTTCGGCGGCATGGGGCTCGGCAAGGAGTCCATGTGCGTGGTGTCCGAGGAACTGTCGCGCGGCTATATCGGCGTCGGCTCGCTCGGCACGCGCTCGGAGATCGCCGCCGAATTGATCCTCGGCAGCGGCACTACCGAGCAGAAAGAAAAATGGCTGCCGAAGATCGCCTCCGGCGAGGTGCTGCCAACCGCCGTGTTCACCGAGCCGAACACCGGCTCGGACTTAGCCTCGATCAAGACCCGCGCGGTGCGCGAGGGCAACGTCTACAAGGTCTACGGCAACAAGACCTGGATCACCCATCCGGTGCGCGCCGACCTGATGACGCTCTTGGTGCGCACCAATCCGAAGGAGACCGGCCATCGCGGCTTGTCCATGCTGCTGGCCGAGAAACCGCGCGGCGATGACAAGATTCCGTTTCCCGCCAAGGGTATGAGCGGCACCGAGATTGAGGTGCTCGGCTATCGCGGCATGAAGGAATACGAGATCGCCTTCGATGGCTTCGAAGTGAAAGCGGAAAACCTGCTCGGCGGCGTCGAGGGGCTGGGCTTCAAGCAGCTCATGCAGACCTTCGAATCGGCGCGCATTCAGACAGCTGCCAGGGCGATTGGCGTCGCGCAAGCCGCGATGGAGCAGGCGCTCGGCTATGCGCAAGCCCGCGTGCAGTTCGGCGTTCCGATCGTGAGCTTCCCGCGCGTCGCCGACAAGCTCGCCATGATGGCGGCGGAAATCATGACCGCGCGTCAGCTCACTTATTTCGCGGCGCGCGAAAAGGACTCCGGCCGCCGCTGCGATCTGGAAGCCGGCATGGCCAAGCTGTTGGCCGCGCGCATCGCCTGGGCCAACGCCGACAATGCAGTGCAGATCCACGGCGGCAACGGCTTCGCGCTGGAATTCCCGGTTTCGCGCATCCTGTGCGACGCCCGCATCCTGAATATTTTCGAGGGCGCCGCCGAGATCCAGGCGCAGGTCATCGCCCGCCGGCTGCTCGACGGGACGAATTGACGCGGCCTTTCGCAACGGAATAATGAGCCAAGGCGTTTGATCCAGAACAAGGCGCGCTATTCGCGATTATTCTAGCCTTACACATTGTTCAGGAGGTCCGCATGTCCAAATTATTGATCCAGCATGGCGAATGGGTTGTGGTCTGCGACGGCGCCAAGGCGCTGGTGCTGGAGAACGCCGGCGACGCCAAGTTTCCCAATCTCAAGACCATCAAGGTCTTCGAGCAGAAGGATTTGGCCACTCACGACCTCGGCACCGGACCGCCGGGCCGGGCCTTTAGTCCGGCCGGTCACGGCAGTCGCAGCGCTGTCGAGCAGACCGACTGGCACGACCAGGCCGAGCGGGCCTTTCTCGCGCAACTGGTCCAGCATCTCGATGGCGCCATCGCCGCCGGCAAGACGAAGTCAATCATCCTGGCCGCGTCGCCGCGCGCGCTCGGCATGATCCGTCCGGCGTATTCGCACGCGCTGCGCGCCGCGGTGCGCGCCGAGGTGGACAAGGACCTCGTCAAGCTGCCGATCCACGAGATCGAGAAGCACCTGACCGGCGGCTGAGGCCGTTGCGCTCTGCGATTAAGGCTGGCCCGCCGCAATGGCGATGCTATGTTCGCCGCGAATGCTTTCTCGAGGCCGGCGAATGAATCGATTTTGCGGTCAATGCGCGCGTGGTGGCGGTAGGCTCACGGTCGCCGCCCTGCTGGCGGCGATGATCGCCACGGCCGACGCGCAGCCGGCCAATCAAACGCCGGCCACGAACCCGGCCGCGCCCGTGGAGCCGGCGAACACCATCAACAATCCGATGGCGGTGCCCGGCTTCTGGGATCCGCGCCGGCGGCCGGAACGGCCGGACCTCTCGCGCATCAGCATCATCCGCTTCCTTACCGAAACCGATTATCCGCCGTTCGACTATGCCGGGCCGGACGGCACGCCCGCCGGCTTCAACGTCGATCTGGCGCGGCTGATCTGCGAGGAGATCAAGGTCGCCTGCACCGTGCAGATGCGGCGGTTCGACACGTTGGTCGCCTCCTTGAACAACAATAACGGCGACGCGGTGATCGCCTCCTTCGCCGAGACGCCGGAGATGCGCCGCCAAGTCGATTTCAGCGATCCCTATTACCGCACGCCGGCGCGCTTCGTGTCGCGCCGCGACTTCAACAGCGACGACGTGCGCCCGGAGGCGCTCGAAGGCAAGAAGATCGCGGTGGTCGCCGGCACCGCGCACGAAGCCTATCTGAAGACCTTGTTCACCGAAGCCGAGCTGCATCCCTATCCGAACGAGGACGCCGCCCGCTTTGCGCTGAAAAAGGGCGACGTCGATTTGCTGTTCGGCGACGGCATCTCGCTGGCGTTCTGGCTCAACGGCACCGACTCCGGCGGCTGCTGCGAATTCCGCGGCGGGCCTTACATGGAGAGCCGCTTCTTCGGCGAGGGCGTCGGCATCGCGGTCCGCCGCGGCAATGACGTGTTGCGGCAGGCGTTCAACTGGGCGCTGTTCCAGCTGTGGGAGAAAGGCCGTTTTACCGATCTGTGGCTACGCTATTTCCCGATCAGCCCGTACTGACCTGCAAATTTGACGTGTGAACGCGGGACATTATGTGCATGATCTTTTCCGAAAACCGGTTCCCACTTTTCGGGATCATGCGGTACTGTCCGCGCCGGAGACCGTGATGTCCGTCGCTGAAACCGCCGCATCCTTGCGCGAACTGGCCGAGCACTCGAACGCCTGGCCGTTCGAGGAAGCGCGCAAGATCGTCGCGCGGCTGAAGAAGTATCCCAAGGACGAAGTGATCTTCGAGACCGGCTACGGTCCGTCCGGCCTGCCGCATATCGGCACCTTCGGCGAAGTGGCGCGCACCACCATGGTGCGTCACGCCTTCCGCGTGCTCACCGACGACAAGATCAAGACGCGGCTGATCGCCTTCTCCGACGACATGGACGGGTTGCGCAAGGTGCCGGACAACGTGCCGAACAAGGAGATGCTGGAGAGCCATCTCGGCAAGCCGCTGACCAAGGTGCCCGATCCGTTCGGCACCCATGCGAGCTTCGGCGAGCACAACAATGCGCGGCTGCGCGCCTTTCTCGATCATTTCGGCTTCGAATACGAATTTCTGTCCTCGACGCAGTGCTACACCTCGGGCCGTTTCGACGGCGCGCTGCTCAAGGTGCTGGAACGTTTCGACAAGGTGATGGCGATCATGTTGCCGTCATTGCGCGAGGAGCGCGCGCAGACCTATTCGCCGTTCCTGCCAATTGATCCGCGCACCGGCATCGTGTTGCAAGTGCCGGTGCTCTCGCACGACGCCAAGGCCGGCACCATCACCTACGAAGACGCGGATACCAAGGCGCCGGTCACCACGCCGGTCACCGGCGGCCGCTGCAAGCTGCAATGGAAGCCGGACTGGGCGATGCGCTGGGTGGCGCTCGGCGTCGATTACGAAATGGCCGGCAAGGACCTGATCGAATCGGTGAAGCTGTCGGGCGAAATCTGCCGCGCGCTCGGCGGCACGCCGCCGGAAGGCTTCAATTACGAACTCTTCCTCGACGAGAACGGGCAGAAGATTTCCAAGTCGAAAGGCAACGGCCTCACCATCGACGAATGGCTGCGCTATGCCAGCCCGGAAAGCCTGTCGTGTTTCATGTATCGCGAGCCGAGGGCGGCGAAGCGACTCTATTTCGACGTCATCCCGCGCACCGTCGACGAATACCAGCAGTTCCTCGACGGCTATCAGCGGCAGGACGGCAGGCAGCGGCTGTCGAATCCGGTCTGGCACATCCATTCCGGCCATCCGCCCAAGATCGAGATGCCGGTCACGTTCTCCATGCTGCTCACGCTGGTGTCGTCCTCGAATGCGGAGAACGCCGAGACGCTATGGGGGTTCATCGACCGCTACCGGCCGGGCGTCACGGCGCAGACACACCCGAAGCTCAACGCGCAGGTGCAATACGCCATCCATTATTTCCGCGACTTCGTGCAGCCAGCGAAGAAATTCCGCCAGCCGTCCGAGGTCGAGCGCGCCGCGCTGATCGATTTGCGCGACGCGCTGTCGAATTTGCCGCCAAATGCGTCCGCGGAGGAAATCCAGGACGTCGTCTACGAGGTCGGACGGCGGGAGCCGTTCCTCGACCAGAAAAAGAAAGCCAAGGACGGCAAGCCGGGCGTCTCGCTCGACTGGTTCAACATGCTCTACCAGGTGCTGCTCGGCCAGGAGAAAGGCCCGCGCTTCGGCTCATTCGTCGCGGTCTACGGCCTGCAGAACACCGTCGACATGATCGACGGCGCGCTGGCGCGCTCGGCGTGAGCAACGTCTGACACCGGTTACGCCGACGCGACGGCCTTGAAGAAGGTGTAGCAGAACACGCCGTCGCGCTCCGTCGTGCGGTGAAGATCGCGGATGCCGCGGCCCCATGATTCCGGATCGATGAGACCCCGCGCGATTGCTTTGGCGCGAACGCCTTCTACCATGGCGTTGAATGTGTTTCTGGTGAATCCATCGACTAGTTGCGGGCGGCTGGCGTCGACATAGACCATGCGCGGGGAGACCGTGACCTCCTTGAAACCGGCTTCGGCCAATAGTGGATAGAGGCGGCGCCCGATCAGCGCGTCGCCGCCCATGCCGGCCTGAAGATCGATCAAGCATTGAATCGCGCGCCGCGCGTCGGCGCTATCGGGATGAAAATACGCGGAGCCGTGATCGCCTTCGATCGCCATCACGCTGCCTCCGGGTTTCAGCAGTCGCTTGAGGCAGACCAGCGCACTCACCGGATCGCGCAGATGTTCGAGCACGAAACAGACGAACACGTGATCGAAGCTCTGCTCCCTGAACGGAAGGTTGAAAATGTCGGCCTGAAGAAATGCAACATTGGTGATGCCGGCGTCGGTGGTTCGCTCCCGTGCCACCGCGAGTGAATCGGCCGAAAGATCGATGGAGAGGAAACGGGTCTGCGGACTGTTGCGGGCGATCGTTGTCGTTTGCGCGCCGACCCCGCAGCCGGCTTCGAGCACGTCGCTGTTCGTGGGGAATACGGTGTCCCAATGCAACAATTCGGCGAGACTGGAGGCCTGGTCTATCAGCCGCCGGGCCTCGCGGCCCGAATACCCATGTACGTAATCACCAGCCACTGCCGGACCTTCTATTCGGATCAGCCGGAAGACAAGCGCGCCGCGCCGACGGCACAAGTGAATCGGTTACTGACTCGCCCAAACGATGCGCGCGACCCACACGACGTCGGACATCGGAAAGGTACGGTCGCGGTGCTCGGCGTTGAGCGACTTGAGCTCGATGCTCTTGCTGGTCTTGCGCTTGAGTTCCTTGACCATCACTTCGTCGTTTTTGGTCTTGACCACGACGCGGTCGCCGCGCCGCACGGGCGCCGCCGGCGACACCACGATGACGTCGCCGTCGCGGTAGGCCGGCTTCATCGAATCGCCGGAGATTTCCAGCGCATAAGCGTGCTCGTCGGTGACCGAGGGGAAGGCGATCTCCTCCCAGCCCTTGCCGACCGGGAAGCCGCCATCGTCGAAATAGCCGCCGGAGCCGGCCTCGGCGAAGCCGATCAGCGGCACGTTCGAAATCGCCACCTTGCCGCTGTCGGTGATCAGGGTGACGAAGGTGTCGACCTTGGTGCCGGTCGCCTGCAGCGCCTTGGCCACCGATTCGGTGGACGGCCAGCGCGGCCGGCCTTCCGGGGTAATGCGCTTGGATTTGTTGAAGGTGGTCGGGTCGAGGCCCGCCTTCTTGGCGAGACCGGAGGCCGTCAGCTTGGCGCGGGCGGCCAGCCGGTCGATGGCAGTCCAGATCTGGTTATGTGTCAGTGACATGCGCGCGGGCCCATCTTAAGACTCTAGTCCAAGATATAGGAATTATAGCCTTGAGTCGCCCCCCTCCCGCAACAGCTTTGTGAAAGGCTTGCCTTGAACGAGCCTTGGCCCCACCGATAGGGTCCAAATCCATCCAAGCCCGGAGCCCAATTTCGGTGATCGGTTTTTTCGACCGCCTGTCCCGCCCGCTGATGCGGGCCCTCGACCCGGAAGATGCGCATGCTTTCGCGATCAAGGCCTTGCGCTATGTGCCCCTGGCGCGGCCGGCCGCCGACGCCCGCGAGCTGGCGGTGCGCGCCTTCGGGCTCAATTTCCCCAATCCGGTCGGCGTCGCCGCCGGCTTCGACAAGAATGCGCAGGTCCCGGACCCGCTGCTACGGCTGGGCTTCGGCTTCGTGGAGGTCGGCACGGTCACCCCATTGCCGCAAACGGGCAATCCGCGTCCGCGCCTATTCCGGCTCGGATCCGACGAGGGCGTGATCAACCGGCTGGGCTTCAACAACGAGGGCGCGGCGGCCGTGCTCAAGCGGCTGGCCGCGCGCGCCAACGAGGGCGGCGTCGTCGGCGTCAATATCGGCGCCAACCGCGACAGCGCCGACCGCAGCGGCGACTATGTGCGGCTGGTCGAGACCTTCGCGGCGGTCGCCAGCTATTTCACCGTCAACGTCTCCTCGCCCAATACGCCCGGCTTGCGCGACTTGCAGCAGGCCAAGGCGCTCGACGATTTGCTCGCCCGCGTGCTCGATGCGCGCGAACGGATGCGCCCGCGCGTCGGGCCGGTGCCGGTGCTGGTCAAGATCGCGCCCGATCTCACGCTGTCCGAGCTCGACGACGCGGTTGGCATCGCGCGCAAGCATCGGGTTGACGGCATGATCGTCGGCAACACTACGATCGCGCGGCCGGGCTCGCTACGCGAGCGCGACAAGGCCAGGGAGGCGGGCGGGCTGTCCGGCCGGCCGCTGTTCAAGCTTTCGACCCGCATGCTGGCGGAGACCTTCGTGCGCGCCGAGGGCGCGTTCCCGCTGATCGGCGCCGGCGGCGTCGACTCCGGCCCCACCGCCATCGCCAAGATCAAGGCCGGGGCGGCGCTGCTGCAGCTTTATACCGGGCTGGTGTTCCGCGGCATCGGCGTGGTGTCCGAGATCAAGGCGGACCTGCTGGCGGCGCTCAAGCGCGGCCACCGCGACTCGCTGGCCGCCATGGTCGGCTCGGATGCGGCGGATATTACCGCGGAGAGTTGGCCGACCTGAACTGGCTTATTTGCCCCTTGGCGCATTGACCACGCGCATGATGATCCAGATCGGGATCACGATCACCGCGCCGAGCAGGAAATAGCGCCACAGCCAGCGGAACGCGTCGAAGCCCATGTTCCAGATCGAGCGAATCAGCCGCTCCACGCTGCTGATGATGTCGAACGGGTCGAGCCCGAGCGCCGCCAGCACAACGCCGACCAGGATCGAGACCAAGATCAGGCGTCCCAGCACCGCCAGCGGCGAGCCGCCGAAAACCTTCGTTACGGTGTCGTTACTCATCGGTTTCTCTCCTGGGGTCGTCGGATCCTGGGTCATGATTCCACCCTAGCACATTGCCACGCGCAGCTTTTTTGATTGAGCATGATCTTTACCGAAAACCGGGTCCCACTTTTCGGGATCATGTTCTAGATATGCCTAGAATCGCATAATGGAACCCGCAACCGCGCTTGATCGAGCCGCCGCGCTAATCCCTTTTGAACACCACGCTGGCGATCCAGCCGGTGAGCAGCGCCATCAGCATGGTCGCCAAGCCATAAAGCAGGCCATGGTCGCGCGCGGCGTCGGCGACATATTGCTCGAAGCCCGCCTTGGTCACTTCCAGCGCCGAATTGGTGCGCGCCACCATCACGCCGTCGGCGAACAGCTTGACGTCGATCGTATAGTTGCCGGTCGGCACGTCGGCCGGCAGCGGGATCGCGGTGCGGAACACGGTCGGCGTCAGGAAGGTCACCGCGCTGCCGATTTCGCTGTACAGGGCCTGCTGAATTTCCAGCCGCACGAACGCCAGCCGGAACGGATCGTCGCGTACGGTATCGGCGAGGTCCGGTCCGATCCGTTGCGGCAGCAGGAAATTGTCCAGCCCGATCTGCAATCGCCGCAAGGTGTCCTGCTGGGTGATCTGGGCGACCGGGCGGTTGCTCAAGATGGCGAGATAGGACGGCACGCGCACGAATTCGCGCGAGTCGACATTGACCCAGATGCCGAGCACGCGTTGCTTGCGCCGGGTGCGCAGCGTCTGGCGCGGTCCGGTTACGGTGACGACAAGATCATAGGCTGACCGCAGCGCGGTCTTGCCGGCGTCGGGCTCGATGGTGCCGAACAGCACCAGATCTTCGCCGACAAAACTCGAGGTGATCGCCACCCGGTGGTTCGACAGCGACACCACCAGCCGTTCGGCGGCGGCGGGCTTGGCGCCGCAGGCCAGCATGACGATTACGAGCGTGAGTGCGATCCGCCGCATCATTCGCCCCCGAGGTGGCGTATCGAGTACAGATCGTCCGGCTGTACCACCAGCGCATAGGCGAAGCGCAGGCCGACCGCGAAAACCAGCAGGCCGAGCAGGAGGCGCAGCCGTTCGCCCCGCATCTTCTGTCCGGTGCGCGCGCCGAATTGCGCGCCGACCACGCCGCCGACCATCAGGATCAAGGCCAGCACCGCGTCGACCAGATGGTTGGTGGCCGCATGCATCACCGTCGCCGACGCCATGGTGATGAGGGTGAGCACCATCGAGGTGCCGATCACGGTCGCGGTCGGCACGCGCAGGAAATAGATCAGCATCGGCACCAGCAGGAAGCCGCCGCCGATGCCCATGATGGCGCCGACGAAACCGATGATGAACCCGATCGCCCAGACCGGGATCGCCGACACGTAGATTTTCGAGCGTTTGAAGCGCAGCTTGAACGGTAAGCCGTGCAGCCAAGTGTGACTGCCCGGCCGGCGGATGGTGGCCGGCAGGCCGTGGCGCGCGCGCACTACCGCGCGGACGCTTTCGTAGATCATCAGGCCGCCGACGATCGTGAGCAGCGTCACATAGGACAGCCCGATCATCAGGTCGAGTTGGTCGAGCGCGCGCAAGGTCGTGAACAGCCAGACGCCGGTCGCGGTACCGATGATGCCGGCGCTCAGCAGCATCAGCGCGAGCGCGAGGTCGAGCGCGCGTCTGTTCCAATAGTTGATCGCGCCGGAGAACGAGGAGGCGGCGATGTGACTCGCCACGCTCGCCACCGCCACCGCGGGCGAGACGCCGATGAAGATCAGCAGCGGCGTCATCAGGAAGCCGCCGCCGATGCCGAACATGCCGGAGATGTAGCCGACCGCGAGCCCCATCCCCAGCACGAGGAAGATGTTCACGGGCATGTCGGCGATCGGAAGATAGATCTGCAAGGGACGTCGTCCGGCGTTCACGGCTAATGCGCCGCTTAACCGGTCCGCGCCGGTGGGAGGTTCACCTTGCGGTCAACGCCACGTCTTGCGGAGCCGGTAGCGACTCTGGATCATCGGTCTTGGCGATCTTAGCGATGAACCGGCGCGCGATCACGCTTTTGCACGGTCGGACGCGATTGTTCACCGTTTTTCCATCTCGAAGGCGCCGAGCGCTAGCGGCCCGGCCGGCCGCGGCTTGGCCTGCGCCGGCGCGCCGGCGGCGTGATCCCAGCCGCCCGGCGGCTCGCGAACGACCGTGGCCTCATCCGACTGCGGCTCGGCCACGAAGCTCTTGACTGCCTGCTGGGCGGCGGCCAGCGCGGCAGCATCCATGGAGCCCGCAACGTCGTCGCGCTTCTTGGCGGATTCCCGGTCGCCTTGGGCGGCCGCGAGCGCGAACCATTTGTAGGCTTCGGCATAGCTCTTGTCGGTGCCGAGGCCGCGCGCACACAGGACACCGAGATTATACTGGCTATCGGCAATGCCGCGCTGAGCGGCCTTGCGGAACCATTGCACGGCGGTGCCGAAATCCGGCTTACCGTCAATGCCTTCGGCATAGAGCACGGCGAGATTATGCATCGCCTTGCTGTTGCCCTTGCTGGCGGCGGCAAGGTAGAGCCGGCGGGCCTGGGCGAGGTCCTTCTTCACGCCTTGGCCCTTTTCCAGCAGGCTGGCATAGCGGAATTGCGCCGGCGTCAGGCCCTTGCTGGCCGCACGCTCGTACCAGCGCGCCGCTTCATCCATGTTGACCGGCACGCCGCGCCCCTCGGCGAAGCGCACGGCCACCTCGTAGGCGGCGGCGCCATCGCCGGCGATGGCCGCGCTGCGCAGCTTGGGTCCGCCGATGGCAACCGGCAGCTGGTCGGCCGATTGCTGGCTTGGCAGTGTCACTGGGGCCGGCGGCCGCGCCACCTGGCTGTTGCCGGCCGGGCGGGAAATCGATCCGGTGATGTCGTTCTTCGCTCCGAGCATCGGCGGAGCGAACAGCGACGGCATCGCTGGCGTCGTCTGGTTCAAGCCCAGCGGCGGCGTGGTTGCGATCGCGGGACCGCCGGACGGCGAGGCCAGCGGCCCCATTGCCAGCAGTTTCGGCAGCGCAAGCGGATTGGCGGCAATGCTGGCGGTCGACTCGGGCGCGGCGTCGTCCACCGCCGCCTCGGTGTCCCCGGTATCCGAAGCGGGGGCTTCCGCCGTCTTGGTTGTGGCTTTGTCGAGATCGAGCACATTGCCGACGATCTGGGCCGATCCGACCACGATGGCGATGATGCTGGCCGCTATGAACAGGGATTTGACCCGCTTCATCATTTTGGCGCGCAGTGACGGGGTCTCGCGCTCGTGCGCCTCGACCGGCTCCGCGCGCGGCGCGCGGGCACCCGGTTGCTGCACCGCCGCCTGGGCGGCGCGGCGGGCGGCGGCGATAAAGCTGGATTTACCGCCGGCAGCGGCGGCCGGCCGAGCGCCGCCGAGGGCGGCTTCCGAGGCGGCAATGCGCGCGGCCGGATCGGCGTTCAAAGGCGGCGGCCCGGAGCCGGGCTCAAGCGGCTGATCGGGCGGCAGATCGGGATCGATCGGAAGCAGGGCGGCCGGCGGCAAGCGCCGGGGCGCCGGCGGAGGGTCTGCGGCTGCCGGCGACGGTGGCGCCGGCATCGGTGCTGTAATGGCGGGGGCGTCGCTGACCATGCGGACGGCGAGTTTGCCGAACGGTTGGCTGAGTGGTGGCTCACTTTCGGCCGCGCTATGCGGGCGTGCTTCGCCGCGAATATCCTTTTCGATCATGGCGAGACGGTCGACGACGTGGCCGAGCGTGCCGTGTACCGCTTCCAGCGCATCCTGGGTGCGGGCGATATCGTGTTTGAGGTCGTCGACCCCCGGCGCGCCTTGCGCGCGTAACCCGCCGGCGTCCTTGTTCGCCCGCATATCTTCGATGTGGATCAGAAGATCGCCCAGGCCGCGCTCGATCCCTTCCAGATGGCCGAGCCGGGAATCGGAAGCGTCCAGCTTTTCCACCAGCCTGACGATGCGATCCTCAAGATGGCCGAAGGCATCGCCGTTGCCGCGTGAGCTCTGAATCTGCTCGATCTTGTCGGTGAGCGATTGCACCAGGGCTTCCAGCCGCGGCGGCACCGCGGCGCCGCTTTGCGCGCGCTCGGCCAGCGCGTCCGAGATCGCGGCAATGCGGTGCTCGAGATGGTTGAGCGCATCGCCGCCGGTCCCGGCGCTGGCCATGGATTCGATCTTCTCGCCCAGCGCCTGCACCTGCGCGGCCAGCCCCCGCACGGTCTCGTTGGAGGCGATATGGTTGGTCATCTCGCGCAGCGTGGTGATGGCGCTCTCGAGCTGCGCCAGCGTCGCCGGATCTCTCTGCGCGACGATGAGATCGATCTTGTGCGCGAGGCCGGCCACTGCGTCGGTGAAGCCGATCAAGTTTTCCGCCGGCGTCAGTCCGCGCAACGCGTCGCGCACTTCGGCAAGCCCGTGCTCGATGCCGCCGAGCGCGCCGGCGTCGACGCCGGCCTGGCGGCCTTCGGCGATGCGCTGGTTGAGGTCCTGAATCTGCTTTTCGATGGCGTCGAGGACACGGCGCGGCAGCGCGTCGCTGAGTGTGCGGCCGATCTCGCCGAGCTCCTCGCGCAGCGCGTTGATCGCCTGTTCGACGCCCGGCTGGCGCAGCGTCTCGATCTGGTTGGTGATATTGCGGAGCTGATCTTCCAGGCCCGACAGGTCCTGCGCCGGCAACGGCAAGGGCGCCGGCGGGCGCGCCGCCATGGCCGCTTGCGACTGTTGCCGCGGTGCCGGCGCGGCGTTGCCGTTGAGCATGCGCTGGCGGGCGGCGATTTCGGCGACGGCGCGATCGAGGCTCGGCGGCAACTGCACGCTCGGCATCGCCGGCGGCTGAGGCACGCTGGCGAATTCGTCAAGCCGGCGGCCGACACGGATCATCTGCTCGGCGAGGGGATCGGGTTCGTTACGGCTGCGTTTCGGCGCGTAGGCCGCGGGCCCCGTGCGCGCGAGCTGCTCGACGCGTTGCGACAGGTTGTCGAGCCGCTGGTTCATCGTGGCGAGATCGCCGCCATCGGAATCGTGAGCGGCCAGCGGCGGCGATTGCACGCCTTCCTGCTCGGCTTGCTGGATGATCACTGAGTTGAGCCATTCGCCCAGCGGCATGCCCGCCCGGCGCGCCGCTGCTTCGGCGGTTTCGCGGGCTTCCGGCCGTATCCCTTTCAAACTCCACGGCACGCCAAATCTCATTAGCTCGCACCCACGTTCGAGGTGGAGGCGAAGGAGCCTTGTGGGCTCTCCGTGGAACCGGCACACGTTAACGGCTCGTGGATACGGGCGCGGTCCGCAGTCCTCTGCCCGACTTTTTGCCGGTCACGGTAAACATCGAGTTAAGGATTGGGCGGAAGTATCGGATTTTGCCTGCGGTTTCGGCCGCACGCGGCGGTAAGCGGCGGCTTAACGCGGCTGTAAGCCGGATGCGCAATGGTCTTGTCGCAGCCGCGCTTGCGGCGCTTGGGGAAAGTCGCGGCCGTTCTTGAACCGGTCGCAATCGTTCAATAGTTAACGAGTCGTTAACGGCGCTCGCTGGACGCCGGGAGGGACTGATGCCGACCTACAAGGCCCCCGTGGACGATACGTTGTTCCTGTTGAACGACGTCTTCCATCTCGACCGCTACGGCAATCTGCCCGGCTTCGGCGACGCTTCGCCCGACGTGGTGGAAGCCGTGCTGCGCGAGGCGGCCAAGTTCAGCGAAGAAGTCCTCACCCCGCTCAATCGCGTTGGCGACAAGGAAGGCTGCACGCGCCATCCCGACGGCAGCGTCGCCACGCCGACCGGCTTCAAGGACGCCTTCAAGCAAATGGTCGAGGGCGGCTGGATCGGCATCTCGGTGCCGGCCGAATTCGGCGGCCAAGACCTGCCGGCGACCCTGACCGTGGCGGTCAACGAAATGCTCTGCTCGGCCAACATGGCCTTCGCCATGTATCCGGGCCTCACGCAGGGCGCCATCGCCGCGCTGCTCGCGCATGCTTCGCCGGAGCTGAAGAAGAAATATCTGCCCAAGATGGTGACCGGCGAATGGACCGGCACCATGAATCTGACCGAGCCGCATTGCGGCACTGACTTGGGCCTGTTGCGCACCAAGGCGGTGAAGCAGGGCGACGGCAGCTACCAGATCACCGGCACCAAGATCTTCATTTCCGCCGGCGAGCACGACCTGGCGTCGAACATCGTCCACCTGGTGCTGGCGCGCATCGAAGGCGCGCCGGCCGGCACCAAGGGCATCTCGCTGTTCGTGGTGCCTAAGCTGACTGTGAAGGACGACGGTTCGCTCGGTGCGCCCAACGGCGTCAGCTGTGGCTCGATCGAAGAGAAGATGGGCATTCACGCCAATTCCACCTGCGTGATGAATTACGACGGCGCGGCCGGCTGGCTGATGGGCGAGGAGAACCGCGGGCTCAACGCCATGTTCACGATGATGAACGAGGCGCGGCTCGGCGTCGCCGTGCAGGGCCTAGCGCTGTCGGAGGTCGCCTATCAGAACGCCGCGATCTACGCCAAGGAGCGCCTGCAAGGCCGCGCGCTCAGCGGCGCCAAATATCCCGACAAAGCGGCCGATCCGATCATCGTGCATCCGGACGTGCGCCGCACGCTGATGACCATTCGCGCCTTCAACGAGGCGGGCCGCGCGCTGGTGCTGTGGACCGCGCTCAAGGGCGACATCGCCCGCCGCTCCGAGGATGGCAAGGAGCGCCAGAGCGCCGACGATTACATGGGTCTGCTCACACCGGTGGTCAAAGGCGTGCTCACCGACAGCGGCTTCGCCAACACGGTGATGGCGCAGCAAGTGTTCGGCGGCCACGGCTACATCGCCGAGCACGGCATGGAGCAGTTCGTGCGCGACGCCCGCATCGCCATGATCTACGAGGGCGCCAACGGCATCCAGGCGCTCGATCTGGTCGGCCGCAAGCTCGGCAAGGACGGCGGCCGCGCGTTGATGGCGTTCATCAACGAGGTCGGCGGCTTCATCAAGGAGAAGAGCGCCGACGAGGGGATGAAACCGTTCGTGACGCCGCTCGGCGTGGCGCTCGGCCATCTGCAGCAGGCCTCGATGTGGTTCATGCAGAACGCCATGGCCAAGCCCGACAATGCCGGCGCCGGCGCCACCGACTACATGCACATGTTCGGGCTGGTGGCGCTCGGCTACATGTGGTGCAGAATCGCGGAAGCCGCGCTCGCCCATGCGAAAACCAACGGCGCGGGCCAGCGCATGAGCGCCAAGCTCACCACCGCGCGCTTTTTCATGGAGCGGATGCTGCCGGAGACGGCGGCGCATTTCGCCCGCATCCAGTCGGGGGCGGCCAGCACGATGGAATTGCCCGACGAGGCGTTTTAGACGGTGAACTTATAAATCAGGATTGGTGAGAAACGGGGGCACCGTCCGCGTTGGAGCGCTTTACGGACTCAAGTCAGAACGCGTCGCTGGTCCGAGACGTGCCATTAGCTGCCATCGGCCTAGTCTTACTCGATCACCCCGTCGGCTTGAGTAATGAGCGTATGCGGGAATTCGAGACCGAGCGCCTTGGCAGTCTTCAGATTAACGACCAACTCGAATGCCATAGGCAACTGGACCGGGAGGTCCGCCGGCTTCGCGCCTTTCAAGATCTTATCGACGAACGTCGCGGCTCGCCCGCAATGGTCCGCATAGCTCGGACCATAGGACATGAGCACGCCAGACTCCGTGTACTCACGGAGCGCGCCCATTGTCGGCAAGCGTGCCGTTAACGCGGCCTTCACGATCCGCGGGCGGTTCGGGAATGTCAAAGGGCTCGACAGAATCAAGGCGGCGTCTACGCGCTCAGCCGTCATCGCGATGAATGCGCGCTCAATGTCGTCGGGGACCTGGATTTCGATAGGCAGTGGTGTCAGGCCGAGCGTTCCGGCCGCCGCCATAGCTTCTTTGAGCTCCAGCTTGTTGACGACATTGTTCGGGTTCCAGACGATGGCCAAGCGCTTGGTTATAGAAACAGCTTCCTTGAGCAGCTGGACGCGTTTCGGGGCCAGCTCCACGGTTACGAAGGTCAGTCCGGTTACATTGCCGCCAGGGTGGGCCAGGCTCTTGACCAAGCCGATTTCGACCGGGTCGCCACCACCGACAAACACGATCGGGATTTTATCCGTCGCCTTCGCGGCGGCGAGCGCTTGCGGCGGACCAATAGCGAAGATGACGTCCACACCAAATTGGACGAGCTCCGCGGCGAGCTGAGGAAGACGCTCCTCCCTGCCTTCCGCGTAGCGATGCTCAATGAAGAGGTTTTTGCCTTCGACATAGCCGAGCTCGCGAAGCCGCTGTCGAAATGCCGCGAGAAGGTTTGGGCTGCTGGACGGCATGCCCGATTCAATGTGCCCAATCTTGACGATCCGCGAAGGCTGCTGCGCGCGTGCCGCGAGCGGCCAAGAAATCGACGCCGCCGCGCCGCCGAGAAGGGTGATGAACTCGCGCCGTTTCATAAGACCCTCCTGAGAATACGCCTTGTGCAGTATCTATAGCCTAGCACTTTGCGACCAGGCGGCGAGTGACAAATTGCACACAACCGGCCTCAGACGCTGATCAGGCCCGATGTCCGAATTGGGTCATGAACTCCTAAGGCCACGTCCAATCTGAGTCCGATCTGCACCCCATAACAGACATTGGACGATGCATCGCCGCGCATTTCGCCCGCATCCAGTCGGGGGCGGCCAGCACGATGGAATTGCCGGACGAGGCGTTCTAAGCGAGCGCCGGTGCGCGGCGTCCGCGCGAACGCAGCAGCAGCCAGGCTGCGATCGTCACGTTCAAAAGATTCCAGCCGAGCCCGTTGAGGAATGCTGCCTGATAGGAACCGGTAAGGTCGAAGATCGCGCCCGACAGCCAGCCGCCCAGCGCCATGCCGACCAGGGTCGCCATCAGCACGAGGCCGATGCGGGTGCCGGCCTCTCGGGGCGAAAAATATTCGCGTACGATGATGGCGTAGCTCGGCACGATGCCGCCCTGGAACAAACCGAACAAGGCCGAGATCACGTAGAGCGACGTGAGCCCATCGAAGAACAGATAGAGGAACAGCGCGGTGCCCTGCAGCACCGAGCCGAGCAGCAGCGTGCGCACGCCGCCGATGCGGTCGGCAATGAAGCCCGACGCGATGCGGCTGACGATGCCAAAGCCGAGCATCAGCGACAGCATCTCGGCGCCGCGCGCGGCGCCGTAGCCGAGGTCGCCGCAATAGGCGACCAGGTGCACCTGCGGCATCGACATCGCCACGCAACAGGCGATGCCGGCGATACACAACAACACCTGCAACGTGACGGCTGAGAAAGGCAATTCGGCTTGCCGGCGCGCCGCCGACTGCACCGCGGCCTCGGTGTGATGCACTTGCATGCGCCGCCGCAGTAAATAGACGAGCGGCAGCATGCTGACGAGCAGGAACAACCCGATGCCGGTATGGGTCGCGCGCCAGCCCGACGCGGCGATGAAATGCTGCACCACCGGCGGCCAGAACGTGCCGGCGAGATAATTGCCGGACGCCGCGATAGCGACGGCGATGCCGCGGCGGCGCACGAACCAGTGCGAGAGGTCGGCGATCAGCGGTCCGAAGGTGGCCGAACACCCGATCCCGATCAGCAATCCATGCGCGATCGCCACCTGCCAGAGCGTGGACGCCTGCCCGACCGCCAGGTAGCCGAGGCCGAGCGCCAGCGTCCCGAGCGCCAGCGGCACGGCGATGCCGAAGCGGTCGGCGAGCCGGCCCATGACCACGCCGCCGCCGGCGAAACCGAGCATGGCGAGCGTGTAGGGCAGCGCGGCATCGGCGCGGGTGACGCCGAAATCGGCCTGGAGGGCGGGGAGCGCCACCACCACCGACCACATGCCGACCCCACCAATGGTGGAGAGCAACACGGCGACGCCCAGGCGCAGCCAGGCTTTCGCGGTATCGGTCGGATCCGGTTCGGCCCGGCCTGCGGCTGCGTGCGTTGGAATCACGATGAGGACTTACCCGGCTACTGGCGCTCCTTATCATGGCACCGGAGTAGCGAGCCGGAAAAATTATGGGCCGCTTCCTTATAATCATTCTAAGCTACTGAAATGATTTGGTATTTTACTTGATTTAGGTCATGGCAGCGTCCAGATGAGAGTGGCAATGATAATCATATGCAGGACGGGGTCATGATCGAGAATGGTTCGCCGGCGAAGACAGCGTCCTTGGGATTGGCGCGGAAGGGATTCCGCGGCCGGATTCACACTATTGCCGCGGCCGCCACCGCATCGGACGTCAAGGCGGCCGAGCTCGAGCGGCGTCTGCTCGAACTGGGATTCGTCGAGGGCGCCCACGTCGAAATCCTGCATGAAGGTCCGCTCGGCCGCGATCCGATCGCGGTGCGCGTCAACAACACCACGATCGCGCTCCGACGCCGCGAAGCGATGGCCGTTCTGGTGGCCTGACTGGATCGACCGCAGTGACGACCGCGAGCGAAACGAGCGCGTGGCGATTTGCCCTGGTGGGGACGCCGAATAGCGGCAAGACCGCGCTGTTCAACGCGCTCACCGGCAGCCGGCAGAAGGTCGCGAATTATCCCGGCGTCACCGTCGAACGCAAAGCCGGCATCATCCAGACACCGGGGGGCCATCGCGTCGATCTGATCGATCTGCCCGGAACTTATTCGTTGCGCGGGCGCAGCCCCGACGAGGAAATCACGCGCGACATCGTGCTCGGCCGGCTGGCCAGCGAGGCGGCGCCCGACCTCCTGCTTTGTGTCGCCGACGCCACCAATTTGCGCGTCGCCCTGCGCCTGGTTATCGAGCTCAAGCAGGTCGGCCGCCCGCTGATGCTTGTGCTCAATATGATCGACATCGCCCGCCGGCGCGGCATCGACATCGATCTCGTCAAGCTGTCGAAAGAGCTTGGCGTCCCGGTGGTCACGTCGACCGCCGTGCGCCGCGGCGGCACCGAAGATTTAATGCGGCGCATCGATGCGATGGCTGCGGGCGCCGCCGACGCGAGTATCCCAAACACCTGGAAGCCGCCGACCGCGTCCGACTTGCGCGCCGCCCAGCGCGAGGCGGATCGCATCATCCGCGTTGCCGTCAGCGCGGCGGCGCGGCCGGAAACGCTGACCGGACGGGTGGATGCCGTGCTGCTGCATCCGGTCGCCGGCCTGCTCATTCTGCTTGGCCTGCTGTTCGTCCTGTTTCAGGCGGTGTTTACCGGGGCGAAGCCGCTGATGGATTTCATCTCGGCCGGTTTCGATGCCCTCGGCGCTATGGCGCACGATGCGCTGCCGGCCGGCCTATTGCAGAGCTTCGTCCAGAACGGGGTGATTTCCGGCGTCGGCAGCGTGATCGTCTTCCTGCCGCAGATTCTGATCCTGTTTTTGTTCATTCTGCTGCTCGAGGACCTCGGCTACATGGCGCGCGCGGCTTTCCTGATGGACCGCATCATGGGCGGCGCCGGATTGCACGGCCGCGCCTTCATCCCGCTGCTCTCGAGTTTTGCCTGCGCCATCCCCGGCATCATGGCGACGCGGGTGATCGACAACAGGCGCGACCGCTTGACCACCATTCTGGTAGCGCCGCTGATGACCTGTTCGGCGCGCATTCCGGTCTACACGCTGATCATCTCCGCCTTCATCCCGGACCAGCAAATCTGGGGCTGGGTCGGGCTGCAGGGGCTGGTGATGTTCGGGCTCTATGCCGCCGGCATCTTCAGCGCGCTCGCCGTGTCGTTCGTCGCCAATCACTTCTTCTGGCGCGAGAACGCCACCCCGCCGTTCATGATCGAGTTGCCGGACTACAAGATGCCGCGCCTGCCCAATGTTGCGATGGGCCTGTACATGCGGGCGATGATGTTTCTCAAGCGCGCCGGCACCACGATTTTCTCGATGATGGTGCTGATCTGGTTCCTAGCGTCGTTTCCACGTCCGCCGGCGGGCGCCATCGAGCCGGCGATCAATTTCAGCCTGGCGGCGATGATCGGCCGCTGGATCGAGCCGATCCTGGCGCCGGTCGGCTTCAACTGGCAGATCAGCGTCGCTTTGGTCCCCGGCATGGCGGCGCGCGAGGTCGCGGTGGCGGCGCTCGGCACGGTCTACGCCATCGAAGGCGGCAAGGACGTCGCGGCGCAGATCGGCCAGACCCTGGCCGGCCAGTGGAGTCTCGCCACCGCGCTGGCGCTTCTGGTCTGGTATATTTTCGCGCCGCAATGCGCGTCCACGCTGGCCGTGATCAAGCGCGAGACCGGCAGCTGGCGCTGGATGGTGATCACCTTCGGCTACATGCTGGCGCTGGCCTACGCCGCTTCCTTGATCACCTACAACGTCGCCGTGGCGCTGGGCGCGGGATAACTAGCTGCCCCTCGCGCCTGACGGACGCCGGGGGTATAGGTTGAGTCCCGCGAACCAATCGGCCAAGCACCCCCATGACTGCCGTCAATCTGCCGCGCCCGGCCTGGATGACCGAGGACTTGGTCCTGCTCGAAGAGCAGGCGCGGCGCTTCATCGCCGATGAATTCGTCCCCCACATCGACCGCTGGCACGCGGCCGGCATGTACGACCGCGAGGTGTGGACCAAGGCCGGTGAAGCCGGTCTTCTTTGCGCGGCGATGCCGGAAGAATACGGCGGCGCCGGCGGCAGTTTCGCCCATGAGGCGGTGATCAACCGCGAATTCTCGCTCGCCGGTTTCGACACCTTCGGCGCGCCGCTGCATTCCGGCATCGTGGCGCCCTACATCCTGCATTACGGCACCGAGGAGCAGAAAAAACGCTGGCTGCCCAAGCTCGCCACCGGCGAACTGGTGGGCGCCATCGCCATGACCGAGCCCGGCACCGGCTCAGATCTGCAGGGGGTGCGCGCCAGTGCCAAGAAATCCGGCAACGGCTACCTGCTCAACGGCTCCAAGACCTTCATTACCAATGGTCAGCACGCCAACCTCATCATCGTCGTCGCCAAGACCGATCCCAAAGCCGGCGCCAAGGGCACCTCGCTTCTGGTGGTGGAAACCAACGATGCGCAAGGCTTCCGGCGCGGCCGCAAGCTCAAGAAGCTCGGCATGGATTCCGCCGACACCTCGGAACTGTTCTTCGAGGACGTGCAACTGCCGGCTTCGAGCCTGCTCGGCACCGAGGAGGGGCAGGGCTTCTACCAGCTGATGAAGGAACTGCCGCAGGAGCGCCTGATCGTCGCCGTGCATGCGGTGGCGATGATGGAGCGCGCGCTCGAACTCACCATCGATTACGTCAAGCAGCGCAAGGCCTTCGGCAAGGCCATCATCGAATTCCAGAACACCCAATTCGAACTGGCCGCGTGCAAGACCGACACAACAATAGCCAAGGTGTTCCTCGACCATTGCATCGGCCAGCATGTCGAGGGCAAGCTCGACACCGTGACCGCCTCGATGGCCAAATACCGGCTCACCGATACGCAAGCCGATGTGATCGACCGCTGCCTGCAATTGTTCGGCGGTTATGGCTATATGGACGAATACCCGATCTCGCGCCTGTATCGCGACGCGAGGGTGCTGCGCATCTATGCCGGCACCAATGAGATCATGAAGTTGTTGATCGCGCGCAGTCTTTAATCCTGCGCAGGAGAACGCCGATGCCGGATGCTTTCATTTACGACCACGTGCGCACGCCGCGCGGACGCGGCAAGGCCGACGGGGCTTTGCACGAGGTGACCGCGCTCAATCTCGCGGCGCAAACGCTTGCCGCGATCAAGGACCGCAACAAGCTCGACCCAAAGATGATCGACGACGTGGTGTTGGGCTGCGTCGATCCGGTCGGCGAAGCGGGCGGCGATATCGCGCGCGCCGCCACGCTGGTGGCCGGCTTCGGCGACGGCGTGCCGGGCATCCAGATCAACCGTTTCTGCGCCTCCGGCTTGGACGCGGTAAATTTCGCCGCCGCCCAGATCATGTCGGGCCAGCACCAGATGACCATCGGTGGCGGCGCCGAATCCATGAGCCGCATCGGCATCGGCGCTTCCGGCGGCGCCTGGCCGGTCGATCCGGCGATCGCGGTCAAGACCTACTTCCTGCCGCAGGGCATTTCCGCCGATCTGATCGCCACCAAATACGGCTTCTCGCGCGACGACGTTGACGCCTACGCGGTCGAAAGCCAGCAGCGCGCCGCCAAGTCCTGGGACGAGGGCCGCTTCAAGAATTCGGTGATGGCGGTGAGGGACTGCAACGGGCTCACCATCCTGGCCAAGGACGAGCACATGCGTCCGTCGACCACCATGCAGACGCTGGCCGCATTGGCGCCGTCCTTCGTGCAGATGGGCGAGATGGCCGGTTTCGACGCGGTCGCTTTGCAGCGCTATCCGGAAGTCGAGGCGATCAATCACGTGCATACGCCGGGCAATTCCTCCGGCATCGTCGACGGCGCCGCCGCCGTGCTGATCGGCAGCAAGGCAGCGGGCAAGGCTGCGGGCTTGAAACCGCGCGCGCGCATCAAGGCCTTCGCCAATGTCGGCTCGGAGCCGGCGATCATGCTGACCGGACCGATCCCGGTGACCGAGAAGGTGCTCAAGAAGGCCGGCATGGCGATCGGCGACGTCGATCTGTTCGAGCTCAACGAGGCCTTCGCCTCGGTGGTGTTGCGCTACATGCAGGCCTTCGACATTCCGCACGACAAGATGAACGTCAACGGCGGCGCCATCGCCATGGGCCATCCGCTCGGCGCCACCGGCGCCATGATCCTCGGCACCGTGCTCGACGAGCTGGAGCGGCGCGATCTGTCCACCGCGCTGGTCACGCTCTGCATCGGTATCGGCATGGGCACGGCGACGATTATCGAACGCGTCTGAGAAATCTCATGCCCAAGGTCGACATCGCCAAGGTGCCGGTGCGAAGCGGCAGTTTCTATCCCGCCGAGTTTCAGGCCGAGCATAAAGGCCGCCACAAGCAGGCGCTGGGCGACGTCGTGGGTCTCACGCAGTTCGGCGTCAATATTTCGCGCATTGAGCCGGGCGCGGCCACCGCGCTGCGGCATTGGCACGAGCAGGAAGACGAATTCATCTACATGCTGGAAGGCGAGCTGGTGCTGATCGAGAACGACGGCGAAATCGTGCTCAAGCCCGGCGACGCCGCCGGCTTCAAGGCCGGCAGCGGCATCGCGCACAAGCTGGTCAACCGCGGCAGCCGCGACGCGGTCTATTTCGAGGTCGGCACTCGCGCCAAAGCCGAGCGCGTGCATTACCCGGACGTCGATCTGGTGATGGAGCGCGACGAAAAAGGCCGCCGCTATTTGCACAGGAACGGCGCGCCGTACCCGCCATAGGAGCTCAAGGTCATGCCGAATTTCAAATTCGACGTCGATGCCGACGGCATCGCGCTGGTCACCTGGGACATGGCCGACCGCTCGATGAACGTCATCACCATGGAGGTGATCGCGGAGCTCGGCGCAATCGTCGAGAAGGTCGTCACCGACGCCGCCATCAAGGGCGCGGTGGTCACCTCCGCCAAGGACGCCTTCTGCGGCGGCGCCGATCTCACGATGCTGGAGCGCATGGGCGCGATCTACGCCGACTTGGTGAAGACCAAAGGCGCCGAGCCCGCCGCACTTTACGTGTTCGAGGAAAGCCGCAAGCTGTCGCTGCTCTATCGCCGCATCGAGACCGGCGGCAAGCCGTGGGTCTGCGCACTCAACGGGACGGCGATGGGCGGCGGCTTCGAGCTGGCGCTCGCCTGCCATCAGCGCATCGCCGCCGACAATCCGAAGACGCGGCTCGGGCTGCCCGAGATCAAGATCGGCCTGTTCCCCGGCGCCGGCGGCACCCAGCGCATCGCGCGCATGTTGCCGCCCGCCGACGCATTGCAATTCTTGCTCAAGGGCGATCAGCTCAAGCTCGACCGCGCCAAGGCGATGAAGCTCGTCGACAACGTCGTGCCGCAAGCCGACCTGATCAAGACGGCGAAGGACTGGATCAAGGCCGGCGGCAAACCGGTCAAGCCCTGGGACGAGAAGGGTTTCAAGCTGCCGGGCGGGCCGGTTTATTCCAAGGCCGGCATGATGGTGTTTCCGCCCGCCAACGCGATCTACCGGCGCGAGACCTACGACAATTATCCGGCCGCGCGCGCGATATTGCAGGTGGTCTATGAAGGCCTGCAATTGGACATGGACACCGCGCTGCGCGTCGAGTCGCGCTGGTTCGCCAAGATCCTGCGTTCGCCGGAAGCCGCCAGCATGATCCGCACGCTGTTCGTCTCCATGCAGGAGCTCAACAAAGGCGCGCGCCGCCCGGCGAACGAACCGGCGGTGGCGCTCAAAAAAATCGGCGTGGTCGGCGCCGGCTTCATGGGCGCCGGCATCGCGCAGGTGAGCGCGGCCGCCGGCTTGCAGGTGGTGCTGATCGACCGCGACCAGGAAACCGCCGACAAGGGCAAGGCGGCCTTGCACAAGGCGCTCAGCGACCGCGTCAACAAAGGCCGCATGAAAAGCGCCGAGCGCGACGGGCTGCTCTCGCTGATCACGCCGACGCCCGACTACGGTGCTTTGAAAGATTGCGATCTGGTGATCGAGGCGGTGTTCGAGGACCGCAAGGTGAAATCCGAAGTGATCGCGAAGATCCAGGCCGTGATCGGCGCCAACACGGTGTTCGCCTCCAACACCTCGACCTTGCCGATCTCCTCGCTTGCCACCGAGTTCAAGGAGCCGCCGCGCTTCATCGGCATTCATTTTTTCTCGCCGGTCGACCGCATGATGCTGGTCGAAATCATCCTCGGCAAGGAAACCGGCAACAAGGCGCTGGCTGCCGCGCTCGATTATGTGCGCGCGATCCGCAAGACGCCGATCGTGGTCAACGACTCACGCGGCTTCTACACCTCGCGCGTGGTCGGCACTTACATCCGCGAAGGCCACCTGATGCTGGCGGAAGGCGTGCCGGCGGCGATGATCGAGAATGTCGGCCGCATGGCCGGCATGCCGGTCGGGCCGCTCTCGCTCAACGACGAG
>Ga0097691_1000632_pt1 | contig 29395 bp, 29 predicted proteins | sample NGESurdeep072012_8_FD_72858 | JGI IMG/M metagenome (GOLD analysis project Ga0097691, IMG submission 72858) | Arctic peat soil microbial communities from Barrow, Alaska - NGEE Surface sample 210-1 deep-072012 | ecosystem: Environmental > Terrestrial > Soil > Wetlands > Peat ... | reverse complement strand
GAAACTTGACCGGACACTGCTGGCCGGGGGCAATAAGTGAGATAATCACAAAACGGACCGACAAGGGAATGGCAGAGGGCACATGCGGCATGGACCCGCTCGCCGATTTCTTCTGGGCGCCTCCACACTCGGCGTTACGCGCCGATCACTTGACCGACCAAATTCGAACGGAGACGAAGCGACATGACTCAACGACTCGACCTGTTAAAGATCGCTCAGGAAGAACAAGGCGGCGACCTTTTCAACCATTTGGACAGCATCTACAAGCGATCCAAGATTCAGCCGAAGGGGTTCACCGATGCGATCATCTGGGAGGGTGGAAACCAGTCCGGCAACGTGAAACCGGTCGCGCACGCGTTCACGGACATGTTTGCGCTCAACGGCACGTTGATGGCGCTGGACGTTCTTGGCTTGCCATTCCTGGGCGTGCCTATGATGGCGCAGTTTCGCCATGACACCAAGCTGATATCGCTCGAGTGGTTCGGCAATCTGGAATACACCGCGCTCAAGTGGTCCACCGCCGGCGACTTCATGGTCAACGAAAACGGCAAGAAGGTTGTGGTCGCGGGCAAGTCTGGCAATGCGCAGTTGCGCACGGCGGCAGGCGTCTATTGCAATGTTCGCCCCTACGGGACGATCACCAGCGTGCGGTTCATGCCCGGTTTGCCCTATTCGCAGGACAAGAAGAAGTTCCGTGTCGATCGCGACACCGGCAACGTCCATTCGGAGATGAACACCCCGGGCGTCAGAATGGCGTATGCCGTTCGCCTGTTCCTGAAGATGGTGCATGAGACGGGTTATGTCGGACGCGTCGCCACCAAACCGACCCAGGCCCAGGAAGACGCGGTCAATGCCGGTATCGTCCGGTGGCTGTTGCAGGGGACGAAGTTCCAGCTCAAGCGCCGCTACTCGGTCGATGCCTATCAGGAACACAGGGAGAACATCGAAGCCATCGTTGCCTTGTTGCCCAAGGACTTCAAGGCCGGCATGGAGAACTGGGGCGGGGAGATCCACGAGCACATCGCCGATACCAACTTTGGCCTCCTGCTGCACGACATGATGCAGCAGCGCAATGCCATCGTCTATGCAAGCGACCTCGATGGCGACCGGCTGACCGATCTGATGGCGGACGCGCCCGACGTGTTGCGTGCGTGGGGGCAAAAGGTAATCGATCATGTAAAGCCCGGCGTGGACATGAACAAAGTCTGGAGCGAAATGGGCTTCACCATGAAAAACGGCAAGGACATGACAAGCGTCATGTACCGCATTGAGGGCGCGCCGATTTACGAACAGACTCTTGGGTCCGCGGATGCGATGCTGCTGCGCCTGCTGGCCGGCGACGAAACCGTCGGCGGGGAAAAGCAGCCCTACGATCCGCGCATCCATTTCGTTCTGATCAATGAGGCTTACAAGGCGGCCAATCCCGACAACAAGGAATTGGCGCGCTGGCTCGACGCGCAGCTGGAAATCTTCGATAAGGTTTACGGCGGCAAACGGCCCCGCTACCTCGATGCTTACAACAAGCTCAAGGAGGCGATCAAGCCCTGGGGTAGCAAATAGGCGCCGGTGCTTTCAGCTCGCACGGCAGCATCCACGCAACGCCCGCAACCGCGGGCGTTGCGCTTTCCGCCTCCCTGAAGCGAATTCCCGCGTCTTCGGCCTCTGTCTTAAGGACTACGTCCCCGTCCGGGGCGTCTATCCGGCGGGGCGCATGACAGCCAAGATCGGGCACCCGACCTTGCGTCTGATCCGCTGGCTGGTAGGGCCGTGGACGCCGGATGGCCTCTCCCTTGGGCAACGGCGCGAAACTGAAGCACTTGAATAAGAGGCCTGACTTGTCAACCAGTGTGCCTTAGGGCGCGTTATGGGGGCTGACACCGCATTTTTTGCCTGTCGCTAAACGTCAACTTTTTGAGAGGAATGTCCATGAATAAGCTGATCTCCGCCCTTGTTGCCACCGTGTTCGCCGCGGCGAGCGCCACCGCTTTTGCGCAGGCTAAACCCGCGACGCCCGCGTCCCCGGCGACCCCGGCTGTGGCGCCCGCTGCACCTGCAGCCGCTCCTGCTGAAAAAGCTGAAGCGCCCAAAGCCACAACCAAAGCCAAAGCCAAAGCCAAAGCCAAAGCGAAAGCTAAGGCCAAAGCCAAAGCCGAAAAAGCCGCTGAGACGAAGTAACTGATTCGCAAGCGATAAAGCCGGCGCCCGGGCTTCCTTGGCGCCGGCTTTTTGTTGTAGAATGCCAACCGGTCTGAGTCAACTAGGCAAAAGGCAGGGCTCATCCCTGCCTTTTTTATTTCTGGGATAGGTATTCGCGTATGGATCAGGAACCTCGGTTCAGTCGGTCGTGTTTTTCCGGCATTCGAGGCGCGGCCTTTGCAGGCCTGATCCTTTGGATGGCCTCGGCGTGGGCGCAGCAGTCTGCTTTGCCCACGATCAAGCTCAGCGCCGGGATCTATGTGATTCAGGCCGAAGTAGCGGGCACCACCGCGACGCGCTCGCAGGGATTGATGCGGCGCAAGTCCATGGCTCAGGGCGCCGGCATGCTGTTCCTGTTCGACGAGTCCGCGGGCCACTGCATGTGGATGAAAAACACCCTTATCCCCTTGAGCGTAGCCTTCATCGACGAACGTGGCCAGATCGTCAATATCGCCGACATGCAGCCGCTGGACGAGACCACGCATTGTGCCTCGCGGCCGGTGCGCTACGCTCTGGAGATGAATCAGGGCTGGTTCAAGAAGCGCGGGATCGCTCCGGGGACACCGATCCAAGGCTTGGAGAGATTCTCCGCCGCACCGCGCTGAACCGCTTCAGAAGTAGATCGCCGAGTGGCCCGCCGCGCCCATGAAGAACAGCAGCGGGAACGACAACACCAGATTCAGCCTCGATACGATGAAAGCCCGGCGGCGTGCCGCGTTTCTTTGCGCCTCGGTCGCCTCCACCAGTCCCAGCGCCAGCTTCTGCGCGGGCCACAACAGCGCCCAGACGTTGATCAGCATGATGGTGCCGAGCCAGGCGCCGATGCCGATGGCAAGATGGCCGGGTTGCAGGGTGAACGCGGCGGTGAAATTCTTGCCGAGCAACGCGGCGCCGGTGACCCAGGTCGCGAGGGCGGCCCAGCGGAACCAGGCAAGTGCCCGCGGCGCGACGTGGCGGTTGATGGCCGCAGCGCTGCCGTCGGCCGCGGCGGATCTCAGTGCCGCCATCTGAACGAAATTGAAGTAGTACAGCAGGCCGACCCACATGACGCCGGCCATGAAGTGAAACCAGCGCGCCAACGCCGGGACGGCGTCCATTTCAGGTTCCGATCGCGTAACGGGCGATGAGGTACAGCGCGAGGGTCAGGGCAAGCCCACAGGCGACCGTGGCCGGCAGCGAATCGAGCGGGTTTTTCATCGGTATCGGGCGCGCGTGTTCAGGCGTGAACCCGCACCATACTGCATCAGCCGGCGTAGTTCTTCGACACGAAATCCCAGTTCACCAGGTTCCAGTACGATTCGACGTACTTGGGGCGGGCATTGCGATAGTCGATGTAATACGCGTGTTCCCAGACATCGCAGGTCATGAGCGGCTTGTCCGCTCCGGTCAGCGGAGTGGCCGCATTGCTGGTGTTCGCGATGTCGACCGAGGCGTCGGCCTTTTTCACCAGCCAGGTCCAGCCCGATCCGAAATTGCCGACCGCCGATTTGGAGAAGGCTTCCTTGAATGCTGCGAACGAGCCCCATTTCTTGTTGATAGCCTCGCCAAGCGCGCCCTTGGGTGCGCCGCCTCCCTTGGGCGACAGGCAGTTCCAGTAAAACGTATGGTTCCACACTTGGGCGGCGTTGTTGAAAATGCCGCCCGAAGCTTTCCTGATTATGTTCTCGAGGCTTGCGTTTTCGAATTCGGTGCCCTTGATGAGGTTGTTGAGATTCGTGACGTAGGCTTGGTGATGTTTGCCATAGTGGAATTCGAGCGTTTCCTTGGAGATATGCGGCTTCAGTGCGTCCATCGCATAAGGCAGCGGCGGCAATTTGTGTTCCATTCTGGATTCTCCTTGTCTGTCTGTTGCGGATACGAAAGCGACGATTGTAGGCGATAAGCTATGGCGGTGGCAACGAAGCCCCCGATATCAATGGGGTTTTTCGACGCGGACCGTGGCCCCGCCGCGCGCGAACGAGAGTTCCAGCGGATCGCCAGGGCGCAAAGCCGCGCTCGTGCGCACGACGCTGCCGTCCGGCCTGCGCGCAATCGCGTAGCCCCGCCCGAGGACCGCGGCGGGATCCAGATGGGCGAGCCCCAACGAAAGACGCATGAGGTTTTCGCCAAGCGCGGCCAGCCGCCGCGGCGTCGCACGGCGGAGCGCCGTTTCGAGTTGTGCGGTTCTGTGCTGTAACACGCCGAGATTCGGCATAGCCGCTGCGAGCCGCCGGGTCGCGTGTGACAGGCGCCACTCCGCATTACGCGTGCACAGCGCAAGGGCCGCACCGAGGCGCATACGCGCTGCGCCGATGCGCACGGAACTCGCGGCCAGCCGATCCGCCGGACTTTGCAAGCGGCCGGCCATCGAATCCACTCGTTGCGCCCGCGTTTCGAGCGCGAGCTGCATCTGTCGCAACAACGATTGTCTCAGCTGTCGCAGGTCGGCGATCAATTCGGCGCGCGCCGGGCTCGCCAGCTCGGCCGCGGCGGTCGGAGTGGCGGCACGCCGATCGGCCACGAATTCGGCGATGGTAAAGTCGGTTTCATGGCCGATGCCGGTCACGACCGGGATGGGGCAGGCGTAAATCGCGCGCGCCAGGCCTTCGTCATTGAACGCCCACAGGTCCTCGATTGAGCCGCCGCCGCGACAGAGGATGAGCACATCGCATTCATTGCGCCTTGCCGCGGCAGCAATTGCCGCCGCGAGTTGCTGCGCCGCGCCTTCTCCCTGTACCGGCGCCGGATAGACGACAACGGGAATGGACGGATTGCGGCGCGCAAGCGTGGTGAGCACGTCGCGCAATGCCGCGGCCTGCAGCGAGGTGACGATGCCTATGCGTTGCGGGTAAGCGGGCAGCGGCTTTTTATGCGCGGCATCAAACAGCCCCTCCTTGTCCAGTTTGTCGCGTAACCTCAGGAAGGCTTCGAACAGCGCGCCCTGGCCGGCGAGGCGCATCGATTCCACGTTGAGCTGGAAATCGCCGCGCGCCTCGTACAAGGTGACCAGCGCGCGCACCTCCACCCTGAGTCCTTCGCGCGGTTCCCAGTCCAGATATTGGCCGCGATTGCGGAACATCACGCAGCGCACCTGCGCCATTTCGTCCTTGAGGGAGAAATACAGATGCCCGGACTTGGCGCGGACGCAATTGGAAATTTCGCCCGCCACCCACAACAGCGGATACCGATGTTCGAGCAGATCGCGCACGCTTCGTGCCAATGCGGAAACGGTGAGGATCTCCGCGGGGAGGAGGCTGGAAACCCGCGTCAATTCTGGCTCTGAAGGCATGTCCGGATATTACACTATCCACAGCAAGGCCTTGCGCGGGGCCTGCCCGTTTATTAGGCAAACTGTCCCCGTCTGAAGATTCCGTAACGCATTGTTTAAAATGCTTAAAAAAGTCGGTTCAAATTGTGGGCAGCGGCAAAAAAGCCTTTTGCGCAGTCCACTTAAGATCTTTTTCTGCAAACTATGCACAACTTTATCCACACAAATTGTGGATAAGCTCTTGGCGCGATTCCAACTGCCCCGTGCAAGTACGGAAACCGTGTCGCGCAACGCGGCTTGCGCGCAATGGCACGCGCGCAGCGCTGGCACGCGGGTGCGCTGTGGCCGACGCCTAAGCCCCGTGTGTAAGCCTTGCTGAAAAGCCGCGCAGAAGCTAAAGTGACGGCGACAAAAAATTTCCAGGAGAGCTAATTGTGTTTGCGCTCGTAACCGCCGCAGGCTGGCCAATTTATCCGCTGTTGATCGCCTCGATCACCGCGGTAGCCCTAATCATCGAACGCTTGATGATGTTGCGTAAAGAAAAAATCGTGCCGGGGGATTTGCTCAACAAGGTGGTCAATGCCTACCGGCGGCAGGGCGTGAATCCGCAGATGCTGGAGCAGCTCACCAGGGATTCTCCGCTCGGACAGGTGCTCGCCGCCGGATTGAGAAACCACAACAGTTCGCGCTATGTCATGAAGGAGGCGATCGAGGAGGCGGGGCATGCCGTGTCGCACGAACTGGAGCGCTTCCTTACCACCTTGGGTACCCTGGCCACGATTGCGCCGCTGATGGGTTTGTTCGGCACGGTGGTGGGCATGATCGAGATCTTCGGCTCGCAATCGCCCTCGGGCACCAACCCGCAGGTGCTGGCGCACGGGATCTCGGTGGCGCTCTATAACACCGCACTTGGCCTGGTGATCGCGATTCCGGCGATGATCTTCTACCGCCATTTCCGCGCGAAAGTCGAGAGCTTTCTGGTGGACATGGAGCAGCAGGCGAGCAAGCTGGTGGACCTGATACACGGCGAGCGCCTCGACTTCGACCCCAGGTCGCAGCAGTCGCCGGACAAAGCATGAATTTCCAGCGTTTCCAGGCCAGGGAAGCCCTGGAGATCAATCTGATCCCGCTGATAGACGTGCTGCTGGTGATCCTCATTTTCCTGATGATCACCACCACCTATTCCAAATTCGCCGAACTGCAGATCAACCTGCCTACCGCCGATGCGCAGAAGCAGCTGGAGCGGCCGAACGAGATCAACATCACGGTCAACGTCGGCGGGCAGTACACCATCAACCGCCGGCCGGTGGTATTCCACGACGTGAACACGCTATCCGATGAGATGCGTCGCGCCGCGGGCGAGCTCAAGGATCCGGTAGTGGTGATCAGCGCCGATTCCAATGCCACCCACCAGTCGGTGATCAACATCATGGAAGCGGCGCGGCTGGCCGGCTACGGCCATATTTCCTTCGCCACGCAGACCCAGGCCAAATAAGCCGCAGCGGTACCCGCCTGTGAGCGCATGAAGTGGGAGGCAGCTTTCCCGAACAGCACTGGTATCGCCTGAGCGCACTGTCGCTCGCGTTGTGGCCTGCGAGCCTGCTTTATCGTCTGCTGGTGGCGCTGCGCCGGCTCGCTTACCGCAGCGGCGCGTTGCCTGTGGTAAGACTGCCGGTGGCAGTGATCGTCGTCGGCAACATCGTGGTCGGCGGCACCGGCAAGACACCGCTGGTGCTATGGCTGGCCTCGAGGCTCAGGCGCTGCGGCTGGAAGCCCGGTATCCTCAGCCGCGGTTACCGCGGCGGCGCCGCGGCGCCGATGGCGGTTGCCGCCTCCAGTCCGGCGGACCTGGTCGGCGATGAGCCGCTTCTATTGGCGCGCAATAGCGGCTGCCCGGTATGGGTAGGGCGCGATCGCGTCAAGGCGGCCTCGGAACTGCTAACCGCTCACCCCGAATGCAACGTGCTGATCCTGGACGACGGCCTGCAGCACTACCGCCTCGCGCGCGACATCGAGATCGCGGTGGAGGACGCGCGCGGCGAGGGCAACGGCTTGCTGCTGCCTGCGGGACCGCTGCGCGAGCCGGCGTCGCGCCGGGTCGATGCCTGGATTGCCAACTCGGCTCCCCCGGGGATCCATAGCCCCTCATTCCGCATGGACCTGCGCGGGGACACCTTCCGCTGCGTGGCCGCGCCGCACTCGAGGGTGGCGGCTGCGGCGTTCGCGCGCAAGAAGCTGCACGCCGTGGCCGGCATCGGCAATCCAAAGCGCTTCTTCGATCACCTGGCGCAACTGGGCCTGGCGGCCGTTAATCACGCTTTTCCCGATCACCACGCCTATACGGCAAGCGATCTCGACTTCGGCGATTGCGAAGTGCTGCTTATGACCGAGAAGGATGCGGTAAAATGCGAAGCGTTTGCGCGCGAGCACTGGTACGCGCTGCAGGTCGAGGCCGAACTGGCCCCGGCGTTTTTCGATTTCATCCTGGCGAAACTCAATGGACTCAAGACTGCTTGACATCCTGGTGTGCCCGATCTGCAAGGGCCCGCTGCTCTACCGCAAGGCCGAGCAGGAGCTCATCTGCAAGGCCGACCGGCTGGCATTCCGGATTCGCGACGGCATTCCGGTGATGCTGGAAGACGAGGCACGCAAGCTCGATCCCGCCGAAGAAGTGGCTTGAGCACGCGGCCGCCATCAAGGCACGAAGCACACCAGGGCAGGAGCCTCAACCGCGAAGGACACGCAAGCGTCGCTTGCCCTTGTGCCTTGAATACCTGGTGCGACATGAGCGGACACGCTCCCTCATCCTCCCCTGATGCAGGCGCTGTTCCAGCCATTCTGAAACAGTCTCTGCATGCATCCGCGCCGGCTTTTAGCTTGCAATGATCACCCTGCGTAACCTCACGCTCGCCCGCGGCGGCAAGCTGCTGCTCGAGGGTATCGACCTGACGCTGCACGCAGGCCAGAAGATCGGCGTGGTGGGGCCGAACGGCTGCGGCAAGTCGAGCCTGTTCGCGCTGTTGCTGGGTAACCTGCACCAGGAAGCGGGCGATCTGGAACTCCCCGGGCGGCTCATCGTCGCCCACGTGGCGCAGGACATCCCGGCAAGCGAACAGGCCGCGATCGAATATGTCATCGATGGCGATGCGCCTTTGCGCGCGGTAGAGCAGGAGCTCATTCAGGCGCAGGAACGAGACGACGGCGAGCGCCTGGCCGTGCTGTACGAGGCGTTCGAGCACGCCGGCGGCTACGCAGCGCGCAGCCGCGCCGCCAGCCTGATGCACGGACTGGGCTTCGCCGCGGGCGAGCTGGAGCAGGCAGTGGATGCATTCTCCGGCGGCTGGCGCATGCGGTTGAAGCTGGCGCGCGCGCTCATGTGCCGCTCGGACCTGCTGCTGCTCGATGAACCCACCAACCACCTCGATCTTGACGCGGTGATCTGGCTCGAGCAATGGCTGCGCGATTACCCGGGCACGCTGCTCGCGATTTCGCACGATAGGGATTTTCTCGACGGTACGGTCGGGCACATCCTCGCGATCGAGCAATGCCGGCTGAAGCTGTATACGGGCAACTACTCCGCGTTCGAGGAGCAGCGCGCGATGCAACTCGCCCAGCAGCAGGCGGCGTATCAGAAGCAGCAGCGCGAGGTTGCGCACCTTCACTCCTACGTCGAGCGCTTTCGCGCCAAAGCCACCAAGGCGCGCCAGGCACAAAGCCGGCTGAAGGCGCTGGCGCGCATGGAGCTCATCTCGCCGGCGCACGTCGATACGCCGTTCGACTTCCGCATGCGCGAGCCGCTGGCCGGTCCCGATCCCCTGCTCACCCTGGAGGACGCCGCGGCCGGCTATGACGAGCGCGCGGTGCTCGCCGGGATCAAGCTCAGCATAGCGGCGGGCGCGCGCATCGGGCTCCTGGGCCGCAACGGCGCGGGCAAATCGACCCTGATCAAGCTCTTGGCGGGAGAGCTTGCGCCGCTGGAGGGCACGCGGCACGAAGGCAAGGGCCTGGCCATCGGCTACTTCGCGCAGCACCAGATCGACGTGCTGCGGCCGGACGAATCGCCGCTGCGGCATCTCGCGCGCCTCGATCCGAGGGCGCGGGAGCAGGACCTGCGCGATTTCCTCGGCGGCTTCGATTTCCGCGGCGACATGGCGCTCGATCCGGTGGCACCCTTTTCCGGCGGGGAGAAAGCCAGGCTGGCCCTCGCCCTGCTCGTGTGGCAGCGGCCCAACCTGCTGCTGTTGGACGAGCCGACCAATCACCTGGACCTGGAAATGCGCCATGCGCTCACGCTTGCGTTGCAGGAGTACGAGGGCGCGATCGTGCTGGTATCGCACGACCGGCACCTGCTGCGCACGACCGCCGACAGCCTGTGGCTGGTTGCCAATGGCGGGGTGCAGCCCTTCGACGGCGATCTGGACGATTACCGCGACTGGCTGCGCCAGCGCGAAGCGGGCGTCGGTGCAGCCGAACCGGTGGGAACGACGCGCAAGCAGCAAAAGCGCGACGAAGCCGAGGCGCGCAACCAGCGCTATGCGCAGAAGCGGCCGCTGGCGCAGCGCCTGGCCAAACTCGAGCGGCGCATGGCCGAACTGGAACGCGAGCGCCTGCCGCTGGGCCAATGGCTGGCCGATCCCGAGAGCTATGCCGACAAGGAAAAGCTGCAGCCGGCGCTGTTGCGTGAGGCCGCATTGCGCCTCGAGATCGAGCGCGCGGAGGAAGAATGGCTGGCACTGCAGGCCGAGCTGGAACTGCTCGACAGTTAGGACCTGTTTCAAAATGAGGGGATATCCCCCGAGGTGGGAGACCGAAGGTCGGGACCACCCGAAGAGGTGGGGACTTTCCCCTCAAGGGGGATCGAGACCTTCGGGGCGCCTCCCCTCACGCTCCCCTAGATCGGCCCGTTGCAAAATTCATTTTGCAACGGGTTCTTAGACAAGCCCTGATTAAGTCCGTGACGCAATCAGACCCTTCCTAGTTCACCGTTTTCGGCGCGGCCGCGCCATCGACATCCGACTGAGTCTGCAGCGCCGGCAATTCCAGCACGATATCCCAGTCGGACTTGGCCACGGCGGTCTGCAGCAGCTTGCACAAGGAGTGCAGCAGGGTGTTGTCCAGGGTCAGGCGTATGCCCTGGCCCTGCTGCGGCAGCAGTCCCAGCACCTGGTTACCCTCGCCGTCCTTGTCGGTCTGGATGCGCGCCACCAGGATCGGCTCGGCGCCGAGCGGCATCTCGCGCGGCAGCTCTTCGAAGGGTTGGGCGAAATTGGCACGGCTTAGCGCCTGCTCGTGCTGCATGCCGACCAGGGCGTCGCGCGCCTCCGGGTTGCTCTGCCGCGCGACTTCGGGCGAGGAGCGCACCATCTGCACCAGCAGCGGCCACAACAGCCGCAGCGCGCGCCGCGTCAGCCACAGGCGCACCTCGAGCTGGTTGTCCGTGCTGACGCGCAGCAGCAGGCGGTCCTGTTCTGGAATGAAATCGAGCTTGAGCTGGTGCAGGCGCATCGCAGGACGTTGATCCCGGGCGTTATGCGCTGTGGCGCTGCAAGGCCCAGGCGACGTGCTCACGCACCAGGGCCGACGCATCGCCGGCGCGGGACCTCAATGCCCCGGCCACGGCCTCGCTGCGCGGCGCATTGCCCAGACCCACGGCGAGGTTGCGTGACCAGCGCTCGAAACCGATACGGTGGATGGCGCTGCCGGCCATGCGCTCGTGGAACCGGCTCTCGCTCCATGCGAACAGGTCCACCAGTTGCGCATCGTCCAAGCCATGGCGCACGCGGAAATCCGGCTCGGCGCTCACTTCGGCGTAGCGGTTCCAGGGACAGGCGAGTTGGCAGTCGTCGCAGCCGTAGACGCGATTGCCGATCAGCGCGCGCAGCTCCAGGGGGATAGCGCCTTTCAGCTCGATGGTGAGATAGGAAATGCAGCGCCTCGCGTCGACCCGGTAAGGCTCGACGATGGCGCGGGTGGGGCAGATGTCCAGGCACTTGCTGCAGCTACCGCAATGATCTGCGACCGGCGCGTCGGCCGGCAGCGGCAGGTCGGTGTAGATTTCGCCCAGAAAAAAATACGAGCCGGCATCGCGTGAGAGCAGCAGCGTGTGCTTGCCGCGCCATCCGAGGCCGCTCTTTGCCGCCAGCTCCACCTCCATCACCGGCGCCGAGTCGGTATAGACGCGGTGACCGAAGGCGCCGATTTCACGCTCTATGCGCCAGGCAAGCTGTTGCAGCCGGCGGCGCAGCACCTTATGGTAATCGCGCCCGGTGGCGTAGCGCGCGATGTAGGCCTTGTCCGGCGCGCCGATCACCGACCAAGCCTCGGCGGCCTGCGGTCTGTAGTTCATGCGCGCGCTGATCACGCGCAGCGTGCCGGGTCGGAGCACCTCCGGGCGCGCGCGTGTTGAACCGTGCCTTGCCATATAATCCATTTCGCCGTGAAATCCGGCAGCGAGCCATTCGGCGAGGCGGCCTTCCGCGGCTCCGAGATCGGTGTCTGCAATGCCCACCGCCTGGAAACCGAGTTCGCTCCCCCACGTTTTGATGGCGCGGGCGAGCCGGGCGTAATCGTAATTCGCGGCCACTTCGGACATGCCTAATCATAACCACAGCATGCTTAAAATGCATTTGCCCGACGAGGCCGCGACGCGCGCGCTGGGCGCGCGCCTGGCGCGCGTGATCGAACCGGGCCTCGCGCTCTACTTGCATGGCGACCTCGGGAGCGGCAAGACCACGCTCGCGCGCGGCCTGCTGCGCGGCCTTGGCTATCAGGGCCGGGTAAAAAGCCCGACTTATACCCTGGTTGAACTTTACACCGTTTCTAGGTTAAACTTATACCACTTTGATTTTTATCGATTCAAAGACCCAAAGGAATGGCGCGATGCGGGCTTCAACGAATACTTCAACGACGCCTCGGTCTGCTTGGTCGAATGGCCGGAAAAGGCGGCCGGGCTGCTGCCTGCCGCCGATCTCGACATCGCGCTCGAGTTCGCCGGCGACGGGCGTGACCTAAGCGTACGTGCCGGAACCGAAAGTGGCAAAGCATGTTTACACCGACTGATGCAAATGCCGCTCTGAATTCTCCGGCTGCGCGCGGCGCGGCACGCTTTAGGCAGTGCTGGCGCAAGCTCGCTCTGCTTGCGCTTGCACTGGCGGCGGTTGTGGGCAGCGCCGCCGCCGCAGATCGCGTCAGCGCGGTGCGCATCTGGCCGGCGCAGGAATACACCCGCATCACCATCGAGGCCGACAAGCCCATCCGGCATGAATTGCTGCTGGTGAAAAATCCCGAGCGCCTGGTGCTCGACCTGGAAGACGTCGACATTGCGAGCGTGCAGCAGGAGATTGCCGGCAAAGTCCTGCCGAACGATCCCTACATCGGCCAGATGCGCGCCGGCCGCTACAAGCCGGGGGTGGTGCGCCTGGTGCTCGACCTCAAGGCCGAGGTGAAGCCGCAGATTTTCATGCTCAAACCGGTAGGCGAGTACGGACACCGCCTGGTGCTCGACGTCTACCCGCTGGTGCCTACCGATCCGCTCATGGCGCTGTTGCAGAAGCCTGAAGTGACGGCCGAGCCGGAAGGGCAAAGAACCGAGCCCGCGCCGAGCGCCGCGCAGGAACAGCCGAAACTCGCCGCGCGAGGCGAGCCTGCCCCCAAAGCGGAAGCGACCCCCAAAGGCAAGCCGGTGGTGGCGCGCATGGTGACCGTCGTCGTCGACGCCGGGCACGGCGGCGAGGACCCGGGCGCCAAAGGCCGGGGAGGCAGCCGCGAGAAGAACGTGACCCTCACCATCGCGAGGAAACTGAAGTCCATCATCGACACCGAGCCCAATATGCGCGCGGTGCTCACCCGCGACGGCGATTATTTCATTCCGCTGCAGATGCGCGTGCAAAAGGCCCGCAGGGTGCAGGCCGACCTGTTCGTATCGGTGCACGCCGACGCCTTCATCAAACCGCATGCGCGCGGCTCCTCGGTATTCGCGCTGTCCGAGCGCGGCGCGAGCAGCACCGCGGCGAAATGGCTGGCCAAGCGCGAAAACGATGCCGACCTGATCGGCGGGGTCAACCTCGACCTGAAGGACCGCTATCTGGCGATGACGCTCGCGGATCTGAGCCTGACGGCGCAGATCAACGACAGCCTGAAGCTGGGCAAGGCGGTGCTGTCCGAACTGGGTGGCGTCAACGCGCTGCACAAGCACGATGTGGAGCAGGCCGGCTTCGCCGTGTTGAAGGCGCCCGACGTTCCCTCGATCCTGGTCGAGACCGCCTTCATCAGCAATCCGGATGAGGAACAGAGGCTGAACGACGAGGCCTACCAGGAAAAAATGGCGCAGGCTATTTTCAAGGGCATCAAACGCTACTTCACCAAGAATCCGCCGTTGGCGAAATCCACGCTGGCGGCGATCCGGGCAACGGATTAGCGCCTCAAGTGCCGGCCAGACCCTAGCCGGGCAGGCGGGCGCGGCGCTGCTCGCGCCAGTTCCGGATCACCGCGACCAGCGCAGGCAATCCGGGAATGATGATCAATGCAAGGATGATCCAGGTGAGATTGTTCTTCACCCAGGGAATGTTGCCGAACCAGTGGCCCGCAAGCGTCAGGCAGGCGACCCAGAGCACGCCGCCGGCGATGTTGTATGACTGGAAGCGCGTGTGCGTCATCTGCGCCACCCCGGCGACGAAGGGCGCAAAAGTGCGCAGTATCGGCAGGAAGCGGGTGATGACGATGGTCTTGCCGCCATGGCGCTCGTAGAATGCGTGGGCTTTGTTGAAAGCGGCGCGGTTGAAGAAACGCGAATCTTCCCAGGCGAATACCTTGGGTCCGAAGTAGCGGCCGATCCAGTAGTTGCTGGTGTTGCCGAGGATCGCCGCCGCAATCAGCAGAATATTCAGCGTTGCGAGGTCGATCTGGCCGGAACTGCTGCCGGTGGTTGCGAGGGCGCCTGCGATAAACAGCAGCGAATCCCCGGGCAGGAACGGCGTCACCACCAGGCCGGTCTCGCAGAACACGATCAGGAACAGCAGCAGATACACCCAGGCGCCGTGTAGCAGCAGCAGGTTGGCAAGGTGTTGGTCGAGGTGGACCAGGAGGTCCCAGAAATATGCAAGGAGTTCCATCAACGCGCCTGTAACAAAATGAGGGGACCAAGGTGGGAAAGGAAGGGTCCCACCCCTTCCTCCGCCCCTCATACTCCCCTAATTCAGAGCTTGTTTCGGAAATTCTGAAACAAGCTTCACGTTTTTCTTAGACAGGCGCCATCTTACCGCAAGCCTGCCCTGTTCCCGGTATACTTGAGCGCCCAAAAAAAACGCGCCGCCATGCCCTCGATTCGCCTGCTCCCAGATACCCTCATCAGCCAGATCGCCGCCGGCGAAGTGGTGGAGCGCCCGGCCTCGGTGCTGAAGGAATTGCTCGAGAACAGCCTCGATGCCGGCGCCACCGAGATCAGCGTCAGCCTGACGCAGGGCGGCATCAAGCAGCTCAAGGTCACGGATGACGGCGGCGGCATGGACGCGGACGACCTGCCCCTGGCGTTCGCGCGCCACGCCACCAGCAAGATCGCCAGTCTCGATGACCTCGAACAGGTGCGTTCGCTCGGTTTCCGCGGCGAGGCGCTGGCCTCGATCGCGTCCGTGGCGCGCGTCGCGCTCACCAGCCGCACCGAGCGGGCGGCGCATGCGTGGAGCCTCAGCGCCGAGGGCGGCGCGCAGGGCGCGCCGCAGCCCGCGGCGCATCCGGGCGGCACCAGCGTCGAAGTGAACGACCTGTATTTCAACACCCCGGCGCGGCGCAAGTTTCTGCGCACCGAGGCGACCGAGTTCGGCCATTGCGAGGACGTGTTCAAACGCATCGCGCTGTCCCGGCCCGGCGTGGCGTTCAGCTTGAGGCACAACGGCCGGGTGATCTCGCATCTGCACGCGGGCGATGCCGCGCGGCGCATTGCCGCGGTAGCGGGCGCCGAATTCGCCGGCGCGGCGCGCGCGCTCGATGAGAACTCGTCCGGCCTGCGGCTTTCCGGCTTTGCCGGTTCGCCCGCGTTCTCGCGCAGTTCCCGCGATGCACAGTTCCTGTTCGTGAACGGCCGCTTCGTGCGCGACAAGCTGCTCGCGCACGCGCTGCGCCAGGCCTACCAGGACATGCTGCACGGCGATCGCCATGCGGCCTATGTGTTGTTCCTGGAACTCGATCCGCTGGGCGTGGACGTGAACGTCCACCCGGCGAAGACCGAGGTGCGATTTCGCGATTCGCGCGCCATCCACCAGTTCGTGTTCCACGCGGTGAGCAAGGCCCTCTCGGGCAGCGCAGCGCAGACGAGCGCAGCTGCCGTCGAGCCTATGCCCGCAGCAGCGGGAACGGATTTCCGGCGCGTGCCCTATCAGTCCAGCCTGGGCGTGGCGCAGCCCGCCGCCGCTTACCAGGCCCTGTTTTCCCTGCCGAGCGCGCCCTCCGGCGGCGCAGTGCGGGCCGCATACGAGACCATCATTGCCGCCGCGCCCTCCCAGGCCGAAACCGACGCGCCGCTCGGCTATGCGATTGCGCAATTGCACGGCATTTACATCCTGGCGCAGAACCGGCAGGGCCTGGTGTTGGTGGACATGCACGCGGCGCACGAGCGCATCCTGTACGAGAAGCTCAAGGGCGCGCTCGAAACGCAAGGCATGAGCATGCAGAAACTGCTCATACCGGTGACCTTCAATGCCGACCGGCTGGAAGTGGCGGCCGTGGAGGAGCACGCCGGTGTGCTGTGCCAGCTGGGTTTCGACATGGCTCCGCTGTCGCCGACGGCGCTGGCGGTGCGCGCAGTGCCGTCCATGCTCGTTGCCGCCGACGTCGCCGACCTGGCGCATGCGCTGCTGCAGGAGGTGCGCGAGTTCGGCGGCAGCCGCGTGCTCACCGAGCACCAGCACGAACTGCTCTCCACCATGGCCTGCCACGGCGCGGTGCGCGCGCACCGGCCGCTGACGGTGACGGAAATGAATGCGCTGCTGCGCGAAATGGAAGTGACCGAGCGCTCCGGCCAATGCAATCACGGCAGGCCAACGTGGTATCAGATGAGCCTTGCCGATCTGGACAAACTGTTCCTGCGCGGGCGCTGAAGCGATTCCAATAGGCTGCTGCAGAATGATCGCAGCAGCCTTCCGATTTAGGGGAGTACGGGGGGACGTGTCCCCTCATTTTGCAACACCTTCAGAGGGAGATCCATGCGTATTCTGACACTCGGCGCCGGCGCGGTCGGCGGCTATTTCGGCGGTCGCCTGGCGCAGGCCGGCGCTGATGTGACCTTTCTGGTGCGGCCGCAGCGCGCACAAAAGCTCGCGCAAGCCGGCCTCGTGATCAAGAGCCCGCTGGGTGACGCGCAGATTTCCGTGCGTACTGTGCTGCAGGAAGCCGTTCGCCCCGACTACGATCTGGTGATCCTGTCGTGCAAGGCCTACGATCTCGAGGTATCAATTGCTTCGCTGGCCGGTGCCGTGGGTCCGAATACCCTGATCCTGCCTTTGCTCAACGGCATGGCGCAGCTCGTCCGGCTGGAGCAGGCTTTCGGCAGCGCGCGCGTGCTGGGCGGAACCTGCTACATCGCTTCGACCCTGGACGCGGACGGCAGCATCCGCCATCTCAGCCAGTTTCAGCGCATCACCTGCGGCCCGCGCGCGGGCAATCACGCGCATGCAAAGGACCTGCTGCGGGAACTGGCGCAGGCTTACGCGCCCGTTTCAGTCGAGTGCGGCGTCAGCGCCGACATCGAGCAGGACATGTGGGAGAAGTTCGTGTTGCTGGCGAGTCTCGCCGCGATGACCTGCCTGATGCGCGCCAGCGTGGGCGAGATCCTCGGCGCCAGCGACGGGGAGGTGTTGATGCGCGAGGCCTTGTCCGCCTGCATCGCGGCGGCGGGCGCGGCCGGCCACGCGCCGCGCGCCGAATCCCTGCAGCGGACCGAGAGCATGCTGTTCGCGCGCGGTTCGGCGTTCACTGCTTCCATGCTGCGCGACCTGGAAGCCGGCGGGCGCGTCGAGGCCGATCACATCGTAGGCGACATGCTGCGGCACGCGCGCGCTGCCGGCGCCGACGCGCGCCTGCTCGCGGCAGCGTACTGCCATCTGCAGGCCTACGAGGCGCGTCGCGCACGAGGCGACGCTGCATGACCTGGCGCCTTCCGCCGCATCAATCGCCGGTCGCATGACCCGCTCCTCACCGACAAGATTGCCGCCGGCAATTTTGCTGATGGGGCCCACCGCCAGCGGCAAGACCGCGGTGGCGCTCGAGATTGCGACGCGTTTTCCGGTCGAGATCATCAGCGTCGATTCGGCGCAGGTGTACCGCGACCTGGACATAGGCACGGCCAAGCCGACGGCTGCCGAGCGCGCCGCCGCGCCGCACCATCTGATCGACATCATCGACCCGACCCAAAGCTATTCGGCTGCGCAGTTCCGCGCCGACGCGGCCCGGTTGATGCGCGAGATCGTTGCGCGCGGCCGCGTTCCCCTGCTAACCGGCGGCACCATGCTCTACTTCAAGGCGCTGCGCGAAGGCCTCTCCGACCTGCCCGAGGCCGACGCCAAGGTGCGCGCGGCGCTCGACGCAGAGGCGAAGGAAAAGGGCTGGCCTGCCTTGCACGCGGAGCTTGCGCAAGTCGATGCGTCCACCGCGGCGCGGCTCAAGCCGAACGACGCGCAACGCATCCAGCGCGCGCTCGAAGTGTTCCGCATCACGGGCAAGCCGATGTCGGCGCTGCAGGGCGCGCGCATTGCCGACTCGTTGCCATTTCGCTTCATGCCGGTAGCATTGATTCCGTCGGATCGCGCGGTGCTGCACAAGCGCATCGAGCAGCGCTTCGCGGCGATGCTCGCCGCAGGCCTGGTGGATGAAGTTGCCGGACTGCAAAAAAAATACGTGCTGAATGCAGACCTGCCCTCCATGCGCTGCGTCGGCTACCGCCAGGCCTGGGAACACCTCGATGGCGCATATGACCGCGCCACGCTGCGCGACAAGGGCATCTACGCCACGCGCCAACTGGCCAAGCGCCAGCTCACCTGGCTGCGGGCGATGGCGGGCGTGACCAGCTTCGATTGCGTGGCGCCGGATCCTGGCGCGCAGGTACTTGCTCACCTCCAGCGGGAACTGCAGGATAAGTTGACAGAACCGCTCACGGATGCGGCGTGATGGCGATGATCGTGATCTCGCCCTTCTTTGGACCGTAGCACCAGAAGACGCGGTAGGCGCCGGGTGTGCGGTTCTGAACGTACGCCTCGAAGACCTTCGTGTCAGGATCGTAGGGGTTCTCGATCGAGTTGTATTCGTGTGTCTTGAGGCCCGGGTGGCGAGGGTTTGCCTGGAGGAGTTCAACGCACTTTACGACTTGTTTGAAGAGCCCTTCCTGCTTCGAGGCCTTTGCCTTCTTGGACTTTTGTCGGTTCTCGAGCGAGTTCTGGGCCGCCGCTTCAAGCTCGTGAAAGGTGTCCGTTGACTCCTCAAGCCAGACAAGCGTAAAGGGCATCAGTCCTCAAGCTGCTCGGCGAGTTTCGCAGCCGCTTTCAGATCCGGCGGGTTCTTCGTGACGTTGCGCTTGCGGGCCTGGTCAAGTCCACGCCGCACCGATGCCAAGGCTTTTGGGTTCTCGTAGAGCCATACTTCGCGCTCCGGGATCACGCGCGCGAGCCGGACTATGACCTCGTCGTCGCTCCGGTGCTCGACGATAACAGCTCGGTTCGCGAAGTGGCCGCCGAGTGTCACCCGGCCCTTGGAATCGGCGCTTTTGTGGCGAGCTTGTGTACGGGTTGCCATCTTGTTAGTGTCGCCCATTGTGGGCTATTAGTCAAGTGGGTATTTCCCACTCCCCTTTATATGATCTCGTTTCAAGGAACGCAGGCACGCGCCTCTAAGCAGACCGCGCAAGGCTTGAGCGCGGGCGGTCTTTTTAGTCGCCCTTCGCCATGCCCCCGCGCCGCGGGTCGGCGCCGCCGCTCCAGCCAGCGCGCGTGCGCTGGATGCCGTGCACGCCGCTGGTCATTTCGATCAGGCGCACCTCGTGGCCCAGCGCTCGCAGCGGCTCCGCCCAGTTCGCGGCGGCCGTGCCTCGTTCCAGTTCGGTGGGGCCGTTGCGGCTGCCGAAGTTCGGCAGGTCGATCGCCTGCTGTATGTCCATGTTCCGGTCCAGCGCTGCGACCAGGGTTTTGACCACGTGGTTGATGATGGCGCTGCCGCCGGCCGAGCCCAGGGCCAGCACCAGCTTGCCGTCGCGGTCGAACACCATGGTCGGCGCCATGGCGCTGCGCGGGCGCTTGCCGGGCTCGATGCGGTTGGCCACCGGCTTCCCCTCTTGTTCGGCCACGAAGGAAAAATCGGTGAGCTGGTTGTTCAGGAGGAAGCCGCGCACCATCTGCTGGCTGCCGAAGGCGAACTCGATCGAGGTGGTCATGGCCACCGCGTTGCCCTCGGCGTCGACGATGGACAGATGGCTGGTGGAGGCCAGCTCCGGCGAGGCGTCGTCGGCAAGTTCGGCCAGCGGCGCGCCGGGCGGCGTGCCGGGCAGGGCGCGGCCGAGCGAACGATCCGGCCGGACGAGGGCGGCGCGTGCGGCAAGATACTCCGACGCCATCAGTCCCGCCAGCGGAACCGGAACGAAATCGGCATCGGCGAGATAGCGCTCGCGGTCGGCGTAGGCGAGACGCTCGGCCTCGGCGATCAGATGCGCGGCGCGGACCGGGTCTGACGGCAGGCTGTCCGGAGCAAGCCGTTGCAGCATGCCCAGCACCTGCAGCACGGCGACGCCACCGGAGCTGGGCGGCGGCATGCCGCAGACTTTCCATTGCCGGTACGGTCCGCACACCGGCTCGCGCTGCTTCGCCCGGTAATGCGCCAGATCGTCTTCAGTCAAGTCGCCGGGGTTGGGCGCGTTTCTTACCTTGCGTGCAATGTCGCGTGCAATTTCCCCTTCGTAGAAGGCACGCGCGCCCTGCGCGGCGATTTTTCGCAGCGTGTCGGCGAGCGCAGGGTTCTTGAGCAGCGTGCCCACGGGCTTGGGCGTGTCGTCGTCCCGGTAGTACATGCGCCGCATGGCCGGGTCGCGCGCCGGCAGGCGCACCCAATCGAGCAGGCTGTGCAGGCGCGGCGACAGCGGAAAGCCTTCGCTCGCGAGCCGGATGGCAGGCTCGAACAATTCCGCCCACGGCAGCTTGCCGTACCTGGCATGCGCGAGCTCCAATGCGCGCAGCGCACCCGGCGTGCCGACTGATTTCCCGCCCACCACCGCGTCCAGAAGCTTCTGCGGCCGGCCGTCAGCGCCGATGAAGCGGTCCGCGCGCGCCGCGGCCGGCGCGGTCTCGCGCCCGTCGTAGGCGGTGAGTTTCGCCTCGGCGGCCGAGTAGTGCAGGATGAAAGCGCCGCCGCCGATGCCCGAGGACTGTGGCTCCACCAGGTTGAGCACCATCTGCACCGCCACGGCCGCGTCGATCGCCGTGCCGCCGCGCTGCAATACGCCGTAACCCGCCTCGACCGCGAACGGATGCGCGGCCGCGAGCACGAAGCGCGGGGCGCTGACCGCTTGATGCGGACTGAATCCGGAAGCGGGCTCCGGTGCGCTCTGCGCGAGCGCAACCGTCCCGGAACAGAGCACGCACGCAAGGCCGATAAAAAAGGGCAACCGCAGGGCTGCCCTTTTTGCGAAGACCATCGCGGCTACAGAAGCGGCACCACCAACAGCGCCACGATGTTGATGATCTTGATCAGCGGGTTCACCGCCGGACCGGCGGTGTCCTTGTACGGATCGCCGACGGTGTCGCCGGTCACGGCCGCCTTGTGCGCTTCCGAACCTTTGCCGCCGAAGTGCCCGTCCTCGATATATTTCTTGGCGTTGTCCCAGGCGCCGCCGCCGGTGGTCATGGAGATCGCCACGAACAGCCCGGTGACGATGGAGCCCATGAGCACGCCGCCCAGGGCCTGCGGGCCGAGCACGATGCCGACGATGATCGGCACCAGCACCGGCAACAGCGAAGGCACCATCATTTCCTTGATCGCGGCCACGGTGAGCATGCCCACCGCCTTGGAGTAGTCCGGCTTGGCCGTGCCTTCCATGATGCCCGGGATTTCCTTGAACTGGCGGCGCACTTCCACCACCACGGAACCGGCGGCGCGGCCCACCGCTTCCATCGCCATGGCGGCGAAGAGGTAAGGAATCAAACCGCCGATGAAGAGGCCGATGATCACCATGTGGTTCGACAAATCGAAGGTAACGACCTTGCCGGCATGCTCCAGCGCATGGGTGTAGTCGGCGAACAGCACCAGGGCGGCGAGGCCGGCCGAGCCGATGGCGTAACCCTTGGTCACCGCTTTGGTGGTGTTGCCCACCGCGTCCAGCGGATCGGTGATGGCGCGCACCGAGTCGGGCAGATCGCTCATTTCCGCGATGCCGCCGGCGTTGTCGGTGATCGGGCCGTAGGCGTCCAGGGCGACGATGATGCCGGTCATGGACAGCATGGAAGTCGCGGCAATCGCGATGCCGTACAGGCCGGCCCAGTGGTAGGCGAGATAGATCGAGGCGCACACCGCCAGCACCGGCAGCGCGCAGGCCCGCATCGACACGCCCAGGCCGGCGATGATGTTGGTTCCGTGGCCGGTGGTCGAGGCTTGCGCGATGTGCTGCACCGGGGCGAACTCGGTGGCGGTGTAGTACTCGGTGATGATCACCATCAGCGCGGTCAGCACCAGGCCGATCACCGCGGTGCCGTACAGGTGCAGAACAGTGATGTTTCTCGCCACGCCGCCGATCTCGAAGGTGGTGTTCTTGACGATATCGCCCATCATCCAGTCGGTGAGCGGGTAGAAGGCGACGAGCGCCAGCACGCCGGCGACGATCAGGCCCTTGTACAGGGCGGTCATGATTTTCTTGCCCGGCGTGACTTTCACGAACATGCAGCCGATGACCGAGGCGATGATGGAGAAGCCGCCGAGCACCAGCGGGTAGATCACCGCGTTGGGGGAGGTGGTTTTGATCGTCAGCGCGCCCAGCAGCATGGTGGCGATGATGGTCACGGCGTAGGTTTCGAACAGATCGGCCGCCATGCCGGCGCAGTCGCCAACGTTGTCGCCCACGTTGTCCGCGATCACCGCCGGGTTGCGCGGGTCGTCTTCCGGAATGCCGACCTCGACCTTGCCCACCAGGTCGGCACCGACGTCGGCGCCCTTGGTGAAGATGCCGCCGCCAAGACGCGCGAAGATGGAGATGAGGGAGCCGCCGAATCCGAAGCCGATCAGCGGCTTGATCACGTCGCTCAAGGGCAGGCCGCTGCCGGCCGCATTGGCGCTGAGAAACGCATAAAAGCCGGTTACTCCGAGCAGACCCAGACCGACCACCAGGAGGCCGGTGATGGCGCCGCCGCGAAAGGCGACGGTGAGCGCTTCATTCAGGCCGGTGCGCGCGGCTTCGGCGGTGCGCACGTTGGCGCGCACCGACACGTTCATGCCGATGAAGCCGGTTGCGCCCGACAGCACCGCGCCGATGACGAACCCGGTCGCCGTCGCTGCTCCCAGAAAAATCCCGATGAGCACCGCGAGGATGACGCCGACAACGGCGATGGTGGTGTACTGCTTGTTCAGGTAGGCGGAAGCGCCTTCCTGAATCGCGGCGGCGATTTCGCGCATGCGCTCGTTGCCGGTCGGCTGCGCCAGTATCCATTGGATCGACCAGCCGCCGTAGAGCAGTGCGAACACGCCGCACGCAAGTGCAAACCAGAGTCCTGCATTCATAAAGCTTCTCCCCGAGAAAGACCGGCCGCGACAGTCGGGCCGTCAGTTTTTGAAAACCCCGAATTGTAACAGGCCGCGCCCACCCGGAAACAGGCCGGGCGCGCGCTAAATTTTGAATTCCGGGAGTTTTTTCCGTACTGCCGCGTTTTTCAGCCGGACATAGTCGGGCAGACCGTTCTTGAACGGCGGCGGGGCCTCGCCCAGCACCAGCGGCGCAAGATAGGCGCGGCATTTTTCGGTGATCTGCAGTCCGTCCGCGCTGATGAACTCCCGCGGCATCATTTTTTCCGCGTTCGCGACCTGCGCCAGCGGTGCCGGCTCGAGTTTCCAGCGGTAGGGCTTCTGGCTGACCCGGCGGATGGCGGGCATCACCGCGTTCATGCCCTTGATCGCGTATTCGACTGCGGCCTTGCCTACGGCATAGGATTGCTCGAGGTCGGTCCTGGAAGCGATATGGCGCGCCGAACGCTGCAGGTAGTCGGCCAGCGCCCAGTGGTATTTGTGGCCGAGCTTCTGCCGGATGAGCTTGGCGATCAGTTCACCTGCCCCGCCGAGCTGGGAATGGCCGAAAGCGTCCGTCAGCCCGGACTCGGAAAAGAACTTGCCGTCGGCGGTGCGCAGTCCTTCGGACACGCCGATGCAGCAGTAGCCGTGCGACTTGACCAGAGCGTCCACCTTGGCCAGGAACTTGGCCTCGTCGAACGCGACCTCCGGAAACAGGAGCACCAGCGGGATGTCGTTGTCGCGGTCTGCCGCAAGACCGATCGCCGCGGTAATCCAGCCCGCGTGCCGTCCCATCACTTCCATGACAAAAATCTTGGTCGAGGTCTTGGCCATGGACTCCACGTCGAACGCCGCTTCGCGCATCGAGGTGGCGACGTATTTCGCCACCGAGCCGAAGCCGGGGCAGTTGTCGGTGACCGCGAGGTCGTTGTCCACCGTCTTCGGCACCTGCACGCACAGCACCGGGTAGTTCAGCTTTTCCGACAGTTGCGACACCTTGTAGCAGGTATCGGCCGAGTCGTTGCCGCCGTTGTAGAAGAAGTAACCGATGTCGTGCGCGCGGAACACCTCGATCAGGCGCTCGTATTGCACGCGGTTCTCTTCCAGTCCCTTGAGCTTGTAACGGCAGGAGCCGAACGCGCCGCCGGGCGTGTGTTTCAGCGCGGCGATGGCCTTGGCCGATTCCTTGCTCGTGTCGATCAGGTCCTCGGTGAGGGCGCCGATGATGCCGTTACGGCCGGCGTAGACCTTGCCGATCCTGGTCTTGTGCTTGCGCGCGGTCTCGATCACGCCGCAGGCCGAAGCATTGATGACGGCGGTCACTCCGCCGGACTGTGCGTAGAAAGCGTTTTTTGGTTTCATGGTTTCAGAAAAAATCAGTTAGCCGCGGAGGACGCTGGGAATACGAACAAGGCTCTCTGCGCCTGCGCGGTAAAACGGTTTCATTTCAATGCGGCGAAGACGCGGTCGCGGATCTGCTCGACCGTGCCGGTGCCTGACACCTTGCAGTGCTTGGGCGCCTTCGGGTCGCCCTTGGCCTGCCATTTCAAATAATATTCGATCAGCGGCTGTGTTTGCGCGTGATACACGTGCAGGCGTTCCTTGACGGTTTCGGGCTGGTCGTCCTGGCGCAGGATCAGGGGCTCGCCGGTAAGGTCGTCTTTGTCCGCGACCTTGGGCGGGTTGAATTTGACGTGATAGGTGCGTCCGGAGGCGGGGTGCACGCGCCGGCCGCTCATGCGCTGGATGATTTCCTCGTCGGGCACGGCGATCTCGATCACATAGTCGATGTGCAGGCCGGCGTTTTTCATGGCCTCGGCCTGCGCCAGGGTGCGCGGAAAACCGTCGAACAGGAAGCCCCCCGCGCAATCAGGCTGCTCGATCCGGTGCTTCACCAGGTCGAGGATGACGTCGTCGGGCACCAGTTGACCCGCATCCATGAGCTTCTTTGCTTTTATGCCAAGCGCGGTGCCGGCCTTGATCGCCGCGCGCAGCATGTCGCCGGTGGAGATCTGCGGGATGCCGTATTTCTTGGTGATGAAACTCGCCTGTGTGCCCTTGCCTGCGCCGGGCGGTCCCAACAGTATGAATCGCATTGTAAGCTCCTTGTAATCTCATAAAGCTGTCGAGTCCCGGCGCCCGCCCTAGACAGGAGGAGCCTCGGCGGCGAAGCTCCGGCGCACGCGCTCCAGGTCTTCGGCGGTATCCACGCCTGCTTCCGGGGCGTGCGCGGTCACGGCGACGGCGATGCGGTGACCGTGCCAGAGCGCGCGCAACTGTTCCAGCGCCTCGAAGCGTTCAATCGCCGCCGGCTCCAGCCGGCTGTAAAGCTGCAGGAACCGGGCGCGGTAGGCGTAGATGCCGATATGGCGGTAGCTTGGCAGCCCTGTTGGAAGCGCGCTTTGATTTAGCGCAAGACTATCTCGGGGATAGGGAATCGGCGCGCGGCTGAAATAAAGCGCGTAGCCGGTATGGTCGAGCACCACCTTGACCACGTTGGGATTGAGCAGCGACTCGGTGTCGGCGATCGGATGACAGGCCGTGGCGATGCTCGCCTCGCCGTGTTCGGCCAGGGATTGCACCACCTCGCGGATCAATTCGGGGGCGATCAGCGGCTCGTCGCCCTGCACGTTGACTACGATTTCGCTGTCGGCGAGGCCCAGCTGCTGCGCCACCTCGGCGATGCGGTCGGTGCCGGTGGCATGATCGGTCCGGGTCATCATCGCCTGATGGCCATGAAGTTTCACCGCATCGAATACACTCTGGTTATCGGTCGCGACCCAAACCGCCTTGGCGCCGCTTGCCCGGGCGCGTTCGGCCACACGCACCACCATGGGCTTGCCGCCGATGTCGGCCAGCGGTTTGCCGTGCAGGCGGCTGGAGGCAAAGCGCGCGGGAATCACCACCAGGAAGGCGCCGGGTCGGCTCATGATAGGGAGAGGGAAAAGAAGCAGGGCCTATAAAGGTATCATTTTAGCTGATTGGATCGGTGAGGGCCATAACTCCCGGGGCGATAGGCAAGCACGCGGGGCGCGACTAGCCTATAATTACGCCTTCTTTCGATCACGGCGGCCCCGCCCGGCAGGGCCGCCAAACTTGGTACTACGTGGACATATCAACGCATTTTTCCAGCGCCAACGCAGCTTTGCCCTCGCGCCTCAGTTTGCAGGGTTTATGACCGCCCCCGTTCCGATTCCCATTCCAGTTGGTTCCTTTGCCGATCTTGATCTGCTGCCGCAACTGCTGCAGGCAGTCGCCGAGAAAGGCTACACCGAACCCACTCCTATCCAGGCGCAAGCCATTCCGGTAATCCTGCAGGGCCTCGATGTCATGGGCGGCGCCCAGACCGGCACCGGCAAGACCGCGGGCTTTACCCTGCCGCTCCTGCAGCGGCTGGCGCCGCATGCCAATAGCAGCACTTCCCCCGCGCGCCATCCGGTGCGCGCGCTAATCCTTACGCCGACGCGCGAGCTGGCGGCTCAGGTCGCGGAGAGCGTGCGCGACTACGGCAAGCACCTCGGGCTGCGCTCGGGGGTGGTGTTCGGCGGTGTCGATATCGTGCCGCAGATCAGGATGCTGCGCGCCGGCGTCGAGGTGTTGGTGGCGACGCCGGGCCGGCTGCTGGACCATGTGCAGCAGAAGACGGTGATGCTGGGCCAGGTCGAGATCCTGGTGCTGGACGAAGCAGACCGCATGCTGGACATGGGCTTTATGCCGGACATCCGCCGCATTCTCGCCTTGTTGCCGGACAAGCGGCAGAACCTGCTGTTTTCGGCCACGATCTCAGAAGAGATCAAGCGGCTCGCCGATCATCTGTTGCACCAGCCGGTGCTGATCGAAGTCGCCCCGCGCAACGCCATGACCGAACTGGTGACCCACGAAGTGCACCCGGTCAGGCGCGAGAGAAAGCGCGACCTGCTCGCCCACCTGATACGCACGCAGAACCTCGCCCAGGTGCTGGTTTTCGGCGGCACGCGCCTGGGGGTCAATCGCCTGGCCTATCAGCTGCAGCGAGAAGGCATCCACGCCGCCGCCATCCACGGCGACAAGTCGCAGGTGGAACGCATCCATGCGCTGGCCGATTTCAAGTCCGGCAAGACGCCGGTGCTGGTGGCGACCGACGTCGCCGCGCGCGGCCTGGACATCGAGCAGCTGCCGGCGGTGATCAATTTCGAGCTGCCCGGTGCGCCCGAAGATTACCTGCATCGCATCGGCCGCACCGGCCGCGCCGGCTCCACCGGCCGCGCCATTTCCCTGGTGTGCGCGGAAGAGCACGAAAAACTCGAGGCGATCGAGAAGTTCATCAAGATACGAATTCCGCAGACCATCATCCCCGGTTTCGAGCCCGACGCCTCGGGTATGTCGGTGCTGATGCCTACCGAGTACGAGCGCCATGCACGCCGGCCTGAACGCGGCAACGGCTTGACGCATGGCGGCGCGCACGCGCATGCGGGGAAGGCGCCGGCGAAGCCGACCGACGCGATTTTTCACGCCCCCTACGTGCCGAGAAGCGCTGCGGCGCCCGCAGCCGAGCCGGTGCGGTCCGGACCGCAACAGCCGGGTCGCCAGGTAGCCGCGCTGCTCGGGGGCGTGCGCAAGACGGGCTAAGCCGACGCGGTGCGAGGGCAATCCCGCGCTGCGGCTGAAGTTCAGCAGCGGTTAGAAGCTGTGTTCCGGGCCGGGGAAGGAGCCATCCTTCACCGCGTGCACGTAGTTTTCCACCGCCTGCTGGATGCTCGTCGCGCCGTCCATGAAATTGCGCACGAACTTTGCCTTTTTGCCGGGGAACACGCCCAACAGGTCGTGCAATACCAGGACCTGGCCTGCGCAGTCGCGCCCGGCGCCTATGCCTATCGTCGGGATGGACAGAGTGGCCGTGACCTCCGCGGCGAGCTTGGCGGGGATCGCTTCGAGCACGATCAGGCCGGCGCCCGAGCGCTCCAGTGCGAGCGCATCCTCGATCAACTGTTTGGCGGCGTCCGCGGTCTTGCCCTGCACGCGGAAGCCGCCCAGTTGGTGCACCGACTGCGGCGTGAGGCCGAGATGGGCGCACACCGGGATGCCGCGCTTGACCAGGAACTCGGTAGTCTGGGCGAAGGCCGTTCCGCCCTCGAGCTTGACCATGTGTGAGCCGGCCGCCATGAGTCGCGCGGCGCTGCGAAAAGCCTGCTCGGGATTTTCCTGATAGCTGCCGAAGGGCAGGTCGCCGATCAGGAACGCGCGTTTTGCGCCGCGCGCGACGCAGCCCACATGGTAGACCATGTCTGCCATGGTGACGGGCAGCGTGGTGTCGTGCCCCTGCAGCACGTTGCCGAGGGAATCGCCCACCAGCAGGCTCTCGACGCCGGCGTTCTCCAGCAGCGTGGCGAAGCTCGCGTCGTAGCAGGTGAGCATGGCGATTTTGCTGCCGTCGCGGCGCAGTTTGTGCAGATCGGTGAGGGTGATGCGATTGTCGCTCATGGGGACCATCCGGGAAAAGTGAAAGTTTAGATGCAGCGCCCGCCGTCCACTTCGAGGCAGGCTCCGCCGGCGCGACCACTATCTTACCGCCTTCGGCGTTTCCGATTCTCTGGGCTTGCTAGAATGCGTAGAATCCGCGCTCAACCAAGGACCCGCCGTGCCGCATTCCACCTATTTCGCCGAACGCATGGGCAGCGCGACGATTTCGCCTGGCGGCGAATTCGAGGCTGGCAGCTTCCACTCGTTCACCCTGGTCTACACCGCCGGCTACTTCGGCATCGACGATACCGGCTCGATCAAAATCGTGCACCGCTTCGCGAGCGACATGGGCCGGCCGCAATGGAGCGACTCCAAGGCGCCCAATTACACCACGGTGGAAGCCTCCAACGGAGCCGTGCTCGAGGTGCAGTACGACGCGAAGCGCAACATCCGCCCCTGGGACAAGACGCTGTTCATCCGTGTCATGCGCGGATTCCTGCGCGAGGGCGACCGCATCACCGTGCGTTTCGGCGATCCGCGCCAGGGCTCGCCCGGCATGCGCGTGCAGACCTTCGTCGAGCCCAGCTTCGAGTTCCGCGTGCTCGCCGACCCTTTCGCCACCTACAACTACGTCGAACTGCCGCTGCAGCCGACAATTTCCATCGTCGCCGGCCCGCCCGTGGCGTGGAAAGCGATCCTGCCCACGCTGCGCGCATGCGGCCAGGGGTTTCGGCTGGGGTTCAAGGGCGAGGACAAATGGGGCAATCCCAGCGA
>Ga0097691_1000629_pt1 | contig 29482 bp, 31 predicted proteins | sample NGESurdeep072012_8_FD_72858 | JGI IMG/M metagenome (GOLD analysis project Ga0097691, IMG submission 72858) | Arctic peat soil microbial communities from Barrow, Alaska - NGEE Surface sample 210-1 deep-072012 | ecosystem: Environmental > Terrestrial > Soil > Wetlands > Peat ... | reverse complement strand
CATGTTCGAACGAATGCCATTAAATCAGCTACTTACCAAAATGAACGCCGACCGCGGCATTGAGGTTTCAGCCAACCAACTGAATCTCTTCGATTAACGTTGGGACACTACTGCGGAACTATATTCAATATCTGCGGAACACGATGACCAAGGCCGTACAGAATTGGACTGATTTCGACGCAGCCTATGACCAGGCCGACTGGTCGAAATACCGGGATATGCCGGCGTTCGCGAGCAATAATCGCGGCAATGCTTACCGGATTTTCCTGGAGCTGGAGCAATCGCAGTTCAAGGCTGATAAGCCTTGATCGCAAGCGAGTCAGGTGCGGAGCGCGGCTATGGCTGAGTATGTCGTTGAATTCGGCAAGGACGGGCGGCCGGTCGAACCCGACGGCCGTCTCGACGCGGCGGCGTTTCACCGCAACCATCAGGCGATCTGGGCGGTGTTGCAGCAATTCCTCGCCGGGAAATCCGGTGACGTGGTCGAGGCCGGCAGCGGTACCGGCCAGCATGTGGTCGATTTCGCCCGCCATACTCCTGAAATCACCTGGTGGCCGAGCGACCTGAACGAACAGCATCTCAAAAGCATCGGCGCGTGGCGGGCGTATGCCGGATTACCGAATATCCGCCCGCCGCTGCGGATCGACCTCTCCGACCCCAGTTGGTGTTCCGAGATGCACGACGGCAGCGGTCCCGGTGAATTGCTGGCGGTGTTCTGCGCCAATGTGATTCACATCGCGCCGTGGCGCGTTGCCGAGGGTCTGTTCGCGGGCGCCGGGCGCTACCTGCGAGCGGGCGGTCGGCTGTTTCTTTACGGGCCGTTCAAGCGCGACGGCAAGCACACCGCAGTCAGCAATGCCGCGTTCGATTCTAGCCTCCGTGACAAGAACCCCGAATGGGGCGTGCGCGATATCGAGGCCTTGGAGAAGCTGGCGAAGAATGCCGGCCTGGCGCTCATCGAGATCGCCGAGATGCCCGCCAACAATCTGATTCTGGTGTTCGAGCGGCCGAAAGCCGCCTGAACGGCGATGCATAGCGCGCGCCCGTTTGCATCGGTTGATTGAGCTGATACCTCCATTCATAGTGCCGGGAATCAACGAGACCATGGCCTTTGGCCACGCTCCGGGCGGAAATGACTGATGATCGACGTGACTACAGTTGACGAGATTTCCGGCGACGCCCGGGCGCGATCCAACGTGGTGCGCCTCGCGGCGGCGCAGGCGCTGACCGGCGCGAACTCGGCAGTCATTTTCGCCACCGGCTCGATTGTCGGCGCGACGCTGGCGCCGGATATCTCGCTCGCGACCGTGCCGCTCTCGATGTATGTGGTTGGGCTCGCCGCCGGCACGCTGCCGACCGGCGCAATCTCGCGCGCCTATGGCCGCCGCGTCGCCTTCATCATCGGCACCGGCTGCGGCGTGCTGACCGGCCTGCTCGGGTCATTCGCCATCCTGCGCGGTTCGTTTGTGCTGTTCTGCTGTGCGACGTTCCTCGGCGGACTGTATGGCGCGGTGTCGCAATCCTATCGTTTTGCCGCCGCCGACGGCGCGAGCGCGGAATATCGCCCGAAGGCGGTGTCGTGGGTCATGGCCGGCGGCGTATTCGCCGGCGTGCTCGGCCCGCAGCTCGTGCAGTGGACGATGGATATCTGGCCGCCATATTTGTTCGCCTTCAGTTTTGTGGTGCAGGCGGCGGTCGCGCTAATCGCGATGGCGATCCTCGCGGGAGTCGATGCGCCGAAGCCCGCACCGTCAGATCTTCACGGCGGTCGTCCGCTGCTCGAGATCGTGCGGCAACCGCGGTTTATCGCGGCCGCCCTTTGCGGTATCGTCTCCTATCCCATGATGAATCTGGTGATGACGTCCGCGCCGCTGGCAATGAAAATATGCGGGCTCAGCGTCAGCGATTCGAACTTCGGCATCCAATGGCATATCATTGCGATGTACGGACCAAGTTTTTTTACCGGCTCCCTGATCGCTCGTTTCGGGGCGCCAAAGGTTGTCGCCATCGGCCTGTTGCTCGAGGCCGCCGCCGCGACAGTCGGGCTGTCCGGCATCACGGCGATGCATTTCTGGTCCACGCTGGTGATCCTCGGCATCGGCTGGAATTTCAGCTTCGTCGGCGCTTCCGCGCTGGTGCTGGAGACCCACCGGCCGCAGGAGCGCAACAAGGTTCAGGCATTCAACGATTTTCTGGTGTTCGGGATGATGGCGGTGGGATCGTTCTCGTCGGGCCAGCTGCTGGCGAATTACGGCTGGTCCGCGGTCAACCTCGTGGTGTATCCGCCTGTACTGCTGGGACTAGCGGTCCTGATGCTTGCGTCGTTCGCCAGGCGGCGGCGGAGGTCGCAAGCCGTGTCCGAGTTTCCCGATCCGAGGATCTGATCGGCTACCGAAGCATTGGAGGTTTCATGCCGTCGCGAGCCCGTCTCGATGAGTTTATCGCCGTCGTGGAGGCTGGCGATCATGCCGGCGCCATCGAGCGCTATTACACCGAGGATGCCAGCATGCAGGAGAACGCAGCGCCGCCGCGCGTCGGTCGCGATGTGCTGGTCGCCCACGAGCGAGGGGTACTGGCGCGCATGTCGCATGTTTATTCCAAGGCGATGTCGTCGGTGGTCGAGGGCGACCGCGTCGCGATTCACTGGATCTTCGAGCTGACGGATAAGTCCGGCAAGGTGCTCCGGATCGACGAGGTGAGCTTGCAGGAATGGCGCGGCGACAAGATTTTTCGCGAGCGTTTTTTCTATGACCCGTCCAAACCGAAGACGTGATGGCGCATGACACTTCGGCGTGGGCCGAAGCTTCGCGCTTGCGGATATGCTAGTTGCGATGACGGATCAAAACGAGACATTGAACGGCTCGATACCAGCATCTATCGGCGAGACCTCTATCCGCTATGGGGGCTGGCGCGTCGTCGCGGCGTGCTTTGTGATCGCTATCTTCGGGTGGGGACTTTGCTTTTACGGGCAAAGCGTTTTTCTGGCCGAGTTGCATCGCATTTACGGATGGCCGACATCGATGATCTCGGCGGCGACGACATTCTTTTATCTGTTCAGCGCGGTACTCGTCGCCTTCGTCAGCGACGCGATACGCCTGTTCGGTCCGCGACTGTGTCTGGTGACCGGTGTTTGTTGCCTGGCGCTTTCGACCGCCGCGCTCGGCCGCATCGATGCGCCGTGGCAGCTTTATGCCGTATACGTCCTGATGGCGTTCGGCTGGGCGGGCCTGAGCCTCGGCGCCATCACCACGACATTGGGGCTGTGGTTCACGGCGCGGCGCGGCATGGCGATCAGTCTCGCCCTGAACGGCGCAAGCTGCGGCGGCGTGTTTGGCGTACCGATCCTGGTAGCCGCCATCGCAAGTGTTGGCCTTACGACCGCTCTGAGTGTCACCGCCGCAGTGACGGTTGCGGTGCTGGTGCCGATCATCGTGATTGTGATGCGCCATCCGCCAACCCTTCCGACCGTTGACGGGGACGGAAAGCCGCTGATTGCTGTGCCGGCGTCGCGCATTCGCGCCGATGCTTTCCGCAGCTTCGCGTTCTGGACGATCACTATTTCCTTTGCGATGGTGCTGTTGGCCCAGGTCGGCTTTATCGTTCACCTGATTTCATATCTGGACCCGGTGGTCGGCCGCGAGAGGGGTGCTATTGCGGTCGCCCTGATGACCGTGATGGCGGTCGCGGGTCGCGTCCTGTTCAGCACCGTGATTGACCGTTTGCACCAGCGCAAGGCCTCGGCCGTCTCGTTTGCCAGTCAGGCCGTCGCGCTGCTGATCATGATCAACGCTCGAAACGAAACGACGGTATTCTTCGCCAGCGCATTGTTCGGATTTTCCGTCGGCAATGTGATTACCCTGCCGGCGCTGATCATCCAGCGCGAGTTCGATCCGCGTTCGTTCGGCGTCCTGGTCAGCCTGACCGGAGCAATTGGACAATGCTTCAACGCGTTCGGCCCGGGAATCATTGGCCTGCTGCGCGACGCCTCGGGAAGCTACGCCTTGCCGTTTTACGGCTGCATCGGTCTTGAACTAACCGCCGCCGTCCTGATCATGAATCGCGGGCGCGCAAGAGATCATCGAGATCGAGCCGGTGCGTGAACATCGCCAGCGATCCGTCCGGCTTGCGCGGCCATTGTTCTTTCGGCCGGTCCCAATACAGCTCGACCCCGTTCTCGTCGGGGTCGCGCAGATAGAGCGCCTCGCTGACGCCGTGATCGCTGGCGCCGTCGAGATGAATTCCGGCCTGCATCACCCGATGCAATGCGTCGGCCAGCGCTGGCCGCGTCGGATAAAGGATCGCGGTGTGAAACAATCCCGTCGTTCCCGGCGGTGGCGGATGACCGCCTTTGCTTTCCCAGGTGTTGAGACCGATATGGTGGTGATAGCCGCCGGCCGAAATGAACGCCGCGCCGGAACTCAGGCGTTGCGTCACCTCGAAGCCGAGTACGCCGCAATAAAATCCCAGCGCGCGATCGAGATCGGCGACCTTGAGATGAACATGCCCGATCCGCGTTCCCGCGATGATGGGTAAGGGGTTTCCGGGCATGGTCTCTCCATTTCGCGGCGATCGCTTCGGTCACGATCTATGCAGCAAGTATTTCCTACGCAAGGTCGGAAACCTCCCCCTCCGGCAGATCGAATTCGAAGGTGTTCAGTGTCATCGACACCATCGTGTAATAGCCGCACAGCCCGATGATTTCGACCAGCCCGCGCTCGCCCAGCAGCTTCACGGCCTCATCGTACAGCGCCCTGGAGACGCCGTGGCCTTCGTGCAGCGATTTGGAGACGTCGTAGATCATCTGACCCGTGGGATCGTCGAAACGCGGCGTGCGGCGATCCCTGATGTCTTCGATGATCTTCGGATCCATGCCGCCCTTTAGTGCGAGCCGCTTGTGGGCGTACCATTCGTAATGCGAGGTCCAGTGCCGTGCCGTCACCAGGATTGCGATTTCCGACAGCTCCGCCGGAAACTGTGTGTCGAACCGCAGGACTGCACCCAAACGCGTGGCATGCCGTGCCATCTCCGGGCTGTTGAGCCAGGCCAGCATCGGCGGCGGCGGGGCGCCACGCTTGCCGGCGATCGATTCGTCGTAGGTTTGTTTTTGATCCTCGTTCATTTCGCCAGGCGAAAGCAACTTCAGGCGCATGTCTGTTTCCTCTTGTTTTTCAATCGTCGCGGCCTTGCCGAATACACCCGATTTGGGATCATGACCACATCCGCGACCGCATAGGCAGAGCGAGAGATATATTGAATTTCACGATATCGCCGCTAAGGTCCGCCCAACAATGATGGGCCGATCGCAGGCCGATCAACTGCGGCCTGCCAAATGGAAACGCCCATGTCCGATCTGGAAAAGTTTCGCCGTGAAACCCGCGCCTGGCTGGAGGCCAACTGTCCGCCGGAGATGCGGCGGCCGATGACTTCAGACGAAGATACGTTCTGGGGCGGCCGCAATACCAAATTCTCGTCGGAGCCGCAGCGCGTCTGGTTCGAGCGGATGCGCGACAAGGGCTGGACCGTGCCGCACTGGCCGAAGGAGTATGGCGGCGGCGGCCTCGATCCCGAGGAAACCAAGATCGTACGCCAGGAGTTGGCGGCGCTCGGCGCGCGCCAGCCGCTGGTCTCCTTCGGCATTTCCATGCTGGGCCCGGCACTCCTGAGATACGGCACCGACGCCCAGAAGAAGGAACACCTGCCGAAGATATCCGCCGGCCTGATCCGCTGGTGCCAGGGCTATTCCGAGCCGAACGCCGGATCGGACCTCGCCTCGCTGCAGACCCGCGCCGAGAGCGATGGCGACGATTTCATTATCAACGGTCAGAAGATCTGGACCTCCTACGCCAACTTCGCGGACTGGATTTTCTGCCTGGTGCGGACCGATGCGACCGCCAAGAAGCATGACGGCATCAGTTTCATTCTCTTCGACATGGCGTCGAAGGGAGTTTCGACCAAGCCGATCCTGCTGATCTCCGGCTGCTCGCCATTCTGCGAGACCTTCTTCGACAATGTGCGCGTGCCGAAGGCCAATGTGGTCGGCACCGTCAATCGCGGCTGGGACGTCGCCAAATATCTGCTGCAGCACGAGCGCGCGATGATCTCCGGCATGGGCGAGCGCGGCGTCGGCCGGCCGCTCGGTCAGGTCGCCGCCGACTCGGTGGGTACCGACGAGCAGGGCCGTCTGGAAGATCCGATGCTGCGCGGACAAATCGCCACCTTCGAGATCGACGAGGCGGCGCTGGCCTGCGCCGCCGAACGCGCGGTCGATCTGGTGAAGGCCGGCCAGGCGCATCCGGCGTTTTCCTCGGCGATGAAATATTACGGCACCGAGCTGAACAAGCGGCGTTACGAGATTTTGATGTCCGCGGGCGGCGTCGACGCGCTGGAATGGGAAAGCGAGCGCTCGAAAGGCGGCGCGCGGCCGCGCGCCTGGCTGCGCACCAAGGCCAACTCGATCGAGGGCGGCACCTCTGAGGTGATGCTCGGCATCGTCGCCAAGCGAATCCTCGATTTGCCGGGGGCTTAAGGTGCGAACGTTCTTTCGTCGGCCGGGCTCGTCCCGGGCATCCACGTCTTGCTTTGTTGCCACATTAAGGAAGACGTGGATGCCCGGCACAAGGCCAGGCATGATGGGCTTCATGTAAATCCCCGCTGGTCGAACAACACCAACGTTATCGGAACCCCCTCCATGGCACTCGTCCTTAACGAAGAACAGTCGATGCTGCGCGACAGCGCGCGCGGGCTCATCAGCGACAGGGCACCGGTGTCGCATCTGCGACAGCTGCGCGATGCGAAGGACGCGACGGGATTTTCCCGCGACCTGTGGCGGGCTTTCGCCGAGATGGGATTTTCCGGATTGCTGGTGCCGGAGAATTTCGGCGGCAGCGGATTAGGCTGCGTCGAGGCCGGGGTGGTGATGGAGGAAATCGGCCGCACCTTGATGCCGTCGCCGTTTCTTGCGACCGCCGTGCTTTCCGCCTTGTCGCGCGGCGGCAGCGCCGCGCAAAAATCCGAGTACCTGCCGAAGATATCGGATGGCTCGCTGCTTGCCGCGCTCGCCATCGATGAAGGCGCCAAACATCGCCCGCTGCAAACCAGAATGCAGGCGGTGCGTTCCGGCAACGGTTTCAGGCTTCAGGGCGACAAGGCCTTTGTGGTCGACGGGCACGTCGCCGATCTGTTGATCGTCGTGGCCCGCAGCGCGGGCTCAGCCGGAGAACGCGACGGACTGACGCTGTTCCTGGTCGATCCCAAAGCCAGGGGCGTCGAAACCGAGCGCACGGCGATGGTCGATTCGCACAACGCGGCGCGGATCAAGTTCGACAATGTCGAGGTCAATGCCGATGGCGTGCTCGGCGAGGTCGATCAGGGCTATCAGTTGCTGGAAGGCCTGCTCAATATCGGCCGAGGTGCTGTGGCCTCGGAAATGGTCGGCGTCAGCGAAGAGGTGTTCGGCCGTACCGTCAGCTATCTCAAGGAGCGCAAGCAGTTAGGCAAGTTAATCGGCGAATTCCAGGCGCTGCAGCACCGCGCCGCGCAGGTCTATATCGAGATCGAGATCACCCGCGCCGCGGTGCTGACAGCGCTGCAGGCGCTCGACGGCAATCTTGAAAGCGCCGGCGCGGCGGTGGCGGTCGCCAAGGCGCGCGCCGGTTCGACCGTGACATCAGCGGTTCAGGAGGGCGTGCAGATGCACGGCGGCATGGGCATGACCGACCAGTTCGACATCGGCTTCTTCATGAAACGCGCGCGGGTCTGCCAGGAATTATTCGGCGACAGCAACTTTCACGCCGACCAGCTGGCAAGGATGAAGAGCTATTGAAGCGATTCGCGTCGCGACATTTTTAATGTCGTCATCGCCCGGCTTGACCGTGCGATCCAGTAAACGCAGACGCCTGCGATTACTGGATCACCCGCCGTCACCTGATCGGCGGCGCGTACTGGATGCCGCCGGCGCTCCAGAGCTGATTGAGCCCTCTGGGAATGCCGAGCTTCGATCCTGAGCCGACATTGCGCTCGTAGACTTCGCCGTAATTGCCGACATGCCGGATGATGCGCACCGCCCAATCCCTGGTCAGGCCGAGCTCCTCGCCGTAAGCGCCTTCGGTTCCGACCAGCCGCATCACGTCGGGCTTCTTCGACTTCAGCGCCTCGTCGATGTTCTTCGAGGTAACGCCGAGCTCTTCGGCATTGATCATCGCATACAGGGTCCACTTCACGATCATCATCCAGTCGTCGTCGCGCTGCCGCACAACAGGTGCGAGCGGTTCTTTTGAGATGACATCGGGCAGGATGATGTGGTCGCCAGGCTTGGCCAGGTTGAGCCGCAGCGCATAAAGCTGGGAGACGTCGGCGGTGAAGACGTCGCATTTGCCGGAATCATAGGCCTTGATGACATCGTCCAGTTTTGCGAATTTCATCTCCTGGTATTTCATGTTGTTGGCGCGGAAATAATCGGCGAGGTTGAGTTGCGTCGTGGTTTCCGACTGCACGCATACCTTGCTGTCATTGAGCTCCAGCGCGGAATCGATGTTGCGTGCCCTCGGCAGCATAAATCCTTCGCCGTCATAATAGGCCACGGCCGGAAAATACAGGTCATAGTTGGTCTCGCGCGCCATGCTCCAGGTCGAGTTGCGCGAGAGAATGTCGACCTTGCGGTTCTGCAGCTCCTTGAAGCGCTCGTTGGCGTCGAGCGGAATGAATTTCGCCTTGTTCGGATCGTCGAAGATCGCCGCCGCGATCGCGCGGCAGAAGTCCACATCGAAGCCGGTCCAGTTGCCCTTGTCGTCGGGGATCGAGAAGCCGGGCAGGCCGGCATTGACGCCGCACAGCACTTCGCCGCGCCGCAGCGTCCGTTTCAGGGTCCGCGTGTCATATCGTTCATAGGTGATGGCGGCAACCGCGACCGCGACTGCGACCGCCAGCCCGATCAGGAGGCCGCCTCGGAATGTCCGCATGATTTTTCTCTCGCCAATATCGGGGAAAATGGATCGGCTGTGAAAGCGGCCGCCGCGGTTACAATTCCGGCTTCTGCCGCACGATGACCTTGGTGCCTACGGGAACGCGATCATAGAGATCGGCCACGTCGGCATTGACCAGCCGGAAGCAGCCGGACGAGACTTTGGTGCCGATCGTATCCGGCCGGTTGGTGCCGTGGATGCGATAGACGGTGGTCCCGAGATACATCGCACGGGCGCCGAGCGGGTTGCCGGGACCGCCGGCCATGAAGCGCGGCAGATAGGGCTGGCGAGCGATCATTTCCGGCGGCGGCGTCCAGTCCGGCCATTCTGCTTTCTTTGAAATGTTCAGCAGTCCCTGCCACTGGAAACCATCGCGGCCGACGCCGATGCCATAGCGAAGCGCGCGGCCATTGCCCTGGATCAAATAGAGGTGGCGCTCCGTGGTCGAGATGATGATCGTGCCCGGCGCCTCCGTGGTGCGGTAATATACCGGTTGCTTTCTGAATTCCGGATCCAGTTCCACGGAGTCATCGGGCAGCAGGCCCGGCTGATCGACGTCGGGCTGCTGCGCAAAGCTCTGCGAGACCGAAAGTATCAGCCCGGCCGCGGCAATCATCATCCAGATCGGGTGCCGAAACTTGATCATGCAAACCTCTTTTCGTTGGCGCGTATCTATCACCATTTGCCAAATCACTGACACCATCAAATCTCAGGGATGACGCGAAGGCAAGCAATCCGGGTATGTCGCTGGAATGCTTTGAATTTTTGTCAGTTACAGATCGCCAGGAAGTGTCCCGAAAGCCTCACTTCGGCGCGAGCCACAGCCGCAAGCCATAGGAAACGATGGCCACCGTGCCGACGCCGCCGAGCCAAAGGGCGACGAACCACAACAGGCGCTGCGCCAGCGGCCGCGGCTTTTGCTCCTGACGCATCAGTGATAGCCGCTCCCGGGCTTTACCTTGCCGCGGAATACCCAATAGGCCCACGCGGTATAACCGAGAATGAGCGGCACCAGACCGGCGACGCCGAACAGCATGAAGACCTGGCTATTCTCAGGCGACGCCGCCTGCCAGATGGTGATGCTCTGCGGCACGATATAGGGCCACATGCTGATGCCGAGCCCGGCATAGGACAGCGCGAACAGCGCCAGCGACAGAAAGAACGGCTGATAGTCCTGCCTGTTGGCGAGGCTGCGCAACAAAAGCGCGGTTACGGCCGCGACCGCGATCGGCACCGGCGCGGTCAGGACGACGTTGGGCCAGGCGAACCAGCGCTGCGTATAATGGACGTGGAGGAACGGCGTGGCGATGCTGACCGCGCCGATGGCCGCTAACATCGCGAACAATAGCCACCAGCTCAGGCGATAGGCCTTGTCGCGAAGCCCGCCCTCGGTCTTCAGCACCAGCCATGTCGCACCGAGCAGTGCGTAGCCAATGACCAATGCGAGGCCCGTCAAAATACTGAACGGCGTCAGCCAGTCCCACCAGCCGCCGGCATAATGCCGTCCCTCGACATGCACGCCCTGCAGCATGGCGCCGAGCGCAATTCCCTGCGCCAGCGTCGCCAGCAGCGATCCGCCGGCGAACGCGATATCCCAGCGATTCTGCTTGCTCAGCGTCCGCCAGCGGAACTCGAAGGCAACGCCGCGAAATATCAGGCCGATCAGCATCGCGATCATTGGCGTGTACAGCGCCGGCATCAGCACCGCGTAGGCCAGCGGAAACGCCGCCATCATTCCGCCGCCGCCGAGCACCAGCCAGGTTTCGTTGCCGTCCCAGACCGGCGCGACGCTGTTCATGATGACGTCGCGATCGGCCTTTTTCGGGAACAGCGGAAACAGAATGCCGAGGCCGAGATCGAATCCGTCCATCACCACATAGACAAAGACCGCAAACGCGATGATGAACGCCCAGATGGTTGCGATGTCGATGATGCCGGTCATCGGGCGGATCCCCGGGCTGCTAGGCCGGCGGCGGGCGTGATGCCCGCGGCGCGGGCCGGTGCATCGCCGCGTGGTCCCTGTTCGCCGTGATGCGGCGGCGCCGCCATCATGCGCAGGATATAAATAACCCCCGCGGAGAACACCGCGAAATAGACGATGACGAACGCGATCAACGATGAGGCGACTGCGGGAGACGCGAGCGGCGAAGCGGATTCGGTCGTTCGCAACAGCCCATACACCGTGAACGGCTGGCGTCCGGTCTCGGTGGTGATCCAGCCCGCGAGCACCGCGATGAAGCCCGCCGGGCCCATCGCCATCGCGCAGATATGCAATAGCCGGGATTGGTAGAGCGTGCCGCGCCATCGCGCCCACAGGCTGAAGAGGCCGAGTCCCATCATCAGAAACCCCATTCCGACCATGATCCGGAACGACCAGAACGTGATCGGGACCGGCGGCCAGTTTTCGCGCGGTACGGTGTCGAGGCCCGCGAGCGGCGCATCCAGGGAATGCTTGAGAATCAGCGAGCCCAGCTTGGGAACCTCGATTGCGTATCTGACCTTGCCGGCGGCTTGATCCGGCAGGCCGAACAGGAGCAGCGGCGCGCCGTCCTTGTGGCTCTGGTAATGGCCCTCCATCGCCATCACCTTGGCGGGCTGATGCTCGAGCGTGTTGAGGCCGTGCTGATCGCCGGCGAGAATCTGAATCGGCGCCACCAGCGTCGCCATCCACATCGCCATCGAAAACATCACCCGCGGGCCGGGGAGATGCTGATCGCGCAGCAGGTGAAACGCGCCGACGGCGCCGACCACCAGCGCCGTCGTGAGATAGGCCGCCAGCACCATATGCACGAGGCGGTAGGGAAATGACGGATTGAAAATCACCTTGAGCCAGTCGGCGGCGACGAACTGCCCGTCGGCATTGACGGCGTAGCCGGCCGGCGTCTGCATCCAGGAATTGGCGGAGAGGATCCAGAAGGCGGAGATCAGCGTGCCGGTTGCGACCATCAGGGTCGCGACGAAATGCAGTCTGTGACCGACCCGCTCCAGGCCGAACAGCATCACGCCGAGGAAACCCGCTTCGAGAAAGAACGCGGTGAGCACCTCATAGGCCATCAGCGGGCCGATAACGGACCCGGTCTTGTCTGAAAATGCCGACCAGTTGGTGCCGAACTGGTAGGACATCACGATGCCCGACACCACGCCCATGCCGAACGCGACGGCGAAGATCTTCAGCCAATAGTTGAACAGGTTGATGAAGACCTCGCGTCCGGTCCACAGCCACAGCGCTTCGAGCACCGCGAGATAGCTTGCAAGTCCGATCGAGAAAGCCGGAAACACGATGTGAAACGACATCGTGAATGCGAACTGCGCCCGGGCCAAACCTACGGCATCCCAGCCCTCGAACATGACAGTCATCCGTCACTATGAGACCAGAGTTTACCACGCTCATTGCCGCGATGAAATCGTTGCGGCTTCGCGCGGGGTCTGGCGGCCCCCCAAACGCAGAGCGACCCGGAGGGGGGCATCCCATCCGGGTCGTTGGAGGTACTTGGGAGGCTGGAAAATCAAATCAGCGGGCGCTGGTCTCGCTGTCGTAGGAGATCACGCAGACTTCCGCGGGATTCCTGTTGCTGCAATCGACCACCTGCTGGTGCACGAACATCGAACCCTGTTCGCGCTGGGCGCGGGGTGCCGTGTTCTGGGCGGACAGCGAGGCCAAGGTGCAGATCGCGCCGAGCGGAATGATGAAGAAGCGGAAGGACGGTTTCAGCATTGTTCTCACTCCTCTTCGGCTTTGATCTGTTCGGCGTTTGTTATTGTGGGTGTAACGGGCGAGTTTTTCCGGGTGATGTCGTCTATTGTTTCATTTGTTTCGTGGGCAGCGCCTGTTCAGCCAAGGCCGGAGCCTGGGTTTTCGTGGTCAGAATGCACGTAACATTTTGAATTTACTATGATTTATCTCACGCAGCCAGGTTGTCGATGCCGGCTCCCCTGAGCAGGTCGGCGAGCTGCTTGCGGGCATAGAACATCCGGGTCTTCACCGTGCTCTGCGGGATCCCGATGATCTCGCCGACCTCCTCCACCGACTTCTCATGGTAATAGACGAGGTTGATGATCTCGCGGTGCGCCGGGGACAGCTTGGCCACGCAGGCGCGCAGAATGGCGCTGGTGTTGCTGCGGTCCAGCGAGGCTTCCGGCGTATCGGCCCCGTCGGGGATTTCAAGCACGTCCTCCTGGTCGATGTCCTCGTGCCGGCGCTGACGCAGCGCGGTCAGCGCCTTGAAGCGGGCGATCGACAGCAGCCAGGTGGAAACCTGCGAACGGCCTTCGAACTGGCTGGCGGTGCGCCACACGTCAAGGAAGACCTGGCTGACGAGGTCTTCCGCCATGGTGGCGTCCCGCACGATGCGAAGGACGAAACGGTAAACCCGCACGCTGTGACGGGAGTAAAGGATGTGCATCGCCGAGCGGCCGCCATCGGCAATACTTTCCAGCAGCATCTCATCGGAGGTCGCCTGGGCAGCGATGATGCCTTGGCGGGCTGCGGCGTTGATAGCGATGACGTTCTGCATGACGGGCTCCCGGTATTCGCCATTGGCGGCGTTTCATTGGAGCCGATTGATAGTCAGCGAACGTTTCGGGACTTCTGCACGCAAAGGGGAAAATGGTTTCATGCGCAGGAGAATTGTTTCGTCGCGGCGCCCGCGACGAAACAATTCGGCATGAAATGCCAGCAATTTGAATTAGATGGGTTTTAGCTGCCTTGCGGATCAGGCCTTGTCGCCGGCAGGCGAAAACAGATATCCGCCGCCCCTGATGGTGCGGATCACCACGGGCTTGGTCGGGTCCGGTTCGATCTTGCGCCGAATTCGCATGATTCGCAGGTCGACGGCGCGATCGAAGGCCTCACTGTCGCGCGCGTTGGCCAGCTCCAGCAGGCGCTCGCGCGACAGCACCCGCTTGGGATTTGCCGCGAAAACCTTGAGCAGGCCGAATTCCGAGGCGGTCAGCGGATGCTCATTGCCCTCGTCGTCGCGCAGGGCCTGCGCCTCGAGATCGAGCCATTTGGTTCCGAACCGCACCAATTGGTCCTTCGCCGCTTTTGCGCCTGCGGCCTCCGGCGTTGCCGCCGGAGTCCTGACCGCACTGCGCCGCAACACTGAGCGGATCCGCGCCATCAGTTCGCGCAATTCGCAGGGCTTTGCGATGTAATCGTCGGCGCCGAGTTCCAGCCCGACGACGCGGTCGATCGGGCTCGCTGTCGCCGTCAGCATGATGACAGGAACATTGGTGCGGCTTTTCAGGTCGCGGATGATGGAAAGCCCGTCTTCCTCGGGCATATTCAGATCGAGCACCACGAGATCGGGTACACTGGTTTCGATCGCGCCGCGCAGGCTCTTGCCGCCGTCGCACAACGTCACGGTAAAGCCGTGCATCTTGAGGTACTCGCCGACCATCTCGCGGGCCGGCGCCTCGTCGTCGACAATGATGATGTGCGGACTCTGGGTCATGATATCTTTGTCGCGGGCAACGTGACCGTGAAGGTCGATCCCTGTCCGGGCCCGCCGCTTTCGGCGGTCACCTCGCCGCCATGCATGTCGATAATGCGCTTGACGATCGAAAGCCCGAGACCCGTCGAGCTTTCACCGGCGGTGGGTTTAGCGGAGAGCCGCTGGAAGCGGACGAACAACCGTCCAAGGTCTTCGGGAGACAGGCCGGCGCCTTCGTCGGCGATACGGATGACCGTGTTATTCTGCTCGTGACTCACCAGCACCGTGATCCTGCCGCCGATCGGACTGTATTTGATGGCGTTGCTGACGAGATTGTCGATCGCCTCCCGCATCCGGTCGGCATCGCACATCGTGACGAAATTCGGCGGCGCTGACACGGTGATGGTTTGCTGCTTGTTGACGGCCAAGGGCTGGTTGGCATCGGCGACTTCGCTGACCAGGCCTGCGATATCGACCGGCTCGCGGCGAATGGTGATGTCGAAGGCATCGGCCATCGCGTCCGAAATCAGATGATCGACCATCGAGGTCAGGCGCTTGGTGGCATCGCGGATGTGTTCGACCTGGGCGGTGACGCTCTCCTTGGAAGAGCCGGCGCTGATCAGTTCCGTCAGCATTTCGGTGCGGCCGAGGATCACGCCGAGCGGATTCTTCAGATCGTGAGCGACGGTGCCGAGAATTTCGTTCTTGAAGCCGTTGGCGCGCTGCAGTCTTAGCCACTGCGCCGACAGTCTGCGGTTGGCCTGCATCAGCGCGCGGGTGCGCTGGGCGACGCGGTCCTCGAGCTGCGTGTTGGCCTCGTGCAGCTGCTGATAAAGGATGACATTGTCGAACGCGATCGAAAGCCGGCTGCCGAAGATCTCGACCAGCGAACGGTCGGTCTCCGACAGCGGGCGCTCCGCCTGCAGCAGCACGACTACTTCCCGTCCGCTGCCGGTGCGGATGTAGAGAACGGTTCGGTGATCGACGAATTCATGTTTGCGCCGCTTGAAGGTGGCTTCCACCATCGATCGCAGGTCGGGGTCGAGCGATTTGGACCCGGCGGCGCCGATGAAGCGGCTATAGCAGCCCGAACCGGCCAGCACGGAAAAGTCGTCGCCGACCAAGCCGCCGTCGCGCAGCACCAGAATGCCGGCGCAATCGACGTTGAGAAGCGAGGCGATTTGCGTCAGCACGCCTTCGGCGAGGCGCTGCATCGATTTGAAATCATACAGGGTAGAGGCGGCGTCGATGATGATTTCCAGCCCGCGCCGGGTCTGCACCATGCGCTCAAGCTGCTGATAGCTGCGCAATGCCGCGGTCAGCGAGGTAAACAGCTTGTCGGCCGTGAGCTCGGTCTTCGCCTTGTAGTCGTTGATGTCGTATTGGACGATCACGCGGCGCTCGGGCGCCTGTCCGGGTTGCCCGGTGCGCAGGATGATGCGGACGGTCTCGTTCTTGAGTTCGTTGCGGATGTATTCGACAAGATCGAGGCCCGCGGCGTCGGTTTCCATGATGACGTCGAGCAGCACGGCCGCGATATCGGGATGCGCGCGCATCAATTTCCGGCCCTCGGCCGCCGAATAGGCCGACAGGATTTCGAGCGTCTGCCCATGGAGACTGTAGTCGCTCAGCGCAAACCGGGTGCCTTCATGCACAGCCTGGTCATCGTCGATCACCGCAACCTTCCACTTGCGCGCGGTCGATACCTCCGGAGCGGCTCCGGAATCGTCGATCAGGTGGAGGACATCGTCCTGTTCGGCCATTGAGGGGTTCCGTCGCTTGCTGAATCTGCTACCGAGTCTGCGTTTGCCGAGCCGCCTTTGGCGGCTCTCGGCATGGTAATGCGAAATGTGGTGCCTTGTCCCAGTCTTGAATCCAGCATCATACGGCCGCCGAGCTGCTGGGTGACAAGATTATAGACAATGTGCAGGCCCAACCCGGTGCCGCCCTCGTTGCGGCGCGTGGTAAAGAACGGGTCGAACGCCTGCCGCTGCACGTCCGGCGTCATTCCGGCCCCATTGTCGGCAAAAATGATCTCGACGTCGTCATTGCCGCGGGGCCGCGCTGAAATCGAGATTGTCCCGGAGCGGCCGTCGGCAAACGCATGATTTACGGCGTTGAGGAAGAGATTCGTCAGAATCTGCCCATACGAGCCCGGATAGCCGTCGATCACCAGGCCCTCCGGTACGTCGACCGACAGGGCGATCGGGGCTCTCTTCAGAACCGGCCGCAGGCTGGCGATGATCTGGTCGGTCGCCTCGCTCAGACTGAATTGCCGGCGTTCCGCATGCGAGCGGTCCACCGCGACCTGCTTGAAGGACTGGATCAGCTCGCCGGCGCGATGCAGGTTCGCCACCAGTTGTTGGGCTGCGTCGCGCGAGCTGCGGACGAATTCCTCAAGTTGGGAACGGCGCAGCTGCCCGTCGGATCTCAACTCGGCCTCGAACGTTTCTGCGCGGCGCGCGAAACTGGACGCCACCGTCAGGCTGATGCCGATCGGGTTGTTCACTTCATGGGCGACACCGGCGACCAGACCGCCGAGCGCCGCCAGACGTTCGGCGTCGATCAGGTTTTGCTGGGCGGCGTTCAGTTCGAGCAGGGCGCCCTCGGCTTTCTCCTTGGAAGCGCGCAACTCGTCTTCGGTCTTGCGCTTGGCGATGGCGTTTTCGCGGAATACCTCCACCGCGCGCGCCATCGCGCCGACCTCGTCCTTGGCGCCCGTCCCCTGCACCTGCCGATCGTAATCGCCCGATGTGATCGCCTGCATCGCCGCCATGATCTGGTGCAACGGCAGCCGGATGCTCAGTGCGATCAGGACGCCCGCGGTGATGATGATGCCGAGAAAAATCACGGCGATGGACAATACCTTGCGGGATATGTCGGCCAGCGTCCGGTCGAACGTCTCCTGTGCTTTCTGCTCGCGCTGCCGCATCTTGACCGACAATTCGTCGATCGCGCCGATGGCTTCGGCCTGGCTGGCGTCGATGGTATTGCGCAACAGCTCGGTTCGGCTCGCAAGCTGCTCCGACAATTTCGCAAGGCCCTCCCGCAGCGCCACGGTCCGCGTATTCAGTCGCTGCAAAGCCATGCGCTGCAGGTCGTTATCGGCGAGGTCGGACATCACCGGGATCGTTTTCTCGATCGTTTCGGTGTTCCTGCGGGCTTCCTCGGCGGATGCCGTCGCCAGCGAAAGATAATAGGCGTTGGCGGCGACCAGCATGGCGGTAAACGCCTCGCGGGATTTTCCGAGCGACGGCCAGATCAGCGCATCGCGGTGCCCCGTTGCGCCCTCGATGATCGAATAAAGCCCGGCCATGTCCCTGGCCGGGGTCAATACCTGGTCCTCGTAGGTTTTCGAAATTGTCGCCTGGACGCCGCGCAGCTCGCCGAAGCCGTTGAGGAAACGCTCGGTGACGCGCTCAAGCTCCTCCACCGATCCGGAGAGCATCGGGTCGGTCGACGCGCGCGTGGTGAGGGTGCCGAGCACCGCTTCGCGCAGAAGCAATATCTCGGCGAATAATTCGGGGCTCGGCTGATTGATGTAGCGATGGATCAGGTTCTGCAGGCGCCCGGTTTCGCTCTCCAGCAGCGCCAGAATCTTGTCCGACTCCCGCACCTGCCGCACGTCGTCCCAGGCCGACCCGAGCACCTGGGCGCCGTTCCATATCATGGCGGCGAGCACCACGACGACCGCCGAGTTCAGCGCGGCAATCGACAGGATACGCCAGCGGATCGGTACAGCGCGGACCAGCCCGACGATGCGGGAACGACCTCGCGCGGCGAGGCTCGCCGGCCGTTCCGCAGCTTCGTCCTGCCGGGCTGTTCCCAAGACCAATTCACTCCACCTTGCGAATTCGTTCGATCAGTTCCGCGACGGCGGGATCGCGTTGCGCCTTTGCGTAGATTCCCGCCATCGCGGCTTCGAACGGCTTGCGGTCGAAGTCGGTCACGATAGTGACCCCGGCGGCTTTCGCCTGCTTGCGCGACTGTTCCTCGAGATCCTTCCACTTCTCGCGCATGAAGTGACTGGACTGGATCGCGGCGTCGCGAAAAATCTCTTGATCCTCGGCCGATAGGCTTTCCCAGGCTTTCTGCGACATCACCAGCACTTCCGGGCTCATGGTGTGTTCGGTGATGGTATAATAACCGGCATATTTATAATGATCTGTTGTGACGAAGGACGGCCAGTTGTTCTCCGCGCCGTCGATCAGCTTTGTGGCAAGCCCGGTGAGCACCTGTCCCCATAGGGCAACTCGACCGGCTCCGCGCCGAGCGCCCTGATCATGTCGGACATCAATTCCGATTGTTGCACGCGAATCCGCAGGCCCCTGATGTCGGCGATGGAGCGGACCGGCCTGACGCTGTTGTAGATCGATCGCGCCCCGGAGTCGTAGAACGTCAGGCCGACAAATCCATAGGGCTCGAAACTGTTTAGGATTTCGTTGCCGATCGGCCCGTCCAGCACCTTCTGCAAATGCTCAACGGAGCGAAACAAAAACGGCATCGCCAGCACATTCATCGCCGGCACGAAAGTCCCGATCAGCGCCACGTTGGTGCGATTGAGATCGATGGCGCCGGCGCGGGTCTGCTCGATGGTTTCCTTTTCCTCGCCGAGCTGACGCGAATGAAAGACCCGGATCTGGTGACGGCCGCCGCTGCGTTCCGCGATCAGGCGGCCCATGTAGCGCAGCGCCTGTACGGTCGGATAATCCTCGCTCTGGGTATCGGCGGCGCGAAACTCCCGCGCGACCGCGCTCGTCGAGAGCGCCGTCAAGAACAGCGCAACGACGATTGCTCCGGTCCGCGAAAGGTCGGCGCGGCTGTACACAGGCAACTTCATCCCCTTATGATGGTGTCCTTGGCAGGAAAAAAAGGTTCAATGCATTTTAGCAGAAGCCTCCGAGAGATGGCTATTCTGACAGCGCCGCTGACATCGTCAATTGGGCGCTGCGACCGGCCTTTTTCGGATTGAAACCGACGGCGCGGGGTTTTATGAGGACGCGCGGCACGCAAAATTGCGTTTCGCGCCTCCGCAGATTAGATGGTTTTATCGTGAAGTCGGCTCTGAAATTCCTGCAGCTCGCTGCTGCCGCGGCAGTGGTCACCCTGGCGTCGCCGGCCTGGGCGACCACCGATATCATGTGGTGGCATGCCATGCCGGGCGAACTCGGCCGGCAACTTGAGAAGCTCGCTGCGGATTTCAACGCATCGCAATCCGAATACCGGATCGTGCCGAGCTACAAGGGGAATTATACCGAAACCGTGACGGCGGCGACCTTTGCGTTTCGCTCGCGGAGCCAGCCCGCCATTGTCCAGGTCAACGAAATCGCGACCGCGACCATGATGGCGGCGAGGGGCGCGATCTATCCCGTGTTCGAACTGATGCGGGACGAGTCGGAGGCATTCTCCCCGGCCGCGTATCTGCCGGCGGTTACCGGCTACTATGCCGATGTCGCCGGCAACATGCTGTCGTTCCCGTTCAACGCCTCGACACCGATCCTTTATTATAACAAGAACCTGTTCCGTGCCGCCGGCCTCGACCCCGAAATTCCGCCGAAGACCTGGGCGGAGGTCGGCGCGGCGGCGAAGCGGCTGCGTGCATCGGGAGCCGTTTGCGGATTCACCACGTCCTGGCCTTCATGGATCAACGTTGAGAATTTTTCCGCATACCATAATCTGCCGATCTCGACCAAGGCCAACGGCTTCGGCGGTCTCGACGCGGTGCTGACCTTCAACAATCCGGTGATGGTGCGCCACATTGCGCAACTCGCGGAATGGCAGACCACCAAGGTGTTCGACTATAGCGGCCGCGCCACGACGGCGGAGCCGCGGTTTCAAAACGGCGAATGCGGAATCTTCATCGGCTCATCGGCGACGCGTGCCGATATCAAGGCCAATTCGAAATTCGAGGTGGGCTACGGCATGTTGCCGTACTGGCCCGATGTGGAGGGCGCGCCGCAAAACACCATCATCGGCGGCGCGACATTGTGGGTGCTGCGGGACCGGCCGCGCGCCGAATACAAGGGCGTCGCAAAGTTCTTTGGGTTCCTGTCGAAGCCGGAGATTCAGGCCGCGTGGCATCAGAACACCGGCTATCTGCCGATTACCCGTGCCGCCTTCGATTTGACCCGTGCGCAAGGCTTCTACGATCGCAATCCCGGCACGGCGATCTCGATCGAGCAGATCACACTGAAACCGCCGACCGAGAATTCGAGGGGGCTTCGGCTCGGATCGTTCGTTCTGATCCGCGACGTGATCGACGACGAGCTGGAACAGGCCATCAGCGGCAGGAAATCCGCGCAAGCCGCGCTGGATTCCGCGGTCGAGCGCGGCAACCGGCTGCTGCGTCAGTTCGAGCGGGCGAATCCGGATCGGTAGAGACGGTCGTCGCGGCACCGCGCTGCCTGCGAATTAACAACGAAGACTTTTGCCAATAGCGCTCTCGCTTCCTCGCGTAGTGGACACCTGTCGAGGGCCCGGCTGCACTAAATCCAAACATCATTCTCGGCTGCGATCGCCGCCCTCATCGCCCGTATTGAGCACGCCCCGCGGCTCGATCAGCAATAGTTTGACCTCGTGTTCGGCATAAGGCTTGTGTTCGACGCCTTTTGGGAAGACGAACATTTCGCCCGCCGCCACGTGGACCGCACCATCGCGAAAATCGATCCTCAGAACGCCCTCCAGGACGATGAATGTCTCGTCCGTATTCTTGTGATCGTGCCAAATGAAGTCACCCTGCAGCTTCGCGACCTTGAACTGGTAGTCGTTCATTTCGGCTATGATCTTCGGCTGCCATTGCTCGTCGAATAATCTGAACTTTTTGCCAAAGTTGATCGCCTCATAGCTCATGTGGCCGCTCCGTCAAATGATCGGGGAATTACAGCATTTCCAATGTTGGGTCAGAACGAGCCGATATGCTTTAACCGCCAGCTTAATTTCCATCGCCGCCGACCTTGCCCAAGAAACGGCGTCCAGAATATTTGCACTCAGAATGGGCAAAGACATCTCTTTGTATGCAATCCGCTATCGCGCTTGCCCGTACCATGAACCAATATTCGGAAGTCAAATCATGCGCTTAAAGCCCTATTAGGCTTCCGTTAAGTTTTGGCACGAACCTTGCGAAAGCCTCTCCAAAGCCGATTCCCTCGTGCGTTGGAGCATGACATGAAGCGCCGCGATTTTCTCAAATCCGTCTCCAGGGTTGCCGCGGGCGCCATGGTGCCCGCACCGGCGATCTGGTCCGCCGCCAGGGCCGACGCCCGCTCGGAAACCCTGCTGATCGTCTCGGAAAGCGGTCCCAACAATCTCGACATTCACGGTGTCGGCACCAACGTGCCCGGCTACGAGGTGTCATGGAATTGCTACGACCGCCTTATCAGCCACGAGATGAAAAGCGGTCCCGGCGGCGTGCCCTATTACGACCGCGACAAGTTCAAGCCCGAACTCGCCGAAGACATGAATGTCGGCGACATGTCGGTGACCTTCAAACTGAAGAAGAACGCGAAATTTCACGACGGCGCGCCGGTGACGGCCAAGGACGTCAAGTGGTCGCTGGACCGCGCAGTCAGCGTCGGCGGCTTCCCCACCTTCCAGATGGGCGCGGGCTCGCTGACCAAGCCGGAGCAGTTCGTCGTCGTCGACGACAACACCGTGCGGATCGATTTTGCCAAGAAGGATCGCCTGACGATTCCCGATCTCGCCGTCATCGTGCCCTGCGTGATCAATTCGGAGCTGGTGAAGAAGAGCGCCAGCGAGAAAGACCCATGGGGCCTTGAATACACCAAGCAGCAGACCGCGGGCTCCGGCGCCTACAAGGTGACGAAGTGGACCGCCGGCACCGAAGTGATCATGGAGCGCAATGACGAGTGGGTCGGTGGTCCCTTGCCCAAGGTCAAACGCGTGATCTGGCGCATGGTGCCGCAGGCCGGTAACCGCCGGGCCCTGCTGGAGCGCGGCGATGCCGATATCTCCACGATCTGCCGAACAAGGATTTCGTCGAGCTGAAGGGCGACGGCAAGCTCAACATCGTGTCGATCCCCTATTCCAACGGCATCCAGTACATTGGCATGAACGTCAAGAACCCTCCGTTCGACAATATCAAGGTGCGGGAGGCCGTCGCCTACGCGGTTCCGTATCAAAAGATCATGGATGCGGTGCTGTTCGGGCTGGCCAAGCCGATGTTCGGCGCCCCTGCGGGTCAGCCGACCGAGGTGGCGTGGCCGCAGCCGACCAAATATGTCACCGACATTGCCAAGGCAAAAGTCCTGCTCGCCGAGGCCGGCTATCCCGACGGCTTCGAGACCACGCTGTCATTCGATCTCGGATTTGCCGGCGTCAACGAACCGCTCTGCGTGCTGGTGCAGGAGAGCCTCGGGCAGATCGGAATCAAGACCACGATCAACAAGATTCCCGGCGCCAACTGGCGCACCGAGCTCAACAAGAAGGTGCTTCCGCTTTACACCAACGTGTTCTCCGGCTGGCTCGACTATCCGGAGTACTTCTTCATCTGGTGTTACGACGGAAAGAATTCGATCTTCAACACCATGAGCTACCAATCGAAGGCGATGGACGACCTTATTCATGGCGCAGTGAACGCCGCCGCGGTCGGCAACACCAGGGATTACGATGCCGACGTGAAGGGCTTCGTCGATCTGGCTTTCAGCGATATTCCGCGGATTCCGCTGTATCAGCCCTACGTCAACGTCGCGATGCAGAAGAACGTCTCGGGCTATCAATACTGGTTCCACCGCAGGCTCGACTATCGCGCGCTGGTGAAGGCGTAACAGTGCCATGCTGACCATGATCGGCAAGCGGTTGATGTTCGCGATCCCGAGCCTGATCGGGGTGGTGATCGTCACGTTCCTGCTGACGCGCGCGCTGCCCGGCGATCCCGCGGCGTATTTCGCCGGGCCCGCCGCGACCAAGGAGGCGGTCGAGCAAATTCGCAAGAAACTCGGTCTCGACAAGCCGCTGATCGAGCAGTTCTTCCGCTACACCGTCGATCTCGCGCACGGCGATTTCGGCAATTCGCTCACCACCGGCCAGCCGGTCGCGACTGAAATCCGCAATCGCCTGCCGGCGTCGGCGGAGCTGACGCTGCTTGGGCTTGTCATTTCTGTCGTGATAGCGCTGCCGCTCGGCGTGCTCGCCGCGACCCGCCCGGGTTCGTGGATCGACCATCTCTGTCGCGTGACGACGACCGCGGGGGTGTCGCTGCCGGTGTTCTTCACCGGATTGGTGCTGGTCTATATTTTCTATTTCAGGCTCGGATGGTCGCCGGCTCCCTTGGGACGGCTCGACGTGTTCTACAGCGCGCCGCCGGCGCTGACCGGCCTCTATCTGATCGACGCCCTGATCGCGCGCGATTTCGAGACCTTTCGTTCCGCGTTCAGCCAGTTGATCCTGCCGGCGCTGACGCTGGCGATCTTCTCGCTGGCGCCGATCGCGCGCATGACGCGGGCCTCGATGCTGGCGGTACTGTCGTCGGATTTCGTGCGCACCGCGCGCGCCAGCGGTCTCTCTGCTGGCACTGTGATCGTCACTTACGCCTTCCGCAACGCGATGCTGCCGGTCATCACCACGCTCAGCATGGTGTTTTCATTCCTGCTCGGCGCCAATGTGCTGGTTGAAAAGGTGTTCGCCTGGCCCGGCATCGGCTCCTACGCGGTGGAAGCCTTGATCTCGTCGGACTTCGCCCCGGTGCAGGGCTTCGTGCTGACCATGGCGGTCATGTACGTGCTGCTCAATCTGATGATCGACATTCTCTATGGGGTGATCGACCCAAGAGTCAGGCTGGAAGGGTGAGAGGTAAGCATGAGCAGCGTCGCCCCGGCCGTCGACCCCGTCACTCCCGCGCGGACCTCGGGTTTTGCTGCGATCTTCGAGCACACCCGCTATGTGCTGGGCGAGAACCGCGTGACCGCGTTCGCGTTCGCTCTGTTGATCGTCATCGTGTTTGCGGCGCTGTTCGGCCCTTACGTTGTTCCGCACGATCCGCTGGCGTCCGACACCGCGGCGGCGCTGAAGCCGCCCTCAGCGGCGCACTGGTTCGGCACCGACCAGCTCGGCCGCGATATTTTCAGCCGCGTCATCGTGGCGACGCGGCTCGACACCTTCATCGCGGTGGCGTCCGTGGCGCTGGTGTTCCTGATGGGCGGCCTCGCCGGCATCGCCGCGGGCTATTTTGGCGGCTGGACCGACCGCATCGTCGGACGCATCGCCGACACCATCATGGCGTTTCCGCTGTTCGTGCTGGCGATGGGCATCGTCGCGGCGCTCGGCAACACCGTGCAGAACATCATCATCGCCACCGCGATCGTGAATTTCCCGCTTTACGCCCGTGTCGCTCGCGCCGAGGCCAATGTGCGGCGCGACGCCGGCTTCGTGCAGGCGGCCCGATTGTCGGGCAACGGCGAATTCCGGATTCTGCTGGTGCACATCCTGCCCAACATCATGCCGATCATGATCGTGCAGATGTCGCTGACCATGGGCTACGCGATCCTCAACGCCGCTGGGCTGTCGTTTATCGGTCTCGGGGTGCGGCCGCCGACCGCCGAATGGGGCATCATGGTTGCGGAAGGCGCGGGCTTCATGGTCTCGGGCGAATGGTGGATCGCGTTGTTTCCGGGTCTCGCGCTGATGGTCGCGGTGTTCTGCTTCAACCTGCTCGGCGACGGTCTGCGCGACATCGTCGATCCGCAGCGAAGGACGTGAGGGCATATGCGTGAATTCGAACGCAACGCTTCTCTTCACCTCGCCCCGCTTGCGGGGAGAGGTCGCGAGCGCAGCGAGCGGGTGAGGGGGTACCGGACTCACGACTTCTTCCGAATTTTCGGGTCGAAGAGCCCCTCACCCCGACCCTCTAAGGGCGAGCTTCGCTCGTCTCGACCCCGCAAGAGCGGGGCGAGGGAGCGCATCGAGATTTTGTCATGACCGCGCAGCCGCTGCTCGACGTCAACGACCTCACCGTGGAATTCGCTACCCGGCGCGGCATCGTCAAGGCGGTGCAGCACGTTAACATCTCGGTGGCGAAGGGCGAGACGCTCGGCATCGTCGGCGAATCCGGCTCCGGCAAATCCGTCACCTCCTACGCGGTGATGCGGATTCTCGACCGCGCCGGCAGGATTGTCGAAGGCTCGGTGATGTTTTCAGGCGTCGACGTGAAGGCCGCAACCGAAAACCAGATGCGCGATCTGCGCGGCCGCGAAATCTCGATGATCTTCCAGAATCCGCGCGCCGCGCTTAATCCGATCCGCAAGGTCGGCGACCAGATCGAGGATGTGCTGCACCAGCATGTGCAGTCGGCGGCGAGCGATCGCGGCGAAAAGGCGATCGAGGCGCTGGAGCAGGTCAAGATCGCGCGGCCGCGCGAACGCTATCACGCCTATCCGTTCGAGCTGTCGGGCGGCATGTGCCAGCGCGTGGTGATTGCGCTGGCGCTGGCCTGCAATCCGCAGCTTCTGATCGCGGACGAGCCGACCACCGGTCTCGACGTCACCACACAAAAAGCCGTGATGGACCTGATCGTCGAACTGACCAAACGGCGTGGCATGTCGACGATCCTGATCACCCACGATCTTGGATTGGCCGCGGCCTATTGCGATCGCGTGGTGGTGATGGAGAAGGGCCGCGTGGTCGAAACCGCGCTGTCCGCCGATATCTTCGCCAGGCCGCAGCACGCCTACACCAAAAAGCTGATGCGCGCGACGCCACGGCTCGGCGTCTCCTTGCGGGATCTATTGCCGGAGGAGGAAGCTGCCTCAAGCACTGTGCCCGGAACTGTCCCTCACCCCGACCCTCTAAGAGCGAGCTCCGCTCGTCTCGACCCCGCAAGCGGGGAGAGGGAGAAGAAAACCAGGATTGACGACACAGCAAAACCGCTCCTGCTCGTTGAAAAACTCGTCAAGGAATATCCGCGCCAGGGCGCCAGGGCGACGCTGACAAAACTGTTCTCCCGCAAGCCGCCGGTCGAAACCGAACAATTCCGCGCGGTCGACGGCATCAGCTTCAGCGTGGGGCATGGCGAGAGCGTCGGTCTGGTCGGCGAATCCGGCTGCGGCAAATCCACCACCTCGATGATGGTGATGCGGCTCGTGGACCAGACCTCGGGTCGCATCATGTTCGACGGCGACGAGATCGGCGGCATCCTGCCCAACGCGTTTGCGCGGCTGCCGCTGCGCAAAAGCATCCAGATGGTGTTTCAGGATCCGACCGACAGCCTCAATCCGCGCTTCACCGCCGCGCGCGCGATCGCCGATCCGATCATGCAGCTCGGCGATGTCAAAAGCCGCGACGCGTCGCGCGCCCGCTGCGAGGAATTGGCGGGCCTGGTCGGCCTGCCGACCAATCTGCTCGATCGATTTCCGCACCAATTGTCGGGTGGACAGAAGGCGCGCGTCGGCATCGCGCGCGCCATCGCCCTGCACCCCAAGCTGGTGATTCTCGACGAGCCAACCGCGGCGCTCGATGTCTCGGTGCAGGCGGTGGTGCTGAATCTGCTGCAGGACTTGAAGCAGTCGATGGGCATGAGCTATTTGTTCGTGTCGCACGATTTGAATGTGGTGCGGCTGTTATGCGATCGTGTCATTGTGATGCGATTGGGACGAATCGTCGAGCAGGGTCCGTCCGAGCGCGTATTGGGCGACCCGCAGGATGCCTATACAAGGGAGCTGCTGACGGCGATTCCACATCCGCCGTTGCCGGTTCACTGAACGTGTCGATCGATGGGAGAACAATGGCCGCTGATCCGCTTGATGGCTATATCGACGCCGTCGCCAAGGCGCTGGCGCTCCCGATCGACGAGGCCTGGAGGCCGGCGGTCAAGGCCAATCTCGAGTTCTCGCTGAGGATCGCGCGGCTGGTGGATGAATTCAAGCTGCCAGACGAAATCGAGCCCGCCAGTGTCTTTGCAGCCTGATCCCGCCATGACAGCTGACTCCGACGGCCTGTCGGCCGCGGAAATCGCGCTGGCCGTGGCGGGCCGCAAGCTGTCCGCACTCCGCGTGACCGAAGCGGCGCTGGCGCGGATCGCCAAACACGATCCGGTTCTGAATTCCTTCACCGACGTGACCGCGGATCGCGCGCGCGCCAAAGCGCGTGCGGTTGATGCCGCTGTGACGGCCGGGCAAAATGCCGGCCCGCTCGCCGGCGTGCCGTTCGCGGTGAAGAACCTGTTCGACGTGCAGGGCCTGCCGACCCGCGCCGGATCGAAGATCAATCGCGACCTCAAGCCGTCGCCGCGTGACGCCACGCTGATCGAGCGGATGGAAGCGGCCGGCGCGGTGCTGGTCGGCGCGCTCAACATGGGCGAATACGCCTACGACTTCACCGGCGAGAATGTTCACGACGGGCCGTCACGCAATCCGCATGACGTGACGCGGATGACCGGTGGCTCGTCGGGAGGTTCCGGCGGCGCGGTCGGCGGCGGCCTGGTGCCGCTGGCGCTGGGGTCCGACACCAACGGCTCGATCCGGGTGCCGTCATCGCTGTGCGGCATCTTTGGACTGAAGCCGACCTACGGCCGGCTGTCGCGTGCGCGTTCGTTTCCGTTTGTCTTCAGCCTTGATCATCTCGGCCCGTTCGCGCGCCATGTCGGCGATCTCGCGCTGGCCTATGACGCGATGCAGGGACCTGATCCGGACGATGCGGCCTGCACGACGAGGCCTGCCGAGCCGGTGACGCCGATGTTAGCGCAGGAGATCGGCGACTTGCGGGTTGCGATCGCCGGCGGATATTTCCAGAACAACGTTTTCCCCGAAGCGAGCGAGGCCGTCGCCCGCATCGCCAGGGCGCTCGGCACCACGCGAACAGTGGAAATTCCCGAAGCCGCGCGCGCCCGTGCCGCGGCCTATGTCATCACCGCGACCGAAGGCGCCTCATTGCATCTCGATCGCCTGCGCAAGCGGCCTGATGATTTCGATCCGGCGGTGCGCGACCGCTTGCTGGCGGGCGCGATGATTCCCGCAGCCCTGGTCGACCGCGCGCAGAAATTCCGCCGCTGGTATCGCGCCCAGGTGCTGGAGCTGTTCAAATCGGTCGATGTGGTTATCGCGCCGGCAACCCCTTGCGTCGCGCCGAAACTGGGGCAGGCGACATTCGTGCTCGACGGCGTCGAACTGGCGGTGCGCCCCAATATGGGTGTCCACACCCAGCCGATTTCCTTCATCGGGCTTCCGGTGGTCGCGGTGCCCGTTCCGCTGCAGCCGATGCCGATCGGCGTGCAGATCATTGCCGCACCCTGGCGCGAAGATATCGCGCTGCGCGTGGCTTTCGCGCTGGAGCGCGGCGGCGTGGTTTCCGCGCCGCGTCCGAGAGGGTTGTGAAATGGACGTCGATCTCCCCGAGGTGCTCGCCGAGGTGACCGAGCAGTTCGCGCGCTACGAGGAGGCGCTGGTGACGAACGACGTTGCCGTTCTCGATGCGCTGTTCCGCGCCGACGCCCGTACGCTTCGCTACGGCATCGGCGAAAATCTCTATGGCTATGACGCGATCACGGCGTTTCGCGCGGCGCGCTCACCGGTAGGGCTGACGCGCAAAACCGCGAAGACACTGATCACAACCTACGGCCGCGACGCCGCGGTCGCATCGATACTGTTTTATCGCGACACCGTTCCCGGCCGAGTGGGACGGCAAATGCAGACCTGGGTGCGATTCGCCGAGGGCTGGAAAATCGTCGCTGCCCATGTCAGCATCATCGACGAACCGCGGGATCAAAAGACATGAGTCTTGACGATCTTCCGACCAACGCGCCGCGACGTCCTGCCGGCGAGACAGAGGCGGTGGTTCGACGCGTGGACCGCGCTCCGCCAAATCCGGACAAGATCACGCGCGCGGAGGAACTGCGCCTGCAGCTGGCCGACGAAATCGTGCGCGGCGCGCTGCCGCCGGGAGCGGCGCTCGACGAGACCGACATCGCGCGACGCTTCAACGTGTCGCGCACGCCGGTCCGCGAGGCGCTGCGCCAACTCGCGGCCAGCGGTCTGGTCGATCAGTTCGCCATCCAGTTCGTTGAGGACGATGTTGGATAACAAGGGCGAAAGCGGACCGCCTTGTGGCGTTCCTTCCTGGACAGCGACTCTCGTCCCATCCGGC